>Ga0068855_100000958_pt1 | contig 35849 bp, 34 predicted proteins | sample KBSCornC52_FD_66592 | JGI IMG/M metagenome (GOLD analysis project Ga0068855, IMG submission 66592) | Corn rhizosphere microbial communities from Kellogg Biological Station, Michigan, USA - KBS Corn C5-2 | ecosystem: Host-associated > Plants > Roots > Rhizosphere > Soil ...
CGCTCCTTATCTTTGCAAGCCGAAATTTATCAGTTCACACTTGTTGGCACGCCCTTGTTGGTGTTTTCACCAACAAGTTTACCACGATGCCCGGCAATGCCGCTCGCCTCCGTAAGTTTGTTGGTGACAATACCAACAAAGACGGTAGTTAGATTAAGTTGATTGGGTTGATTAAGTTGGGATCCGGTTTCCCCGTAGGAAACTACTCACTCAATCAACTTAATCAACCAATCAAGCATACAGCTTTAAAAATTCCAGCGCAAAGGTATTCAGATTTTTAATGGCGAGTCCTATCTCCCAGCTATCGCGGTTACGCTTTTCTACATAATTTGACACAGCCCTGATTTGCAGGCAGGGTACATTCATCTCCTGGCAGGCATAAAAAAAGGCGGCGCCCTCCATGCTTTCCAGTTGCGGGTTCACCCGGTCGACAACCTTTTTAATCGAATCTTCATTACCATGAACCGTATTTACCGTAATGGAGCTAACCGTTTTAAGATTAAAGTTGTTAAATAGGTGATACAAATTGGCCATTTTGGTTGATGGGAAATAGGTACTCCTGCCAAAACCCAGTTGCTCAATCATCAAAAATTCCTTGTCATCCTCAGCGCCCAGTTCGGCAAAGGTATCCTGGCTTATTTCAACCACCTCGCCTAATTTGATATTGCGGTCGAAACTGCCCGCAATACCCAGGTTAAGCACAAGGTCGTATTTATTGGCCGAAAGGTGTTTGGCCAGCGCAAAAGCGGTAGCTACCATCCCTACACCTGTTATCAGCAGTTCAAAGTCCAAAGCCATAGCGCCGGTAGCCTCGTCGGCCCTTAAAATTTTGGCTTTAAGGCTGTCTACCTCTTCCAGCGTTGCGGCTGTAACCAATATCCTCATAATATTGCTTTTATTTGACCGCTAAGATAAACCATAAGCCCTGTTTTTGTTTTGTATATTTGCACCAATATTTGTTATGATGATATACATGACGCGCAAAGAACATTTTAACGCGGCGCACCGGATGTACCGCGAAGAATGGAGCGAAGAAAAAAACGCCGAGGTGTTTGGCAAATGCGCCAACCCCAACTGGCATGGCCATAATTACAACCTGTTTGTAACGGTAAAGGGGGAGGTGACGCATGCAACAGGGTACCTTATAGACCTGAAAGAACTGAAAATTATTATTAATGACTATGTGATTGAAAAACTTGATCATAAAAACATTAATAAAGATGTTGAGTTTATGGCGGGCAAAATGGCATCGACAGAGTTACTTTGCATCGAAATTTTTAACCAGTTAAAAACACCGATTGAGGCATACGAAGGCGTATTTTTACATTCGGTGAAACTATACGAAACCGAAAATAACTCAGCCGAGTATTTTGGTGATTAAACCTGCAACATGATTGACAAAAAAAACCTGGTTGACCAGGATGATGACGATATTGAGGGTTACTTAAAAATTGACCGCTACAATACCGAACTGATCAATAACCTTTCGGCTAATTATGGCGAAGTACTAAAGCATATTGGCGAAGACCCGACCCGCGAAGGCCTGTTAAAAACCCCCGAGCGTGTGGCAAAAGCCATGCTTTACCTTACCCAGGGATATGACCTGGATGCAAAATCGGTATTAAACTCCGCCATGTTCAGCGAGGAATACAGCCAGATGGTAATTGTAAAGGATATTGAAGTTTACTCGATGTGCGAGCACCACATGCTGCCATTTTTTGGCAAAGCACACGTGGCTTATATCCCTAATGGGCACGTGGTGGGGTTAAGCAAAATACCGCGCGTGGTTGATATTTTTGCCCGCCGCCTGCAGGTACAGGAACGCTTGACCAACCAGATCCGCGATTGTATACAGGAAACCCTGAGCCCCTGGGGCGTTGGCGTAGTTATTGAATGCCGCCACCTGTGCATGAGCATGCGCGGCGTGCAAAAGCAAAATTCGGTTACCACCACCTCGGCATTTACCGGCGAGTTTTTGAAAGAAAAAACTAGGACCGAGTTTTTGAATTTGATTTCAGCGAAACTGGGGTAGAAATTAGTCCGGAAGTCAGTGAAGTCCGAAAGTCCGAAAGAAGCTGCAACTGAAGTTTCGAGAAAATAACTTAAGTTATATAGAAGTTAACCAAAGATTAGTTTTTTAGTTCTGACACATGCGCAAACTGCTTTTTTGTATTTCCCTGTTTTTTGCGGGTTGTTTTTTATCAAAAGCCCAAACACCTTTCCCGGCGATAGATGTGGAGCATTACAAGTTTGTGATCCGCTTAAGTGATGCAAACGATACCATTAAGGGACAGGCGAGGGTGAGGATAAAGTTTTTAAAGGATGTGGAATCATTTCAGCTTAATCTTACAAAAACAAATGCAAAGGGCCTGGGAATGCTGGTATCGAACGTTAACGAAGATGGCCGGAATCTCTCATTCTCGCAAGATAGTGACATACTCAATATCCTGGCAAAGGCAACCTCAAATAGTGTCCATAGCTACGAAATTACCTACCAGGGCATACCGTCCGATGGCTTAATCATATCGGCTAATAAATTTGGGCACCGTACTTTTTTTGGGGATAACTGGGCCAACCGGGCGCACAATTGGCTCCCTTGTGCCGATTACCCTGCCGATAAAGCCACAGTTGATTTTTTTGTGACAGCGCCCGATCATTACCAGGTTGTAGCCAATGGGCTTAAAACCGAAGAAGCCACGCTACCCAATCATTTTAAACTCACTCATTACCGGGAAACGGCGCCAATCCCTATGAAAGTGATGGTAATTGGCGTAGCCGATTTTGCCATAGACCATACCGGCAATGTGGGCAAGATTCCTGTTTACACCTATGTTTTCCCTGAAAACAAGGATGCCGGCTTTAAAAGCTACGCTGTTGCTAAAGAGATTTTACCATTTTACATCAAAATGTTTGGGGCCTATGCTTATGAAAAACTGGCCAACGTTCAATCAAAAACCATCTACGGAGGCATGGAAAATGCCGGCGCTATTTTTTATGAAGAAAACTCGGTTACAAGCAGGGGGATAGAAGAGCTGATGGCCCATGAAATTGCCCACCAATGGTTTGGCGATGGCGTAACCGAAAAAGATTTCAGCAACTTATGGCTGAGCGAAGGTTTTGCCACTTATATGACCAACGTTTACCTGGAAAACAAATATGGCGCAGATACTTTAAAAAAGCGCTTAACCCGCGACCGTAGCACCGTTATACGATTTGAAAAAAGAAGGTTTACACCTGTTGTTGATACCACGCATACAACCGATTATACCACCCTGCTCAACCGTAATGCCTACGAAAAAGGTGGCTGGGTATTACATATGTTGCGGCGTAAACTGGGTGATGATGCTTTTTGGAAAGGTATCCGCGCTTATTATGCGCAATACGGCGGCAGTAATGCCAATACCGATGACCTGCAAAAAGTAATGGAAACAGCAAGCGGTCAAAGCCTGGATGTTTTTTTTAAACAATGGCTGCACACTGCAGGCCATCCCCAGTTGGGCATTACCTGGAAATACGATGCTGCAAAACAGGCAGTTGAGTTGAATATCGTCCAAAAACAAGATTACTTGTATGATTTTCCTTTAGAGATTACCATTGCCGGGCAATTGCATACAATCAGTATAAAAGATATAAATACGGCTGTACGGTTTCCTGCTACAACAAAGCCTTCAACAATTGTGGTTGACCCTAACGTAAATTTATTGGCAACCTTTGATGTTGCAAAGGGCAATTAACAGTTATTCTTACCTTGAAGTATAATTGATTCCCACTGTTTTTCGTCCCCGTCTTTTTATCTCCATTTGTTAAGCTTAATAATAATCCCTAATTTTCGCTAACCAATACAAAGCCGGGTAGAGGTTTGAATTATGAGATTTGAGACGCGATAAAATCCGCGTCTGATCGCTATACCACCAAACCTCACGACTAAAACCTAAAAAAGATGAATAATAAAATGATCATTAAAGGCATGTGCTTTTGCGCGGGCCTGTTTATTGTGTTTTTGTGCAGCAGCGCAAGCAGGCCGGTTCATCCCGCCAAAATTCAGCAACAAAAAGTGGTTGACAGTGGCTGGCGGCAATTGTTTAACGGTAAAGACCTCGAAGGATGGAAACAGATTGGCCCCGGAACCCGCTACGTGGAGAATGGCTTAACGGGCAGCCACGGTGGTATGGGTTTATGCTACTGGACAAAAGAAAAATTTGGCGACTGTGTTATCCGCATCGTTTACAAAATGCAAAAGGAGAACAGCAATTCCGGTTTTTTTATCCGCATACCCATTGAGCCACGCGAGGCTTGGATGCCCGTGTTTTATGGCTATGAAGTACAGATAGATAACCACCCGGAAACATCGGGCGAGGACGAATACCACGTAACGGGCACTTTATATTCCATATCCAAGCCGCACGCCAAACCCGGGAAACCCGGCCCGCAATGGAACGTTATGGAAATTACGCTGGATGGTGCACGCACGCTGGTTACCGTAAACGGCGAGTTGGTGACTGATTATACCGAAGGTGACCCTACTCCTGAGCGTAAATTCGATTTCGAACCTTTCCGCGGTTTGAGGCCAAATTATGGCTTCATCGGCATGCAAAACCATGGTGATGATGATATTGTATTTTTTAAACAAGTTGCTGTAAGGCCACTCCATATTAAATAACCCGGATAACCATGGAAGAAAATAAAGAAAATGCCCAAAAAAACACCATTACCCGTGCCGACTTTATTAAAAAAGCAGCCGTTGCCACAGCCGGGTTTTATATAGTGCCGCGTTTTGTGCTTGGCCGTGGTTTTACCGCGCCCAGCGATAAGTTATACATTGCTGCCGTTGGTACCGGCGGCGAGGCGGAAAACGATATCCACCATTTTGCAACGGCGCCAAAAAAGAATGCCGAAATAGCTTTTTTATGCGACGTGGATGAACGCCCCGCAGCGGCCCGGATGAAAGAATTCCCCAGGGCAAAATTTTATCACGACTGGCGCGAAATGTTTGAGAAGGAGCATAAAAACTTCGATGCCGTTACTGTCGCCATTCCCGATCATAACCACGCCATTGTAGGCCACGCCGCCATGCAATTGAAAAAGCATCTTTATCTGCAAAAACCTTTGACACATGATATTTATGAAGCCAGGATAATTACCGAAGCTGCAAAAAAATACCAGGTGGTTACCCAAATGGGCGATCAGGGTGCATCCTGCGAAGGCATGCGCACCATGCGCGAATGGTTTGAGGTCGGCCTGATTGGCGATATTGAAAAAGTGTATTGCTGGACCGACAGGCCAGTTTGGCCACAGGGTATATCGTGGCCAACGGCAAAACCACCTATCCCCAAAGAGCTAAACTGGGACCTTTGGCTGGGTACCGCGCAAAAGGTTGATTATATTGATAACCTGGTACCATTTAATTGGCGCGGCTGGTGGCAATTTGGCACCGGCGCACTCGGCGATATGGGCTGCCACATTATGGGGCCGCCATTCAAATTGCTCGAATTGGGCTACCCAACAGAAATATCAGGCAGTGCCAGCACGGTTTATACCGGGATATTTAAAGAAGGTATTTTCCCGGAAAGCGGGCCGGTTTCGAGCCATATTAAATTTAACTTCACTTTGAAAAATGGCAAGCCGCTCGACCTCCATTGGATGGATGGCGGCATAACGCCAGAGCGCATTTCGGAACTCGACCCGGATTTAAATATGAACGAAGCTTTGGGTGATATCCCAAGCGAAAATGATTTTGAGGGCTGCACACTTTTCATCGGCACCAAAGGAAAAGTTTCCTGCGGATGGGGCGGAAGTCACCCCCGGCTGTTGCCATTGGCGTTGAATAAGGATGTGAACGTTCCTAAAAAATATCCTCGTGTAGATGGGGATATGGATGGCCACTGGTGGCAATGGGTTGATGCAGCCATCGCCGGTTACGGCAAAATGGAAGTCGACTCACCGTTTGAAGGTTATGCCGGACCGCTTACCGAAACCGTATTGCTGGGCAACCTGCTGTTGCGCAGTTTTGATATCCAGGAAAAAATTAAACGCAACGATCCGGTTTACGGAAACATGGACGGTCTTAAATTCAGCGGACGGTATGTAGGCCTTAAATGGGACGGCGCCAATATGCGGGTAACCAATTATGAACCCGCTAACCAGTTTATAAAACGGACCTACCGTGAGGGCTGGGGCAGTTTAACGTTGTAGGTGTTCTTTATTTTCAAAACCGAGGTCTGTGTCCTCACAGACCTCGGCCAGCCAATCCCCACCGTTGCATGGTGGTGTGTGGGGACACAGACCACTTTTTAAAATTCCAGTTCCAACAATACAGGGCAATGATCCGAATGCTTTGCTTCTGATAGTATTGCGGCTCTTTTGATATTGTTTTCCAATGCGCTGGTTGCCATATTATAATCGATACGCCAACCTAAGTTTTTTGCGCGTGAATTGGCCCGGAAGCTCCACCATGTATAATTATGTGGTTCTTTATTCAGATGCCTGAAGGTATCGATGTAACCCGAATTGATAAAGTTTTCCATCCATTCCCTTTCTTCGGGCAAAAAACCCGACGAATTGGCGTTTGATTTGGGGTTATGAATATCGATGGGCCGGTGACAAATATTATAATCACCTGATACAACCAGTTTAGGGCATTGCGATTGAAGTAATTCCAGGTAACGGCCAAATTCATCCAGGAAACGGTATTTAAAAGCCTGTCTGTCGTCGCCACTGGAACCTGACGGGAAATAGGCGCTCATAACCGATACCTCGTCGAAATCAACCCTGATATTGCGACCCTCCCGGTCATAATCGCTGATGCCGCAACCATATTCAACATGTTTCGGGGTTTGTTTGGTAAAAATGGCCGTACCACTGTAGCCCTTTTTTTCGGCAGGATACCAGTAATGCTCGTAGCCCAGTTGCTCAACCAAAACCAGGTCGGTGATCACATCCGGCGTCGCCTTAATTTCCTGTAAGCAAACCACATCGGCATTAGTAGCCTGCAGCCATGCCAGCCAGTTTTTGTTTATCGCCGAACGGATACCGTTAACGTTATAAGTGATTATTTTCATTTGCCAATGTTTGATTTTGCGCCTTTTATTTGTTCTGTGGCGCTAAAGAAAGCTCCGCCGTTTCGGATTTTAATTAGTTAATTGGTGAAATTCTTCTTTGTCAAGATTGAAAATTTGTTGCCGATTTTTGAATCGATCGTGAAAGACGGGATATATCGCAATTTCGTTTTTACTTACAAATTCACCTAAACGGACCATGTCAAAAACTTTATCAAACTCGAAAACGATTTTAGTGTCGATGTTGTAAAAGCTAATACTGAAATGCCATTTATGATTTGATACCTTATTAAACTTTACAAAAAACAAAAGATTCCGGTCCTTGTCGTAAACGAAATTATCCACGATACAATCTTTCGAAATAAGATCATCCCCGATTGACACCTCACCGATCCATGGTCCTCCCATATTAAGAATCTCGCCCTCGTTAGCTGTCGACAGCTCAATTCCCGATACCAGTATCTTATTCATGAGGTGTGAAGCGACAGTTAATTATCTCCTGCTAAACCAACCAACTTATCCAACTGCTCGCACTCCTTCTTGCTCAATAACTCAACCGTCATCGGCACATCCGCTACAGGGCGGTCATTTTTATCGGTTTTTACGGCGGCAATGCGGTCAATCATATCAATGCCGATGACTACCTCACCATAAACGGTGTAGTTTTGATCCAAATGCGGCGCTCCGCCCACCGAACGATAATACTCGCGTTCCCAGGTTGGTATTTTACGGCTTTTCAGGCGGGTTTGTTCCAGGGTGTCCAGTTTGCCATCACTAAAACGTTTCCCATCCACAATATAAAACTGGCATCCGCTTGATGCTTTTGCCGGGTTATCATCCCGCGCAGCGGCCAATACCCCCCGTTTATGAAACAGGCTATCCCTGAACTCGGCAGGCACTGTATAACCTACATCGCCATTGCCCAATTCGGCGCCTGGCTTTGCTTTGGTGGTATCTTTTGAATCCGGATCGCCGCCCTGTATCATAAAGTTTTGTATCACCCGGTGAAATAAAGTTCCGTTATAAAAACCCTGTTTTACCAGCTTAATAAAGTTATCGCGGTGCTTGGGGGTTTGGTTATACAACCGGATAATACACTCGCCATAACTGGTTTTAATCCTCACGTATTGGTTTTTCGGACCGCCCGCAAACGCCATCGAAAGCGATAGCAACAACAGGATAGTGGTAAAAAGTTTCTTCATATCAATGCTCAATAATAAGTTACATTTCCAATTCTTCAAAATAAGTAACAATCAGCGATTTTATAAACAACTCCTGCTCCAACAACGTGTAATTAGGGATAGGTTTAACCAGTTTCCAATGCGGCCAGCCATCCTGGTCCAGCCCCTCGAGCTCATAAAAGCCCAGCATACTGAATAATTTGCAATTAGCTATATGCATCAACTCTTCCTTTTGGCGCTTGGTGAACTTTTTGGGTCCCTGGCCCAATTCCTGCACGCCAATTAAAAACAGCATCACTTTCAGATCGGGTTTCTCGTTGTCAAACTCTTCTGCAATTTTTTGCTGTAAAGCGCTCCATTTTAAATTTATCTCTGCAGGTTCCATGTGGGCAAATATAATTCATTAGTTCAATGGTTTATTGGTTCATTAGTTCATTAGTTCAATAGTTCATTAGTGCCTGTCAACCGGGTTTGGGGGTGTAAACCAGCAACTGTAAAATCTGCGTAGCCAACACCCTTCCATTGAACCAATGAGCTGATGAACCAATGGGCCAGAAACACAAAAGAAACTTTATTGCATTTATCAGCATTGTTACATAGCCCCGACAATCGGAAACTTTTATTATTTACCTTTGTTAAATCTTACAATAAGAGTAACTGGCGGTTTGAAAAACAGGATATATCATATTTTATTTTCCCGGATACTATTGATTTGTTTCATAGCAGGCCAGGTTATGGTGTACGCGCACCAGCATAATACCGCCATCGGGATAGTCAAAACTTTTGGTATTGCCAAAGATCAGCAGGGCCCGTCTTTTAAAGAAAAATGCGCCCTTTGCGATGTTATGCACCACCATAACATGTTAACCACGCTGCAGGTTTATTTTAACCCGATAAGTACCGGTAAACATGTTTACCAAAGCGTCCAATACAGCTTTACCAGCATCGGGCTTATTCTTTCGGGTGGCCGGGCTCCGCCTGTTTTCAATTCGTAACAAACAAGGCCGGAATTCTTTTTTTGTTACCCCCTTAAACTTTTTCTTATTACATGCTATCTCACAATGTAATAAAAAGCGTTATTAAAGCATCTTATGGTTACAGCAGAAAACTTTACAGCCTGTATTGATAAGATTTATCTTAAACAAGACTTTTAATTTTTCATGATACTACAAATTCGGTTTTCAATCATATTAGCCCTTCTTCTCCTCCTGTCGTCCGTAACATTTGCATCGATAACATCGGCGCCCGGCGATGGCGCCATTGGGACGATAACAGGCACGATAACGGACAAGGCCGATGGCAAACCTATCATCGGCGCAAGCATCAACATCCCCGATCTGCACACAGGAACTATAAGCGATGTTAACGGACATTTTGTTTTGAATAACCTGCCACGGGGCATTTACCTGGTACAGGTTAGCTACCTGGGGTATTCAACTTATACCGAAAAGGTGGACTTTACCAAAACAACCGTTTTTAATGTTCAATTAATATCCTCGACCATTGAAACAGGCGAGGTGGTAATAACCGGCGTAAGCAAGGCCACCGAAATAAAACGCGACCCGGTGCCTATGGTTGCCGTAGGTAAAAACTATATCGACGAGCACTCAGCAACGGGCAACGTTATCGACGAGATTGCCAATTTACCCGGCATCAGCGCGGTTACTACCGGACCAAATATTTCCAAGCCCTATATCCATGGTTTAGGCTATAACCGGGTGATCACGCTGCAGGACGGCATCCGGCAGGAAGGCCAGCAATGGGGCGACGAGCACGGTATCGAAATTGACCAAAACTCCATCGACAGGGTTGAAATTATAAAAGGGCCGGCAAGTTTAACCTACGGTCCCGATGCTATTGGCGGTGTTGTAAACCTCATCACCACGCCGCCTGTGCCTGAGGGTAAAATATACGGATCGGTGCAGGAAATATACGGCACCAATAACGGTTTATTTAACACCTCTTTTAAATTGCAGGGCAATAACAACGGTTTAGTTTGGGGTACGGTTATCTCTGAAAAAATGGCCAAGGATTACCAGAACCAGCACGACGGAAGGGTATACGCCACCAATTTCAGAGAGAAGGATGCCCGCGGCATGGTGGGTTTAAATAAATCCTGGGGATCATCATACCTTAATTTTTCGGTATTCGACGACCAGCAAGCTATCCCCGATGGCAGCCGCGATCCCGTTACCCGCCAGTTTACCAAACAGATATCCGATTCGGACACTTACCGTCCAATTGTTTCGCAAGCGGAGCTGAACTCGTACGGATTACCGGTTTTGCATCAGCATGTACAGCTTTACCGTATTTACAGCAATAGTAATTTTATTATAGGCAGTGGCAGCCTCGCCGTTAACCTGGGGTATCAATACAGTCACCGCCGTGAGTTTACCCATGCCGATGCGCCCGACGTACCGGGACTAAACCTGCAGCTAACTACCTACACTTACGATGTAAAGTACAATTTTGAGATTGCAAAGGGCTACGAAACCACTGCGGGCGTAAACGGTATGTACCAAAATAATACGCTTGGCTACAGCACGGATTTCCCCATCCCGGCTTACCACCAGTTTGATATAGGACCGTTTATAGCCTTAAAAAAGACTTTTGGCAAACTGGACCTCGAGGGCGGCTTACGGTACGACAGCCGCTCGTTTAGCGGGCAGGCCGCTTATATCGATACATCAAAACAATATTTCCCTACGCTTTATACCGGCCCTAACCCAACATCGGCGCCTAATGTTACCCAGCAGTTTTCTGCCTTAAGTAAAACATTTTCGGGCACATCGGGTAGCTTCGGCGGAACCTATAATTTCTCGGATAAATTCCTGATGAAGGCCAATATTGCACGCGGCTTCCGGTCGCCGAGCATTGCGGAACTTTCAGCCAATGGCCCCGATCCAGGCTCGCAGATATATCACGTAGGGAACAGCAGCTTTAAGCCGGAGTTTAGTGTACAGGAGGATATCGGCGCCTTCCTGAGCCTGCAAAATGTATCGGCCAGCGCGGAACTTTTTAGAAACAATATCCAAAACTACATTTTCCAGGAACAGTTACTTGATGCCAATGGCAATCCGCAGCGGGTAGACGCCGATGGCAGCCCCAACCCAAATGGCCAATACAGCAAGTTCACTTATGCACAAAGCAAAGCCAGGATACAGGGCGGCGAATTTAGCCTTGATATTCATCCATACCCCTGGCTGCATTTCGAAAACTCGTTAACCCTTACATACGGCCAGAACCTGGGCTCCGGCGGCAAAGTACCGGATAGTTTAAAATATCTACCTTTTATTCCGCCGCTGCATACGCATTCGGAGTTACGCGGAACTTTCGCCAAAGGATTCAGCAGCTTGCGTAACGTTTATGCTTTTATTGGTTTTGATCATTATAGCGCACAGGACCAGTTCTTCTCTGCCTACGGCACAGAGACCTATACTGCAGGTTATAACTTAATCAGCGCAGGTATAGGGGGCAACCTGGTAAATGCTGCCGGCAAAAAGGTTATTGAGTTGTTTATTGAAGGCACTAACCTGGGCAATGTAAATTACCAGAGCAACATGAGTCGCTTAAAATACTTTGATAACGCCACCGTGCCCCCCGGTGTACAACCCGGTATTTTTAACATGGGACGAAACATCAGCTTTAAAATAGTGGTACCGTTTGATTTGTCGCCACATGAAAAAACGGATGCAAAAATGTAATGAAGAATATTCCCAGGAAGTCCCGCTTCAAAAAAGCGGGATTTTTTATTGCCTTTTTATTTCAGCAAATTATAGGCAATAAAGCTGGCGGCATAAGCCAGCACCGTCATATACGCAAACTGGATAGCCGGCCAGCGCCAGTTTTTTGTCTCGCGGTACACTACGGCCACCGTGCTGGCGCACTGCATGGCGAAGGCGTAAAACATCATCAGCGAAAAGGCGACAGCCAACGAAAATACGGGTTGACCTGTCTCCGGATTTTTAGCCGCGCCCATCTTTTTTTGCACCGATTCCATTTTTTCGGCGCTGCCTTCAACGCTGTATATGGTGGCCATGGTGCCTACAAAAACTTCGCGTGCGGCAAAGGAGGTAATTAAGGCGATGCCTATCTTCCAATCGAAACCCAAAGGTTTTATAACTGGCTCGATAGCGTGACCCAAAACGCCCGCATATGAATTTTCCAATTTCTCCGAACGGATCTGCCGCTGCAGATCATCGGCGTTGGTGCGCTGCGTGTATTGGGGAGTACTGTATTTTTTTTCAATCCGCTCAAACCTGTCGCCGGGTCCGTAAGAGGCCAGTACCCATAGGATTACCGATATAGCGATGATGACCTTGCCTGCCTGCAAAACAAAGGCCTTTGACCGGTCGTACATGCTGTAAGCAACGTTATTCCACCTGGGCATCCGATAAACGGGCAGTTCCATGATAAAATAACCGCGCTCGCGCCCCTTTAAAATCAATTTGAATGCAAATGCAACCACAACGGCCGATACCAGGCTGAACAGGTACATGCCGGTTAGCGCAAGGCCCTGCATGTTGAAGATCCACCATACATTACGATTGGGCACCACCAACGCAATCAGCAGTGTATAAATAGGCAAACGTGCCGAGCAGGTTACCAAAGGGGTAACCATAATGGTGATCATTCGGTCCTTCCAGTTTTCAATAGTGCGGGTACTCATGATAGACGGCACGGCACAGGCAAAACCACCGATAAGAGGGACTACCGATTTTCCGTTGAGGCCCACTTTACGCATCAGTTTATCCATCATAAAGGTAACACGCGACATGTAGCCGGTATCTTCCAATATCGAAATAAAGGCAAAAAGGATAGCAATTTGCGGAATAAATACCATTACGCCGCTTAAGCCACCAATAACACCATCTACAACTAAACCGGTTAATGGCCCCGCCGGCAGTACATGGTGAAGGCTGCTTTGTACCCATACAAACGCGTCGGCTATCAGCTCCATCGGGTAAGCCGACCAGGCAAAGATCGACTGGAACATGAACAATAAAACGCCTAAAAATATAAACAGGCCGAATACCCTATGGGTAAGTATTTTATCAATCTTGTTGCTTACGGTTTCGTCCTTAGCGGTCTCTGGCACTTTTACCGTATCGTACAGCAAATCGTTTATAAAGTTATAACGGGCGATGGTTTCGGCCGCCTGGGCCTTTTGCGAATGAAAAGAAAATTCTTTTTCGATCTCTTCAACCCGGTCGCTCTCTTCCGGCGAAATAAATTTTATGGTTTCATGCTGGTGAGCGAGTTGGAGAGCATAGTAGGGGTTTTCTATAGCGAATTCTTTGCGTAACTGGCCTATCAATTCAGGGGCGATAGTCTCTACATCGATATATTGTTCCTGCAAAGCAATTTTATTGGCAAAAACAATTGCTGCTTTGAGCTTATCAATACCCTCGCCTTTCCTGGCTGCAACCGGTACAACAGGAACACCCAGTTTTTTTGAAAAAAGGTTGATATCAATAACGATGCCGCTTTTTTTCGCCAGGTCCATCATATTTAAGGCTATGATGACCGGGATTTTTAAATCGGCAACCTGGGTATACAATAACAGGTTCCGTTTAAGATTGGTGGCATCCAGGATTACAATAACCAGGTCGGGCGTATGCGGATTGGCTTTATCGGCCAGTATGGAAAATACGATAGATTCATCCTGGCTTTTAGGATAAAGGCTATAAGTACCGGGAAGATCGATGATTTCGGCTGTACGCCCGTCGGATAAACTGGTGTATCCTATTTTTTTATCAACCGTAACACCAGGAAAATTTCCTATTTTTTGATTTAAACCGGTTAATGTATTAAAAAGAGTTGATTTACCGGTGTTGGGATTCCCTACTAGTGCAACTCTCAGATCGGCTTTCAAGGGGTTAAGTATCTACTGGAGAATAATCGTTGAAGCTTCGAATTTACGAAGGCTTAACTGGTAGCCTGACACGTTTACAGCTATCGGATCGCCAAGGGGGGCAACGCGCGCAATGGTAATCTCTTCGCCGGGAAGACATCCCATTTCCATCAATTTTACCGACATCTCAAGGTCTGTAAATTCCTTTACAATTCCTATTGCCCCTTGCTTAAGTTCTGAAAGTGTCATCGTATTAGTTAAAATCCAGATCAAAGATAAAGCTTATTTAAATTTAATCCAAATAAGATTACGTGATGTTCGTCACTTTTTTAATTTGAAGATTCGGGAATTTGAAGATTTGAAAATTAATAAGCACTTTTTCAAATCAGCACACCTTCAAATTATCAAATTTGGCAGTTTTTATCGCCCCGAAATGCGGGCAACCGCAATCCTTATGAAAAATCCCGCACGATGAAAGCGCCAGCAAACCTACTAACCCAATAATGACAAACTTATTCTTCAACATAATATAAAACCGGCTATGAAGTTTATTGCAATCCTGTACTTGCGCACCTGCTTGTACACAAGCTAAAATAGCTAATTGTAATAACTCAATAAGGCCATTATATAATATAATTCCCAATAAAATTATTTATACGAGGGCAGGGGTGAGGAAGGTTGCCATAAAATCTATCGTCATGGCCCCTGTTAGGTCAAAGGCCATGACGAATTGGGAAAAAACTATGCGCCTACAAGCGATTTATAGCTATCGGCCGATAAAAGGCCATCCAGATCGGCGGCATTGTTCACGGTAGCTTTCACCATCCAGCCTTCGCCGTAGGGATCGCTGTTAACCAGCTCGGGCTGGCTGTCAAGTGCGCTGTTAACTTCATTAATGGTGCCGGCAACGGGCATAAACAGGTCCGAAACGGTTTTAACCGCTTCAACGGTACCAAAAACTTCGTCTTTGGCAACTTCTTTACCAACTGAGTTGATATCAATATAAACAATATCGCCCAGTTCGCGCTGAGCAAATTCGGTGATGCCAATAATCGCAACGTCACCTTCAACTTTTATCCACTCGTGGTCCTTAGTGTATTTTAATCCTGCCGGAAATTCCATATCTGTTTAATTTAGTGGGTCAAAAATAATAAAAGTTATCAAGAGACAAGAATCGGGACAAAAAGAGTAAGAGAATCAAGAACCAGAAGGTTCAATCCTGGCTCTTGATTCTTGATTCCTGGCTCTAAACTCCGCTATTCCTCAACAACTTCGCTGTTGGGGCTGCTGGGTTCGGGTGTTTCGTGCTTGAAATAACGTTTCTGAAAAATTAATATCGCGATAACGCCTACCGATATGGATGCATCGGCGAAATTAAATATAGGTTCGAAAAAGATAAACTGCTGCCCGTGCCAGGCCGGAAACCATGATGGGTAATGGCCCTGTATAAGCGGAAATGAAAACATATCCACTACACGCCCTTCAAACAGGTGCCCGTGCTGGTAAATTAAGCCATAAAAAGTTGAATCGATAATATTGCCGAGGGCGCCGGCAAAAATAAGCGCCACACAAGTTATTAAACCCCTGTGGTATTTATGGTTAATCAGGTAAACAAGCCCCCAGCCGATACCGGCCACCGCCAGTATCCTGAAAAGTGTAAGTGTTAGCTTTCCCCCTTCGCCGCCAATTTCCCAGCCAAAGGCCATGCCGTTATTTTCGGTATAATTGAGCATGCCCCTCTCGCCCAAAAAGTGTATGGTGTCCCCAAGCCGCATGTGGTGCCGTACCCAGGTTTTAATAACCTGGTCAACGAGGACAATAAGGGCAATTAATAAAAAAGGTCTGGTGTAAGCCGCCTTCATTTATTGCCTTAATTTAGCTTCCATGCTTAAGGTGGTATGCGGCACAGCGCGTAACCGTTCCTTAGGGATCAGTTTGCCGGTTTCGCGGCAAATACCGTAAGTTTTGTTTTCAATGCGTACCAGTGCTGCTTCCAGTTGCTCAATAAACTTTTTCTGACGTGCCGCCAGTTGGTTTATTTGCTCTTTTTCAAGCGTAGCCGATCCATCTTCCAGCGTTTTGTAAGTGCCGGCTGTATCGTCGGTACCATTTGCGTTAGGCGAACTTAAAGAGGTTGCCAGCGCACTTAGCTCTTCCTTGGCGCTACGCAATTTATCAAGTAAAATGCCTTTAAACTCCTGCAGGTCTGACTCGGAATACCTGGTTTTTTCGTTTTCTTGTTTCATTTAAATTTTACTAATAGCAATCAAAATTTCATTTCCATCAATCTCCACTAACTCGCCCTCAGTCAGTCCATTATCCGCGATAATGTGCTCTGCCAAAATTTCGGCGCAAATATATGATAAATTATTATTCGCTGCGTCCCAAACAAATTCAGGACATTTTATGGCAACACTTATTTTATCGGTAACATCAAGCCCTATTTTTTTGCGAATGGTTTGTATGCGGTTTATTACTTCGCGCGCTATACCTTCCTGTTTCAATTCGTTGGTAAGGGTAACATCCAAAGCCACCGTTAGTTTTCCCAAATTTGCAACCTGCCACCCGGGGACGTCTTCGGCTATAATTTCGACGTCGGTGGTGAGAAGTGAATAGTGAGCGGTGAGTGAGTTGTCAATTTTTAGTTCGATACTACCTTCACTTTCAAGTGAGGCGATATCATCCGCACTTAGCTTACCAATAGCCTCGGCCACTGCTTTCATGTCCTTACCAACCTTAGCGCCCAGCACTTTAAAGTTTGGTTTTATCTTCTTTTTGATAAAGCCTGATGCATCGGTGATGTATTCAATGGTTTTGATATTGGTTTCGGATAATATCAGTTCCTTCACCATTTCTACCTGGTGCTCAAAGTTTTTATTGAGTATAGGCAATAATATGCGACCTAATGGTTGCCTTACGTTAACGCCCACTTTTTTCCGGAGCGATAATACCAGCGACGATATATCCTGCGCCATCTGCATCCTTTCCTCCAGGCCTTTGTTTACCAAAGCGGCATTGTATTCCGGGAAGTAAGCCAGGTGAACCGATTCAAATTCTTCTTTTTTGGTGACCTTATTCAGGTCGGTATACAATTTATCCGCAAAGAAGGGCGCTACCGGCGACATCAGCTTGGCTATGGTTACCAAACAGGTGTACAGTGTTTGGTAGGCCGATAATTTATCAAAAGAATCATCCGATTTCCAGAAACGGCGGCGGCTTAAGCGCACATACCAGTTGCTTAAATGCTCATCCACAAATTCCTGTATGGCGCGGGTAGCTTTGGTAGGCTCAAAATCAGCATAAAAAGCATCAACCTCCTTGCTCAAGGTATTCAGCAGCGATATGATCCACTGGTCAATCTCGGGGCGGTCGGCAATAGCTATTTCGGCTTCGCTGTATTTAAATTTATCGATATTGGCATACAGCACAAAAAACGCATAGGTATTATAAAGCGTACCGAAGAACTTCCGGCGAACTTCATCTATCCCCTCAGCATTAAATTTAAGATTGTCCCATGGCGACGCGTTGCTGATCATGTACCAGCGTGCCGCATCAGCGCCAAACTGCTCAATGGTTTCAAACGGATCAACCGCGTTACCCAGGCGTTTCGACATCTTGTTGCCGTTTTTATCCAGCACCAAACCATTCGAAACAACGTTTTTAAAAGCGATGCCACCATTGCCCACTTCAACATTTACTGCCTTTACCTCGTCGCTCACTTCGCTCAGCATTACGGCTATGGCATGCAGCGTAAAAAACCAGCCACGGGTTTGGTCAACGCCTTCGGCAATAAAATCGGCCGGGTAGGCATTTACAAATTGCTCCTTATTTTCAAATGGAAAATGCCATTGCGCATAGGGCATGGCACCACTATCAAACCAAACGTCAATCAGGTCGGGTTCACGAGAATAAACAACCTTACCTGTTGGCTTATTTTTAATGATAATTATATCGTCGACATATGGCCTATGTAAATCCATTTCGTTTTTGGAGTAGTATTCCTCCAAATCAATTGAATATTCGTTAACAAAGTCTCTGAAATTATGGTCATTAATAGTTATAGTCGACAATATTTTTTTTACGTCATCAATTTGAATATTCCCCTTTTCTGCAAGCGCTATTAGTCTTGTTTTAAAAGAATTCAGATCTTCGGACAACGATTTATCGCTTGTCTTTTTAAAACCAGCCTTAGCATCGTAGTTTAATGTGTTTGATTCCCCGAGCACTGAATCATATCTCTTGAAGAAATTTGAGGAATCAAGATTTATATCGTATTCAATTTCATTGATGAGAAAAACTCGCGAATCAAAGTCCTCACCATAATTGAATAATTGTTTTATGCTGCCGATACATATATAGCGGTCGTCCTCGCCTGTAGTATACGAGTCAGCTCCCCAAATCGGCAGTGGGGTCCCCCAGTAGCGCGAACGCGAAAGGTTCCAGTCCACCAAATTTTCCAGCCAATTGCCAAAACGGCCTGTTCCGGTCGATTCTGGTTTCCAGTTGATGGTTTTATTCAGCTCCACCATTTTGTCCTTAACGGCGGTGGTGCGGATAAACCAGCTATCCAGCGGGTAGTACAATATGGGCTCATCACTGCGCCACGAGTGCGGGTAACTGTGTTCGTATTTTTTTACATCGAAGGCCTTGTTTTCGGTCTTTAACTTTATCGATATTAAAACATCGGTTGGTTTAAAGCCTGGCTCTTCGCGTTCTTCTTTGCTGTAATATTCCTCTTTTACATAGCGGCCGGCAAAATCGGTAACCTCATCCACAAAGCGGCCCTGTTTGTTAACCAGCGGCACTTCCTTACCAAACTCATCCAGCACCATTACCGATGGTACGCCATTTTCTTTACAGGCCCTGAAGTCATCCGAGCCAAAAACCGAAGCGGTGTGCACAATGCCGGTACCATCTTCCGTTGTAACAAAATCGGCCGGGATTACGCGGAAAGCGTTTTTCTCCAGGTCGGGATTGGTTACATAAGGCATCAGTTGCTCATAATGCAGACCGATCAGTTTGCTGCCCGGGAAAGTGGGGACCATATAATCGCCGAACACACTTCCTGTAAAATCAATCGGTATAACTTTGTAAGGGATGATCTTCGCTGTGGCGAAATCAAAATCGGTCAGCTCATCAGGGTTAGCAACTTCCTTAAATTTCTTCGGGTCGAATACCTTGCCCACCAGCGCATCCGCCAATATCACCGAAATTTTATCGCCGGTATACTGGTTATAGGTGGATATACATTTGTAGGCTATGCTTGTACCAACAGCCAGCGCACAGTTTGCCGGAAGGGTCCAGGGAGTGGTCGTCCAGGCTAAAATGTACAGGTCGGTATCAATATGCTGAAAAAATATATCCGAATCCTCATCGCGTTTTACCTTAAACTGAGCGGTAATGGTGGTATCCTTTACCATTTTGTAGGTACCCGGCTGGTTCAGCTCGTGCGAGCTTAAACCCGTGCCCGATTTTGGTGAATAAGGCTGCACGGTATAACCTTTGTACAGCATATCTTTATCGTGCAGCTGCTTCAGGATCCACCAAAGCGACTCGATATATTCGTTTTTGTAGGTGATGTAAGGGTCTTCCAGGTCGACCCAGTAGCCCATTTTTTCGGTGATATCGTTCCAGATATCGGTATAGCGCATTACCTCCTTGCGGCAGGCATCGTTATAATCCTTAACTGATATTTTTTTGCCGATATCATCTTTGGTGATGCCCAAAGCTTTTTCAACGGCCAGTTCAATAGGCAGTCCATGGGTATCCCAGCCGCCTTTGCGTTTTACCTGGTAGCCTTTTAAGGTTTTATACCTGCAAAAAATATCCTTTATGGCGCGCGCCATAACGTGGTGAATACCGGGCATACCATTGGCAGACGGCGGCCCCTCATAAAATGTGTATGGGTTATTGGCCGGGCGACTGCTGATACTTTTTTCAAAGATGTTATGCTTCTTCCAGAACTCAAGAACATCCTTGCCGGTCTGCGATAAGTTTAAAGCTTTATATTCCTTATACATCAATCTATTTCACCTTAATTTTTAGAGGTTGCAAAAATACGGAATTTAAGCTAAAAAATATCATAAAAGTGTGAAATTGAGGGCGGGAAATTGAGTTAAGCGGCACGGAGCGCACTTTTAGCATAGATGGTTTTTGACGATTGCCCTTCCACACATGCCGCTACTCCCCGGCCGCTGTTGTTTGGGCTGGCGTGGTTTGCGGGGTTAACCTGTAAACAAAAACAAATATCGCGGTAGGAATAGCGAATGACAGCCAGGATATTACACCAGTGGCACTATCCTTTGGATTTGACCATGTGCCCAGCATCGGAATAATGCCCAGTAATACCTCAATAGTCACCAAAGCGATCAGTTTATTTACCCAATTGCTTAAACCGAACGACGGCAGCCAGCCAACGATTACAAACATGACCACCCAGGGCAAAACAGTAATAAACAGGTAAATCAAAACACCCATGAAATAATAAGGCGTGAATATATCCCCAAACGTAGGCGCCGGTTTTTTATTACCTAAAAACATATCCAGCAAACCTAAAACCAGGGGCGCCAAAAAAGCACTGCTTAACCAAACCTGCAAGCTGTATTTTAAGGATTGTTTCATGGAATGACCGGCGGAATATAGTATGTGATGATTGGGTGCAAAGATATGAAGAATCGGTGTTTTTTTGGGAAGCGATTAAGAGCCGGTGAGATTTTATCCTACCGCCTTTTTCAAACTGAAAAACGCCAGCTCGTCCCCGTCCCTGTTGATATTATCCAGCCGGGCGAGCCCCGCCTTTTCAAGCACCTTTTGCGAGCCTGTGTTTTCCAGCGTGGTTACGGCCACTACTTCGCGGGCGTCCGAATGGGTGAATGCATAGGCTACCATAATCTGCGCCATTTCGGTGGCTATGCCTTTGCCCCAAAACTTGCGCTTTAGTACATAGCCAATTTCAACCCTGCCGGTATCATCAAAATAGGGGCGCAGCAGGCAAATGCCTATAAACTCCTTGCTGCCATTGTTAAATATACCCCAGCGGCCCAATACCTTGCCTTCGGCATATTCCTTAAGCGAATCGCGAAACATTTGCCGGTTTTCGTACAGTGTTCTTTTAGGCAGGTGCAACGTAACCTCCTTATCTCCAAAAAGGGCCAGGTAAATATCTTCTTCCTCGGGACTAAAATTACGGATTACAAAACGTGGGGTTTGGGCGATGACGTGCATGGCTTCAAAATTAACTAAGATTTATAGGATTTTTCGGATTAATTGGATTATAACATGGCTGTTTTATTATTCGTTTAGCATATTCCGTGATCACTGGATTTGAACATGGTTGTTTTATTATTCGTTTAGCATATTCCGTGGTAGCCTGATTTAAAAATTAAAACGCCCGGCGGCATAAATCCTAAAATCCAAAAAATCTATAAATCTTAGTTACCTTTGCGCCCATGGCATCCATCAAACCATCCGTACCAAAGGGCACCCGCGATTTTTCACCCACCGAAATGGTGAGGCGCAATTATATTTTCGATACCATTAAAAGCGTATTCCGCAAATACGGCTATCAGCAAATTGAAACCCCCTCGATGGAAAAACTTTCGACATTAACCGGAAAGTACGGCGATGAGGGCGACAAATTAATTTTCAAAATATTAAACAACGGCGATTTTTTAGCGGATGGCGGAATTACCGCTGAGAATATTACCGCGGATAGCAAAAGGCTTGTGCCTTTGATTGCCGAAAAGGCGCTCCGCTACGACCTTACCGTCCCCTTTGCCCGTTACGTGGTGATGCACCAGAACGAGATCACCTTCCCGTTCAAGCGTTTCCAGGTGCAGCCGGTTTGGCGTGCCGACAGGCCGCAAAAAGGCCGCTACCGTGAATTTTACCAGTGCGATGCCGATGTGGTTGGCTCCGATTCGTTATTGAACGAGGCAGAGTTTGTTATGATATACGATGAAGCCTTAAGCACACTGGGACTAAAAGACTTCACCATCAAAATAAATAATAGAAAAATTCTATCAGGCATAGCCGAAATTATAGATAAAGCTGATAACATTATCGATCTAACCGTAGCCATTGACAAACTGGATAAAATTGGCCTGGATGGCGTAATAAAAGAGCTGATGGAGCGCGGCTTTACCGAAGCCGATATCGAAAAAATTAAACCGGTTATTTTGCTCGAAGGAAGTAACGATGACAAGCTGGAAAGTCTGCGCAAGGCGCTTTCAACATCGGTAACAGGATTAAAAGGTTGCGACGAAATTGAAACGGTTTTCAATTACATTGCCAACTGCAAACTACAAACGGCCAACTTAGAACTTGATATCACCCTGGCCCGCGGGTTAAATTATTACACGGGCGCTATCTTCGAGGTAAAAACCAATGAGGTGGCAATGGGCAGCATAGGCGGCGGCGGCCGGTACGATGACCTGACGGGCATGTTCGGCCTCAAGGGCCTTACCGGGGTAGGCATATCCTTTGGCGCCGACCGGATTTATGATGTTATGGAAGAGCTCAACCTTTTCCCGGCTACCACCTCGCAATCAACCCAAATTATTTTTTGTTGTTTCGATAAGGACGGCGAGCAGTTTGCCCTGCCTGTTTTACAGCAATTACGCCAAAAAGGCATCAACGCCGAGCTTTACCCGGCCGGCGCGAAACTGAAAAAGCAATTGGATTATGCCAACAGCAAAAATATTCCCTTTGTAGTCATCATCGGCAGCGATGAAATTTCCAGCGGCTTGCTAAGCATAAAAAATATGCAAACCGGCTTGCAGGAAAAGCTAACAGTTGAAGAAATTGTGAGGATGTTTTGATGGTTCCGCGTCTTACATTGGGCGCATTTAAAAAGGGAAAACGCTTTTAAAATTATTGCTGTTTTTTTAATTAGTCCAAAGATAATTTTAATTACGAAAAGAGGTCATGCCGAACTCGTTTCGGCACCCCACAGGACAAGCCGCTTGCTTGGTGTACATCTTGCATATTCGCTTACATAGCGTATACCTTGCGTGTGAGGTGCCGAAACGAGTTCGGCATGACTTGTTTTTTCCTTTCTCCCCTTCGCCTTTTACCTTGCACCTCCTCTTTCACCTTTCCACATAAACCCCTATCTTTGTATCGAGGTAAAAATTGGATAAAGTAAAAATTCTTGAAACCTATCTTCCGCCGCAGGCTGCCCCGCTTATTGGCCGGTGGATAGACTACTTTAAATGCGAATTTAAAATTTCGCGCAACCGCAACAGTAAATTTGGTGATTACCGGCCGCCGCATGATGGCAAAGGGCACCGTATCTCTGTAAATTTCGATCTTAATCCCTATGCATTCCTGGTGACAACCGTGCACGAGTTTGCGCATCTGCATACCTGGAACCAGCATAAACATAAGGCCAAGCCCCATGGCACCGAATGGAAAGACAATTTCAAAAAAATGATGCAGCCTTTTTTTGAGCAGGATGTTTTTCCACCCGATGTAAAACACGCCATCGTCAGCTATTTAAACAATCCCGCGGCGTCAAGTTGTTCCGACCTGACATTATACCGCTCCCTGCGAAAATACGATGCGCCAAAAGAGGATGTGCACACCGTTGAAAAGCTGCCCATAAAAGCGCTGTTTAAGTTAAAGGATGGCCGCATTTTCCGTAAGGAAGAAAAACTCCGTAAACGGTATAAATGTGTAGAAGTAAGCTCGCGGCGTGTTTACCTGTTTAGCCCGGTTGCCGAGGTGGAGCATATCAGCGAAAAACCATAATCCCTTTGAATTATTATGATGGACCAGTCTGTATTAATTGAAAAGACAGTCGCCTTTGTAAAGGACACACTAAAAAACGCCGAAGGGGGACACGATTGGTGGCATATTTACCGGGTATGGAATAATGCCAAACTGATTGCCCAAACCGAACCGGCCAATATGCTGGTTGTTGAACTGGGCGCTTTGCTGCATGATATTGCCGACAGTAAATTCAACAACGGCGACGAAAATATAGGCCCTGAAATGTCTTCGACGTTTTTGCGGAGTATTAATACCGATGAACAAACCGTTCAGCATGTGGAGCAGATCATCCGGAACATATCATTTAAATCAAGTTTTGATGAATCAGCTTTCAATTCACTTGAGCTGGATATTGTACGCGATGCCGATCGCCTGGATGCCCTGGGGGCAATAGGCATTGCACGCACCTTTAACTATGGCGGGTTTAAAGGACGGGAGATTTACAATCCCGAAATTAAACCCAATTTAAACATGACAAAAGACGAATACAAAAACTCGACGGCCCCATCTATCAACCACTTTTACGAAAAACTGCTGTTGTTGAAAGATAAAATGAGCACCCCAACCGGGATTAAGTTAGCCCGCGAGCGTCATGATTTTATGCTTGCTTATTTAAATCAGTTTTATGCCGAATGTGGCGAGTTCAAGTAAAGGATGTCATGGTGAGGCTCTCGAACCATAGTGCGTTGGCCATCGAATATACCGGGGGAACATGATCTGTTGGCGCAATAAATCCTAACTAATAAAAGTAATAGCACATGGCTTTGTATCCCCTCAGAGCCCGCCTTGTTGCTGATTAGCACACGTAGAGATGGCTTCGTTCCTCGCCATAACGATGGCGTTTATTTCCATTTTCAAAATATTTTTATGTTTTTTAGACTTGTCTAAATTTTTTATTAGATTTGTTGAAATTTAATGCAGAGCCTTTAATGCGTTCACATTAAATCAATATGAAGTTTACATTGACGCGCTATTTTTGCTGAAATTTTATGACAATTAAATATTTTACCCCCCTTATATTTCTGATAACAATTGGCACCGCAAGCCGGGCACAGGATTCGCTAAAACAGGAGAAATACAATTTCCATTTTCAGCAAACCATTATTACGCAGGATAAGCCGGGATTTAGCGCACCATACAGCGGATTAAACAGCCTATCGCCGTTATCAGAAACGCAAACCTCTATTACTTCAACGTTTTTCTTTAATGCAAGGCCCTGGAAAGGCGCACAGGTTATTTTTGCGCCGGAGCTTTCGGGTGGCGCGGGGCTTAGCCAAACTTTGGGCATAGCCGGTTTTCCTAATGGCGAAACCTTCAGGGTAGGCGGGACGCAAAACAAAATTTATATAGGCCGCTTATTTTTTCTGCAAAATTTTGAATGGGGTAAGGAGAAAGACACCATCGAAAGTGATCAGCTGCAACTGGCGGGTTTAAAAAGCAAAAGATATTTTACCGTGGGCGCAGGGAAATTCAATATGGGCGATTTTTTTGACCAGAATAGTTTCAGCCATGATCCACGTTCACAGTTCATGAACTGGGCGCTGATGGATAACGCCGCCTGGGACTATCCTGCCAATACCCGTGGATATGTACTGGGCCTTTATACCGAACTGGGCCAGCCAACCTGGGCGCTGCGCTTTGCCTTTACGCTATCGGTAACGCATGAAAACTCATCAACCTGGGATCCTAACATCGGCAAAGCCAACACGCAAACAGTTGAGTACGAAAAACGCTACGCCATTGGCGGGCAAAAAGGAACATTACGCATCCTCGGTTTCCTGAACAATGGCAAATTTGGCAATTACAACCAGGCCATAGCACAAAACCCAACGGCCCCTGTGGTTGATTCAACACAGCAATACGGCCGTCATAAATATGGTTTCGGCATTAACGCCGAACAGTATTTAAGCAAGGACTTTGGCGTATTTGCAAAAGGAAGCTATAACGATGGCCATACCGAAACCTGGTTTTTTACCGAGATTGACCGCTCCTTTACTTTTGGCGGTGTGCTGAAGGGCACACAATGGAAACGTAGCGACGACGAAATAGGACTGGCTTTTGTTGTTAACGGCTTATCGGCGCTACACCGTAATTACCTGGCCGCCGGCGGCTATGGCTTTTTAGTAGGCGATGGAAAACTCAACTATTCACCCGAAATGATTGCCGAGTTTTATTATAAGTTGAACTTTTACGAAAAGAAATTCTTTTTAAGCCCCGATTACCAGTTTATCATGAACCCGGCTTATAACCATGATCGTGGCCCGGTTAATGTTTTTTCGTTAAGGGCGCATATCGAATTTTAAAATATTGGATGGCTAACGAATTTCCAGGGGTAGCTAAGCCGGCGGCATATATTCCAGCTTCTTCTTAAAATAAGCATCCCAGCTCTGCTGCTGTACGCGGTTGGTTGAATTTTGCGTATCGTTATCATAATCCGTGTTGAGCTGTTTGTATTTAGCATCAATCCGGTTAAAAATGGCATCGGCAACGGCGCGGTAATTACCATAAAAAACGGTATGGCTTACCGTTCGCAGCAATTCCTGCTGCTCCATAAAGGCTATGTTATAATGTCCCTGCTCGTGTTTCAATATCTCGGCCAGCATGGTTGCCGAAGTTACCCTGCTGCGGTCAATAAAGGACCGGTCGCTGTTCATAATGAGGCGAATATTAAAACTCAACACGTAGTAGTCGTTCTCCCGCTTCGCTGTATAACTGTACTCGATTGAGCAATGCGTAAATGCGACAACGCCCCCGGCATTATTAGTTGGCGCCCCCCTAAAGTCACCGGGCGTTAGTTTCCGGTAGGGCTGGGCCGAAGCCGCGGTGCAAAAAAACAATAACGCAAGTAAGTAAACTATCCCTTCAATCCTCAATTTCATCGTCCGCAATAAGTAAAATTTTACTTTTTGACTGGTTGAGCATGCATTTGGTTTAACGCCATTAATTCTTTCATTGTCTGCTGCATAGCTTCTGTTGAGCCGTCAAGGAAAATAACATTTCCCTGCGAGTTTTCAGCAAAGTGTTTGATGGATTCTGTCCACATGGTAAACAGGATAACTGAGGTATCCATATTGGCATCCTTCATCTCCTTAGCCGCAACCGACATACCCTTGGCCACTTCCTCGCGGAACAAAGCCACACCCTGTCCGCGCAATTGCGATGCCTGGCGTTCTGCTTCTGCGGATATCTTGATGGCGTTACCTTCGGCCTCTGCGGCTTTGGTCTTGGTGATCAGCAATGCCTGACCCTCGTTCTCTGCAGCGGCCTTCAGGTTATTGGATGCCACCACCTGGCTCATTGATTTCATGATCACTTCGTCAAAAGTAATATCGTTTAACTGCAGGTCCTGTAAGTGATAGCCCCAGCCTTCCAGCACCAGGTCAAGTTGTTCTTTTACGTGTTCAACTATATCGCGTCTTAAAATCAATACTTCCGACTGGCGTTTGGTAGCTACAAACGCGCGGATGGACCCTTCAACAGTACGGATAAGTGCCTGCATCAGGTTGCGGTCGTCCACAAACTTAAAGGCAACGTTTTTAATAGTTTCTTCCTGCTGGTCGAGTACCGAATAAAGCAGCATGGCTTTAAAATAAACATTTGCCTGGTCAAAAGTCACCGCCTGGAACTCCAGCTCAACCGAGCGGTTCTGGATCGATATTTTTTGATAGATGGCTTCGATAAACGGAAGCTTAAAGTTTAATCCGGGCGTCATTATCCTGCGGTACTTCCCAAAAACGGTAATTACTACAATAGTGCCTTGTTTTACAGTCACAAACGACGAAAACAAAACGATCAAAATCAGGAAAATAATAACAAAAGAGGTTATTTCAGGTGTCATGAGGGGGTTAAATTGATTATCTAAATGTAATTAAATTATTGGTGTGGTAATTGTTTTTATAAAAAAAGTCTATCAAAATCAAAACCATTATGAATTTAAAAAGAACTTTCGGTGCTATACTTACAGTGTTAGGTATCATCGGATTAATATTTGCCGGCATCGGCATCGTCAATCACAGCAGCAATTACACAACTTTAACGGTTGTGGGTATAATTGCCATCATATTTTTCTTTACCGGCATCAGTTTGGTGAGGACGACTAATGATGTTGCAAAATAGGGCATCTGTCAAACTTAATTCTTGACGGGCGTAATCACGCCGCCATCATTGATGCTTAACCCGGGCTGCTCAAAATCGGCCCGGGTTAACATTTTAATACGGTTTGCTGCACGGTTACTGCTATCGGGTTGCAGACCATTGGTTCGCGATTGTACATTCGACAATATCCGGCCGCTTAAAAATTCCCCCTTTTTGTTTACGTAAACCTTTAACAACGGCGCCAGGCTGCATATGCCGGCAATGCTTACACTGCGGTAAGTACAAAAATTACCAAGGCTGTAGGCTATCAGCCTGTTTTTATAAACCTCCATGGCACGGCATACATGCGGGCCGTTGCCCAATAGCACATCGGCGCCGGCATCAATAGCATTGTGGGCAAATGCATTTACATCCCCGCGTTTTTCGCTATAAAACGATTCCATGGCAAACGGAACGTGTTCATATTTGGCGCCTTCGCCACCGCCATGAAAAGATACGATCACCACATCGCATTGTTGTTTAAGATCGTGAATAATAGCGGAGGCTTGCTTTAAATCGAGGATCGACAGCGTGCCGGCGCTTGCTGCAAAGGCGCAAAAGCCAAACTTGTAACCCTTTATTTTAAAGATAGCCGAGGGATGGCTTAGCTGCCCGCCGTAATTGATGCCGACGCTATCCAGCGTCCACATGGTGCCCTTGCGTCCGTTTTCCTCAAAATCGCCGATATGGTTGTTGGCCAGGCTTAACAGATTGAAACCCGCATCCTTTAAAACGCCCGAATAGCTCACCGGCATCCGGAACAGATAACCCTTACTGGCCAGGTGCATTTTATAATGTGCTGGCTTACCACCATCCAGCAGGGCGCCTTCCAGGTTGCCGAAGGTTATATCGGCGCCTTTAAATTCATCAGCCACATTGGCAAAGCTGTTTCTGGCGCTATCGGGTGGCAGGGTCCTGTTATCAGGAAACGATGTACCCAGCATAATGTCGCCCACAGCGGCAATACAAACAGAATCAGGTATGGCAGGCGAAACAGGAGCGACCGCCGCTGTACGCCTCGCCGGTTGATGCACCGGTTTGCGGACAGCCTGTTGCTGCACACAAGCCGAAAAAAATACAAGGGCTATTATCAACGTCACCGGTTTCATACTCATCATCCCAATAATAAAAAAAGTCCCTTCATAAATGAAAGGACTTAATATGATTTAGTTTAAATTAATTGGTCAAAGGGTTTCAAAAAAAACTGCGCAGCTTTTCAGCCTTCACCTAATTCTTGTTATTATCTTGTTTTTGAAGTTCTTCTTTAAAAGACTCCAGCATACGGCCACCACGGTAAAAATAGCGCTTGTAATAAGCATCATCAAGGCTGCTGATGGCAACACCACGCGATGAAGCATGTGCAAACCTGTTATTGCCTAAATAAATGCCAACATGCGAGATACGGCGGCTGTGAATTTTAAAGAAAACCAAATCGCCTTCCTGCAAATCATCACGGCGCACAGGGCTAACCATGCTGAATATATCGCGCGAGCTGCGCTGAATATCCATATTAAATACCTGGCTGTACAATTCCTTTGTAAACGCCGAGCAATCGATACCTCTTTTTGAGCTTCCACCAAAACGGTAAGGGGTACCAATCCAATCGTAAACAAAATGGAAAAGTTTCATATTGGAAGTTGCAGAAAGGGCCACTCCCATAATTTGCGATAAATAATCTTTTGCTAAGCTTTCCTGATCGTCAGTGTTTTTTTCGTCCGAAGGGTTTGGACTGATTTTTGTTTGAGCTTGTGCAGCTAAAACGCTGAAAAATAATGCAATAACGATAGTAATTTTCTTCATTTAATCTATTTTTTGTTGTAATTAGGTCAACAAATGAATATTAAATTGGACACCCTGTCTATTGTTGGCTACAAAACTATTTAAAAAATTCATAATTGCAACCGAAACGTCATTTTTTTTCAACATTTGTGTGCCAATGTTAATTAATCATGAAATCAACGAAAAGTAACCCTCCTGCTGAAGAAAAAAATTTACCTGGAAGGCATTTTCACCAATAGTTGGGGACTTATTTGCCCAATCACAGTTCCAATAACGGATAAAATCCGGTAATCATATCTTGAATTTAAAAATAAAGCATAAATCGCCTTAACAAATTCGTTGCAGTTTCGATATTTTCAAGGATATAATTAGATTTGCGCTTTACTCGGAAAATTGATCGTTTAATATATTACATGAGTTCAATCGAAATAAATAAAGACACCTACCTGATGTGGTACGAGTCGATGCTTTTAATGCGCAAGTTTGAAGAAAAAGCAGGACAGTTATATGGGCAGCAAAAAATAAGGGGCTTTTGCCATTTATATATAGGCCAGGAAGCTGTATTAGCCGGCGCCATGTCGGTATTAAAACCCGAAGACAGCATGATCACCGCTTATCGCGATCACGCCCATGCCATTGCCAAAGGAGTTTCATCAAACGCCATCATGGCCGAACTGTACGGTAAAGCTACGGGCTGTTCAAAAGGCAAAGGCGGATCAATGCACATGTTTAGCAAGGAACACCACTTTTATGGCGGCCACGGTATTGTTGGCGGCCAGGTACCACTTGGAGCAGGCGTGGCATTCGCCGAAAAGTATAAAGAAACCGGCTTTTTAAATGTGGCTTACATGGGCGACGGCGCCGTGCGCCAGGGTGCATTAACCGAAACCTTTAATATGGCAGCACTTTGGAAACTGCCGGTAATATTTGTTTGCGAAAACAATGGTTACGCCATGGGTACTTCGGTTGAGCGTACTACTGCCGATACCGATATTTATAAAATAGGCTTGCCTTATGGAATACCATCGTCGCCGGTTGACGGTATGGACCCTGCCGCTGTGCATAAAGCAATGGACGAAGCCGCCCAACGCGCCCGTGCCGGTGAAGGACCAACCTTTTTAGAGATGCGCACCTACCGTTACAAAGGCCACTCCATGAGCGACCCGCAAAAATACCGCACCAAAGAAGAGCTGGAATCATACAAGGCAAAGGACCCGATTGAGTTAACCAAACATGTTATCCTTTCTGAAGGTTACGCCGATGAAAAATGGTTCGAAGAAATTGACGCCAAAGTAAAAGCTGAAGTTGATGAATCGGTAAGATTTTCCGAAGAATCGCCATGGCCCGACGCTGCCGAATTGTACACTGATGTGTATGTTGAAAAAGATTACCCTTTTATAAGGAGCTAATCGTACATTTAAACTGGAATTATATAATTAACTATTTGAATTAAGGTAGTATATGGCCGAAGTAATTAAGATGCCTAAAATGAGCGATACCATGACCGAAGGGGTATTGGCTAAATGGCATAAAAAGGTTGGGGATAAGGTTAAATCGGGCGATGTTTTGGCCGAGATTGAAACCGACAAAGCCACCATGGATTTTGAATCGTACCAGGATGGCACGCTGCTTTACATCGGTGTAGAGGAAGGTAAAGCTGTTCCGGTTGATGCCCTGATAGCCATTATCGGCAAAGAAGGCGAAGACTATAAAGCGTTGCTGTCTGCCGATGCGTCACCGGCCGCAGCAAAAGAAGAAGTAGCAGAAGCGAGTAGCAGTAGCAGTAGCAGTAAAGAAGCAGCTCCTGCAAAAGATGCAACACCTGCTACTCCAAAACCTGCAACTGCCACTATAGACAAAAGCACCATCCCGGCAACTGTTATCCGCATGCCCGCCCTTAGCGACACCATGACAGAGGGCGTTATTAATAAATGGAACTTTAAAGTTGGCGATACAGTAAAATCAGATGACTCGCTGGCCGATGTGGAAACCGATAAGGCAACCATGGAAGTTGTGGGTTACGAAGCCGGCACACTATTATATATAGGCCCAAAAGAGGGCGAAGCGGCCAAAGTACATGCCATTATAGCCATTGTAGGTAAAGCCGGTACTGATATTACCGCCTTGCTGGATGACGACGACGCTGCCCCAGCTGCAAAAGCTGCTGAAGAGAGCGCCGCGCCGGAAGCTGAGGCAGCACCTGCCGAAGAAGTAGCCGCCAGCCATTCAGCCGACGATAGCCGCGTAAAAGCATCGCCACTGGCACGCAAAATAGCCAAGGAAAAAGGCATCAACCTTAATGACGTAAAAGGATCAGCCGAAGGCGGCCGGATCATCAAAAAGGATGTGGAGGAATATGTTCCAGCAGAGAAAAAAGCAGCAGTAGCAGTGGAAAGTAGCACTACTGCAACTCCACAACCTGCCACTGCCACTTCTTCCTCACAAGCTGCACCCGCTGCAAAAGCCGCTCCTGCATTGCCAACCTTTACCGGCGAAGAAAAATATACCGAGCGTGCTGTTTCCCAGATGCGCAAGGCCATCAGCCGCCGGTTATCCGAAAGCTTGTTTACCGCGCCGCATTTTTATGTAACCATGAGCATTGATATGGACCAGGCAATTGCTGCCCGCACCCGCATCAATGAAGTAGCGCCGGTTAAAATATCCTTTAACGATTTTGTACTGAAAGCCTGTGCTGTTGCTTTAAAACAACACCCTGCTATTAATTCATCATTCCAGGGAGATACCATCCGCACCAACGAGCATGTACATATTGGTGTGGCCGTAGCGGTTGACGAAGGTCTGCTGGTACCGGTTATTAAATTTGCCGATGGCAAATCATTAAGCCGCATCAGTGTAGAAGTAAAAGAGTTTGCCGGCAAAGCAAAATCAAAAAAACTGCAGCCAAACGAAATGGAAGGTTCTACCTTCACCATATCGAATTTAGGTATGTTTGGGGTTGATGAGTTTACCGCCATTATAAATACGCCAAATGCCTGTATCCTGGCCGTAAGCGGCATACAGCAGGTTCCGGTTGTTAAAAACGGCGCTGTAGTACCTGGCAATGTAATGAAAGTAACATTAAGCTCCGATCACCGCGTGGTTGACGGCGCAACTGCCGCCGCCTTCCTGCAAACGCTAAAATCGATGCTGGAAGAGCCGGTAAGATTGTTAATTTAAGATTTTAGATTTACGTCCCGATAACTATCGTGATACGATTTGTGTAATTGATATTCAAGCGATGGGTTTTAGGACTCATCGTTTTTTTGTTGTCTTAAAGTTTTTTACTTACGATCTTATAAATCGCTTCGCCCCAAAGTGTGCCTAATTGGTGGGCGCCTTGTTTATTGGGATGCAGGTAAAATGTGCCCTGGTGGCCGCTCTCAGGTGTCAGATCTGTTAAATAGTGCTTCTTAAAATAATCGAACGCTTTTTTATCGCCGGTGAAGACCTGTTTAGGATGCGTTGCTGCATAGCTGGCGACCAGTTCATCAATTTTGGGGATATAGCTTTGTAATCTTGACAAGCCCTCCTGGAGGTATTTTGCGCCATTATAGGTATTGGGGCTATACCATAAAGGGTGCTGAAAAATGATAATACATCCCGGAAATTCCTTTAAAAGACTATCAGCAATGGCTTTTAAATTTTCCCGATACTGATCCGGCGCTACCGGCGCACCATTTGGACCTTGAATAGCGCTATCGTTGGTGCCTAGTTTTATCGAGAATATCAGCTGCGCTTGTTTATCAAAAAAAGAACGGGCAGCCTGTTCAACACCATTGAATGCTTTTCCGGTAGACGGCAAAAAGTCAACCGTAGTAAAACCGCTGTGCCCCTGGTTCGAGAAAACAACCGTCCCGATATTGGGCTGTTTCCTTAAATATTCGCTGGCTATCACCGGCGGTGCATCAGTTTTAGGGCTATCCAGGTTAGCGCCATAGGTGATGCTGTTGCCTATGAAAACAATATTAAGGTTTTGTTTGGATGGTTGAGCGGAGGTGAACATGCCTGATATCAGCATTAAAACAGCTAGCAGCGCAGTTAAACTTTTCGTTTTTATCATGATTGATGTTTTTATTCAGCCGATCTACCTGGTGTTTCCTGTCGATTCCGCTTCAAAGCAAATCTAAAATCGTAACTCTAAATTCGTAAATCACCACTGCACTCCCATATTCCAAAACATAAAGGCCCATTTGTCAACCTGCCCGTCAATCACCTGCCGGGTGCTTTGGCCTGCGCCGTGCCCGGCTTTGGTTTCAATACGGATCAGAGTAGGTGCGGGGCCCTGCTGGTATTCCTGCAAACGTGCCGCAAACTTAAACGAGTGCGCCGGTACCACGCGGTCGTCATGATCGGCTGTGGTAACCATTGTGGCCGGGTAACTGTTGGGTTTTAGCGCGTGATAGGGCGAGTATTTGTACAGGTAATCAAACATTTCTTTGGAGTCTTCGGCTGTGCCATAATCATAGCTCCAGCCTGCACCTGCCGTAAACTGGTTATAGCGCAGCATATCCATCACCCCAACTGCCGGGAAGGCCACTTTGCACAAATCGGGCCGTTGTGTCATTACTGCGCCAACCAGCAGGCCGCCGTTTGAGCCGCCGGAAATAGCAAGGTAATCCCTTGAAGTATATTTTTTTGAAATGAGATATTCGGCGGCGGCTATAAAATCATCAAACACGTTTTGTTTTTTCATTTTGATGCCGGCTTTGTGCCATTTTTCGCCGTACTCGCCTCCGCCGCGCAGGTTGGGCACGGCATAAATGCCCCCATGCTCCAGTAAAATAATATTGCTGGTACTAAAGGCCGGGGTCAGGCTGATGTTGAAACCGCCATAACCATAAAGCACCGTAGGGTTTTTACCGTTGAGTACAATACCTTTTTTATAGGTGATGATCATGGGTATCTTAGTGCCATCTTTCGATTTATAAAACACCTGTTTACTCTCGTATTGTTCGGGGTCAAACTGCACACCCGATTTTTTATAAACAGTTGATACGCCCGTGGCAATATCATATTTAAAAATGGTAGGCGGGTAAACGTAATTGGTAAAAGTATAATAGGTTTCCTTTTCTTCCTGTTTTGTTCCAAAACCGGAAGCTGTTCCAACCGAGGGTAGTGTAATGGTGCGCTCGAGTTTGCCGTTCATATCATACTGCAGCACAAGCGACGTGGCATCCTTTAAATATTCAGCAAAAATTTTTCCTCCGCCGGTTGATGCGGTAAGCACATTTGAAGTGGTTTTTACCAGGTCCTTCCAATGGGTTGGGGTAGGGTTGGCGGCATCAACCGTTACTATCTTCAGGTTGGGCGAGTATAAATTGGTTAAGATGTACAGCTTGCTGCCCACGTTGTTTAATACAGAATGTTCGTTATCAAAATTGCTTACAACCGGTACAATCTGGCTGCCGGGAATACTCAAATCCTGTATGTAAAGCTCGTTGCCCGAGGTGGCGTTTGCTGCTGATATTACCAGGAAACGTTCATCCTCGGTTAAATAGGCGCCGATGTACCTGCGTTTGGTCGCCTCGCCGCCAAATATCAGCTTGTCGGTGCTTTGTGGCGTGCCTAAGGCATGATAATACAACTTGTGGAACTGTGTCATCCCCGAAAGCTGCGACCCGGTTTTGGGCTTGTCGTAGCTGCTATAATAAAAGCCCTCATTGCCCTTCCAGGCTATGCCGCTGAATTTAATGTCGGTAAGGGTATCGCCTACCATACTTTTATCAGTCGTTTTTATCACAATAACCTTACGCCAATCGCTGCCGCCTTCGGAGAGCTGGTAGGCTGCCATGGAGCCATCTTTAGTAAAGCTTATCCCCTGCAGCGAGGTAGTGCCGTCTGCCGAAAATTTATTGGGGTCCAGGAAAATTTCCGGCACGCCATCACCCACCTGTCGCCATAAAACCGCCTGGCTTTGCAGCCCGTCGTTTTTATAAAAATACGTGTATTTGCCTTCTTTAAAAGGTGCGCTGTATTTTTCGTAGTTCCACAATTGCTCCAGGCGTTTATGCATGGCATCGCGGTAGGGAATCTGGGCAAGGTAATCGGCTGTTACCTTGTTTTCGGCTTGCACCC
>Ga0068855_100000961_pt1 | contig 35803 bp, 30 predicted proteins | sample KBSCornC52_FD_66592 | JGI IMG/M metagenome (GOLD analysis project Ga0068855, IMG submission 66592) | Corn rhizosphere microbial communities from Kellogg Biological Station, Michigan, USA - KBS Corn C5-2 | ecosystem: Host-associated > Plants > Roots > Rhizosphere > Soil ...
CTACTGCCTACTGCCTACTGCCTACTGCCTACTGCCTACTGCCTACTGCCTACTGCCTAAACGTTGCCTTTTTTCAGTTCTTCAACGGCATGGTTTGCAGCACGTGCTGTTAACGCCATGTAAGTTAACGAAGGGTTTTGACATGCTGCCGATGTCATACAGGCGCCGTCGGTTACAAACACGTTTGGTGCGTCCCAAACCTGGTTCCAGCCGTTTAGTACCGATGTTTTCGGATCGCGGCCCATGCGGGCGGTACCCATCTCGTGGATACCACGGCCCAGGAACGGATTGCCGCTGTGCGATTTAATTTCTTTCACCCCAACAGCTGCCAGCATTTCCTTGGCATCATTTTCCATGGCTACACGCATTTTTTTCTCGTTGTCCTTTATTTCGGCGTCGAAAGCTAAAACAGGAAGTCCCCATTTGTCTTTAACCGTTTTATCAAGGGTAACTTTATTTTCGTGGTATGGCAATGTTTCGCCAAAGCCGCCCAGGCTCATGGTCCATGCGCCCGGTTCAGTTAATGCGTCTTTAAAGTCGCCGCCGATGCTGTATTCCGGAATAATGCGGTTAATACCTTCGCGGCCGCCGCCGCCCTGGTAACCAAAGCCGCGTAAAAAGTCGCTTTTATCGCCGCCAAAGTTGCGGTAACGCGGTATATAAATACCGTTTGCCCTGCGGCCAAAGTAGTATTTATCCTCAAAACCTTCCACAATGCCCGATGCACCTACACCCAGGTGGTGGTCCATCACGTTGTGGCCCAGTTCGCCGCTGCTGCTGCCCAGGCCATCAGGCCAAATATCGGTAGCAGAGTTCATCAATATCCAGGCGCTGTTAAACGCCGATGCATTAACAAATACTATTTTGGCGAAAAACTCATAAGTTTTGTTTGTTTCGGCATCCAAGACCTCAACGCCTTTTGCCTTTTTGGTATCCTTATCGTATAATATTTTTGTAACGATTGACCACGGCCTGAGGGTAAGGTTACCCGTTGCGACAGCCGCAGGTAAGGTGGATGACTGCGTGCTGAAATAAGCGCCAAACGGACAGCCCAACCAGCATTTGTTACGATACTGGCAATTGGTACGGCCCGGTAAGGGTTGGGTGATATTAGCCGTACGGCCGATGATGAACGAACGGGCTTCTTTATAATATTCTTTAAAGCGACCGGCAACGTCTTTTTCAACCACATTCATTTCCATTGGCGGCATAAAATCGCCATCAGGAAGTACCGAAATACCATCTTTATTACCCGATATACCTGCAAACTTTTCGGCGTAACCGTACCATGGCTCCAAATCCTTATAACGGATAGGCCAGTCAACCCCGTGACCATCTTTCAGGTTTTCTTCGAAATTAAAATCGGCCCAGCGGTATGATTGCCTGCCCCACATTAATGAACGGCCACCAACATGGTACCCCCTGAACCAGTCGAAACGTTTGGTTTCCACGTAAGGGCTGTCTTTATCACTGGCCCAATAATCCAGGTTGGTTTCATTTAAAGGATAATCGCGTTTTAAAACGGGGTAGTCCTTTATCATTTCTTGTGTACGGCCACTCCTGTGTGGAAATTCCCAGGGATCTTTATTGGCGTTTACATAATCTTTAACGTGTTCGATATTGCGGCCACGCTCCAGCATGATGGTTTTAAGGCCTTTTTGAGTTAACTCTTTAGCAGCCCATCCGCCCGAAATCCCTGAACCAATGACAATGGCGTCATAAGTATTTGCAGACATATAATTAATTAATAAAAGGGTAAATAAATTTATAAAATCGGTTACACCGACTAAAGTATGATTAAAAAATTACCGATCAAATATTCATTGTGTTTTTTTTACACAATGAGGCTTTTCTGATCAAATTAGGCCTATTTGCTATCAATTTGTATAAACTTTTATGCTCGATTTCACCGATTATTGAAGGCGATTTCACCGATTATTTTTTGTGATTTCACCGATTTCTATTTAACATAATCGCTACTGCCTACTGCCTACTGCCTACTGCCTACTGCCTACTGCCTACTGCCTACTGCCTACTGCCTATTACACGTTTCCTTTTTTCAACTCATCCACTGCATGGTTGGCTGCGCGGGCAGTAATGGCCATGTAGGTTAATGATGGGTTTTGACATGATGTTGACGTCATGCAGGCTCCATCTGTTACAAAAACGTTTTTGCAGGCATGCACCTGGTTCCATTCATTTAATATTGATGATTTGGGATCTTTACCCATCCGGGCGCCGCCCATTTCGTGTATATCTAATCCAGGCGCCTGGTGATTTGTTGAGGGCTGGATATTTTTAAAGCCGGCCGAGGTAAACATTTCGGTAAGCTGCTCGATGTAGTCCTTCTTCATCTTCTCATCGTTATCATCATAGTCAACCGATATATTGAGCAGTGGTACGCCCCATTCGTCTTTTTTTGCAGTGTCGAGGCTTACAAAGTTGCTTGCTTTGGGAATAGTCTCGCCCATCATGTGCGAGCTAACATACCAGGGGCTCAAATCGCCTTTAACCAAACCTTCTTTAAGGCCCGCGCCAACGCCATCATATTTATGCTGCTGGTACCTGTGTGCACCGAAACCGCAGGCGTATCCGCGCAGAAAATCGGTTTCCTGTTTGTACACGTTCCTGAAGCGGGGGATATAACCGCCTGTTGGTGAGCGCCCGTCTACAGTCCACTCTTTCATCCCGTCAAACTCGGCGCTTATATGGGCCGAATAGTTATGGAAGGCAACATATTTACCCAAAACACCGCTATCATTACCCAAACCGTTGGGGAAGCGGCTTGAAGTGGAGTTTAACAGTACCAGGTTTGTATTTAACGCCGCGGCATTCACAAAAATTATGCGTGCGTAGTATTCAATAGTCTCCTTTGTTTTTGTATCGACGATACGAACACCTGTAGCTTTGCCCAGTTTTTCATCATAAATAATAGATTCCACTACAGAAAATGGACGCAGGGTCATGTTACCTGATTTTTCGGCCCATGGGATAGTTGTTGCGTTACTGCTGAAATAGCCGCCGAAAGGGCAACCACGCTGACAAAGATCGCGGTTTTGGCATTGCGTACGCCCTTGCTCCAAATGGATTGGATTTGGTTTGGACAGATGCGCACAACGGGCACTGATAACGTATCGGTTTTTATAGTTCTTTTTTACGTGTTCGCTAAAATAAACCTCTGCGTCGTTTAGGGGATATCCCGGTAAAAATTCGCCATCCGGCAATTCGGGGATGCCATCTTTATTGCCTGCTATACCGGCAAACTTTTCAACGTAGCTATACCAGGGGGCAATATCTTTATACCTGATTGGCCAATCCACCGCAAAGCCATCCCTTGCGGGGCCTTCGAAATCAAAATCGCTCCAGCGCTGGGTCTGGCGCGCCCACAGTAATGACTTACCGCCTACCTGGTACCCGCGAATCCAATCAAAGGGCTTAGTTTGCACGTAAGGGTGCTCGGCATCTTTCACAAAAAAGTGGGCCGAATCTTCGCCGAAAGCGTAACAACGGCTTACTATCGGATTTGCTTCGGTAACTTCGGCAGGCATTTGCCCGTGATGCGGAAACTCCCAGGGATATTTAAAGGTGGTTGGATAATCTTTTATATGTTTTACATCGCGGCCACGCTCCAGCACCAGCGTTTTCAGGCCGTTGCCGGTAAGTTCCTTGGCAGCCCAGCCCCCGCTAATACCCGAACCTATTACAATGGCATCAAACGTACGCGCCTTAACACTATCGATATTTAAGTTTGCCATTTTAAACGTGCTTGAGTTTTGAGACAGGATAATGAACAATATACCTGCCGGGTACCATATCGTAAAATATTTGCTTGGTCATAAAATATTGCGAAGTGGTGTAAGCAAATATGGTTTGCTGCTTTACACCCCAGTAAAAAGCCATCAGCGGATCGGAGGCAAGGTTTTTTTGTGGTTTTGGCCGACGGGCGGGTGTTTTAGGAGCGGCAGCCGTAGTTTTCGCGCTATTCTCGATTCCAGTTAACACCGCTTCGCGATCCTTGGCGCTTAAATCGGCAAAGGTGCTGCTGTATTTGCTTTTCACCAAATCGGTAAATTTATTTAAGCCGGCCAAAAATGCTTCCTGGTCTTTTTTGTTATAGCAATCGTCAATCATTTTTAAAACAAATGGCGGCAGGTTAAGGTCCTTCGCGCCCGGGGTATTTGTTTTAGGGATGATGGTTTCGCATATATCCGCAATCAGGCTTTGCTGATCGCTACTTAGGTTAATGTGTTTCAGTTGCACGTAAGACGTGCCGTCATGATGAAGGCACGATGGCAGCAAAACGGCTCCGCCCAATACCAACGCCAGGTTTTTTATTACCGTACGCCTGTCCATTTATAAAGTGTTATAGTGTATAGTTAACATTTATTTGGTTTTTTCACACATTAAAATTGCAAACCAAACTAAGTAGTAAAACACTACCCATACAAAGGGACTACCATGTTTGGCCTGCAATAAGAAAATGAAATTGGGTGGTGTAAGTTAAAATAATATTACTAAAATCCCCATTTTTTCATGACTTGTAAATCAATTTTTACACAATCGAATGGGTCCTTACCCTGGTACGATTCCTGCTCGATCACAAACTGCGAAGTTCCTCCTATTTTGCGGGCTTCTTTTACAATATCATGTACCGGCATTACACCCTGGCCCAGTATGGTACTGTCATAACCGTCCATACCGCCGCCTGTAGTACTTTTTATTTCGTCCTTAACGTGCATCAGCTCAAAACGACCGGGATATTTCTTCAGCAGATCGATCGCGATGCCACCTGCGCCCAGCATATTGCCCACATCCATTTGCTGCGCAACCAGGGTTGGATCGGTATTGGCCAGTATATAGCTGTATAAAGTATCGCCATTAACTTTTGTGCTGAATTCGAAATTGTGGTTATGGTAGCCAAATGTCATTCCGTTCGACTTGCACAATTCGCCGCATTTGTTAAACTGGTTCATAAATTTCTTGAGGCCTTCCATGTCGGTGCGCAGGCTTTCATCCAGCCAGGGGCTTATCACATAGCGCTGCCCTACCTCGGCCGCATCCTCAATCGTATATTTCCATTTATCGGTAAAATCTTTTTTTGCATTATCCCAATCCTGCGCAGTCATCACGGTATGCCCGCTCGGCATTTGAAGACCATTATCGCCGAGCAATTTTTTAAACTCTTTGGCCGTATAACCATAAAATTTCCTGTTCACATAGTTGGCATGTTCAACATGCACGTATCCCATATCGGCCAGTTTTTTTAGTGAACCGGATGGATCTTTAGACATGGCATCGCGTACCGAATAAAGCTGCAGGCCCAATCTTTCGAGTTTTTTTGGTTTGCCGAATAACATATCCGGCATTAAAGCGGCGCCCGCAACAGCAACGGCACCTGTTTTTAAAAATGTTCTGCGTGAGGTGTTCATAATTTTTGGTTATTTACTGATTGGAAATGTAGGAAATAATAATGATGAATTGCTAACAAATGCAAGGTGCTTGCTATCGGGCGACCATGATGGGGTATTGATGGTGCCTTGCCCGCCGTACAGATAGGCGATAACTTTTGACGGGCCGCCGCCAACAGGCATCACCCGTAAATAAACGTGTTTATAAAAGGGGTGGTCGCCGGGGGCAACTTCGGTTTTAAGAAAGGTAATATATTCGATCCATTTGCCATCGGGCGAAACGTGGGGAAACCAATTGTCATAATCATCGTTCGTCAGCTGGGTTTGTTCGCTGCCATCGGCTTTCATGCGCCAAACCTGCATTAAACCGCTGCGTACGGAGTTAAAATAAATATATTGGCCATCGGGCGAATATTCGGGGCCGTCGTCCAAACCGGGTGTATTGGTCAGCCTTTCTTCGGGACCTCCTGCTGATGGTACCCGGTATACATCATACTCGTTGTTACGTGCACCGCAAAATACAATGTATTTACCATCGGGCGACCAGCCGTGCATATACGACGGGCCCACCGGCGTAAGCCTTCGGGGTTCGCCGCCTGTTATAGGCACTACCCAACCCATGGAAGCGCCGGATTGTCCGGCGCTGCTGCTTATTGCGAGCCATTTGCCGTCGAATGAAATAACGTGGTCATTATTGTTATTTTTTGCAGAGCCGGTATTTAAAACGTCCGGCGTGTTGCTTTTCAGATCGAACTTGTACAGCAGGCCTTCGCTATTATACAGCAGGTGTTTACCATCCTGCATCCAGTTGGGGGCCTGTATCGATTTTGGCGACTGATAAATAATTTTGCTGTTTAAACTTTCCAGGTCGAGTATCTCGATAGCACTGCCTAAATATTGTTTATAAGGCACCAGTGTTGCCGGTGCCGGCGCCACAATGCGCACATTGTTAAAAATCGCTTTTTCGGTAACATTTGGATTGTGGGCACAAATAAACAGGCCAACGTAAACGTCATCGCCCAAATCAACATCGCTTATTTCCTCGCTTACAAACATATCGCCCTGATGCGCTACCGACATGGTATAAACATTTCCTTTACGCTCCAGTTGGATAATATCAGGAGACAGAATATCGAATTTCTTTTCTTCCATGGCAACGCCGTCGGCGCGACGGAATTGCAGTGAAGTTAAACCAGCGCCATGAACTACGGCGCTGATATGTTTTGAGCCGGTATCGAGCGATGAGCGTACCATCCAGCCTATCTTGCGATGCTCTTCGACACCTTTGCCAATAAATGTGGCGTGTGTACGCAGGATGAAGTCGCCCTTCATTTTCTTCCACACAAAGTGGAATTCATCATGCGTTGCCCAAATATTGGTGCCAGAGCCGGAAATTTGATACTGTTGCGTTTTGCTTTCGTAGCTGCCGCTGCCGGCAGTTTTTACCCGGCCGATGTCGTTTTGCCCATCAAATATGCCTACAGGCTTTTCCTGGGCGCTAGTTTTTTGCAGGAATAACACAAACGCGCATAAAAAAAGCAGGTGAGATACTTTATTGCTCATTGGTTTTAGTTAGTTAATACGTTTAAAATCGGTTTACTAAGGTAAAAATTCAAATTGTAAATGGAATAGTGTATTTGTAACAATATGCATCTATTTTAAAGTTTTTATTTGGGATAAGTAGTACCATGTAATTATGACTTCATTTTTTATTGTGTCTGGTAGGATTTGACAACTATATGGTTGTTTTTTACCACAAAGTTCACAGAGAAGGCACAAAGGGACACAAAGCCTGGAAATTGGTTAAGTTTTATTGGATAGTTTTAGAGCGGTTTTTAATTTTGATACAGCAGGGCAGGCGCATTAAAATTATTTTATATGAGATTATCTGATGGTGGAAACTAATTACAGGATTAATCAGTAAAAGTGTAAACCCTTTTCAGGACGTGACAACATTTGCTTTGTTCCGAAATTATAAACAAATGATTATCAGCTAGTTGCATTAACTTAGTCAAAAACATTTAATTCGGAACATATTGGCTATCAGTTATTTATGAAAATTATTCAATTTGAAAAAACGTGAAACACCTGATAATGAGCATGTTTCACAGCGTTCCACGGTGTTCCGTGCGTGAAAAAATGGAACGCTGGAACGCCCGCTGTCGGTCTAAATGCCCTTGTGGTTGAAAAAATATTCTTTAAATGCTGCAGTTTCTCTGATTCAAGCTTTATAAGCTTAACTATTTTAATGGGTCTGCCGTGTTTGATACAGTCAGCTTGTACCGTATATTAATAGAAAATTGTCGTTACACGTAGGCCTTAACCAGTGGCAGGTTGAAGAAAAAAGTACTGCCCTTGCCAATTCTTGACCGTACACGCAGCTTGCCGCCGTTAAGTTCCACAAGCTCTTTGCATAACAGCAGACCGATGCCGGTGCCTTTTTCGCCGGAGGTTCCTGAATTAGAAAAATGGGTGTTTATGAAGAAAAGCTTGTCGACTTCTTCGGGGGTCATTCCTTTGCCGCTGTCTTTTACGCTGATGATGAGTTCGTTATTTTCGATAACAGTGCTCAGGGTGATGGTGCCGTTGCCCGATGTAAACTTAATGGCATTACTAATGAGGTTGCGCAAAACAACTTTCAGGTGGTTTTCGTCGGCAATGGCACCCTGGCCCGGGTAGGCCCGGTTGATAAATTCAATATTTTTTTGCTGCAGCGCATGCAGGAACGTTTGTTCCATCTCCATACCCATTAAAAATATATCGACATGCGCCGCCTTTACACTGATGCCTTTTATCTGGCTGCCTGCCCATTCAACCAGGTTGGATAATGTTAACTCCACTCCTTTTACAACCGGATTGATATTTTTCATCAGGTCGTGCACTTCCTCGGCAGTCAGGAATTCTTCATCGAACATTTCGATGATATTGCTGAGATTAGCCATCGGCGAGCGCAAATCGTGACCAATTACAGCAAATAGTTTATCCTTCAGGTCGCTCACTTTTTGTAGGTTGTCGGCCTGTACCTCTATCACCTGTTTCTGGTCGAGCAACTCTTTATGCTGCAATTGCAGCTTACGGCTGAGCAGTTGTTTCTGCTTATAAAAATAATAGGTCCCGGTTAGTATCATCATTAAAACAATCAGCGAAACAAACAACACCCTGATCATTACATGCTGCTGTTTGATTTTTGCCTGGTTAATTTTTTCGTTGACTGCCATCAGTTTAACGCTGTTTATTTTAGCGTCCAGGGCATAATAATTTTGTACCAGGCTTATTGTTTTCAGTTTTGACAGGTTGCTCAAACTATCACGGATGGCATTATATTGTTTTTGGGCCCTAAGTGCACTTAAATAGTCGTGCTTTAATTCATAACTGTTAACCAATTCGTTAAATGCTTTGGTTTGTGCGTCAATAACGCCCAGGCTATCGGCCAGCGAAATCCCTTTGCGGGCATATTTAATAGCATCATCATACCTACCCAATCCATTATAAATAGTTGCGTATTCCGCACACGTATAAGCGCGTAGACGCCGGTTGTGGGTTTTAACCGCCATGGTAAAAGCCATATTATTGTAGGCCAGCGAAGCTGCATATTGCTTTTTATACAGATAAATAGTGCCCAAACGACCGTACAAAACAGCGATATGGGCATCGGCTTTTGCTATGGTGTTAAGCGTTAATGATGTTTTAACATTTTTTATCGCTTTGTCGTACTGGCCCTGGATGGTATAAATATTAGCCCGTTCGCTGTAAACCTCGGCCAGGCGGGCCGGGTCTTCACCGGCCAAAATTTGTGCGGTGTCCAGTTCGGCAAAAGCTATATTAAAATTTTTCAGATCGGCATACGTGCGTCCCAGCGCCCGGTGACCATCCGAAAGATAAAGCGGTTGATTTCTTGGCAAATTTAACAGCGCAGATTTAAGGTAGAAAAGACTAACCGGGTAATAGGACTGTGCCCAGTAAATAAGCCCCAGGTTTAAAAAGCTTTGGCCTTTCCCCTCGGTATAATTTATTTTTTCGGATAATATGAGCGCCTTCGCAGCAAGTTGGTGCGCCGAATCGGGCGATTGAAGAAAAATACTATGCGCTGTACTATTTAAACGGTTGATAGTCGCATACGCCGATGTCGAAGAATTGGCGCCTGCCGGCCCCGATGAATTCTTCTGAGCATAACACAACTTATGTACTACCAAAAAAAATAATATCAGAACAAAAATTCTCATCAGCATTAATACGGTGTAATGCTTACAAAGGGTTTCGTTTTAAAAAAAAATCTGCCGGCCTGCTATTTGCTATCAGCTATGATATCAACCGCAAGCCAAAAAGCTGCAACATTTATAATACAATAAGCCTGCACTGCAACATTTATATGACATGCAAATAAAGTATTAAACCATAGGTATATATTCATGGTCGATTAGGCACAACAACATTAAACCGAGGCTTTACGACGTGAAAACACCCCTACTTTCGTTTCTTTTGCCGCTGCTGTTTTTACAGCTGGCAACAGCCCAGCAAACACCCGCCCAAAAAGCCGCCCCCGCCCGCGAAGTGTTTGGAACCGTAACAGACAGCGTTGGCGTTGTTCCAGGCATTACGGTAAAACTAACATCGCCAACAGATAGCGTAGTAGTGATCACTAATTTAAAAGGGATTTACGACTTCCCAATTGTTAAAGCAAAAAACTTTAAATTGACTGTTACCGGGATAGGTTACCAGGGGATATCGCGAAAGTTTGTGATGGATAACAGCAATAAGCCGGTTAAGCTGGACCCGATTAAACTCAAAGTACAAACCAATGTACTCAACACTATCACCATAAAAGGCATAATACCGATGGTGATAAAAGAGGATACGATTGAGTACCAGGCAAACGCCTACAAAGTGCGCGATGGCTCGCCGGTGGAGGAATTGTTAAAAAAACTGCCCGGCGTAAGTGTTGATGCCAACGGCAATGTAACAGCGCAGGGCAAGCAGGTAAAAAAAGTTAGGGTTGATGGCAAGGATTATTTTACCGACGATGTGCAAACCGCAACCCAAAATTTGCCGGCCGATATAGTAGAGACCATCCAGATAATTGACGACTACGGCGACCAGGCCAACTTAACCGGCATTAAAACCGGCGACCCGGATAAGGTTTTAAATATTACGATACAAAAGGGCAAGCGCAAAGGCAAGTTTGGCTACGGCACCATCGGCGATGGCAACGACGGCCGTTACCTGGGGAGACTATCGGCTAATGATTTTAATAATGATCAGCAGATAGCGTTGCTTGGTACGCTGAATAACAACAATACCAATGTTTTTAACCTGGCACAAGCGGGTGGCAGCGGTGGGCGGTCTGGCAGGTCGGGGGGTAACAGCAGCAGTGGCAGCGGGGTGAGTACCGCCAATGGCATCACCGATAACAAGTCCCTTGGTTTTAATTACCGCGATTCGTGGGGGAAAAAGATAACCGTTTATGGCAGTTATAGCTTCGCCGATAAAAATACCAAAACTACCAACACATCGTTGCAGCAGGACATTTTTCAATCGGGCTCGTTGATTGATAATGATAATACCAACGACATTAACCACAGCATCAATCATCGCTTCGACTTCAATATGGAGTACAAAATTGATACGCTTAACTATATTAAATTCAACCCAAAATTCTCGTACGGGTCATCAACAGATAATAACACCGATGTTTTCAGCAATATGCGCAATGATGCTACTGTAAATGGCAATGAATATGCACTAACAAATACTACAGCGCCAAGCGGCGGCGCCACCTTGCTTTATAACCATAAGTTTCGTAAAAAAGGGCGCAATTTCAGCCTGAACGGCAGCTATAACTATTCAAAAAATATGCAGGGCTTTAACGATCAGTACACCACATTGCAGGATAGTATTGTTAACCCGCTATACCAGCAGATAAACACCAATAGCAGTACCAGCAGTTTCAGCCTGCATGCTTCGTACCTGGAACCGTTAGGTAAAACAACCTTCCTGGAAACCAATTACACCTACAGTTATACCAACACCGATAACGACCGTTACAACTACCGGATTGACCCAACAACGGGCGCACAAACTTATGTAGACTCATTAAGTACCCTGTACAATTACCAGTTTGTTTATCAGCGTTTTGGCTTCAACTTAAGGGGGATAAAACCCAAATACAATTACACCGTGGGTTTGGCGGCACAGCCATCAACCCTGACGGGCGAATCGGGCAGTTTTTATAAGCCGACCAGCACTTTCAACTGGGTGCCGACGGCCCGGTTTGTTTACAACTTCCAGAAAAGCCAGGTATTAACAATTAATTACAGCGGCAACAGTGGCGAACCTACCTTTGCCCAGTTGCAACTGAAACCTGACTACTCCAACCCGGAAAACGTAATTTATGGCAATCCTGATTTGAAACCATCGTTCAGCAATACTATAAACCTGCGGTATTACCAGTTCGACTTAAAAAGCGGCAGTTCCTTGTTTACCAACCTGGCTTTTAATACCGTGCAAAACCAGATTATAACCAATACGCAGCCCGTTATTTTTGGCAACCAAGCAGGGCAAGGCGGCAACCTTTCAACCAGTACCAAACAGGAGACGCAATACCTTAATGCTAACGGTTATTACAGCATGAACGGCAATTATTCGTTATCGCAGCCTTTTGACAACCGCAAGTTTACCGTAACCGTTTTGGGCAGCGCAGCTTATAATAACAACATATCGTATATTGAAAATGAGCGCAACCTGGGCAAAAACTGGGTTTTAACCCAAGGCGCGCGGCTTAGGGTTGATATTGACAGCGTAATGGATACCGAAATAAACGGCAGCTATACCATAAACAACACTGCCTATACCCTGCCCTCGTCCATCAACACCAATGCCCGCACCTGGACCTTTGGTTTGGACGGCCGCAATTACTTTTTCTACAGCTGGATATTGGGTTACAACCTTACGCAAACTATTAACCATGGTTTCAGCAGCACCGTGGTGGAGAACCCCACCCTGATTAGTACCTACCTGGAATACCAGTTTCTTAAGAAAAATGCCGCGTCACTCCGTTTCCAGGCGTTTGATTTATTTAATGAAAATGCCGGCATAACCCGTACCGTAAGCGGCAACCAGATAATTGATACCCGCACTAACCGCCTGGGCAGGTATTTTATGCTTTCGTTCACGCTGCGATTGCAGCAGTTTGCCGGGCAACAAAGGCGCGGCAATGGCGGTGGGCGTCGCAACGGAGGCGGCGGTTTTGGCGGCGGTGGCCGTCGCGGAGGGGGGAATTAGTGATTAGTTGATTGGAGATCAGGGGTTAGAGATTAGTCCGAAAGTCAGTAAAGTCGGAAAGTCCGAAAGAAGCTGCAATCGAGGTTTCGAAAAAAAAAACGTCTCACAGACTTCCCGTCTTTCGGACTTCCGGACTTTCGGACTTCCGGTCTTCCGGTCTTCCGGACTTTCGAACTAACACATTTGAATATTATCAACCAATAATCTATATTGGCGAAAAAAGCTTGTGAGATCCTGTCTGTTTATAATTTTCTTTTCCTTTTTAACAATTTGCTGTTTTGCGCAGGATACGGTATCGCACCGGAACCGACTGTCCGACTCGGTTACCGAGCATTATTACGTACTAAAATCAAACCGCGAAATAAAACAGGGACCTTACCTGGTATGGCTAAAACACAAGGTATTGCTGGTAAGGGGACACTATGAAAACGGCCAGAAAAATGGCGTTTGGCAGTTTTTTGATACTGAAGGCAAACTTGCTGAAAAATATGACTACGATAAAAAAGCCTTTACTTATGAAGCTCCTTTATATGCATCGGCTGATTTTAGTTATTTGTTTGATGTACCTTTTAAAATCGGCGACCGTGTTACACGGCCATTAAAAGTTGGCGGCATTTACTTTGGTTTTATCCCCTATTTAAACCTTTTTCAATGTCCGTTTGACCCTGAGGAAGTTAATACAGATACATTTGAGGCAAATATTGAATTGCTGATCAGTCCGCTTGGCCGCCTTGCCGATTACCGCGTTCGGTTAACATCGGCTATATATGAATACGACCATATTTTCCATATGGATATTAACCTTTTTAGCCTGGAAGACAGGATTTTTAGGCCGGCAACCTTAAACGGCGAGCCGGTTATGTCGAGGATAATTATTAAATGTTATGTAAGCCCGTTTGGTAAGCTGGACTTTTATTGAGGGGAACGGGGAAGGTGAAAGGTGAAAGGTGAATGGTAAAAGGTGAAAGGTGAAAGGTAAAAGGTGAAAGGTGAAAGGTAAAAGGTAAAAGGTAAAAGGTAAAAGGTAAAAGGTAAAAGGTAAAAGGTAAAAGGTAAAAGGGGCGACAAATTTGGAAATTTGTCGCCCCTTTTTCTTTTATGGGTTAATGGCGTTTACCACAATAGTGTATACAATGCAGTAAGGATACCCCCTATTATCAACGCACCAACTGCAAAACCTGTAGATACCTTAAACATTTTGGTATCAACTTCAAGCGCATTTGGCCTTAAACCCTTGCTATTTTCGATCATCGAAATGATATACATACCTATCAAACATATGATAAATACGATACCCATACGGTCAAGAAACGGAATTTCGTAAAGTTTTGTTACGCCGTCATTTTGCGTTACCAGCGTTGAAAAACCAATACTCTTAAGTGGTTCAAGATTAACATGAAGTGGTAATATTTTCAAAATAACGGACATTATAAAACCACCAATGGTTGCAAATAATGCGGCGTTCGAGGTGGCTTTTTTCCAGAAAAAACCAAGGATGAACATGGCAAATATACCCGGAGAAACAAAACCGGTGTACTCCTGTATAAATTTAAACCCGCCCTTATCGATACCCAAATGCGGCGAGATCAAAATCCCTATCACCATTGCAGTAACAACTACGATTTTGCCAACAACTACTAACTTTTTATCCTCGGCATCCGGGCGGATTTTCTTTTTGTAGATATCAAGCGTAAAGATTGTAGCTATGCTATTGGCTTTACCAGCCAAAGAAGCAACAATAGCCGCAGTTAAAGCTGCAAATGATAGGCCCTTGAACCAATGCGGTAACAAATTAAGCATGGTAGGATACGCATTGTCGGGATTCAGTTCTCCATTGCGCATCATTTGCGTATGAAATACGTTTTCTTTGTACAGTATAAAAGCAGCGATACCTGGTAATACCACGATAACGGGCATCAATAATTTAAGGAAAGCCGCAAATAAAATTCCTTTTCGCGCGGTTGGCAAATCGGCACCCAACGCTCTTTGCGTAATGTATTGGTTACAGCCCCAATAGTTAAGGTTAGTGATCCACAAACCGCCAATCAGTACCGAAATTCCCGGTAAATCGCTATAATGCGCATTGTCGCGCTTAAATATCATTTCAAAATGGTCTGTGGCGTGCTCTTTCATCAAATTGATACCGTTCAGGAAACCGGGGCTTCCAAAGTGCTCGGCTACCTGGGTTACCGCGATATAAGTTGTTACCAAACCTCCCAATATCAAAAAGAAAACCTGTATAACATCAGTATAGCCAATAACTTTCATCCCGCCAAGCGTAATAATTACCGCAAAAATGGCCAGCGACCATATACATGTATCTATATTGATACCGGAAATACCATGAATGGCTAATGCACCCAGGTAAAGGATAGAGGTGAGGTTTACGATAATATAAAGCAAAAGCCAAAATACGGCCATTATCATGGCTACTGTACCATTATACCGCTGATTTAAGAACTGCGGCATGGTAAATATTTTATTTTTAAGATAAACAGGGATAAAAAATATGGCTACCAACACCAGTGTGGCGGCGGCCATCCATTCGTAGGCCGAAATCGCCAGGCCCATACTAAACCCTGACCCATTCATCGCTACCATTTGCTCGGCAGAGATATTGGATGCTATCAGTGATGCGCCAATCGCCCACCATGTTAGCGTTCCTTCGGCCAGAAAGTAACCTTTGGACGAAACATCCAGATTATGCTTGCGCCGGTAAACCCAATAACCATAAATGGATACTATCAAAAAGTATATAATAAATACAATGTAGTCTCCGGAGCTTAGTGTCTTCATTTTTTAATTTTTGGTTTTTTAATGTTGGTTTGACAATTATAAAGTATAAAATCTTGTTTTTCAAATTTTATAATATTCTTTTATGAATATTTGGCCCTTCTATTTACGCAGCAATGATATGCATCTGCTATTCTTATTATAACAAAGAGGGAATTGATAAATTTTGCCGGAACAAAGGCGAGTTTATAATTCAGGTTTCACAGCGACTAAATTAGACTATTTTTTGATAACGCAATCGATTGCGGAAAATATTTTTGCTTTTTTTGAGATAAACGCAGAAATCCGCAGAAATGAATTTGCAAATACTAAAAAACCGCGTTCCGATTACCCTGCAGGCAAGCAAAACGCGGTTTATATAAACCAGTGCAATTAACAACAAGGGGATTAATCCCTGTATTAATTAAGAACTGTTTTGTTTAGTAATTTTTAGTGATGATGATGTCCATCGGGACCATGTGCATGGCCGTGTGACAATTCTTCGGGGGTGGCAGGGCGAACATTTAAAATATTGCCTTTAAAATGAAGCTCCTGGCCGGCCATCGGGTGGTTAAGGTCAACTATAACCGAATCTTCGGCTACAGAGACTACCTGGCCCTGAAAACGGTTGCCGTTATTATCCTGCAAAGGAAGGATGCTGCCAATTTCGGGTACCTCGGTACCATTAAACATTTCGATAGGCAGGTTGGCTACCGCTTCTTCGTCGTATTCGCCGTAAGCGTCTTCGGCCGATAAACGAAACTCGTAGCTGTCGCCTGTTGAAAGTTCGCTTAAGTTTTCTTCAAACTTCGGAAGCATCTGGCCCGCTCCGTATAAAAATGTGAGCGGTTGCTCTTCGGTCGCGCTTTCCTCTAAAGCTTCGGAGCCGTCTTCCTGTTTAACGTACAGGTCGTAAGTTAATGACACTACGTGTTGTGGTTTTATATTCATTATTTTTTATTTATGACCGTTGATTTTTTTGATTTATGGATTACGTTGATTCCGTTATAATGGCAATCAGCGAAATCAGGCATTCATCTAAATCAACTGTCCGATTTGTGTTAGTGCGTCGTTAATGACCGCTGATTTTTTTGATTTATGGATTGCGTTGATTCCCTTATAATGGCAATCAGCGAAATCAGGTATTCACCTAAATCAACGGTCCGATTTGTGTTAGTGCGTCGTCAATGTTTAATGCGGGCAGGCCGCAGGTTTTATCTTTACAAATAAATATTTGTGTTACAGTGCCAAACTTATCCTGCAGCAAAGGTAAACTTCCTTTTTTACCGCCCAAGATAATTTTGTTTGGAATGTATTTTTTTTCCAGGTCGCGCCGCATTCCGGCATAGCCTTCGCCGGTAACGGCAATTTCATAAGTGCCAAAAATTTCCTCCTGCAGCAACATGATCCAATTGGAATAGGAAGAACCGTACCTGGCCAAATGCGGAACAATATTACGTAGCAACTGTGCCGAAATGGCCTGGTATTGTTCGTTATCAAATAACAAGCCAAGTTTTTTAAGGTTGCGCGCCATCACCGAATTTGAAGCCGGGGTTACCCCATCCATAATCTCGGACTTGCGGGCTATCAATTGTTCGTCGTCATCGGCTGTATAGTAAAATATACCTTTCCCTGCATCGTAATAATGCGCAATGGCTATATCAACCAGCTTTTTAGCTTGTGTAAGCCAATCTTCATTGAAGGTAACCTCATAAAGAGCGATAAGCGCATCGGCAATATTGGCATAGTCATCTAAAAAGGCGATAGGAGCCTCACCACTGCCTTCTCCTTTGGAGAGAAAGGATGGTTCTTTTTCTTTTGAATGGTAAATCCTGCTCAACCGTCCCTCTTTATTTACCAGGTTACCTAAAATAAACGCGGCATTTTTTTGAGCAATGTCCAAATATTCATGGTTATCAAACGCGCGATAAGCATCGCACAGACCTTTCAGCATCAGACCATTCCAGGAGGCGAGGATTTTATTATCGAGACCGGGCCGCACCCTTTTACTGCGGTCGTCGAATACTTTTTGGCGGGATGCTTCAATCTTTTCCAGTAATTCATCAACCGGCAAGCCTATTTTTCCTGCTAATGTCTCATCACTTTCCTTTCTGAAAAAAACGTTCGACTCTTCTTCCTCCCAGTTGCCATCATCCGTTATGTTGTAATAAATGCAGAACAAGGCAGCATCATCACCCAGTATTTCTTCAATTTCGGTTTTGGTGAAAATATAAAACTTGCCCTCTTTGCCTTCACTGTCGGCATCCAGTGCCGAGTAAAAACCAAGTTCTGGCGACGTTAATTCCCTTAAAGTAAAATCAATGATCTCGCCCGCTATTTTTTTATAAAGCGGATCGGGGTTCCAGGTATAAGCTTCGGCATACAGGCTTAACAGTTGGGCATTATCATACAGCATCTTTTCGAAATGCGGCACATGCCAATGATCGTCGACCGAATACCGTGCAAAACCGCCGCCCAGGTGATCATAAATGCCGCCAAACGCCATTTTATGCAGCGTAAGTTTAACCGCATGGGCAACATTTTCGTCGCCGGCCAAATGGGCATAGCGCATTAAACACACCCAATTATTGGGCATCGGGAACTTGGGCTGGATGCCTATGCCGCCTTCTGTTTTATCAAAATATTTTTTCCAGTTACTGATGATCGGCTCCAGGTCGTCCTTTTTATATTCCGGTTGCTCACTTACAAACGCTACCGATTCGTATTGACGGATACCTTCGGTTAACCTTATAGCGTATTCATCGGCCTCATCGGGTTTATTTTTGTAGAAATCGGCAAGGTTAAAAAGCAGGCTCGTCCAATCGTTTTTACGAAAATAGGTCCCCCCGTATATGGGCCGCTGATCGGGAAGGCAAATGCAATTGAGGGGCCATCCTCCCCTGCCGCTCATCAATTGCACTGCACTCATATACACCTGGTCAACATCGGGGCGCTCCTCACGATCAACCTTAATGCAAACAAAATACTCGTTCATTACAGCGGCTACGCTTTCGTCCTCAAAACTTTCGTGCTCCATAACGTGGCACCAGTGGCAGGCCGAATAGCCAATGCTCACCAGTATCAGTTTATTTTCGTCCTTAGCTTTTTGCAGGGCCACAGGCCCCCATGGATACCAGTTAACCGGGTTGTTGGCATGCTGCAGTAAATATGGCGAGGTGGAATTGGCAAGACTATTCATGGTAAATTAAGCGCTGGTATAAAAGCGGCATAATACGAACTTTTAGTTTAAATAAACGGAGGTGAGAAAAGTTTTACAAAAGGAGGTATTAATTTCTATCATCTAAAAATCGTATTTTGGATAAAATTTACCACAATACAAAATAGTGAATATTAAACTTATAAAAACCGAAGCGGATTACCAGGATGCCCTAAAGAGGCTCGAGATTATTTTCGATGCGGAACTAAATACACCGGAGGGTGATGAACTTGAGATATTAGGGGGTTTAATTAGCAACTACGAGAATGCTAATTTAAGAGACTTTCCGCTCCAATATGAGTGAACTCGCAAGGTTTAGAGTTTGATCACAGAGGTCTACTATCACCCATTTTTTCTTTTTTGTATCATCCTTTATACAAATTATCAAATCCGCAATTTATTTGGTTAATTTGCCGCCGATAATATCAAACTTCTAAAAAAACTGACTTCTTAAAAAATCATAGTAACAATGATTCATCCAAAACTCAATTATTTATTGAGCGGCATGGGATTACTCCTGATTACCGCTACAACGGCATTGGCACAAACGCCAACCGACTCTGTTAAATACGACCACAACGAGGTGTTCGGCCCTATTGTATGGCCAACTACCACCGGCGATACGCGCTCGGCAAGTGGTCAGCCAGGACAGCATTACTGGCAAAACCGTGCAGACTACCTGATAAAGGCCAGCCTGAACGAAACTGCGCAGGACACTACTATTACCGGCGAAGTGGTTATTACCTATACCAATAACAGCCCGGATAACCTGGATTATTTGTGGCTTCAGCTTGATCAGAACCTGTTCAGGCCTGATTCGCGCGGCGCGGCTACCGTTCCTATCGGCGGCGACCGTTTCGATGTAAGGGGTTTTAGCCGCGGCGGTTACCAGATCCAATCAGTATCCGTAAATTATAAAGGCCAAACTTATAGCGTTACACCGGTAATAACCGATGCCCGCATGCAGGTCCGCCTAAATACACCCATGGGCGTCAAAGGCGAAAAAATACAGGTAAAAGTTAACTACAGTTTTTCTATTCCGTTTTATGGCGCCGACCGTATGGGCCGCAAGAAATTTAAAGACGGCTATGTTTACGAAATTGCGCAGTGGTACCCCCGCATGTGCGTTTACGATGATGTAGAGGGCTGGAATACCCTGCCTTATATGGGCCTGGGCGAATTTTACTGTGATTATGGCGACTATGACTACTACATCACCGCCCCTGCTACCATGACGGTTGCCGGCTCGGGTGATTTGCAAAATGCTGCACAGGTTTTATCGGCTAAACAGCAAAGCCGGCTGGCTGATGCCCGCAACAGCGATAAAACTGTGATGATCATTAACCCGGATGAAGTTGGAAAGCCTGAAACACATCCTTTTAAAGGCAACTTAACCTGGCATTTTAAAATGCTGAACACCCGCGATGTATCGTGGGCAGCATCGCAGGCATTTATTTGGGACGCAGCACGGGTTAATTTCCCGTCGGGCCGCAAGGGTATTGCCATGAGCACCTACCCTGCTGAAAGCGCAGGCAACGATTCCTGGGGACGCAGCACCGAATACCTGAAAAACAGCATGGAAATATACTCAGGCGAATATTTTGAATATCCATGGAATTCGGCAGTAAGTGTATCGGGCGTGGCTTTAGGTATGGAATATCCCGGCATTATATTTTGCTTGAGCAACTTGAAAAATGGCGGCCTTTGGGGCGATATCACGCATGAAATTGGCCACAACTGGTTCCCGATGATTGTTGGTTCAAACGAGCGTAAATATATGTGGATGGATGAAGGCTTTAACACCTTTATTAACCAGTATGCTACCGAGAAATTTAACAACGGCGAGTATTGGAACAGCAAAAACAGGCCTGCAAACCAAATTTCGCGCATGATGCTGCGTGAAAAAGACCCGCTGATGGTAGCCCCGGAAGCACAAAATGAGTATGGCCAATATTATGTTAAAACTTCGATGGGGCTTGATATGCTGCGCAATGTGGTTTTAGGTCCTGATCGTTTTGACTTTGCTTTTCATGAATATATTAAACATTGGGCATTTAAGCACCCACTGCCTTATGACTTTTTCAGGGCGATGAACGATGCATCAGGCGAGGATCTTAACTGGTTCTTCCAGCCCTGGTTCTTTACCACCTGGAAACTTGACCAGGCGGTACAAGGCGTTAAATATGTAAAGGATGATGCCGCAAACGGCGCCCAGATAACCCTGGTGAACAAGGAAAAACTGGCTATGCCTGTTGACCTTAAAGTTACCCAGGCAAACGGCAAAACCGAAATATTGCACCTGCCGGTAAATATTTGGCAACGTGCAGGTACCTGGACATTTATTTATCCGTCAACCTCAACCATTACCGCTCTTGAAATAGATCCTGATCACCAGTTACCTGATGTTGACAGGAAAAACAATGTGTGGAGCGGCAAATAGGCTGAAAGGTAAAAGGCGAAAGCTCAAAGGCCCTTTCTGATTTTCCATTTTATATTATATAAGGACCCGGTTTGATGAAAGCCGGGTCTTTTTTGTTTTATATTTTGAAAAACCACGTGAAAAATTATTCCGTAAATAGTTCATTATAAACCATTAACAGTATTATTTAAACCTAAAATCGCTTTAAAATGAAACTTTCAGCATTTTCAATTATCTGGGCCATTATTTACCTGGGCTTTGGTCTGGGGTTGCTCCTTATTCCGGCTTTGTTTATGACTACCTATGGCGTTAAGCTTGATGCCGGCGGCGCCTTTATGACCAGGTTGCTTGGTTCGGCCCAGGTTGCCTACGCTTTTAATTTTTTACACCAACCGGAATGCCCCCTTAATCGACCGCACGCAACGCAACATCATGATCGGTAGCTTTATTTACAATTTGTGCGATACGCCGGTAGTATTAATGGCAACCCTTAATGGTGTAATGAGCGTAATGGGCTGGATACCGGTTGCGCTTCATGTATTTTTACTGGTATCATTTGGCTACTTTGCTTTTAAAAAGGTGTGAGGGGATTTGATAATGTGCCGATTTGATAATTTGAAAATTGGGTAATTGATAATTTGAAAATTTGAGGCCGTTGTGAATTAATAAAAGACTTGGTTTTGATGAAAGGCCAGGTCTGTTTTTTGCGGATAATGCCGTACCTTGCCTTACCATTATAAAACCACGTGCCATGTTTCGTTTTCTGTTTGCGTTGACCCTTTTTGGTTCATTTTCATTTAATTTATATGCGCAACATCTGCCTAAAAAATTAAAGGTTGAAAAAACTGCGATAGTTCCGGTGGGCATTGTGCGCAATATTTCTGATTCCGCTTTGCTGGATATTGTTCAGCGCCAAACATTCCGGTATTTCTGGGAGTTTGGGCACCCGGTGAGCGGTATGGCGCGCGAAAGAGATAATACCGTCAAAGCAGAATATTACTGGGATTATATTAACGAAGCGGATGACGACCCTAATTTTAGCAAAGGTACATTCGGTCCGGAAGCCTGTGCCATGGGTGGTACAGGGTTTGGCATCCTGAGTACGGTTGTAGCTGTAAACCGGGGTTGGATAGGCCGCGATACAGCCTTGAAACGCCTGGTAAAAATTGTTGATTTTCTGATTAAAGCTGATTGTTACCATGGCATTTATCCGCATTTTATGAATGGCGCCACCGGGAAAACCATTCCTTTTGGCCGCCTTGATGATGGCGCCGACATTGTAGAGACTTCCTACCTGTTTATGGGCCTGTTAACTGCGCGACAATATTTTAATGGCGATACCCCGCTGGAAAAATATTTCCGCAACCGTGTAGGCCAGATGTGGACATCCGCCGACTGGAACTGGCACAGCAAAGGCGACAACAAACTGTTGTACTGGCACTGGAGCCCCGATAATGATTTTGATATGAATTTCCCGGTGTTTGGGTACGATGAAGCACTGATCACTTATATTGTGGCGGCTTCTTCTCCCGTTCATCCAATTTCAAAAGAATTATACGAAAACTCGTGGGTTAAAGGGAACGGCTGGAAGAACGGCAAATCGTATTATGGCATAACGCTGCCCTTGGGCAATTATGAGAAGGGCGGCCCGCTGTTTTTTGAGCAGTACACCTATATGGGTATTAATCCGAATGGTTTAAAGGACGATAATGGCATTGATTACGCCGAACAAACTAAAAACCACACCCTGATTAACCGCGAATATTGTATGGAAAACCCCAAAAAGTATAAAGGCTATGGCGCCAACTGCTGGGGCCTTACCGCCGGCGACAGCTTTAAGGGTTATGTGGCCCATTGCCCCGAAGACGACCGGGGCGTAATACAGCCGACAGCGGCCTTATCATCATTTCCGTACACGCCGGAATACTCCATGCAGGCTTTAAAGCATTTTTATTACGACCTTGGCGATAAAATTTGGGGGCCATACGGCTTTGCTGATGGCTTTAGCGAAACCCATAACTGGTATGCGAAAACGCACCTGGCTATTGACCAGGGACCTATTGTGGTAATGATTGAAAACTACCGCAGCGGCTTAATATGGAAGTTGTTCATGAGTTGTCCGGAAATACAGGGAGGCCTGATGCGACTGGGATTTGCGCACCAGTAAAATGTATGGCATCACATGCTAAACGTCCTGATATTTTCATACTTTTAAACTGTGCTTGAATTCTTTAAAAAAATCATAGAATATTTCAATATGCATCATATTCCATATATGTTATCTGGCAGTATTGCCATGGGTGTATATGTTGTGCCGAGAGCGACAAAAGATATCGACTTTGTAGTACACCTAAAGCCGGATGATATTGAAAGCTTTATAAAATATTTTGAAGGGGCGTATTACTGCAGCGAGACTGCTGTTAAAGACGCAGTAAATCGCGGGAGTATATTTAATGTTATTGATCATGCTTCAGGATTTAAAGCCGATTTTGTAGTCCTGAAAAATGAAGAGTATAGATTAACCGAATTCGAACGGAGGCATGAAGTGAATTTTTACGATATGAACTTTTATGTTGTATCAGCTGAGGATTTGCTAATTTCAAAATTGATATGGATACAAAACTACCAGTCGGCCATACAAATGGAAGACATAAGAATGCTTAAACTGATCGACGGTTTGCAGGTTGATTATGTTGATCACTGGATAAAAAAACTCAATTTAAACACCTTTAACCTCCTTAACTGATGGACGATACGCCGGAACACGTCAAACAAAAACAACTGGAGCTTTGGCTGGCCAAGCCTGTTGAGGAGCGTGTGTACTTAACGCTTAAGATGAACGACGATCTTTTTAATTTTTGGAATGAAGTGAAGAAAAATGAAAAGGAAAAATCGGCACGCGAAGGCTTAAAGAATAATGGATAAATCTTTCCTGTTTTGCATCGCGCACTCAGAACTAACGATTTCCGAATCGCTTACATAAACCAGCCCCTCGACATTAATTGCGTGTTGGCCAGCCAATAATTTTTCTTTCGGATATGTATTTACAATGTAATATTTTTGTTATACTTGTTCTATCACAATTATTCGCGACTTAAAAAACTCGCGGCCTAAAAATATGCGGAGGTTTCTGTTTAACGCCATTGCGTTAACGTTGTTGTTATTTATTTCCTGTAAAAATAAACCGGCGGAAAAATTCACCGGACTAGGCGATAGCGCAAAAAACAGCCAATACCTTAAGGCAACCGAAAATCAGTATTCAGTCGAGATATCAAAAAACCGCGCCTGTTTTGATGCTTATGTTCATAGGGCAATTACCCGCATTATGCTGACGGATTATAAGGGTGCCCTGAGCGACTGTGAATCCGCTATAAAAATCGACCCAAAAAAATGTCCCCACTTTGTTGTCGGCGAGGCGCGGGCAGGCCTTAATGATTATGCAGGCGCCGTACAAGCTTACACCAACGAAATAAAAGCTAACCCTACCGACGATCTTGCGTACAGTCGCAGGGCCGATGCAGAGCAAAAAACAAAGGACACCAGCGCCGCCCTAAAGGACTATGACAGCGCCATACAAGTAAACCCCACTTACGGATACACCTACCAACGGCGCGGGCTGCTCGAAATAAAAATGAAAAGAAAAAACGCGGCCTGTGCCGATTTTGAAAAAGCCAGGGAACTGGGCGTTAAAAATGCGGGCAACAATTATGGCTGCCAGTTATAAATAACCTATTTAAAGGCAGTTTCTGCCGCAATAGCTGCTTGCGCAGTTATATTTTATTACCCAATTATGGCCAGACTTTACTCTTCCGTCGGGGTCCAGTTGCAACGAGCCTTGTGTGCATGTTGCAATGCTTTGATACGGGCGGCGTCTGCAATGGCCAATACAAACGCAGCTGGTGAACAGGTAGACGTAATCAGACCTATTTTTTATATTTCTTTGCAATTAATATTGTCGCCAGACGAAAAATATTGCTATATTTGGGCGACTAGACCAGATCACCTACACATGACCGATATGCCAGGCCAAATTTCCCAGACACTCCTTATATGAATAAAAAAGAAATACTAAAAGCGTTTGGCGCAAGAGTAAAAGCCATGCGAAAAGCAAAAGGCATTACGCAAGCTGCCCTTGCAGAATCAATAGGCAAAACACGCTACGCCATACAACGACTGGAAGCCGGCGGCGTCGATCCCTCCTACCACTTCGTTTGCGAACTGGCTAATGAACTGGACATATCCCTGGAAGTATTGATAGATATTGATTACGCCGCCCACGGACACGAGGAAAAACTTCACCTGACATAAGTAGTCTACCATTACAAATTCCGCTCCTCAAAATATGCTGAAACCTCGGCTTCGGTAATTTCGGTGAGCATATAGGGGCAAATCTTGCAGGCGTCGTACTGTTTTTCCAAAAACCAGCGGCAATTGCTCCTGATAGCGCAGGGGAAATGCGGATCGATAGGGTTTACAGCATCAAGGAACTGTACCGCACGGCTTACTACCCCGCAGCCGGTGCCCGTCCATTGTTTGCAACCATTTTCGATGCATTTGTTGGTGAACCTGAAGCGTTCTTCGGCCGCGTTGGGGTGCTGCTTTGCCAACTCAATAAATTCCGCATCAATAGCCAGCGGCTCGGGGAAAATGGTAACTACTCCATCTTCCCCGCGTGCGCCAAGTATGAGCGAACCGGTTTTGCACCGGTTGGAAGGACACATTATTTTATCATTCGGCGATGACATCTTTACAAAGCTTGTTCCTGCGCCTGTTGTAATATGTTGCTATGCTCCCATGCAATAATGCCGTTAAGAATAGGGCCGTGCAGGTAATTGTTAACCGGCACCAGCGCAACATCTTTTGGCAGTACAATATTGCCCAACTCTTTGGCTACAGCGGCCTGTATAGCCGCATTAATACTTCTTTTGTGTTCGTCAGTCAGCTTAAGTTTGCCGAGGTTAACGGTAAATACATTTTCTTTCATGGCAGTCGGATTTAAGTTTATTTTTTAATATTCCTTATCAAATCTACCTGCAGATAAGGCAATTAGCTATCGTAATACTACTTAATCTTTGATAGTAAAATCACCTGAATTCTTGTGCGTGAAAACACCTGTTTTGATTGGCGGAATTAGTTTAAAAAAATGCTTTTTCCCCGTGCGTTGACATCATCCCAAATAGCCATTATTGTAGACTTTTTGTCAATTATACTTGACATTATGGAATGTTTACTTATCTTTGCATTGATTAAACAATTCAAGATCATGGAAAAATCTAAAACAAACCTCAACGCCCAATCTGTCATCTACGCCCTCATTCACGGGGCCACCTATTTGCCGGTAGTATGGCTGCTAAAGCATCACGTATTCAGCCAGCCTGTTTCTTTAGCAATTGCCGTAGTGCCCGTTGTTACGTTCTGTATTTTTATTTTTAAATACATCAAAGCCTTTTCGACAATGGACGAGGTGAAGCAACGGGTACAATTTGAAGCCGTTGTTATCGGTTTTGCATTAACAGCTTTGCTGATGATAATTTTGTTTTTGCTGAGCCTTTGCGACATATCAAACCAGGGCTGGTTTGGCTACGCGCAACTGGTATGCTATTGCTGGCTATTTTATTTTGTTGGCTGGATCATTTCACGAAGAAAATACGGCGTATGAAAAACACCATAAAGGTTGAGCGTGCCAAAAAAAACTGGACCCAAGCCGACCTCGCCAAACACATCGGGATCTCCAGGCAGGGTTTAAATTCTATCGAAACCGGCAAATTTATCCCATCCACTTTATTGGCGCTGCGGATGGCTAAAGTTTTTAATACTACTGTTGAAGTTTTATTCCAGTTAGATGATGCCGACGAGGTATAATTAAATTGCGGGATGAGTTGAAAGGCTGCCGCTTGGGCGTTCCATTTTTAATTTGCGGAACACTATGGAACACTGTGAAACATGTTGACAATCAACGTGTTTCATGTTTTACAAAATTCCTAAAATTCATAAATAACTCATAATCAGATACTTTATTTTTTACCATTCTGCAATACCTGTGTAATTAATTGATAATCAGAACATCCGGCAAAAGTCGATTACGCTATCGTCCTTCAATAGGTTTACACTTCGTCTAAATTGTATTTTACTATCGAACAAAATTGTACGTTAATAAACAACAACTTTCCTTCGCTGGTTCAGGCACCCTGCCCAGGCCAGGTAACAATAAGCGTCCTGATTTCACAAACCGCTCTATTAAATCGTAAAAAGCCCTTGCAATTATTGAAAACATCAGTGGCACGCTTATAAAGGTCGGGTTCGAGTGAGACACCCGAACCGCCGGCTGTGATCAATTTTTTTATTATACAGATTGGAGTGTTTTGTGCCAAAAAATCAATATGTTTGATAACAGATTTTATCACATTTTTAGCCTGCAAATATTTTTTTAGCCAAACCTTATAACATCTTAAATGCCGCCAATTTTTTTCATGCTTTTGCTGCACGATATTCACGTAATTAAATCCAAATTCTTCGAATTCACAGACCATTAATCAATTAAATAAACCTTATGCTAAAACGTAAAAACCTAACCGAACCAGGTCTTCCGCAAGCGCCGGCAAATGCGGCCAATGCACCACAAGCATTATTTAAAGCCCCCCAGGAAAAGAAAAAGCCCACATTAGCGGAAATGATGAAAGGCTATTCGAAATTACTGATTGAAGACCCCATCAGGCCATTTTATGTAGAAAACCTGCAGAACGTGGTAGACAACGTTGACTACGGCATTTTAAAAGCACTGGAAGGCACCTGGGTGAGCTATTTCAGCAAAGCCGATGAGGGTAAGTTTATCGGCACCGGCGTGCATACTACCATTATGCCTTCGCCGGGCACCAATGCAGGCGGCATCCCCGGGAAGTACAGTTTCGACTGCCAGGAGTATATCGAGAAGCTGGTATTTAACCTGGTACCGGGCGGCGTGCGTAACCGGGGCGGCAATAACGAGCAATTTTGCGGCGCTATTAAATACGAGCAAAGTATTAAAGCCGTAACCAAAGAAAACGCCGAAACTGCTTTGCTGTTTACCCCTATTCACGAGGAAAACGGCATGTATTTATGGCTGAGTGATGTATTTAACCATGCTGCTACGGCACGAAGCATTAAAGAAGACCGCGGCATACATGCTATAGCGCCCGATAACCCGCACAAAGATTTATACAAAAGCGGCTACCAGGACGAAACGATTTTCCGGATCTCGAAAGATGGAGAAAAGGAAGTATATGTAACGCTGGCCGAATTAAACGGCAGGCCTTATTATGATATTATTGCCGCCAAAGAACTTAAGCCCGGCGCCGGGCAAACAGGGCCTTATTTTATACCGGATTATTCCATCTCGCGCAGCGGCGTAATTCCGCATGGCAGTACCATCACTTTACTGGGCGATTTGGTGCAGGGCAGTAATGGATTTTTAAATGAAGGGGCGCCGGTGTTTCCGCATGGCAAGGATACCTGGCGATTTGACCACCTATCCATCTCCCGCACCATGGGCGGCGCCGGGGCAAACGAAACAACCAGGGCTATAAACCTTGACGAACCGCCACCGGCCTGGGTGTTTGAAACACTTAACGACGTTAACGACCCCGGCGAAAATAAAATTTATACCCAGCGCATTCTGGCTAACAGCTTATATCCTTATTCGGTACGGCCCGACTTGAGGCTTCGCGATTCCAACGCGGGAGAAAAAATAATAAACAACGTACATATCCAGATGTCGTCTAAAAAAGATACGGGTGCACAGGGCGGTATTTTAAACATTCCGTTTGTAACCCGTTATGTACCAACGGTTGAAATGAACACCAATATGTGGATTGAAACCGTTGTAGAAGACGGCAGGGAAATACCGCAGCTGCAATACGAACAGGTGATATTTTTCGAATTCCACTTTGGCGACGATGGCGGCACCACCAGCTGGCCACACATACAGGTAAACACCCTCCGCAAAATTGAAGATGTTTCGCCTGCGCAGCGCAAGTTTATAGAAGAGCAGTTTCCTTCGGCTTATACCATTGGGGCCAATACCCCGCCTTCAGGATGCCCGGTACATAAAGGGTAATTTTTATGCTCCGCAGGGTCTCCGGGTTTGGGGGCCTGCGGAGTTTTATAGGTGGAATAAAGCCCGTGGACTTGCTGAGGAGGAGCAAAGTTGAACTGACCCGTTTCCTAAGCGTTGCCGATTGGTTTTCAATTGAAAAACACTATTTTTGTTAAAACGCAGCTAAAAAGCTATGACAACACTGACTATTGACATACCGGATGATAATGCAGAAGAGGTTTTGGCCCAGTTGAAAAAGCTTGGCGTTACCATACGGCAATCCAGCCTGGTTAAGCTGGATAAGCTTACTAAAGCGGATTATGAGAAGCACTTTTCGCATCGTGCAGGTATCACCAAAAACAAAGTGCTGAAATACTTATGACCATCCACCGGCGAGATATCGGGGCTACCGAGCGGAACTACAAGCATAAGGTATCCTAAGTTCCTTCGGATAATGCGATTTAAATATCCTCTTCAGTTAAAAATTGTCGCCAGTAATATGGGAATATGTATGTCCGGAAATGTCGGCTAGCGAGTAGACCTATTGACCAAATTCCTTGCTTGATAAAGCTGAATTCCTTTTCAGAACAGTTGTTTTCATATTCCCTTTTGATTATGGTCCGCATTTCAATTAGCGATTCGGGTAAAACGATATTTGAAAGAGCATAGCCAGATTCCAATGTAGCGGTTTTGGTGAAAAGGATATCTTCAGTTTCTTTTTCGGGAAACCATAGCAGTAGATCCATTTCTTTCAACAACCTTTCTTTCATTTCAAAATAAAGTCGGTAACAGTTCTTATCATTAGTGATAGCCGCCCATTCCGCAAGAACTGTAAAAAGATTGCTGGCTTGATAGTCATATTTAATTCTTTTTTCGTAATCCACTTCAAGTTCAGCAATCTTGCGCCGGCTATTGGTAAATTCGGGGAAAATATGCAAAAACATAAAGCCTTCGCCGATTTGGTTATTGAACATATAGAGTAAAGATCGAATCTGTTCCTGCATGCCCAGTTTTTGCAAGAGGAACAACGCGAGACAAATTTCGATGTGCTGCTCATCAGCTCGCGGTGAGTAAACTATAGGATTATTGTTAAAAGTAGTGATCAGCGTTGCGGCGACTTCCTTGGCTTTGTTTTCAAGATTTTCTCTAAATGTAGAGATATTGGCTTGGTTGGCCTGTCCAACAAGATCGCACATTTGCAATAGTATGAGCCCGGTCATACTGATGATGCCGATCTGTTCATACATCGTGTACGTATAGATTACTGGATCATGTGCCCTTCGGCTATATCCGTCGCGTATAAAACCAACGAAGCCGATCTTATTGTAATAAGCCAAATATGTTCGCATTAGTGTGTCATGGGCTGCCACAAAAGCTAAGGTGAAATCTTTGTCCGGCTCACCTGGATTGAGCACAGGCCACAACGTTAGCAGATATTTCTCACTCACGCGGATGCTGTGCATGAGGTTGTCAGCCTGCTCAGCATATTTCAAGATGATGGAAACTGTGACGTGTAGTTCGCGCAGAACCTTTAGTTTGGCTTTCTTGATTTTAGCTTTTTTAAACTGATCTATGACCTTAGTCAACAGATCCGTAAAATCAGTCAGTTGGTAGTCTGGATTTTCCAGGTGAATGATCGTCTTTCGCAATAATGACCGAGTGTCTGAACTAAAAGCATCCTCGCTTAATAGCTTAGCCTCGAACTGCGTTAAAATCCAGCCGCTGTTCCAAAGTGCATAGTCAAATTCGGGATGACTTTCTGTATAGCCACGCCAATTTTGCTGCATTTGCTGTTTGAGCAACCCATTAAAAGCTACCACAATCTTTACTGGCAGGTGTTTATGCTGTGCAGCAAGGTTGCTCCTGATAAAGACGGTGCGGATATCTTCCAGACTGGGCTGCAATGAGTTTTGATTACCATGCCAAGTATTACGGTCTAAGTCGCCTTGTTTTACCGTGATCAGAAATACTTTTTCCCTGCCATTGTCTTCAAAATCTTTTCCGATCGCGTAAATGTCAACACCGAACTGACGGCCTTTTTCCGGCGCGACGAAAATTGTAATGCCATAAGCGCGGAGAATATCCTGAATCAGTTTATCCAATTCGCCATCCTCTTTTAAAGAGTCGATATACTCAGCCAATATTAATTTCATCTCGTAATAATCTTTGATAGGTACGTCGTGTCATTTCCTGATACGTTGGGTTTAGCTTTTCGCCGGACGGAAATTCGACGCTTGTGCTAATATGGCCAAGCGGATGTACTTCGTGCACAGCTTGCTCGGGCCTACGTATTGCCCAGCGATGAGAATGGACAGGCGTATTTTTGAATAAGCTACTTAATCCTTTCCTTTCGGCGTTATTCATTTCGGCGGAAAACTTTTGCTGCCGGTAAAACTGTATGAACTCTCCCAACCTGTTATCTGGTTGCAATTCCCTGAATGATTTTACCTTGTCCAATTCAGCGAAATACTGATTGTATTCAACTCTTAGCGAACTATAAAATTCAATCAAGTGTAGTGGTAAGCTTTGGTTCTCCAATATCCGATCAATTTTATCCAGTGTTCCGCGATAATTGTAAATCACGTAGTTGTAAAACAACTGAAATAAAGAATCCAATAGCCGTTCTTCATCGGCAAGAACGCTCTCCAATAAAGAAAACAACAGGCCCTGTAAATGCTCCGCAGTATAAACATAACCCGCGATTTTATAGGCTATATAAAGTTTGTCCGATGAACTCGCGGACTGCATTAATTCCGGCGACACCTTAAAATAGTTTGACGGAATTCCCGGAGCGCTACAGAGAAACAGCACTGCTCGATGGGTCAATGCATTCCCATCCAGCAACCATAGCGTGAGGTAGCGCGAAAACATACCAGGGTCTTCTTCAACAAGGCTATTCCAACTGTCGTTCAAAAGGCCTTCTTCCCCAAAGGCGGCGAATCGAGCTGTAAAAAGCCTATAAACAAGATCCGTGTTGATTTCCTTTAAGCTATAAATAAAGCCCTCTAATAATGCGCTCTTACGTGCTTTGATTCGCGTCATTGCATAAAAAGCTATCTCGCGAAACCATTTTTCGTCAATACTTTGTAGATTACTTTGTAAAAATCTTATTGGCTGAATGAACCCTTCTGCGTCTTCGGCTTTTTGACTAATGGAAATGGCTACACCGACCACATCGGCGGACGATAGATTCAGAACACCGGCCGCTTGCAAATAAAGAGGTTCCGAAAGTTCTCCCCGTTGCAAAGCATCATCGATAAGTGATTTGAACAGTGTACGGGATGCCGCATCGCCAGGGCAGGCCACCCCGATAGCAAAGTAAGTTTCTCCGGGATAAACTTGCCCATAGACCGAGGTCAACTGTTCAGCAAACAATTGGAACTTTTTCGTGTCGTCATCAATCAGCGCCCTCAAAAACGTTGGTAACATTTGCAGCAGAGGTCCATTCTCGAAAACTTCATGTAGCCGGTCATTTAGTTGTTTTTTTAGCGCCACCTCCTGTTGTAATTTTAGGAGGACGTTGCGCCCTAATGACGGTATACCAAGGTCGTTCGGGTGCTGTTCTTTTGCTGTTCTAAGAAAGTAAAACACCCCATCCAAAGATACATCGCAATAAAGCAGACTTTCGTCCAGCAGGGTTATTGAACTCCAGTCGTTATCTAAAGTTAGTGCAAGATTGTTCCAAGTCTTAGCAGCAAAATGTTCTAAATAAACGATCATTAAAGAACGGTCTACCCGGTGCACAAAAGTTTTTTTTAAATCCTCGCTATCAACAAAATATTGCCAAACTTCTCCAACGGTGTCTAATTTAGGCTGATCCTTGGTATAGAAATAATCCAGTACGAAGAGTTGAATGAATATCGCCGATATTCCATTGGTTTCTTTAGGATCAGTCAACACGGTCGGCAAATCAGAGAAGGTTTCTCGTAATGTCGTGTCAAGGATCATCCCGTTTTGTATTTTTGGCGAGGCAATGTGCGGCAAAACACTATCAGCCAATGTCACGAAACCAGCTTGACCTTTTAACTGCTTTAAAACTTTGATTGAAGCTGAAACGGCTTCGACAGATTCCGTTCCTTTATTTCTGCTCATTTTGTTTTCTTCTTGGTTTACGATCGCGGGTTTTGCGCGTTCCCTGCGCTGATTTGACATGTGGCGTATTCATCCATGGTCTGACGTCCGTCATTACCCGAAACGCACCGACGCCCGGCAGCATATTGGAATCGCTCATCCGGATGGAGGTTTCGTAAAAGGCGACGCTAAACGTAGATCCGGACTGAACCAATTCGTTGTTCGACATCAGCATAACGGGAGGATTGCATTCCTTTACCAATTCTACAAGTTTAACACCCAAGATCACTCTGATCTCACTTAAGGTTTCCGTGGTGAAATTATGCGTCCCACTCAACCAGCGCGTAATGACAGATGGTTCTTTTCCTAGTTTTTCAGCAAATAGTTTTTTTGACCAACCATTTTGTTTCAGCAGGTCATCAATATTCGCTGCAATAGTCATTCGGTCATCCATTATTGCCTGTTGGCCGGGAGTGATTTTGACCAAAAGCTCATCCAATACACTTGGTTTTTTTTGCCTGTTTTTATTATTCATGTTCATCGTTAAAATCTAAATTGCCGTCGAGGTCCATTCCTCCGCTTATCCAGACTAGATCTCGGTTGTGCAATTTCTTAGTCAAACCTGCTGATACTGCCATCATGGCATTTACGTGAAAACTCAAATTAGTATCTTCTTGCCACGTTCGTGTTTGTTTAGGGCCGCCGCCGCCAATGATGATAAAATCACTGCCTATCCTAATGCAATATAAACGCAGCTGCTTTTCAGGTTCGTCATATAAAGCACAAACCATATCATCGTATCGGCCCTCGTTTTCTTTAAAATACTGGCGTCTCGCACCAACCTTATGGCCGATTGCGCGCAGCCGCATTAAAATATTGTCGACTTCGTCCGGATATTGGGATGCATATATTTCCACAAACTCTTCTAACATCGAGGTTGAATCACTAGCAAGCACGACTGTATAGACGCTTGCCATTCGCCCACTAAGGCTTGCGATTTTTTCCAACCTAAATTTCACTTATAAATCAATATTCTATTCAAAAGTAGTAATTATATTTTACTTTTAAGTCAATTCTCGTTTTTGACGTTCAATAAGCGGCATTAGAAGCAGATTATTATTTTCATCGAAGCATTAACGGTGCATCCATCTTCATACTACAATGAAAACAGGCAATCCAATTCCACAGTTCCCGCAAATTTTTTGAGGTTGGTAAAAAATATTTATCATTGATTGATGTGTGTAGTCGTATACTACAAGCATACCGTATCCGATTCAGAGAATCGGACAGCATCAACCGCATACGGGAGCAATGTGCCCGCTTTACAGCTATATCAAATAACTTCCCTTACCGCCAACCCAACCCCGGCGCCACATGCTCCAAAATAGCCGAGAGCACATGCACATTATAATCAACACCGAGGGTATTGGGAATGGTGAGGAGCACAGTGTCGGCTTCCTGTATGGCTTCGTCCTGCGCCAGTTCTTTGATGAGCTGATCGGGTTCAGCGGCGTAGCTTTTGCCGAAGACGGCCCGCTTTTCGGGCTCGATATAACCAAAACTATCCGATGATTTGCCTTGCTGACCAAAGTAATACCTGTCCTGATCGGTTACCAATGCAAAAATGGAGCGGCTTACGGATACACGGGCTTCGCGCTGGTGCCCGGCTTTTTTCCAGGCTTCTTTATACGCCCTTATCTGTTCGGCCTGCTGGATATGGAAAGGCTTGCCGCTTTCGTCGAACTTGAGGGTGGAGCTTTGCAGGTGCATGCCATTTTCGGCTGCCCAAACGGCCGTGGCATTTGAGGCTGCTCCCCACCAGATGCGCTCCCGCAAGCCTTCCGAGTGCGGCTCCAGGGGCAATAAGCCCGGTGGGTTAGGGAACATGGGGTACGGATTAGGCTCGGCAAACCCTTCGCCTTTTAATTTATCTAAAAATTCCAGGGCTTTTTGGCGGCCCATGTCGGCCTCGTCCCTGCCCTCTTCGGGTGCATAACCGAAATAGCGCCAGCCTTCGATCACCTGCTCCGGCGAACCGCGACTGATGCCTAATTGCAATCGTCCGCCCGAGATGAGGTCGGCAGCGCCGGCATCTTCCACCATATACAGGGGGTTTTCGTAGCGCATATCTATAACGCCGGTGCCGATTTCTATTTTACTGGTTTTGGCGCCAATGGCTGCAAGCAGCGGAAATGGCGAGGCCAACTGCCGCGCAAAGTGATGAACGCGGAAATAGGCGCCATCGATACCAATTTCCTCGGCAGCGACAGCCAGGTCGATGGATTGCAGCAAAGTATCGCCCGCGGTGCGGGTTTGATAGGAAGGATGGTTGGACCAGTGCCCGAATGATAAAAATCCTATTTTTTTCATATAAAGAACAAATGTAAGCATTGGCGTGGTTTGGGTGGGTCATGGGGTGGTAAATTACGGGGGTTAGGAAGATGAATAAGTTCGCTATTCCCTCCCCGGGGAGGGCAGGGAGGGGTTTATCGAACTATCCAGGCAACTGTTTCATCGACAACAACCCGTCCAAAATGGCGTAGAAACCCCTCCCTGCCACTTCACAG
>Ga0068855_100000962_pt1 | contig 35800 bp, 34 predicted proteins | sample KBSCornC52_FD_66592 | JGI IMG/M metagenome (GOLD analysis project Ga0068855, IMG submission 66592) | Corn rhizosphere microbial communities from Kellogg Biological Station, Michigan, USA - KBS Corn C5-2 | ecosystem: Host-associated > Plants > Roots > Rhizosphere > Soil ...
GAAATCGAGCATCAGCCCGTCGAGCGCGGCGGCGCGCAGGCAGGATCCATAGAACAGCACCGACCGCGCGGCGCCGCCATGGCGCGCGGCGACGGCGGCGGCGAGGTGGGCGACCTCGGGGCGGACAGGAATGGCGAGCTCGTCGGCGACGAGCCCGGCGAGCGGGCTCACGCCGCGAGGCGGAGGAACGGCAGTGGCGCGGTCGGCTTGAGCACAATCGCGCGGCCGGCGCCGGCCTCGAACAGCTCGCCGTCGAGAATGACACTGGACCGCTCGCCTTCGATGCGGATCTCGTCGCCCCGCTCGACGTGAACCCCGCTCATGTCGTGGCTGCCGAGCCGGCCGAAGATGCCGGCGATGATCGCCTTCATGAATGCCCAGGGGGTATGGTCGACGACGAGGAGCTGAAGCGCGCCGGGCGGCCTCGCACCGACCCGCGAGGTCGAGTTCATCAGCAGCTTCTCGAGCGTGGTGACGATCAGCAGGGCGAAGCGGCCGGTCCGGGCGCCGTGACGAAGGATCGAGACCCGCACCATCTGCGCTCGCGGTGGGAGCAGCCCCGTCTTGACGCCGAACATCGTGCTGAGCAGCAGCGCGAAGACGGTGACGACATGGGCGAGGCCGTTGGGCAGACCGAGCGGATAGACCTTGTTGCGGCAATAGAGCATGGCGTCGGCGAGACCGGCCCCGCCGAGGAACATGCCGACCACCGGCCGGGTGCCGGCCAGGTCGTCGGTCAGCGAGATCAGCTCGCGCGCGACGACATGCTCGTCGACGCCGGTGCGGACGATTTCGAGCACACGTTCGAGCGCGGCCAGCGGGTCGCCGGTGGCGCCGAGATCGAGCGCGATCAAATTGGTCTTGCCGTTGGGCAGCACCGCGACGGGCGGCGGCTTGCCGTTGAAATAACCGCCGTGGCAGAGTTCGGTCAGCGCCACCTGAACGGTGCCGTCGCCGCCGTTGATGACGATTGCCTTGGGTTCGACCCGGGCAATCGTCCGCATTGCCTCGCCGATCTGCTCGGCCTTCTCGACCTCATAGTGGAAGATGTCGGGATGTTCGGCGCAAAAGCTGCGGACGCGCGGCAGGTAGGACTTGCTGCCGGAAGCCTTCGGATTGGACAGAAGCGCGATCCGGGCCATCGTCAATTCTGCTGAATCGGGCCGACCGACAGCCCGTGACGATAGTTGAGGACGACGTCGACAGCGGCATGGCCGTTGACCCGAATCAGCACGTCGCTGAGCTTGGGCTTGAGGTTGAGCAGGCTGATCCGCGGATTGCGCGAGAAGCCGGCGCCGTCGTTCCAGTTGAACCCGGATTTGGGCGGACCCTCGACATAATGGCGCACGGCGACGGCATAAGCACCGTTGCCCGGCGTCCTGATGCAGACCGCCATCGGCCCGGCCGGGGCCACCGGCAGATCGACGCGCCTGAGCTTCTTGCCCTTTTCGAGGAACTCGCTGGGATTGGCGCTGTAGAGCTGAACCCTGAGCGCGCCGGTGTGTGACTTGAAACCGCTGACCCGAACGAGCACCGCCGAATCGCGCGATCCGTCGGTGCAGGCCGCTGCATCCTGGCCCAGAATCGTCGCATTGGCCTCAGCCGGCGCCACAAATGACGCCAGCAAGGCAGCAAAGCCGATCGAACCGAGTGATTTCGACATGACCTACGCACCTCCGGGGGCTATAGGGCGCGGCGCTGCCCGCAAGCCTCCCTGAGGCTGGCAGATCGGTTATGCATGCGGCCAAATTATGGTCATGAGGCGTCGAAAAGTTGAGATTTGGCACGCGCATCGACCGCTACCTCGCCCGGCTGATCGCTGTGCCCCTGCTGGCGACACTCGTTCTTGCGGCGATGCTGCTGCTGCTCGACAAGATGTTGCGGTTGTTCGACTTCGTCATCAGCGAGGGCGGGCCGGTCACCGTCATCTGGCGCATGCTCGCCAATATGATCCCGGAATATATGTCGCTCGGCATCCCGCTCGGACTGATGCTCGGCATCCTCCTCGCCTTCCGCCGCCTGGCGCTGTCGTCCGAGCTCGACACGCTGCGCGCCTCGGGGCTCAGCTACGGGCGGCTGCTGCGCGTGCCCTATATGTATGCCGGGCTGCTGATGGCGCTGAACCTGCTGATCGTCGGCTTCGTCCAACCCTATTCGCGCTATGCCTATGAGGGCTTGCGGTTCGAGCTGCGCACCGGCGCGCTAGGCGCGTCGATCAAGGTCGGCGAGTTCACCAAGCTGGGCAAGAATATGACGATGCGGGTCGAGGAGAGCCGTGATGCCGGCCGGGATCTCCGCGGCATCTTCGTCATGACCCAGCAGCCCAACGGCAAGTCGATCGCGGTCACCGCCGAGCAGGGAACCTTCCTCGCCACCAGTGACACCGACACGATCATCTTCCGGCTGAAGAATGGCGTGCTGGTCAACGACGCGCCGAAGTTCAAGACGCCGCGGGTGCTGTCCTTCATCGGCCATGACCTGCCGATCGACCTGCCCAAGACCGAGAATTTCCGCAGCCGCGGCGGCAAGGATCTGGAGCTGACGATCCCCGAGCTGGTGCGCACCGGCACCGACGTGAAGGCTTCGCCGAAGCTGCGTGCGGCAAGTCTGGCCAATTTTCATTTTCGCCTCGTCGAGGTCGCGGTGATGGCGATCCTGCCGCTGCTGGCGGTGGCGCTGGCGGTGCCGCCGAAACGGTCGTCCTCGGCGCTGGGCGTGTTTCTCTCGATCGTGATCCTGGTGACCTATCACAAGGTCAACGAATATGCCGAGCAGATGGGCTCGCTCGGCAAGATCAATCCGCTCATCGCGCTATGGCTGCCGTTCGTGCTGTTCTGCGGGCTGTGCTGGTGGCTCTACCGCACGCTCGCCCATGTTCCCGGCGGCCAGCCGATCGGCGCGCTCGAACGCGCCGCCGACAAGGCGGTGGCGGCGATCAAGCGCTGGCTGCGCGGCGCTGATGCGGCCGAGGCGGCCTGATGCTGGCGACGCAATTCATCCCGTCGCGGTCGATTGCGCTTTACACCGGCCGGCTGTTTCTGTGGCGCTCGCTCGCCGTGCTGGCGGCGCTGGTGCTGATCCTCCAGACGCTCGACCTGCTGAGCGAATCCGGCGAGGTGCTCGCCTATCCCGGCAACGGCCAGGCGCAGCTGCTCTATTACGTCTCGCTGCGCGCGCCGCAGATCGTCGCCCGATTCCTGCCATTTTCCGTCCTGCTCGGCGCCCTCATCACCCTCGCCACGCTGAACCAGAACAGCGAAGTGGTGATCTTCAAATCGGCGGGCATTTCCGCCCATCAGATCCTCGCGCCGTTGATCGTCGTCAGCCTCGGTTTCGCGCTGGTGTCCCTGGCGTTCAACGAGCGGGTGCTGGTGCGCGCCAATGCCGCGCTCGATGCCTGGCAGGCGGTCGATTATGCCCATGTCCCGCCGCCCAGCGGGACGGTGACCAATATCTGGGTGCGCAACGGCGACGATCTGATCCATGTCGAGCAGGTCACCGGCCGCGGCGCGTCGACACGGCTGCGCAATGCGACGATCTACGACCGGACCGGCGGCGCGCTGCAGGCGATCATCCGCGGCGTCAGCGGCCATCTCGCGGGAACTGGCTGGGAGCTGACCCAGGTCCGCCGTTTCGAGGTCGCCAGCGGTGACGAGCAGACCCTGCCGAATTTCCGCTTCGGCGAGGGGATCAGCCCCGACCGCTTCACCCTGGCGGAGGTCGATCCGGACGAGAAGTCGCTCGTGCCGCTGGCCAATGCGATCTCCGATCTCAAGGCGGCGGGCCGGCCGACCGCCAATCTCCAGACCTCCTTCTGGCACAAGCTGTCGGGCCCGCTGTCGACCGTGCTAATGCCGCTGCTCGGCAGCGTCGCCGCCTTCGGCCTCGCCCGCACCGGCCGGCTGTTCATCCGGACGGTGATCGGCATGGGGCTGGGTTTCGCCTATTTCGTCAGCGACAACGTCGGCGTGGCGATGGGCAATTTCGGCTCCTATCCGCCGTTTCTCGCCGCCTGGTCGCCCTTCCTTCTGTTCCTGCTGATCGGCGAGATCGTGCTTATCCGGACCGAGGAGTGAGGTGCGGCGCGCAACTGGGCCTGGCGGGAAATATCCAATTTGCCGAAGGACCGTCGCAAATCCGCCTCATTGCAGATCCATGACCCGCGGCGATATTGTATCGTCCAACAGGAGTGGAGCGGCGTGCCCACGGTAGAATTCATGCGCAAGGGATTCTGGCAGCGGTCGCATCATCTCGACCGGATGACTCTGCGCGAGCTGGTCGTCGCCTATTTTCAATATCCCGCGATCCTCGCCTATGGCGCGCTTGCCGTGGTCGCGATCGCCCTGGCGGCCTGGCGCCCCGCGAGCCTGCCGGCGACGACGGCTTCGGTGGCGTTCGCCGTGCTGGTCTATCCGCTGGTCTGGTATGTGCTCCATCGCTGGGTGCTGCACAGCCGCTGGATGTTCAAGGTGCCGATCCTCGCCTCGACGTGGAAGCGGATCCATTACGATCACCATCAGGATCCCAATCACCTCGAGGTGCTGTTCGGCGCGCTCCACACGACGCTGCCGGTGATCGTGGTGATGACCATGCCGCTCGGCTGGGCGATCGGCGGCTTCGGCGCGGCCTTCGCGGCGCTTGCGGCCGGACTGCTGACAACCTGCTTTTATGAATTCTGCCATTGCATCCAGCACCTTGCGTACAAGCCGCGCAATGCGATGCTGGTCGCGATGAAGGCGCGGCACATGGCGCATCACTTCTTCGACGAAACCGGCAATTACGGGATCACCAATTTCTTCTGGGATCGGCTGCTCGGCAGTTTCTACGAGCGCGATGAGCGGACGGTGAAGAGCCCGACCGTGTTCAACCTCGGCTATACGGCGGAGGTCGCCGAGCGATATCCGCATGTCGCGCGCCTGTCGGGCGGAGTCGCGACCGGCCATCCCCGCCAGCGCGCGCGCGGCTAGGCAGGGTGGCGGTCACCGTAACCCCGGTCGCCTCGGCTGCCGATCGGAGAGCCTTCGTCGAGTTGCCGTTCAGGCTCTATCGTGACGATCCCAGCTGGGTGCCGCCGCTGAAGGCCGAGGTCCACGGGCTGATCAACCCGCGCGAAAATCCCTGGTTCGAGCATGGCGAGGCGACGCTGTTTCTGGCGCGGCGCGATTCGCAGGTCGTCGGCCGGATCTCGGCGCATATCGAACGGCTGCCGATGGTTGGGGTCGCGCCCGGCACCGGCAACTTCGGCATGTTCGAGGCGGCCGATGCCGAGGTCGCGGCGGCGCTGATCGCCGAGGCGGAGCACTGGCTGCGCGCGCGCGGCTTTGCCCAGGTGCTCGGCCCGCTCAGCCTGTCGATCTGGGACGAGCCAGGTTTGCTGGTCGACGGCTTCGACCATCCACCGACGGTGATGATGGGCCATAATCGGCCGCAATATCAGCAGTGGATCGAGGCGGCGGGCTATGCCGGCGTCAAGGATCTGATCACCTACCAGGTCGACATCTTGCAGCGCTTCCCGCCGCTGGTCGATCGCATCGTCCAGTCGGGCGAGCGCAATGAACGCATTGTCGTGCGCAAGGTCGACAAGTCTCGCTTTGCCGAGGAGGCACAGCTGGTCCTCGGCATTCTCAATGATGCCTGGTCCGACAACTGGGGCTTCGTCCGGCTGACCGCGGCCGAGATCGCCTATGTCAGCAAGAAGCTGAAGCCGATCGTCTTCGAGGATCTGGTCACCATTGCCTATGTCGAGGGCGAGCCGGTCGCCTTCATGATCACCTTGCCCGACCTCAATGAGTTCATGGGTGATCTGAACGGCAGGCTGTTCCCCTTCGGATTCATCAAACTGCTCTGGCGGATGCGTAATCCCAAGGTGACCCGAGTGCGCGTGCCGCTGATGGGCGTGGTCAAGCGGATGCAAGCGACGCGCCTGGCCAGCCAGCTCGCCTTCATGATGATCGAGGATGCCCGCCGCGTGTCCTCGACCAAATATGGCGCGGCACAGGCCGAGATCGGCTGGATCCTCGAGGACAATCAGGGAATGCGCTCGATCGCCGAGATGATCGAAAGCCGGAGGAACAAAGTCTACCGGCTCTACAGCAAGGCGCTCTAGCCGGGGCGCGTCACATCTCTTCGTCACTCCCGCGAAGGCGGGAGTCCAGTCGCAACTTGGTTCTGCCCAACTCGTGTGGGCGATGAGGTGCGGTTGGATTCCCGCCTTCGCGGGAATGACGAGTAGTTGGGTTAGATGACCCCGACCGCCTTGCCGGCGGCTTCGAAGATCGCAAGGATCTGGCCGACCTGATCGTCGCTATGCTCGGCGCAGAGCGAGCAGCGCAGCAGATACATGCCAGCGGGTGTCGCCGGCGGGCGGGCGAGGTTGACGTAGAGTCCGCCCTCGAGCAGCGCCTGCCATAGTCGCACCGCCCTGTCCTGGTCGGGCAGGATCACCGCGATGATCGCCGATTGCGCGTCCGCGGTGCCGAGCTGATAGCCGAGTTCGCGCAAGCCTTGGTGGAGCCGCCGCGAGTTCTTCCACAGATGGGCGCGCTTGGGCGCGGCGTGCATCAGCTTCCTGATCGAGGTCGCGGCGGTGGCGACGACGCTCGGCGGCAAGCTGGCGGTGAAGACATAGGGTCGGCAAACCAGGCGCAGCACCTCGAAGCTCGGATGGTTGGAGACGCAGAAGCCGCCGACCGTGCCGACCGATTTGGAAAAGGTGCCGACGACGAAATCGACATCCGCCTCGACACCGGCTTCCTCGAACACGCCGCGGCCATGCTTGCCGAAGAAGCCCATGCCATGGGCCTCGTCGACGAGGACCATGGCGTGATGCTTCTTGGCGACCGCGACCATCTCCTTCAGCGGGGCGATGTCGCCAAGCATCGAATAGACGCCTTCGAGCACGACCAGCTTGCCGGGCTCCGGCGGCAGCCGGCCGAGGCGCTTGTCGAGATCCTCGACTGAATTATGGCGGAAGCGGACGATCTCGGCGTCGCCGAGGAAGCAGCCGTCGTAGATCGAGGCATGGCTGTCGGCGTCGATGATGACGTATTCGCCCTTGGCGGCGAGCGTCGAGATCATGCCAAGATTGGCCTGATAGCCAGTCGAGAAGACGATCGCGTGGGCAGTGCCGTAGAAGTCCCTGAGCGCTGCCTCGACCTCCTTATGGCCCTGATAGGTGCCGTTGAGGACGCGGCTGCCGGTGGTGCCCGCGCCGAAATCGTCAAGCGCCTTCTTGCCCGCTGCGACGACGTCGGGGTCGAAGGTCATCCCCATATAGTTATAGGTGCCGAGCAGGATCGTCTCGCGGCCCTGGATCAGCGCCAGCGTTGGCGAGCGCACCTCGTCCATCACGATCGAAAAGGGATCGCGCACTCCGCTGTCGAGCAGCGCCTGGCGCTCCGCGATCAGCGGGTCGAACTTGCTGAAGAGATCCTTAGGGTCCCCGCTCACGCCTTGAGCGTCTCGACCGCGTCGACCAGCTGACCGACGGTGTCGATCTCCGCCTGCATGTTCATCGTGATGAGGATGTCGAACTCGTCTTCGATCGCCGCCACGAAGTCCATCACGGTCAGGCTGTCCCACTCCAGATCGCCGGCGAACGTCGTGTCCTCACCCAGAGTCGCGCCCTTCTTGTTGAACGGGGCGATCAGCTCGGCCACGCGGGCGAAGGTCTCGGCTCGGTCGCTCATCGTCGCCCCCATAGTCTGCCGGTCCGCCGCTTGCCAACCAATTGCGACTTTGCCGCGGCGGGACCGTGGCGTGCCGTCACCTGAGCCAGCCCTGGCTGCGATACCAGCCTGCGGTCGCCGCCAGGCCGGCCTCGGTATCGATCGAAGGCGACCAAATGCTTGCGTCCGGCCGGGCCGTCGCGCTGACCGTCCAGTCGGGGTGGACGATGTAGCGGGCGCGGTCGCGGCTGAGCCGGGGCGGGCGGCGGCCCAGCCGGCCGCGCAGCTCATCGACCCTGGCGCCGATCGCGATGGTCCAGGCGGGGAGCGGGAGTGGCCAAACCCGCCGGCCAATGGCGCGGCCCAGCGCCGCGGCAAATTCGGCATGGCTCCAGCCGTCGGGCCGGCCGTCGTCAGGCTCGATCACCATGCCCTCCGCGACGTGCGAAAGCGCCAGTCCGAGCAGCAGGCTGGCGAGATCGTCGGCATGGAGCAGCGACAGTCTGCCCGCCGGCGGCAGCGGGACGATGCCGCGTGCGGCGAGACGGAACAGCAGCAGCGTCTCGCGATCGCCCGGGCCGTAGACGGTCGGTGGGCGAACGATCGTCCAGCCCACGGCCTGCTCGCGCACGACGAGCTCGGATTCGGCCTTCGACCAGCCGTAGTTGGACATCTCCGGCTGGCGTGCGGCGAGCGAGGAGGTGTGGATGAAGCGGCCGATGCCGGCACGGTTGGCGGCGTCGAGCAGCGCGGCGGTGCCGGCGATATTGGCGGCGGCAAAGCCGGCGCGGTCGCGCGCGTTGATCGCGGCGGCGACATGGATCACGGCACCGACACCCTGGCACAGCCGGCCGAGCGCATCGCCGTCGTCGAGCGTGCCGATCACCCAGTCGACGCCGGGCGTTTCGGCTTGCGGCGAACGGGTGAGGGCGGTCAGCGGGATGCCGCGTTGCTGCGCAAGGCTGACGAGGCGGCGGCCGACGAAGCCGGTTCCGCCGGTCAGCGCGATGCGGGTCAGAGCAGCACCATCTGGTTGCGATGGATCAGCGCCGAGCGCGGCGCATAGCCGAGCAGCTCGGGCAGGGCGTCGGAGCGGTGGCCGGTGATCCTGGCGGCGTCGGCAGCATCATATTCGATCAGCCCGCGGGCGATCGCGACGCCGTCCGGCCCGACGATGTCGACGACGTCGCCGCGCTCGAAGCGCCCTTCGACCGAGATCGCGCCGGCGGGGAGCAGGCTGCGGCCCTTGCCGAGCGCGGCGGCGGCGCCGGCGTCGACATGGACGCGGCCCTTGGCGGTCAGCCGGCCGGCCAGCCAGGCCTTGCGCGCCGTCGCTTCCTTCTGCGCGGTGAAGACCGTGCCGCGGCCGGTCTTGGCGAAGGCAGTCAAGGGAAGCTCGACCGTGCCGCTGACGATCGCCAGGGTGACGCCGGCGCGGGTGGCGATGCGCGCCGCCTCGATTTTCGAGCCCATGCCTCCCGAGCCCATCCCCGAGGCCGAGCCGCTATCGGCCATTGCCGCGACCTTGGCATCGATGCGGCTGACCACCGGCACCAGCTTGGCCTTGCGGTCGAGATGCGGGTTGGCGGTGTAGAGCCCGTCGACGTCGGACAGCAGGATCACGCCGCGTGCGGCCGCTGCCTGGGCGATGCGCGCCGCCAGTCGGTCGTTGTCGCCGAAACGGATCTCGGCGGTGGCGACCGAGTCATTCTCGTTGACCACGGGGACGACATCGAGCGCGGTCAACCGGTCGAGCGTCGCCACCGCGTTAAGGTAGCGCCGGCGGTCCTCGAGATCGTCGAGCGTGACGAGCATCTGGGCGGCGGTCAGGCGCTGGCTGCCGAGCAGCTCCTCCCAAACATGCGACAGCGCGATCTGGCCGACCGCGGCTGCAGCCTGGGCATCCTCAAGGTTGGCGCGCCCGCCCTTGGCGAGGCCGAGCCGGCGCGCGCCGAGCGCGATCGAGCCGGAGGAGACGATGATGATGCGCTGCCCGGCGCGATGACGCTCGGCGATTTCACCGACGACGCCGCCGAGCCAGTCGCGCCGCACCTGGCCGGCCTGATCGACCAGCAGCGAGGAGCCGATCTTGACCACCAGCTTGGGGCAGGCGGCGGGCGCGAACAGCGCGGCGGGATCGCTCAGAGCGGCCGCCATGTCACCTCCGCCGCTTCCTCCGGCTCTTCGTCCACGCCGATCGCGGCAATCAGCGCATTGAGCGCGGCATCGACGCCGTCGCCGCTCGCCGCCGACAGGGTCAGCACCTCGCCGCCGCTCTTTTTCGCCAGTTTCCTGCGCAGCGCCGTCAGGGTCTTGGCGTCGACCGCATCGGACTTGCTGAGCGCGACGACCTCCGGCTTGTCGATGAGGCCGGCGCCATAGGCATCGAGCTCGTCGCGGACGATGCCCCAGGCGCCGATCGGATCCTTGCCGCTGGCGTCGATCAGGTGAAGCAGGACTCGGCAGCGCTCGACATGGCCGAGGAAGCGGTCGCCGACGCCGGCACCTTCGGCCGCCCCCTCGATCAGCCCGGGAATATCGGCGAGGACGAATTCACGGCCATGATGCAGCACCACGCCGAGCTGCGGCCTGAGCGTGGTGAAGGGATAATCGCCAACCTTGGCGCGGGCGTTGGTCACCGCGTTGAGGAAGGTCGACTTGCCGGCATTGGGCAGGCCGACGAGGCCGGCGTCGGCGAGCAGCTTGAGCCGCAGCCAGACCCAGGCTTCCTCGGCCGGCCAGCCAGGACCATGCTGGCGCGGCGCACGATTGGTCGAGCTCTTGTAGCTGGCGTTGCCGCGACCGCCGTCACCGCCCTTGAGCAGAACGATGCGCTGACCGACCCGGGTGAGATCTACCAGCACCTGCTCCTTGTCGTCGGACAGGACCTGGGTCCCGACCGGCACCTGAATGACCAGGTCCTCGCCGCCCGCGCCGGTGCGATTGCTTCCGGCGCCGCCCTTGCCGCGCTCGGCCCGGAAATGCTGGGTGTAACGGAAGTCGATCAGCGTATTGAGGCCGGCGACCGCCTCGAAGACGATGTCGCCGCCCTTGCCGCCGTCGCCGCCGTCGGGGCCGCCGAACTCGATGAATTTTTCCCGGCGAAAGCTGACCGCCCCGGGGCCGCCGGCCCCGGAGCGGACATAGATTTTTGCCTGGTCGAGAAAATGCATGGCGTCGCCCTACCGGGCTTTCCCCTTAATTCCCATAACGAACGTCCGATCCCTCAGGCGACAAGGCGCTGCTCGGAGCCAAGCCAATCGGCGGCGTCGAGGCCGTACCAGCTGCAGGGCTGGACGCCGGACCTGAGCCCGCTGCGGTAGAGCATCCGGCTGCCCTGTGACGTAAAGCCGAGCTTCGCCAGAACGCGGGCCGAGCCGGCGTTGTCGGCGAAATGACCGGCCTCGATCCGGCCTAGGCGCAAGCCGTGGAAGGCCATGTCGAGCACCGCGCGGGCGGCCTCGGTGGCAAAGCCCTGGCGCCAATGGGCGCGGGCGATCCAATAGCCAAGCTCGGCCTGTTCGGCCGGTCCGTCGTCGAGATCCATCAAGCCGATGCCGCCGACCAGCTGCGGCTGGCTGGCGCGGGTGAAGATCAGGAAGCGTGGCCGCCGCTCGTCCTGCGGCAGGCCAAGAAAGGCCTCGGCTTCGGCCGGGCCATAGGGCCAGGGGACGCGCGACAAGTTGCGCACAACCGCCTCGTCGCCGATCGCGGTGACCAGGGCAGGGGCGTCCTCGATCCAGCCGGGCCGCAGCAGCAATCTTTCCGTTCTGGCGAACATGGCCATCTCTCTTACGACTGCGTCGCCGATCCGTGCCGGAACGGCGATCTCGGAGGGAGATGGGGCGGAGGGTAGAGCGGCTGTCTCCCTCCCGGATCCTGAGGATCCCTTCGGTCGCCCTACCCGGGCGACCGCTTGTCAGGCGATGGCCCGGTTATTCTGCGGCTGCTGCCGGCATGTCCACGCTGACGAACTTGCGGCCAAGCTTGCCGTCGTGGAACACGACGCGGCCATCGACGAGCGCGAACAGGGTGTGATCCTTGCCGATGCCGACGTTGCGGCCAGGGTAGAACTTGGTGCCGCGCTGGCGGACGAGGATGTTGCCGCCGACCACGGCTTCGCCGCCGAACTTCTTCACGCCGAGGCGCTTGCCCGCTGAATCACGGCCGTTGCGCGACGAACCGCCTGCCTTCTTATGTGCCATGGCGAATAACTCCTGAGCGGTCCGGTTCAGCCGATCGAGACGATCTTGAGGATCGTGTGCTGCTGACGATGGCCGTTGCGCCGGCGGTAATTATGCCGCCGCCGCTTCTTGAAGACGATGACTTTCTCGCCCTTGGCCTGGGCGATGATCTCGGCCGAGACCGCGATCTTGCCGGTCTTCAGCTTATCGCCTTCGCTGGCAAGCAGGACATCGTCGAGCGAGACGGTGTCGCCCGCGGCGCCGTCGATCTTCTCGACTGCAATCTTGTCCCCGGCGGCGACGCGATACTGCTTGCCGCCTGTGCGCACGATAGCGAACATGGCTGATACCTTAAGAAACCTGGGCAACCACGAGCAGGGGCCAAAACCCACCGCCACGCGGAAAGCCGGGCTGCTACGCGATGGTGGCTAGGCTGTCAACGCCGGGAGAGGCAATCCGCCCTGATCTGCGGCGGCCGCGGGGCGGCCCGACCGGTTAACCCCTAGTGGCGGTGCTCGCGGCGGAGCTGGTAGCGGCCGTCGGCATAATCGTCGAACAGCCCCTCGATCGCCGGGTGGTCGACCGGCTCGTCGCTGTCGTCCAGGATCAGATTCTGCTGGCTGACATAGGCGATATAGCTGCTGTCCGAATTCTCGGCGAGCAGGTGATAGAAGGGCTGATCCTTGGCCGGACGGACGTCCTCGGGGATCGCCTGGTACCATTCCTCGCTGTTGGCGAAGACCGGATCGATGTCGAAAACGACGCCGCGGAACTCGAACATCCGGTGGCGGACGACGTCGCCGATGGAAAAACGGGCATGCGACATGGGCGGGATGGGTCCCGCGGGAAGCGCGCCGGTGACGGGGAGCCAATCAGACATAATCCGCAATGTAGGGTCTCGATTCGTAGCCGGCAATGGTCAGGATCGCCCAGAGTAGCCCGCTGGCAAGGCGTGCGGCGCAGACGCGTACAAAGCGGGCCGGCTTGGCAAGTTCCATCGCTTGGGTTAATCGCCGCGCCCATCGACTTGGCCAATCGCCTTCAGGCAACGGCCGCGCTTCGCGGAGAGGTGCCAGAGTGGTCGATTGGGACGGTCTCGAAAACCGTTGTGGGTGCAAGCTCACCGTGGGTTCGAATCCCACCCTCTCCGCCAATACTCTCTGAAATCGCAGAAAAGAGCCGTTAACCGGCGAGAATCAATGCCGCGCCACCGAAGATCGCGACGACGGCGGCCGCCCGCACCATCGTCACCCGCTCGCCCAAAGCAAAGACCGAGATCGCCAGGGCGGTGAGCATGCCGGTCTCGCGCAGCGCGGCGAGCGGCGCGGTCGGACCGAGCGAGAGGGCGACGAGCGCCATGCCATAGGTCAGGATCGACAACGCCCCGGCCAGCACGCCCGGCTTCCACTGCTGGGCGGCGGCGGCGAAGATCGCGCCGCGCGACAGCAGGCCGAACATCACCACGACCATCACGCCGTGAAACACGAACAGCCAGACGATGTAGCTCGCGGTCGTCGGCGCGGCGCGAACGCCATGGGCGTCGATGACGGTATAGGCGGCAATCGAAACGCCGGTCAGCAGCGACCATCTCAGTGCCGCTGTGCCGAGATGACGCTGCGAGGCGAGGGTGAACATGGCGCCGGCGATCAGCGCGATGCCGGCGATCTCGGCGAGCGAGGCGGGCTCCCGCATGAAGCCGATCGTGACCAGCGCCGTCACCGCCGGCGCGGTGCCGCGCAGCACCGGATAGGCTGCGGAAAAATCGGCGACCTGATAGGCTCGGATCAGCGCGTAGAGATAGACCGAATGGATCGCCATGCTGAGCACCAGCCAGACCCAGGCGCCGGTCGGCAGGGCGACGAAGGCAATCGCCGGCAGTATCATCACCGCGCTCGCCCCGTCGGTCACGGCGCGGCTGGCCATCTTGTCGCGGCCGCCCTTGACGATGCCGTTGACCACCGCGTGGATCGAGCCCGAGGCGATCATCAGGGCAGGGGCGAGCACGGCGGGGTCCACGGCTCCGTCTAGGCCGTAACGATCACCCAGCCTAGCGCCGACGGCGTCGCGCAGAGCCGGATTCCATCCCGGCCGATTAGCGCCTAGGTTCCGCCACCATGTCGCCGATGCTCTGGCTCGCCGCGCAGTCCATGGCCCTCAGCCAGCCGCTGGTGGTGGCGCATCGCGGGCTGTCGCCGGGTATGCCGGAGAATACCATCGCCGCCTTTCGCCGCGCGATCGACATGGGCGTCTATGCCATCGAGCTCGACTTGCGCGCGACGGCCGACGGCCAGCCGGTCGTGATGCACGATGCGACGGTCGATCGCACGACCAACGGCAGCGGCGCGGTGAGCGGAATGACGCTCAGTCAAATCGAGGCGCTCGACGCCGGCAGCAAGTCCGCGCCCGCCTTCGCCGGCGAGCGCGTCCCGAGCTTCGCCGACGTGCTGAGCTTGGTCGCGCCGAGCCGGACGCGGCTGCTGGTCGACATCAAAACCAGCCGCAATATGCAGCTTGCGGATGTGCTTCGCATGATCCGCGAGCATGGCATGACCGATCGGGTAATCATCGGCGTGCGCACGCTTGACGACCTGCGCCGGGTCAAGGCGATCGAGCCGCACGTCACCGCTATTGCGCTCATCCCGACCCCGATCTCGATCGACGCCTTCGCCGATGCCGGCGCCGACATCATCCGGCTGTGGTCGGATTGGATCGCGGCCGATCAGGGAGCGGCGGCGTCCGGGTTGATGGCGAAGGTGCGCGCGCGCGGCAAGCCGCTCTGGATCATGGCCACCCGATCGGTGCCGAGCGGCAGTGACAGACTTCATGCGTTTCATCTCCGGCTGGCGTGCGAGCCTGTCGATGCGATCGCGACCGACCATGTCGACATCCTGCTCGCCATCGAGCGCGACCGGAGCGCGGGCAAGCTGAGCTGTCCGGCGGATGGTGGCGGGGGTGTGGCGGCCGCGCGCTGACGGCATCGCCTGCGCTCAGCCGGGCTGGGCGTCCTGTCTTGCCTCCATCCAGTTTTCCACCGGACGGCCGGCGAGGCGCGTCGCCTCGGCCTGCATCCAACGGATGCACTGCAGCCCGATCGAGACCGCGCACCATAACGCGGCGGCCTCAAAGGCGCGGTCGACCCGGTGCAGCAGCGCGCCGACCGAGAGGATCAGGAGAATGATGTTGCGGCGTGAGATCACCCGGCGCAGCGCGCTGTCGAACGGCGTCCAGAGGAATTGATTGAAGCCGAAGCTCAAGTGGAAGCGGACCTCGCTGATCCGCCCGAGCAGATAGAATAGCGCGATGACGCCGAGGCTGATCAAGACAGCCCGGTCCGGCTCGCCGCCCGGCTCGGCGAGAAGCCCATAGGCGACGCAGGCCCACCACAGCGGCGGGTGGATGACGTCATTGGCATGGTCGAGCCAGCCGCCGAAGCGGGTCGAGCTGACCGTGGCGCGGGCGAGCTTGCCGTCGACCGTATCGAGGAAGGTCATCAGCCAGGCCGCGGCGAGCGCCCAGCCCCAATCGGCCCGGGCGAAGAACCAGGCGGCGAGGAAGGTCAAGATGATGCCGACGCAGGTCACGGGATTGGGGCCGATGCCGAGCCGCGCCAGCAGCCGCGTCACATGGAACGCCGGCCATGGCCAGAGCTTGGCGGTGATGATGTCGGTGACACCCTTGTAGGTGCTGTCGAACACCATCTTCTCGGCGCGTCGGGCCGGCACCTCGCGCAGGTCGATGACCATCGGCATCGCTCGGCGGCGCAGCGTGCGGATGAAGCGGCCCTCGCCGTCGTCCTCCAAGCGGGTCAGTCCGCCGCCATCGGCAAAGCCGGCGCGGGCGGCCTGGTATTGCGACGGGCTGGCAAAGCCGATCAGCGGTCGGCCGGCCTTGTCCATCAGATAGCTGTCGGGATTCTCCGCGATCAGCGCCAGCGCGGCATCGTCGACCATCACATGCCGGGCGGCAATCAGCGCATGGTCGGGGGCGAAGGGCTTGCGGCCCGGTCGCGCCGACCAGGCGAGCTGGCGGGCAAGCCGGTCGCCGGTGTCGACCGAAAAGCAGCTGTAGCGGGTCTCGCCGAACATGGTGCAGCGGGGCGGCGGGCCGGGCTCTGCGGCTGCGTCGGTCATTCCGTCACCCATAGCGCATCGACAAGGGCCCGCAACGAAATCAGGGCTGCTTGCCGCGCAGGCTTGTCGCGCCGGCCTGCGGGAGGCAGTTTGCCGCGCAACGCATAACGGCAGGGGAGGGTGAGATGATCGCATTGCTGGTGATGGCGGCCGCCATCTCGACGCCCTATGTGACCGGCAAGGACCTTTATGCGGACTGCAAGACGAGCGTCGGCAGCCGCTCGGGCTGTACCACCTATGCCAGCGCGGTAATCGATGGCATCGCCCTCGAGAAGGCTGGCGGGGTCAAGCCGATCTGCGTGCCGCCGACGGCCAAGCGCGCCGAGATTGCCGACATCATCGCCGCCTATATCGTCAAGCATCCCGAAAGCCGCGAGCTGTCGGGCGCGGCCGCGGTCGCGACGGCGCTCGGCGACGCCTATCCCTGCGGGCAATGACGCCTGATGGCTGACGGCAAGATCGTCAGGATCGGCGGCGCCAGCGCCGGCATCGGCGATGGCACGATGGCGACGCCGCAGCTCATCCGCAGCGGCGCGATCGACTATGTCATGCTCGATTATCTGTCGGAATATTTCATGCCGATCGCCGGCCGCGCGCGGCGGCAGAATCCCGACGCCGGTTACGTCCCCTATTTTCCCGACGAGCTGTTCGCTTCGGTGCTGCCCGACATGCTCGCCAATCGTGTGCGGATGGTCACCAATGCCGGGGCGGTGAACCCGCGCGCTTGCGGTGCGGCGATGCAGGCGGCGGCGGCCAGGCTCGGTCTCGCGGTGAAGATCGCGGTGATCGACGGCGATGATCTGCTCGATCGCGCCGACGCATTCCGCGCCGCGGGCCGGCTGAGCGAGTCGCTGCCGCCGAACGGCTACACCGGGATCAATGCCTATGTCGGCGGTTTCCCGATTGCGCGTGCGCTGGCGATGGGCGCGGATGTCGTCGTCACGGGGCGAGTGGTCGACAGCGCACTGGCACTCGGGCCGCTGATCCATGAATTCGGTTGGGGGCCTGGGGATTACGATCTGCTCGCCGCCGGCTCGCTGGTCGGCCATATCCTCGAATGCGGCGCCCAGGCCTCGGGCGGGCTGTTCACCGACTGGCGCGAGATCGAGGATTATTCGAACATCGGCTACCCGATCGCCGAATGCGCCGCGGATGGCACCGCGGTGATCACCAAGCCGGTCGGCACCGGCGGCCTGGTCTCGGTCGGCGGCGTCGCCGAGCAGATGCTCTACGAGATCGGCGATCCGCGCGCCTATCTGCTGCCCGACGTGATCCTCGATTTCAGCGAGGTGCGCTTCGAGCAGCTCGGCGAGAATCGCGTTCGCATGAGCGGCGCCAAGGGCCGCGCGCCCGGGCCCGATTACAAGGCGATCGCGACCTGGGACGACGGCTTCTTCGCCAATTGGGTGTTTCCGATGCGCGGGCAGGATGCCGGCGACAAGGCGCGCGCGATCGCCTCATCGGTGCTCAAGCGCAGCGCGGGCATGCTGGCAGAGCGCGGCCTTTCGCCGCTGCGCCGCACGCGCGTCGACGTCGTCGGCAATGAGGACAGCTATGGCGCGCAGGCGCGGGTGATCAATTCGCGCGAGGTCTATTGCCGGGTGGCGATCGAGGCCGCCGAGGAAGCCGCCTTCCCGCTGATCTTCCGCGAGCAAGGCACGGGATCGGTGTCGATGGCGCCGGGAATCGCGGTGTCGCGGATGATGGTCTTCACCACCCCGCTGGCCAGATCTGAAAGCTTCCTGCTGCCCGCCGAAGAAGTGCCGGTGACGGTCACGCTCGGCGAGCATAGCGAGGTCGTCGCCCGCGCCGCGCCGGCATCGGCAGCCCCGCTCGCCGCGCCGCCCGAGCCGCCGTCGCCCAATGCCCCGACCGATCGCTCCGTACGTCTCGGCGCGCTCGCCTGGGCGAGGAGCGGCGACAAGGGCGACATTTGCAACATCGGCCTGATCGCGCGCCGGCCGGAATATCTGCCCTACATCGCCGCCGCGCTCGATGCCGGGACGATGGCGCGGTTCTACGCGCATATGTTCGAGCATGGCGCTGGCCGGGTCGACCGCTATTACCTGCCCGGCAGCAATGCGTTGAACTTCATGCTCCACGATGCGCTCGACGGCGGCTGCACCGTGAGCATGCGCTTCGATCCGCTCGGCAAGAGCGCGGCGCAGGAGATCCTCGACTTCGAAGTGCCGATCCCGACGGCACTCGCGCCGGTGGTCTAGGCCACAGCCTCGTAAATCCAGAATGTCCGCTGTGGGTGGAAAGCGGACTGTCTGCTCATGCCAATAATCGGGACATGCCTAGGCCGTTTATTCGGGGTGTCGCATCGACGGAAAGGCTATAGCTACAAATTCAGGATCCAGCGCTTCCAGCCAAGCGTCGACCTCGGCAATTGGAAGCGACGCCGGAACATCTACCGCATAACATCCAAGCTGCTCTGCACTAGCCGTGTTACATTCCAATAATCGCAAATTACGTAAGCAGTCCTCGATCGGAGGGTGGTCCGCCAACCGGGCCAGCCAAATTGTCGTGCGCTCAGACCTTTGAACGTGGTTCCATTCGTAGACAAATCCCTCACTGTATTTTTCAATTCCAATGACATCGTCGACCGAGAGGCCCTTAACAAACAGAGGAACCGAGCAGCACTTGTAGCCGTGTGCGACCTTTTCGAATGGCAAAGACTCGCTCCCAACCGGCGGCCAATCCTCTTCCACAACCAATGCAAACTGTAGCCAGACTGGCATCTCTATTTCGCCCTACCCAGCAACTGGTGAATCTCCACGTGACCGGCAAAGTACCTCACGCCGCGGGATCGAAAGCAGTGCTCCCGGCACCTCGGTTGGCACGCACTGCAGCGCGTTCGTCATCGGCCTTCATTTCACTATCTGTCCGTTGTCGCAGAAGGACGCAATGGTATGCTATGTCCGCTATGGGTCGAAAGCGGACATGCCGGCTAGCGTTCACGACTTAATCTGGCACCTGATCGAACAGGAAGCGCCGGATCGCGCGTCGCGCCTCGGCGGCGCCCGGCAAACTCGGATCGAGCAGTGGCGCGACATGCTCCATCTCGGGCACCAGCTCGAGCGTGACGCGGATCTGCTGCTCGCCGAGCGCGCGGGCAAAGGCGATGCTGTCGTCGACCAGCCGTTCGCCCGTGCCGGCGACGACCAGCGTCGGCGGCACGCGTTCGAAGCTGGCGAACAGCGGCGAAGCGAAGGGGTCCTTGGGGTCGGCGCCCTGGAGATAGTCGGCGACGCAGCCGGCCGAGATCGTCTCGCTGAAGATCGGGTCGCGCTCCGCATTGCGGCGGTAGGCGTCGGCCGAGAGGGTGAGGTCGAGCCAGGGCGAGATCAGGAACATGCCGGCCAGCGCCTGCGCCGGATCGCGCGAGGCGGTCAGTGCCAGCGCCAGCCCACCGCCGGCCGAATCGCCACCGATCAGCAGCGGCCAGTCGCCGCCCTCGGCGCTGACCGCGTCGATCACCGCCCGGCCTTCGTGCAGCGCATTGGGGAAGGGCGCTTCGGGCGCCAGCGAATAGGCCGGCACGATCATCTCGATCTCGCTGTCGGCGGCGACCGCCGAGAGAAAGCCGATCACCCGGTCGGGCGAGCTGTAGCGATAGCCGCCGCCGTGGAAGTGGATCAGATGGGCGCGCGGGGCGGGTGGCGTCAGCACGACGCAGGTCACGCCGCCGATCATCTGCTCGTCGATCGAGCAGCGCGAATCGAACGGGCAGGTCTTGAGGTTCGCCATGATCGCGGTGCGCTCGGCGATCAGCGCCTCGCTGGGCGGGCGGCCGGTGCGGCGCGGCGGAAGGGGGGTGTGCGACATTGCCAGACTGTCGCCGATGGTTCAGCCTTTGTCTCCTTCCGTCAATACGATCGCGCCTGACGCAACTAGTCTACAGATTGCCGAGTTAGGCGTATGACAGGAGAGGCCCGCCCGGTCTGACGGGCCGGGACGTGCAGATAGAGCGAATGGCCATGCTGACTCTGACCAATGCCCGGGTGTTCGATGGACTGGCGATGCTGCCCGGCCGCCGCACCGTCACCCTCGACGGCAACCAGATCACCGCGGTGTCGGAGGACGGCAAGCTTGCGGCCGCCGGCGAGCGGATCGATCTCGGCGGGATGGTGCTGATGCCGGGGATGATCAGCTGCCATCTCCACTCCGACAATTACAAATGGGGCATTGCCGATTTCATTGCGGGTGACCGGCTCGGCAAGGAACGCCCGCCCGGCGTGCTGATGGCCTGCGGCGTCAGGACCTGCCGGGTGCTGCTGGAGAGCGGCTTTACCGGCTATGTCGGCGCAGCCTGCTCGAACGACATCGACGCGCAGCTCAAGATGGCGATCGCCGAGGACATCATTCCAGGGCCGCGCATCCTCGCCTGTGGCCATCACGTCGGCACGACCGCGGACAATAACGACAGCCGCAAATGGTGGCATCGCTACGACACGCCCGGCACCGACCTGTTCGCCGACGGGCCGGATGCGGTACGCGCGCTGACCCGCGACGAGATCCGCCGCGGCGTCGAGGTGATCAAGATCTTCGTCAGCTCGGGGCATGCGATCCCCGGCCATCACGGCAAGCGCAACATGTCGCACGCCGAAATGGCGGCGATCGTCGAGGCCGCGCATGAACGCGGCGCCAAGGTCCGCGCCCATGTCTGCCACCGTGACCTGATTCTCGAAGCGGTCGCGCTCGGCATCGACATCATCGACCATGGCGACGAGGTCGACGAGGATTGCATCGAGGCGATGGCCAAGGCCGGCAGCTTCTGGGTGCCGAGCCTCAAGTTCCTCCAGCTGGCGATCGATCAGAACTGGCCCGATCCCGACGGCTCGACCGCCTATGGTCATGCTAATCTCCACCGCACCATCCCGCTGGCGCATAAGGCCGGCGTGCGCATCCTGCTCGGCGACGATTATGGCGGGCCGCCGCTGCCGCATGAGGTCGGCAGCTACAATGAGGAGCTCGGGCTCTACGCCGGGATCGACGGCATCGGCCCGTCGGACGTGATCACCTGGGCGACGAAATATGCCGGCGAGCTGCTGGTCGACGCGCCGGCCAAGGTCGGCGTGGTCGAGGCCGGCGCGCTGGCCGATCTGATCGTCGTCGATGGCGATCCGCTCGCCGATCTCTCGCTGCTCGAGCGACCGGAGCAGTCGATCAAGGCGGTGTTCCGCGACGGCGTCGCGGTGATCGACCGGCTGCCGTCCGCCGCTCGCCGCCAGGCCGCGGCATGATCCGGGGCATCCATCACGTCGCGATCCACGTCCGCGACATGGACCGCATGCTCGCCTTCTACCGCGACGCCTTCGGCTTCCGGCCAGTATCCGAACCCTTCGGCTGGAGCGAGAGCAAGGAGATCGACGAGATCATCGGCGTGCCCGGCTCGGCGGCGCGCAGCGCCATGCTCCAGGCGGGCAATTGCTATCTCGAGATGTTCCAGTTCGCCCAGCCGGGCTCCGGATCGTCCAAGCCGCTCGATCCGTTCGACCACGGCTATACCCATTTCTGCATCGATGCGACCGACATAGCCGAGGAGGTCGAGCGGCTCGCCGGCCTCGGCATGACCTTCGATCGGCGCGGCACGCGGGCCAAGCCGGTCGATGTCGGCTTCGTCAAATCGATCTACGGGCGCGATCCCGAGGGCAATCTCATCGAGATCCAGGAAACCGCCGCAGATTGCGCCTTCGACGCGAGCAACCTGCCCAAGGCCGATTTGACGGCGGAGTAGCGCCTGCGGGCGGAGTCCGCGCCACCATTATTCCCCTCCCTCTGGCAGGCTGAACTGTACCCATCGCGCCATGCTGCGCCGCCGGATTGTCGCCTAATGTAAATTTTGCGACATTTGCGGCTGGAACGCGCTACATGTCGCGCCGGAGGTGAGGGTGCTCGAATCAGGCGGAGCCCGCCGGTCGCTGGGCGACGGCGCCGAAGGCCGCACCGGGCTGGTGCGGATCGAGGCGCTGGGCTTTTTCGACGAGGTCGTGCGCGAGCGCGGCGGCGATGCCGCGGCGATGCTCGGCGCCTTCGGCATCAGCCCGGACACGCTCGGCAAGCGCAACACCATGGTGCCCTACCGGCAGATGGTGGCGCTGCTCGAATATGCCGCGAAATCGCTCGACTGCCCGGACTTCGGGCTGCGCCTGGCCAAGCGGCAGCAGGCCACCGGGGTGCTCGGCCCGCTCGATGTGGCGATGCGCAATTCGCAAACGCTGGAGGACGCCTTTCGCTACTGCGCCGAGCATGTCTACGCCTATTGCGCGGCGACCGAGCTGGCGCTGATCAACCAGCCCGAGGACGGCCGCTGGTTCCTGCGCTTCGAGATCCTGCTCGACCGCATTCCGCATCAGAGCCAGGCGGTCGAGCATGCGTTGCTGGTGACGCATTACAATGCGCTGGCCATGTCGGGCGCGCGGGCGCGCACCCGCGAGGTCTGGTTCGCCCATGACCCGATCAGCCAGGCGAGCACCTATCGCCAATATTTCGGCGCGCCGGCCTCGTTCGGCCAGCCGTATAATGCAGTGGTGCTCGACTCCGCCGATCGCGCGATCCCGATCGTCGGGCGCAACGAGCAGCTCTACGAGCTGGCGACGAATTTCATCGACACGCAATTTCCCGCGCCGGAAGCCCTCGTCAGCACTCAGGTCCGCTCGCTGCTGACACGCGACCTCGGCATGGATTATCGCGAGGCGGCCGCCGCGCTCGGGGTGCACCCGCGCACGCTGCAGCGCCGCTTGCGCGATGAGGGCGCGCGGCTCGACGAGATCAAGGATTCGGTCCGGCGCGACGCGGCGCTGCGCTATCTCAGCCAGCCGCGCACGCCGCTGGCGAAGATTGCGACGCTGCTCGGCTACAGTGAGCTCTCCGCCTTCGCGCGCAGTTGCCAGCGCTGGTTCAAATGCTCGCCGCTGCAATTGCGCCAGCGGATGCTGGCCGACGCCGAGGCGTCGAGCCAGCTGTCGCAATCACGCTGACATAGGTCGCTTTCAGATCCGCCCATCATCGGCGTGCGGATCCTTGAAGAAGCGCCGCAGCGAGCGGTGAAAATTGGGGATCGTCCGTTCCTGGACCGGGCTGGTGCGTGACGCGGTGAACGCGCGTGACTTCATTCCCTTCTGGATCCGGCCGAAATTCTCGAAGTCCTGGGTGTAGATCAGCGGCCAGTCGAAATCATGCCAGTCGGCATAGAACTCGCGCTCGAGCTTGGTCTCTGTGCCGGGCGCGAAGCGTTCCAGCGACCAGACGTCGAAGATGCACTTCTCATGGTCGTCCGGATGGGGGCGGGCGCGATACCACAGGACCGCCTCGATGCCGGGATGGAGGAAGATCGTGTTGGGAAAGACGTGCCAGTCGAAGCCGGTCTCGGCGAGATAATCGGGCGTGATCCCTTCCGGCCAGCCGGAGCCTTCCTTCTCCGCCGCCTCGACGGTGAATTCGAAGAATTTGGTCATCACCTCTTCGGCCGGCGTGAAGGGCGCGACCTCGCTGCGCAGCCGTTGCGCGGCCTGATAGCAGCGCTCGGTCTGCATCGCGTTGAGGTCGTACTTCATCTGCCGGACATATTCGAAGACGAGCTCGCGGAAATCCTCGTCCCTCGGCGCGAGGCGCGGCGAGCGCGCCAGCGGGAAACCGCTTTCAGCGGCATAGGCGACCCAGCCGTGCCGGCCCATCTCCTTGGTCGCCGAATAGTCGTTGGTGTAAACCAGCATCTGATTATGCGTCGTCTGGACGTGGTAGAATTCGTTGAAGCCTTCGAGCACCACCTTCCAGTTCGCCGGCAGCACGACGGTGCGGTACCAGGCGTAACGCAGCTTCTCGAACTCATGCTTCTCGGTGAGCTGCTTCACCGGCGTGAGAAACTCGTCGAGCGGCTGGCAGCCGGGATCCATGTTGATAAAGACGAAGCCCGCCCAGCTGCCGACCTGGACAGGCTTCAGCTTGACGTCCTCGTCGCTGAGCAGCTCGCCCCAGTCCTTGCGGTCGACGACGCTGATGTTGCGGCCGTCGAGGCCGAAGCGCCAGCCATGGAAGGAGCAGACGAATTGCTTGGCGTGATCGCAGCCTTCGGTCAGCCGGTTGCCGCGATGCGGGCAGAGATTGTGGAACGCCTTGATCTGATCGGGCTTGGTGCGGACGACGATGATCGAATCGTCGAGGATGTCATAGGTGACGAAATCGCCGACATTGGGGATCTCTTCCTCGCGACAGGCGATCTGCCAGACATAGGGCCAGAGTCGCTCCTTCTCGAGCTGGGCATAGTCCCTGGAGAAATAGGCTTCCTTCGGGACATAGTCGTCGCGCACCGCGTCCGGGGGGAAGAGATCGGCATTCACCGGCATTGAAAGCACCTCGGGAAAAATCGCTGATCGCCTTGTAGAGATTGGATTTCCGGCGGCATTGATAAGAGGCGACAAAGGCCGTCCATCTGTCGACAGATGGGCTCGAGCGGCTTGCCTGTGGCGCCGGGCCGGCCCACCAATGGTGCAATACCGCGCAATCGACGCGGCTTCGGATGGAGGATGATGCAAGGCAGCGATTATCTCTCCGCGGTTACGGATCCGCTGGTGATCGACGACGCCGGCGTCGCCTGGAGCGACGCGGCCGACATCGTCGTCGTCGGCTTTGGCGGCGCCGGGGTTTCGGCGGCGATCCAGGCGCGCGAACTCGGCGGCGACGTCATCGCCATCGACCGCTTCGGCGGAGGCGGGGCGACCGCGTTCAGCGGCGGCGTGGTCTATGCCGGCGGCACGACCGTCCAGCGCGAGGCCGGCGTCGATGACAGCGCCGGCAACATGTTCGACTATCTCTCGCAAGAGGAGAGCGCGGTCAGCCCGGCGACGCTGCGCCGCTTCTGCGACGGCAGCGCTGGCGATCTCGACTGGCTCGCCGAAAACGGGGTCGCGTTCAACGGAACGGTGTTCAAGGAGAAGACCGCTTATCCGCCCGACGGCTATTTCCTCTACTATTCCGGCAATGAGAAAGTGCCGTCCTATGCCGCGAAGGCGAAGCCTGCGCCACGCGGCCATCGCACCGTCGGCAGCGGCTTTTCCGGCTATGCCTATTTCGCCGCGCTGCGTGCATCAGCCGAGGCCAGGGGCGCCCGCCTCATGCCGCACAGCCCGGTGCGGCGGCTGGTGGTCGATCGCGACGGCGCGGTGCTCGGGGTCGAGCTGCTCGCAATCCCGCCTGCGCATTGGGCGGCGCATGACGCGATCTATCGCAAGCTCAACCCGATGCGGCCGTTCGCCAATGTCAGGCACGAAAAGGCGATCGCCGAAGTCGCGGCATTCGAGCGGCAGTTCGCCCAGCGCCGACTGATCCGCGCGCGTGGCGGCGTGGTGCTCGCGGCCGGCGGCTTCATCTACAATCTGCCGATGATCGCGGCGCACCGGCCGCTCTATGCGCGCGTGTTCAAGGCGCTGGTGCGGATCGGCTCGATGGGCGACGACGGCAGCGGCATCGATCTCGGCCGCTCGGCCGGCGGCGCGACCGCGTTGATGGACCGCATCTTCACCGGCCGCTCGATCGTTCCGCCGACCGGCTTCATCCACGGCATATTGGTCGACCGCCATGGCCGCCGCTTCATCAATGAGGACAGCTATACCGGCTTCGTCGGCGATGCGATCGGCCAGCTCGACGGCGACGGCAAGGCCTGGCTGATCCTCGACAAGTCGAGCTGGCGCGACGCGCTGAAGCAGTGCCTGTTTCCCGGCAAGGGGCTCTACATCTACACCCTGCCGAGCCTGCTCAACATGATGCTCGGCGGCACCAGGAAGGCGCGCAGCATCGAGAGGCTGGCGCGGAAATGCGGGCTCGATCCGGTTGCGCTCGGCGAGAGCATCGCTGCGAACAATGCCGCCGCGCGCGGCACCCAGGCCGATCCGCTCGGCAAGAACCCGGACAATGTCCGCGCGATCGAGACCGGGCCGTTCTATGCGGTCAACATGGACCTTGGGAATAAATATGCCGCGACCCTGTGCTTCACCCTCGGCGGGCTGGTCGTCGACGAGGACAGCGGCGCGGTAAAGCGGAGCGACGGCACAACCATATCCGGTCTTTATGCCGCTGGCCGCACCGCCGTCGGTTTGTGCTCCAAGGGATATCTCAGTGGCATGTCGATTTCCGATACGGTCTTCTCCGGGCGGCGTGCGGCGCGCGCGATCATGGCGCGCAATGCGGTCGCGGCCTGAATGGTTCAAGACAGGAGAGTGGGATGAGCACGGCGACAATGCAGGCGATCGATCCGGACCGGCTTGCCAGGCTCGAGCGAGCGGCCGACCGCCAGGAGATCCTCGACTGCCTGGTCCGCTTCTGCCGCGGCGTCGACCGGTTCGACCGCGAGCTGATGATGTCGGCGTTCCATCCCGATGCGATCGATGATCACGGCCCGTTCGTCGGCACGCCCGAGCAGCTGTTCGACTTCTCCCATGGCCTGCATGGCGCCGGTCAGTTCGCCACGCACCATAACCTCACCAATCACAGCTGCGAGATCGACGGCGACACCGCCCACGCCGAAACCTATTTTCTCTTCACCGGCCGCAATCGCGACAATGAGACGATCTGGATCGCCGGCGGGCGCTATCTCGACCGGATGGAGCGGCGCGCGGGCGAGTGGAAGATCGCCCTGCGCTATTGCGTCGTCGAATGGGCCGGCGTGATCCCGGCGACCGCGGTTCCCTTCGCGGATGTCCCCGATGTCCACGTCAATGGCGTGCCGCAGCGCGGGCGCGAGGATCCGTCCTATTTCCGTCCGCTGATCAACAACCGGCCGATGAGCTTCCCCGCCGACCTCGAGGCGTTGAGCGCGCCGCGCGGCTGACGTCGCTCAGGGGTGCAGGATGATCTTGCCGCCGAGCCCGCCGGCGGCCATCAAATCCTGCGCCTCCTTGGCGTCGGCGTAGGACATGCGCCGTGCGATCGGCACTTCGATCTTGCCCGCTGCGACCTCGTCGACAATCCGGGCAAGGCGCGGCCCATCCTGATGCAGGAAGATGAAGACCGGCTCGGTGGCGAGGCCGGCGGGATCGATCGGATCGGTCGCCGCGGTGCAGATCCGGCCGCCGGGGATGAGGCGGCGGCATAGTGAGGTGACCGCTGGTCCGCCGACCGTGTCGGCGACATGGTTAAAGCTCACATCGGCATGATCGCCGACCTCCAGCGCGACCGCCTCGCTCGCGCCCAGCGCGCGCGCCGCCGCGGCCTGCGACGGGCGAACCGCGGCGATCACCTTGGCGCCCTGGGCGAGGGCGGCGTGGACCAGCCAGCGGCCGACTGCGCCGAGCGCGCCGGTCACCAGCACGGTCTCGCCCTTTGCCGGCTTGATCTGCTCCTCGATCATCTGGACGGCGGTGAGTGCTGCCACCGGCAGCGCTGCGGCCAGGGCGAAATCGACGCCATCGGGCAACTTGGCCGATGCCGCGGCGTCGGCGGCCGCCAGCTCGGCATAGGCGCCATGGGTGGTATTGCCGAGCAGCGCGACGATGCGGTCGCCGGCGCGAAAGCCGGTGACCTCGGGGCCGACCGCCTCGACCGTGCCGGCGATGTCATAGCCCGGCACATGCGGCATTTCGATCGGGATGAAATCCTTGAACATGCCGGCGCGCCATTTGCCGTCGGCCGGATTGACCCCGGCGGCGGCGACCCTGACGAGTAGCTGGCCGGGGCCCGGCACCGGATCCGGCATCTCGCCGAGATAGAGGACATCGGAGCCGCCGTAATCGTCATATCGAACCGCGCGCATGCTCGACCTCCCTTGCTCTGATCAAACCGGGTCTGCCGAAGCCGTTCGCGGATTGCACCAAAAAACTGGGCCCGGCGAATGTGCTTCGCCGGGCCCGATGACGATGAGCGTGCTGGCTGCGATCAGAAGTCGAAGCGCAGCTCGCCGCCGAACATCCGCGGCTGGCCGCTGACGCTGGTGTTGAGGCCGAGCGTCGGGCCGATCGAGTTGCCGCCGCTGTAGTACTTCTTGTTGAGCAGGTTACGGACGTAGAACGCCGCCGAAATCTTGGTGCCCATCAGGTCGTTCCACGACACGCGGGTGTTCACCAGCGCATAGCCCTTGATGAAGGTCTCCGGCGCCAGCGTCGCCGCGACGTTCGAGAAGGTGAACTTCGACTGGGCGAAGAGATCGGCATGCCAGATCAGCCTACCGGCGTCGCCTCCGAGATCATGCGTCACGTCGAAGAACACCGAGCCGGTCCATTTCGGCGTGTCGGCGAACGGGCCGTAGAAAGTGTCGAACGGTGCCTGAGCGACCGGATCGAACAGCGTCACGCGGTTCTTGGTGAACTTGGCGTCGGTGTAGGCGAAGGCGCCACCGAAGGTCAGCCAGGACGCCGCCCGTACCGACAGGTCGGCTTCGACGCCCTTGATCCGCGCCTTTGGCACATTGACCGTCACCAGGCCCGGACCGTTGAAGCCGGGGACATAGGCAGCGCGCTGCACATTGCTCACCCACTGCTGATACAGCGCGATGCTTGCGGTCACCGGCACGCCGAGGTCACGGCCGGAGAATTTGGCGCCGAGCTCGATGTCCTTGCTGGTCTCAGGCTTGAAGATGTTGCCGCCCTGGCTCGCCGGGACCGGGATCGGCGGGGTGCTGTAGTTGAAGCCGCCGGTGCGCCAGCTGCCGCGATGGGCGACATAAACCAGCAGGCTCGGCGTCGCCTGATAGTCGAGGCTTACCGTCCAGCTCGGCTTTGACGCCTTCAGCGTCTCCAGCTTCGGTCCGGCCGGATAGGCCACCGTGCCGGGGAAATAGGCCGAGTCCGGCCCGGTCGTCTGGGTCAGCTTGTCCCAGCTGTAGCGGAAGCCGCCGGTGAAGCTCAGCTGATCGGTGAGCTTGTAGCTGCCCTGGGCGAACAGCGCCCGGCTGTGGTCCTTCTGCTGCGCCTGATAGGCGAAGTTGGTCGGCGGGAAGATCGCGTCGAACCCCTTCAGCCAGGATGTGATGTCGTAGGTCTGGTTGAGGAAATAGGCGCCCAGCACATAGACCAAGCGATTGTCGAACGCCTTGCCCTGGATCTGGAACTCTTCCGAAAACTGCTTGGTCTGCGGGATGAAGCCATGTCCGTTGGGATTGAGCACCTTCGTCCCGTCGGCGTTGAGCGTGCCCCAGGTGGTGAAGATCGCATAGGGCGTGCCGTCGTAGTCGAAGCCGTCATTCGCCCGCGACTTGTTGTAGGCGAGGATGTTCTTCAGCGTCAGCGACGGCGACAGCTCATATTGCGTCGTGTTGATGACGAAGGTGCTCTTGGCGCGGTGGTACATCGGCGCCTCGACCGCGGTCTTCCACGGCCCGAGCGCCCGCTGGACATCGGCCCAATGGTCGACGCCCTGGTTGAGCGCCGGGTTGGTGCCGAACACCGGATGGGTGCCGAGCCAGGTGTTGAACGCCGGATCGAGCGGCCCATAGGTGCAGTCGGCAGTCTCGTTCGACGCGCCCGAGCCGCATTTATAGGCTGAGTAGATCATCGTCGGGACGTTGTTGCCGCTCTCCCAGGTGTGCTGGACGACCGTGGTGTTGGTCAGCCCCGTCGCCGGCTTAAGGAGCAGCGTGCCGCGGATCGACTTGACGTCCTTCTTGCCGAGCATCTTGCCGGTGAAGAGGTTCTTCACGAAGCCGCCGCCGCCGTTGTAGACGCCGGCAATGCGCAACCCGCCGATCTCGCCGAGCGGAACGTTGACCGCGCCTTCGAGATATTTCGAATTGTGATTGCCGTAACGGCCGAGCATGTAGCCGCCGAACTTGTCGGTTGGCTTGGCGGTCGAGAACAGGATGGCGCCACCGGTCGAGTTGCGGCCGAACAGCGTGCCCTGCGGGCCCTTCAGCACCTGGATGCCTTCGAGGTCGTAGAAGGTGCCGGCCGATTGCTGAACGATCTGCGCCTCATTGATGTAGGCGAGAACCGCCGGCGGCGAGCCCGAATAGGTGTCGACGCTCTGGCCGCGCAGGGCGAAGTTGAACTGGTTGGCGCTGCCGCTCTGGCGGACGGTCAGGCCCGGGACGGTGCGCTGCAGGTCGAGCTCGGTGGTGACCTGCTTCTGCTTCAGCGTCTCCTTGCCGAGCGCGGTGATCGAGATCGGAACCTTGGAGATGTTCTCCTCGCGCCGGCGGGCGGTGACGACGATATCGCCGCCCTCGGTCTGCGCTTGCGGCGCAGCGGTCGGCGCTGGCGGCGCGGCGCCTTCGTTCTGCGCCAGGGCTGGCGCGGTCATCAGCCCGATCAGGGCCGCCGTCGAGATGAGGTGCGTACGGTGCTTCACTGCTAGGTCCCTCCCTTAGGCCTCTGCGCCCGTGCGGGCGGCGGCTGGCGAAAGCGTTGCACGCCTCCGCCGGCAACGAGGTCAGGTTCGCATGTTTCGAGATGTCATGGTCGGCGCCGAAGCCCGCGGACGCGCGCATGTCGGGAGCAAGCGGGAACACAGCCGCAACGCAACCTCTCCTCAGACGCGCGCCAGCTTCTGGCGCCGAATGTCCGCTTACTCAGTGCGGAACAACGATGCGTATATGTCTTGGTTCGACAGAAACTTGACTTTAGGCGACAGGCGGTGAGATCACGGACATGCTGTTGTAATTGCGCAACTACGGTTTGAGTGACGCGCTGCGCCCTGGAACAATCATTCCTGAGATTGTCACAGTCTACCCAAGTCATCGGCAAGGACTTGCCGCCATGGCGGTGCCTTTGAATTGTCTTGGTCTTTTGTCCGACACGGCTTGACGTAGCATGACGGACATTCGACCGGCCGAGGCCAAGCTCGACCTGCCGGCCGGCTGGCGAGGAAGAGGATATGCCCGCGCGCCGGGCCGGGGTGTTCGCCGAGCCTCAGGCGACCGCGATTGTCGTCCGCGATCAACGACAGGCCGGCGGCACTGTAATATGGCGCTCGCATCAGTCTCAAAAACCGAGGTCGCCCGATGGGTAAATGGTTGAAATCGCCGACGGCGATCCTGTTCGAGGTCCGCGATCACATCGCCTATGTGACGCTGAACCGGCCTGAGAAGCGCAACGCGATGAGTTTCACCGCGATGCAGGAGGTCAAGGCGGCGATGATGGAGGCCGACGATCTGAAGTCGGTTCGTGTCGTCGTGCTGCAGGGCGCCGGGCAGGATTTCTGCGCCGGCGCGGATATCGCCGGCGGCCCGGTCAACACCGTTGGCAGCGACTATGACCCGTCGGAATATCGCGAGCGCGACAGCAGCTATGAGGACGATGTCTGGCTGGTCGAGCTGGGCAGCGCGATGCGGCTGGTGATCCACGACATGCACAAGCCGGTGATCGCCAAGGTCCATGGCAATTGCCTTGGCATGGGATCGGACCTCGCGCTCAACTGCGATCTGGTCATCGCCGCGACCGATGCCCGGATCGGCTTTCCCGCGGCCCGGGCGATCGGCTCGCCGGCCAATCACATGTGGCTCTATCTGTGCGGCCCGCAATGGGCCAAGCGCATGCTGATGACCGGCGACGTGCTGAGCGGCGCGGATGCGGCGCGGATCGGCGTCGCGCTCGACGCCTATCCGCGCGACCAGCTCGACGCCGAGGTCGACCGGCTGGCGAAGCGGATCGCGCTGATGCCGTCCGATCTGCAGGCGACGCACAAGCGCATCGTCAATCTCGGTCTGGAGATGATGGGCTGGAACACGATGCAGCGGCTGGCGGCGGAGAATGACGTGCGGGCGCATCTCACTGCGCCCTATCTGCAGTTCTTCGAAACCGCCAAGACCAAGGGGTTCAAGCAGGCGCTGAGCGACCGCGACGACCCCTATGGCGATCTCACCGGCAACACCAAGGTCGATAGCGTGGTCAAGCTCAACATCCGCGGAGACAAGCCGCGGCTCTAAGAAAGATGTATACTACATTGATTGTCTATTGCATCTAAATTTTCTCTGGCATAGAGATACGATGTTGGCGCCTCATGCAGGCGCGGAGACTCGGGAGTGGGATGATGGCTGACGCGGGACTCGAAATACCAGCGAAGGCGGCGCCGTTCATCGGCCAGATCCTCGACGGCGACGGCCATATGTACATGGATGCGCAGATGCTGCGCGAGATCGCCGGCGAGCTCGACGGTGGCCATATGGTCGAATTCATCGGCAATTATCTGGGCAGCGACACCTTCGTCGCCGATCGCAACCGCAACCGCGACGAGCTGTGGAACGTCAAGGGCATCGCCGCGCTCGGCGCCTATGATCCGGCCGAGCGGATCGAGGCGCTCGACAGCATGGGGATGCGCGCCCAGCTGACCTTCTACAACACCGGCAGCGGCGAGCTCAGGATCAACTCGCCTGCGGCGCGCGCCGCCTGTCGCCGCTACAACGACTACAGCCTCGCCTGGCAGAAGGGGACCGGCGATCGCGCCCGCGTCGCCATGGAAATCAACATGGGCGATCGCGACTGGGCGCTGGAAGAGACCAAGCGGGTGATCAAGGCGGGGGCCAAGGTCATCACTCTGCCGTCGACCGCGCCGCCGGGTGGCGTCTCGCCGGCGCATGAGGACTGGGATCCGCTCTGGGCGATGCTTGAGGAAGCCAAGGTTCCGGCGACGCTGCATCTCGGCTCGGGTGGGCTGATGGCCAACAAGAAGCGCGAGATCCTCGATGCCGAGGGCGATCCGATGTTCCCCGAGCGCGGCTGGGGCAATGCCGCGGCGCTGCGCGGCAAGCCGCTCGACCGGCCGGGCGGGGAGGAAGCGATCAGTCCCTATTTCATGCTCGTTGCGCATAGCTCGGCCGAGCTGTTTCTGACGACGCTGATCATGGGCAGCGTGTTCGAGCGTTTCCCCAATCTGCGCTTCGGCTTCATTGAGCTGGGCGCGAGCTGGATGGGGCCGGCGGTCGAGCGGATGGATCTCTGGGCCGAGTTCATGGGCAAGGTCGGGCGGAAATATTCGCTGAAGCCGAGCGAGTTCATCGCCCGCAATGTCCGTATCACGCCCTTCTGGAATGAGAATCTACCGTTGATGATCGAGCGCTACGGGATGGAGGACGCCTATATCTTCAGCACCGATTATCCGCATCTCGAAGGCAGCCGCGATCCGATCGGCAAATTCGCCAAATGGCTCGACAAGCTGCCGCCGGACTATGCGAAGAAGTTCTTCATCGATAACGCCAAGCTCATGTTCCCGGACCTCTGAGGTCCGGGTTCGAGCGGAGCGGACATGGCCTACAGCAGCTACGACACCATCCTGTTCGAGAAGCGGAACCGCATCGCCACGGTGACGCTCAACCGGCCCGATCGGCTGAACGCGGTCAGCGAGGAGATGACCGTCGAGCTGCTCGACGTCTTCACCGAGATTGAAAAGGACGAGGAGGTCTGGACGATCATCGTCACCGGCGCGGGGCGGGCGCTGTGTAGCGGCGCCGATGTCGCCAAGGTGCCGGAGGCGGGCAAGGAAGTCGGGCTGTTCGGCGTCCAGACGCGTGGCGAGCCCTATCTCGGCACTTTCTGGCAATGGGAGCCGCCGTCGGAGGCGACGCCGCCCTTTCGCCAGATGGCCAAGCCGATTATCTGCGCGGTCAACGGCATCTGCGCCGGCGCCGGGCTCGATCTCGTCACGACCTGCGACATCGCCATCGCCTCGGACAAGGCGAGCTTCATGGATCCGCATGTCAGCATTGGCCTGGCGTCGGGGCGCGAGGCGGTGCGGATGGCGCGCGTCATCCCGATGAACATCGCGATGCGGATGATGCTGATGGGCAAGCATGAGCGAATGGGCGCCGAACGCGCCTATCAGCTCGGCCTCGTCAGCGAGGTGGTGCCGCACGACGAGCTCATGGCGCGCGCCCGGGAGATCGCCGAGACGGTCAACAAGAACGCGCCGCTCGCCGTGCGCGGCACCCGCCTCGGCATCCGCAACGGCATGTCGCTGCCGCTTGCCGAGGCCGAGCTGCTCGCCGAAAGCTATCGGTTGCGCGTCGCCATGTCGCAGGACGCGCGCGAAGGCCCGATCGCCTTCAACGAGAAGCGCGATCCGGAGTGGAAGGTGACGTGACCTCGGCGAAGGAAAGCGTCGCATCGCATTGTGGCCGACCGGTCGAGCGGGTCTATCCGATGCGCGAGGATGTGCCGGCGCATATCCCGCCCGAGCTGGTCTTCCATTACGACGTGTTCCAGCCGGCGCCGCCGGGCACCGACATCTTTGAGGAGCTGTTCAAGCTCAAGCGCCGCGCGCCGGCGATCTTCTGGACGCCGTACAACGGCGGCCATTGGTATACGCCCGACGGCCTGCTCGCGCGCCAGGTGCTGGCGGACAACGTCCACTTCTCCAGCCAGATGCTGATGCTGCCGGCCGAGAATAATCCGCCCAAAGGGCAGGGCTTCACCCCGATCCATCTCGATCCGCCCGAGCACGGAATGTACCGCCGGCTGCTGCAGATGGCGCTGTCGCGCCGCACCGTCGTCGACATGATGCCGCATATGCGCAAGTTCACCATCGATCTGATCGAGCGGCTGAAGCCCCAGGGGCGCTGCGACTTCATCGCCGATGTCGCCTATGCGCTGCCGACGCAGGTCTTCATGTATCTCGTCGACCTGCCGCCGAAATATCAGGACGGGCTGACCTGGCGCGTCGCTGCGCTGCACGACGTCGCCTCGGACAAGGCGCAGCTGTTCGCCGAGATCGGCGAGCTGCTGAAGCCCTTCGTCGAAGAGCGCATCGCCCAGCCCGGCGACGACGTGCTGAGCTGGCTGTCGACCCAGGAGATCGAGGGTGCGCCGGTCACCGAGGAACGGTTGCACAGCATGACGACGCTGCTGCTGATCGCCGGGCTCGGCACGATCGCCGACACCTTCGGCTGCATCTTCCGCCATCTCGCCGACCATCCCGAGCATCGTCGCTTCATCCACGAGTATCCGGGCAAGATGAACGGCGTCGTCGAGGAGCTGCTGCGGCGCTATCCGGTGATCCTCGCCGGCACCGTCCGGCTCTGCGCCGAGGACGTCGAGATCGGCGGGGCGGTGGTCAAGGCGGGCGAGCTGATGCTCGCAGCACCCCCGATGATGAACTTCGACGAGCAGATCTACGAGGATCCGCTGGCGATCGATTTCGATCGGGCGATCACCGCCAACGGCAGCTTCGGCCATGGCCCGCATCGCTGCGCCGGTGCCGCGCTCAGCCGCGTGCTGTTGAGCACACTGATCGAGGAATGGCTGGAACGGATTCCCGAATTCCAGGTGTCGCCGACCGAGACCGACGAGCCCGAGGCCGCGGTCAACATCTTCCATGAGAAACTGATCTTCGAGTGGCCGACTGCGTGACGGCGACGAATGGGGAACGGTTGTACGACGTGATCGTCGTCGGCGCGGGCTTTGGCGGCCTCTATGCGATCCACCGGTTGCGCGGCGACGGCTTGTCGGTGCTGTGCCTCGAAGCCTCCGACGACATCGGCGGCGTCTGGCATCACAACCGCTATCCCGGCGCGCGCTGCGACGTCGAGAGCCTCGACTATTCCTATTCCTTCTCGCCCGAGTTGCAGCAGGAGTGGAGCTGGACCGAGCGCTATGCCGCCCAGCCGGAGATCTTGGCGTATCTCCACCATGTCGCCGATCGCTTCGACCTGCGCCGCGACATCCGGCTCGATACGCGCGTCATCGCCACGACGCGCGACGACGAGGCTGGAGAATGGTCTGTTGTCACGGCCGCAGGCGAGAGCTTTCGCGCCCGATTCCTGATCCTGGCGACAGGCGCGTTATCGTCTCCAAAATCGCCTGACCTGGCCGGGCTCGAAAACTTCACCGGAGCGGTCTACCGCACCTCCTCCTGGCCGGCCGAGCCGGTCGACTTCGCCGGCAAGACGGTCGGCGTG
>Ga0068855_100000963_pt1 | contig 35793 bp, 29 predicted proteins | sample KBSCornC52_FD_66592 | JGI IMG/M metagenome (GOLD analysis project Ga0068855, IMG submission 66592) | Corn rhizosphere microbial communities from Kellogg Biological Station, Michigan, USA - KBS Corn C5-2 | ecosystem: Host-associated > Plants > Roots > Rhizosphere > Soil ...
GTGCCGCTGACGTCGCTGCTGATCTGGATCGTGCATCGCGGGCGCCCGGCATGAGCGGAGCACCCGTGGTGCATGCGACCGCGTGGGCGGTGTTCGCGGCGTTCTTCGTGCTGATCACCGTGATCGGCTTCGCCGCCGCGCGCTGGAAGGCGGCGAACCTCGACCACCTGCACGAATGGGGACTCGGCGGACGCCGTTTCGGCACCCTGATCATCTGGTTCCTGCTCGGCGGCGACCTCTACACCGCCTACACGGTCATCGCGGTACCGGCGCTCGCCTTCGCGACCGGCGCCTACGCGTTCTTCGCCCTGGCCTATTCGGTCATCGCCAACGTGGTCCTGTTCGCGGTGATCCCGCGCCTGTGGAACGTGTGTCGCCGCCACGACTATCTCACCAGCGCCGACTTCGTCGCCGGCCGTTACGGCAGTCGCCGTCTCGCGCTCGCGATCGCGCTGACCGGCGTGCTGGCGACGATGCCGTACATTGCGCTGCAACTGGTGGGCATGCAGGTCGTGTTCGAGGCGATGGGTTTCGGCGGCATGCGCGAGGGCGCGGAGATCGCGCTGGTCGTCTCGTTCGTCGTGCTCGCGCTGTACACCTACACCAGCGGCCTGCGCGCGCCGGCGATGCTCGCGTTCGTCAAGGACACCATGATCTACGTGTTCGTGGTCGCCGCGATCGTGGTGATCCCGACGAAGCTCGGTGGTTACGGCGCGGTATTCGATGCCGCCTCACGCGCGTTCGAGGCGAAGGGAAACAGCGCCGGCATCCTGCTCGCACCGAACCAGGCGCTCGCGTTCTCCACGCTCGCGCTCGGCTCCAGTTTCGCGCTGTTCCTCTATCCGCAATCGGTCACCGGAGTACTCGCCGCGTCGAGCGCCGGCGCGATCCGCCGCAACGCGGTGCTGCTGCCGGCCTACAGCCTCGCGCTCGGCCTGATCGCCCTGCTCGGCTACATGGCGATCGCGGCCGGCGTCACGGCCAAGGGCACCGCGGTGGTGCCGGCACTGATCATGCAGAGCTTTCCGGAGTGGTTCGTCGGTTTCTGTTTCGCGGCGATCGCGCTCGCTGCGTTGGTGCCGGCCGCGATCATGTCGATCGGCGCGGCGAACCTCGTCACGCGCAACATCTGGCGACCGTACGTGAATGATGCGGTGACCCCGGCGCAGGAATCGCGCATCGCCAAGATCGTGTCGCTGCTGGTCAAGTTCGGCGCGCTCGCGTTCGTCGTGTTCCTGCCGCTCGAGTTCGCGATCAACCTGCAGCTGCTCGGCGGCATCTGGATCCTGCAGACGTTCCCCGCCGTCGTGTTCGGCCTGTTCTCGAACTGGCTGCGCCCGAATGCGCTGCTGGCCGGCTGGGCCGGCGGCATGCTGCTCGGTACCGGGTTGAGCTGGTCTCAGGGGGTGAAGCCGGTCTACGTCGTGCCCGGCCTCGGCGGCGTATACATCGGCCTGCTCGCGCTGGCGGCGAACATCGGCATCTGCGCGCTGCTGACCGTGCTGGCGAACCTGCGCCGCCTGCCCATCCCGACCGATGCGACCGTCGCGGCCGACTACGAGGACCCGCTGCCGGACTGACGCGATCGGCCGAACGCGGCGACCGGCCGGGCGGTCGGTCCGGCTGCCCGAACGGTCGCAAAAGTCACAGGGTTTCCGGCCCAGGATCACACTTTTTGGCGATCCGCTGGCGATAATGGCCGCCGGATCGCCCTTCGACGGTCCCGGACCCGTATCAGGCCATGAAAGCCAAGAAGCACCTCGTCGTCGCCGGCGCGGCCGCGGCGGAAGTCGCCGAGATCGCGACGTTCATCCGCGTGACCCAGCCGCAGCTGGACCATGCCTGGTCGTTCGCGACCGACGACGACGACATCGACTTCGTGCTGGTCGACCTGGCCGACTTCGGCGGACGCTGCGCGCGCGTGCGTGCGCTCGACGAAGGCAAGCACTTCGCGGTGCTCACCGAGCCGGCGCACGACGTGCTCGGCGCGGACCTCGTGCTGCATCGCCCATTCAGCGCGAAGGCAATCGTCGGCATGCTCAACCATGTCGGACGCGCGGTGCCGCCCGAGCCGCGCAAGCTGATCGATTTCAGCGCGCAGGAGCGACGCATCGTGCCGCAGGCGCGCAAACCCTCGCGCCGCAAGAATGACGAAAACGAGGCGGAAGGCGAACCCGCTTCGACGCGGGCCTGCTTCATGGACGTGCGCCTGCAACGGCCTTGCACCGATCTCGACGCACTGATCAAGCGCGGCGCGGTGCTGGTGCAGCGCCACGGCATTCCGCCGCTGCTGATCGATCCGATCACCGACACGTTCCACACCAGTGCGCGCCTCGTCGAACTGGAGCCGTACTTCCTCGATCCGCTCGGCGGCCATGAACGCAAGCGCGTCGGCGGCGAACAGCTCGCGGCGCTGCGCAAGGAACACAAGGGCCGTCCGCTGATACGCCTGCGCTGGCTGCATGCGTTCCTGCGCTCGAACGGCTGGCTCGCCGCGCATCTCGATCCGAGCGCGACCTACAAGTTGAAGAGCTGGCTGGCGCTCGACAACGACTACCGCAAGCAGCACCGCATCGCCCTTGCCCTGATGCGCGAAGCACCGCTGCACGAGATCGCCAAGGCGGCCAAGGCGAAGATGGCCGACGTGTTCGACGTGGTCAATGCGTACGACGCGCTCGACCTGATCGAAACGCGGCGTTCGGCCACGTGGGACCCGAGCCCGGAAACCGTCAGCAAGCGCAAGCGCACGACGCGCAAGGCACAGCAATTGCTCGCGGCGACCGTCTTCACGCGCTGACCAGCATCGACTTGCCGAAAACTGCTACCTTGCGGGAGTCGTCCACCGCGAGGAAAGCCCGTGCACATCCATGCCGCCCTGCAGCCGCTGATCGCACTCGTCGCCGGCATCCTGATCCTGATCCGGCCGCGCCTGCTCAACTACGTCGTCGCGCTGTACCTGATCGTCGTCGGGGTGATCGGGCTGCTGCCGGTCCTGCGCCTGGGCTAAGCCCGCGCCCGATTGGCGCGCATCTGCTCACGCGCGCGTCCGCTCGCGCAACATCAAGGCCGCTGGACAAGCGCGCTTTCTGCGATCATCGCCGATTGCGCGGCGCTGGAAAGCACTGCGCAGCGGCTGGCGAGGCGCTCGCGATGGCGCGTGTCGACAGCAATCCGACTCGGCGGGATCACGTTCGATTCCTGCTCGAAACCGGGTGCCGACGCGGCAGGGATCGGCTACGGCAGCGAGGAGAATTTCGCCGACGGCTTGGACGGCTCCGCATCCCGCCGAGGACGACGCGCGGGTAAACTCGGCGCATCGTCCTCCTCGATGCGCCGATGAACGAACCTGTCCTGGCCGAACGACCCGCATTTCGCGAACGCCTGCGCGACAAGCTGCCCGAAATCCTCATCGAAGCCGCATCGGTGGTGCTCGCGCTGCTGCTCGCGCTCGCGGTCAACGACTGGCGCGATCGCGAACAGGAAAATGAACGTGCGGCGATCGCGCGCGAAGCGATCGTCGCCGAACTGCGTGCGAACCAGCAGGAGATCGAAAGCGCGCACCTCGCATTGACGCGGATCGTCGCGAGCCTGCAGGGCGCGATGGACGACAGCAAACCCGCCGCGCACGAGCTGAACGTGGAGATGGGCATCTCGCTGCTGTCGGCGGCGGCATGGCGTGCGGCGCTGGCGACGCAGGCGGTCCGGCGCATCGACTTCGCATGGATGACGCGCATCGCGAAGGTCTACGAATTGCAGGACAACTTCCTGCGCATGCAGAATGTCGCGGTCGACCAACTGTCCGGTTTGCCGTTGGGCGGCGGCGCCAGTGGCAAGCAGGTCGCGGCGACGCTGATCCCCCGCTTCAGCGCACTCGACCAGCTCGCGCGGGGTCTCTCGGGCAGCTATGCCGAAGCGCTCGGCGCTCCGGCAAACTCGCCACGGTGAGGCTGTCCGCAATGCAAACGTCAGCGTCACGCGACGACGCGCGCACGGGACGGCCGCGGGGTTCCTGCTATAACTGCGCGATGCGCTCGCCCGACGGTTTCTCCCGCCAATGCCGCATGCGCCTTGCGTCGCTGATCGCCCTGTTGTCGGCCGCGGGGTCGGCGCACGCCGGGCATATCGCCGTGCAACTCGACGGCATCGACGGCATGCAGCGCGACGCCGTGATGGCCGGACTCGAGATCGCCCAGTACGGCGATCGCGAAGTCAGCGCGGCACAGGCGCGCCGACTGTATGAACATGCCGAGGCGCAGGTGCGCAAGGCACTCGAGCCCTACGGCTACTACTCGGTCGAGGTCAGCGGCGAGTTGCGCGAAGCCGGCGACAGCTATGCCGCGGTGCTGCACGTGACTGCAGGCGAGCCGGTCAAGGTCGGCACGCTCGATCTGCGCGTCGACGGCGACGCCGACGGCCAGCGCGAAGTGCGCAAGGCGCTCGCGGCGTTCCTGCCGGCGAAGGGCAGCCCGCTCGACCACGCCGCGTACGAGAAGAGCAAGGCGACGATCCAGGCCGCGCTGTTCGCCAGCGGCTACCTCGACGCGGAACTCGTCACCCACCAGGTCGAGGTCACGCGCTCGGCGAACACGGCAGAAGTGCACCTCGCCTGGAAGGTCGGGTCGCGCTACCGCCTCGGCGCGACGACGTTCGAGGGCGGCCAGTTCCCGGACCCGTTCCTGCAGCGTTACATCCCCTGGAACGAGGGCGATTTCTACACGCAGGACCAGGTGCTGTCGCTGCAGCAGCGCCTGATCGATGCCGACTACTTCGCGGTCGTGCAGGTGCAACCGGACACCGAACACGCCGCCGACGGCACGGTGCCGATCAAGGTCATGCTCGCGCCGGCCAAGCGCACGATCTACACCGGCGGCGTATTCATCGGCACCGACACCGGCCCCGGCGTACGTGGCGGCATCGAGCGTCGCTGGATCAACCGGCGCGGCCACAAGATGAAGCTCGAGACGATCGTCGCCACGCGCCTGCGCACTGCATCGGTGCAGTACCAGATCCCGCTCGCCGGCCCTGACAGCCACAGCCTCGCCTTCGGCGCGACGTTCCGCGACGAGAATACCGACGCCAGCACCGCGCGCACGTTCGGCCTCGCCGCCACCGATTCGCGCATCTGGCATGGCTGGACGCGCACGCTAGGCCTGAAATTCCTCACCGGCGATTTCCGCGTGGCGAACCTCGAGGGCGATACCACCCTGCTCTATCCCGAAGTCTCGTTCTCCCGCAAGCGCGCCGACGAACCTTCGTTCGTGCGCGATGGCTGGTCGCTGACCGCCGCGGCGCGTGGGGGCCAGAAGGGCCTGCTGTCGGACACGAGCTTCGCGCAGGCCAGCGTCGACGCGAAATGGATCCGCGGCCTCGGCGAACGTTCGCGCTTCATCGCACGCGGCTCGATCGGTGCAACGCATGCCGGCGACTTCGACAAGCTGCCGCCGGAATTGCGCTTCTTCGCCGGCGGCGATCGTTCGATCCGCGGCTATCCGTTCCAGACGATCGGCCCGCCCTTGCCGGAGGAACTGGTCGCGCAGGCGCAGGCCGAATGCGCGGCGCACCCGAAGCGCGATTGCCAGGACCTCATCGTCGGCGGCAAGAACCTCGTCGTCGCGAGCGCCGAGTACGAGTACTACTTCAAGCCGAACTGGGGCATCGCGACCTTCGTCGATACCGGCGACGCGTTCTCCAGCTTCGGCAGCTACCGCCAGAAGGTCGGCGTCGGCGTCGGTGCGCGCTGGCGCTCGCCCGTCGGCATGGTGCGCGTCGACCTCGGCTTCCCCGTGCACGACGACCACGCGAGCGGCGTCGAACTGCACATCGTCATAGGGCCGGATCTGTGAACGCGCACATCGGTCGCGGGGCACGCCATATCCACGGCTTCGGGTGGCAACGCCTGCTCGCGCGCATCGGCATCGTGCTGGCGGTCCTGCTGCTGCTGGTCGGCAGCCTTTCATGGTGGCTGCTGCGCACGGAATCGGGCCTGCAGTTCGTGCTCGCGCGTGCGATCGGCGCGACCGAGGGCAAGCTGTCGATCGGCAAGTCCGGTGGCAGCCTCGCCGGACCCGCGCAGGTCGACGACCTGCGCTACCGCGATCCCGCCGGCGGACTCGACGTGCAGGTGCAACACGCGACGCTGGCGTTCGCGCCACTCGAACTGCTGTCCTCGCGCCTGCACCTGACGCGGGTGGAACTCGACGGTATCGATGTCGCGCTGAGCAGCGTGCCGGCACCGCCCGCGCCCGCGCAGACCGGCGAATTCTCGCTCGCGGCGCCACTCGACATCGTGCTCGATCGCCTGACGCTGGCGCGCGCGAAGATCGCGAGCGACGGCCAGCCACTGCTTGCGATCGACGCACTCGACGTGATCGGACGCTGGACGCGCGACGGCGTCGCGATCGATTCGATCGCGCTGCGCTCTCCCGACGGCGAGGTCGATCTGCATGGCCGCGTTTCCGCATTGGGCGGCTATCCGGGCGACGGCACGACGACGTTCCTCTGGAAAGTCGGCGAGGTGAGCTACGCGGGAACGCTCAATGCGAGCAGCGACGGCAAGCAGGCGCACCTCGCGCTCGCGCTCGAGCAGCCGACCGCGGCGCATGTCGACGCGACATTGACCCAGACGCACGACCTGCCGTGGACCGCGAAGATCGACGTGCCGCGCTTCGATCCGAAGCGCGTGCAGAAGGATTCCGGCCTCGCCTCGCTCGCGCTGTCGCTGCAGGGTGCCGGCGATCGCACGCACGGCATGCTGAGCGGCGAAGTCGCGCTGAACGACCATCGCGTGAAGCTCGATCCGTTGCGCTACGCCCTCGCGGACGAGCGGCTGAAGATCGAGGCGCTCACGCTCGGCAGTCCCGAGGCCGCCGGCACGCTGCATGCGAGCGGCGAGATCCTGCTCGACGCGAAACCCGTCGCGGCCGACCTTGCGCTGGACTGGGACGACGTCGTGCTCCCTGCCGATCTCGCCGGCCAGGCACTCGCGACCCACGGCAAGCTCACCGCAAAGGGCAGCGCAGAACGCTTTCACGCGGACGGAACGCTCGCGATCGGGCCACCCGGCAAACTGTCCGACCTCGCGCTCGACCTCGACGGTACGCCGGACGCGATCACGCTGAAACGCCTCGCCCTCGTGCAGTCGGGCAAGACCGGCGCGAACGGCGGCCTCGACGCGCAAGGCACGATCACCCTGAAGCCGACGATCGGCTGGCAACTCACGGCCCGAGCCGACCGGCTCGACCCCGGTGCGTTCGCGGCCGAATGGCCCGGCGCACTCGCGTTCGATCTCGCCACGAACGGCACGTTGACCGACCAGGGCCCGGATGCGGCGTTGAAGATCGACCGCCTCGGCGGCAGCCTGCGCAAACGCCCGCTGTCGGGCAGTGCGGACCTGCGCATCAAGCCTGGCTACATCGTCGACGGTGCGCTCGACCTCGCCGCCGGCAAGAGCCGCATCGACGTCACCGGACGTGGCGGCGAGCAGACCGACGCGACGGTCAAGTTCGCGATCGCCTCGCTCGGCGACTGGTTGCCGGACAGCGGCGGCCACCTCGACGGCGAATTCCGCGTGCAGGGTCGCTGGCCGAAGCTCGCGATCGACGGCAATGCACGTGGCGCGAAGATCGCCAGCGGCGGTATCACGATCGACACGCTCGACCTCAAGGCGAACATCGCGAGCGTGCAGCCGCCACAGGGCACGCTCGACCTGAACGTGACGAAGCTCGCGACGGGCGCCCTTGCGTTCGAGACGATCCGACTTGAAGGCGGCGGAAATCAGCAGGGACACGAACTCACGCTCGATGCGCGCGGCACGCCGCTCGGTCTGAAGCTCAACGTGTCCGGCAGTGCGAAGGACGACGGCCGCTGGAACGGCCTGCTGAAGACGCTCGATGTCGAGGTCAAGGATGCGCCGCCACTCGCGCTCGAACACGCCGCGGCACTGGCCTGGAACGGCAAGCAGTTCGACGCGCAGGAGATCTGCCTCGCCGGTGGCGGATCGCGCCTGTGCATCGCCGGCAACGGTGGCGCTGACGGCGCGCTCGCCGCGCGCTATCGCATCGAGCAGTTGCCGCTCGCGCTGCTGGCGAAACTCGCCGCGCCGGATGCGCCGTTCCGTGCCGAAGGACTACTCGCCGGCCACGGCGACCTGCGTCGCGGCGCGAACGGCGCGCTCGACGGCAACGCGACGATCACGTCCGACCAGGGCAGCGTCGCCTATCCCGACTCCGCGAACCAGCCGCTGCTCGCCTACACTGGTCTCGCGCTCGATGCGGCCTTGTCGCCACAGGCGACCCACGCGACCCTGCGCGCATCACTCGATCACGACGGCAAGCTCGACGGCAACGTCACCTTGAGCGGCGCGTCGCAGGCGTTGTCCGGACATGTCGATCTCGCCCTCAACAGCCTCGCCTTCGTCGAACTGCTGACGCCCGAGGTCGCGAATGCGCAGGGCCGACTCGCGGCGAACTACACGTTCGCGGGTACGGCGTCGGCGCCGCAGCTGATCGGCGCGCTCACGCTCAAGGGCCTCGCCGCCGAACTGCCGTCGGCCGGCCTGAAACTCCACGACGGCGACATCAGCGCACGCGCGATCGACGCGGATCACTTCGCGCTCGACGGCACGTTGAAATCCGGTGACGGCACGCTGACCCTGTCCGGCACCGGCGGCATCGGCGCGAACGCGCCGCTGAAGGCGAGCATCAAGGGCGACAATTTCCTCGCCGCCGACATCCCGGCCGCGAAGGTCGTCATCTCGCCGGACCTGATCATCGAGCGCACGAGCGAGAACATCCGCGTCGGCGGCAGCGTGACGATCCCGAAGACCGATGTCGATCTCGCCAAGCTGCCCGGCGGCGGCGTCGCGAAGACATCGCCGGATGTCGTCGTCGTCGATGCGGAGCAACCGGCGCCGGGCAAGCCGCTGCCGGTCGTCGTCGGTGTCGAGATCAGGCTCGGCGACGACGTGAAGCTGGCCGGCCTCGGCCTGGATGGCCGCATCCATGGCCAACTGCGCATCGACCAGCGTCCCGGCAAGCTCGCGACCGGCACCGGCACGATGAACGTCGACGGCACCTATCGCGCCTACGGCCAGGACCTCAAGATCGAAACCGGCCGCCTGCTGTTCGCCGGCACCGCGCTCGACAATCCCGGCCTCGATATCCGTGCCGCGCGCACGATCCTCGGTGCGTCCGGCGGCCAGAGCGACGACACGATCACGGCCGGGCTGCAGGTGCGTGGCACCGCGCAGGTGCCGGTGCTCACGGTCTATTCGCAACCGGTGATGGAGCAATCCGAAGCGCTGTCGTACCTGATCACCGGCAAGCCGCTGTCCGGTCTCAAGAGCGGCGAAGGCGACATGCTCGGCACCGCCGCGCGCGCGCTCGGCAGCGCAACCGGCGACCTGCTCGCGAAAGGCATCGGCGCGCGCATGGGCGTCGACGCAGGCGTGTCCGACAACGCCGCAGTCGGCGGTGCCGCGTTCACGGTCGGCAAGTACCTCGCGCCGAAGCTCTACCTCAGCTACGGCGTCGGCCTGTTCACGCCCGGCGAAGTCGTCAGCCTCAAGTATCTGTTCAGCAAGCGCTGGAACTTCGAGGCGCAGAACGCGACGAGCGGCAGCCGCGCCGGCATCAACTATCGCTGGGAGCATTGATGTCGCAACGGCGTGACGCCGAGGTCGCACGCGTGCGCGAGCGTCTTCTGCGCATCGGCTCCCCACGCGTGCGCATGCTGCTGATCGTCATGCTCACCGGCGCGTGCGGCCTGCTCGCCTCGTACCTGCTGCTGCGCGCGGGCCTCTTGTCGATGCCCGTCCGCTACACGCTCGCCCTGCTCGTCGCCTACCTCGCGTTCCTCGGCCTGTTGCGCCTGTTCGTCGACGACGTCCACGCCGGCAATCCCGACCTGCCCGGCAGCGGCGGCTCGGGCACATACGAGCCCTCGTCGGCACAAGCCAGCACGATGCACGACGTCATCGATGCACGCGGCAGCCGTGGCGGCAATGGCGGCTGGCTCGACGGGATCGGACTCGCCGATGAATTCGTGCTGCCGCTGCTTCTGCTGATCGCGGCCCTGGCCGTCGCGTTCGCGTCCGCGTGGATCGTCGCCTCCGCCCCGACCTTGTTCGCCGAACTCTTCGTCGACTGTGCCCTCTCGGCCGGCCTGTATCGGCGCCTGCGCACGCTCGAGGCACGCCATTGGCTCGACACGGCATTGCGCCATACGATCTGGCCGTTCGCGGCGACCGCGCTCGCCATTATCCTGTTCGCGTTCGCGGCGCAGCACTATCGGCCGTTGGCGCATTCGCTCGGCGACGTGTTCCGGCACGACGCGCCAGTCGGGCGTCATTGACCTCCGGCATCGCCTGCGCACCTTCGCGCTTCTTTACACTGCGGCTTGCGAACTCGTGCCGGGCCGGGCGGGTCACAGCCACATGTCGATGTCGCTTGCGCGCTCCGCCCCTCGCTCCACGCACACCGAGCGTACGCTCGAGGCGGACCTGTGCATCCACATCTTCACGGCGTCCGCGGCCCTGGTCGGCGTCTGCCTGACCGTGATCGGACTCATCCGCGTGGTGACCGCGACGACCAAGGTCGGCACGATCGCCGACGACCTGCTGGCCGCCGACGCAACCCTGTTCATGATCTCGTGCGTGCTGTCCTATTGGGCGCTGCGCGTGCGCAACGTGCGCCGCATGCATCGCATCGAACGCGCCGCCGATGCGATCTTCCTGCTCGGCCTGCTGCTGATGACGACCGTGTGCGGCGTGATCACCTGGGCGTTGCTGTAGGCGGGTCGACGCCGGTGCGAACCGATGCCGACTCGCCCGCGCTCACGGGACGTCGGCGACGACGCGACTGAACATCGCTTCCTCGGCGCCTTCGATCTGCACGCGCGAGATCGCCCAGTAGGCGGGATCCGACGTGAAGCTGCCCGATGCAAAGGCCTCCCAGCGGAACTGCACACGGTGCCCGGCCAACGCGGTGGCGAAATCCAGCGTGTCGGTACGCCAGCCGTTCGAAATGCCTTCGAACAGCGCAGGTCCCGTGGCGACATACGGAGCGATGTCTTCCCAGGCCCCGCCGTCGATGCTGACCCCGATGAGACCGACGCCCGGACCGCCGAGCGGATCGCCCGCGGCACGGTCGAAGTCGTAGTCATGACGCAGCGTGATGCGCAATGGATGCGTGGCCGAGACGAGGAAATCGCGTCCCGTCAGGGTGGAATCGAACCCGATGTGCCGATCGTCGCGGATGACGTAAGCCGACTCGCCTCGATGACGCGCGGGCTGCCATTGCAACGCGCACAGGAAGTAGTAGCAGAACGTGCCGCTCTCGGGATCGGGGAACCCGCTTACCCAGTCTGCAGCGAATGTCGGCTCGCTCGCGGCGTGGTCGACCCGCTGGTCGCGGACCAGGTCGTAGTTGACGCGGAACTTCGCATCGGACTGCGCATCCGCCGTCGGCCAATGCTGATCGCGCGCGGAAACGGCAAGCGGCAGCTCGACCGCGCCCTGTCCGCTCGCCACGCGCACGTCGATGCTCACCGTCGTGGTCGCACCGGCCGCGAGCGCGACGCCATCGACCTGCCGGCCGTTCGGGAAGCTGTAGTTGGCGGGCGACGCCTGCACGCGCACGCGGATCGCGGCGAGCGGCGAGAAGCCGGTGTTCTGCAGCGAGACTTCCAGGTGCCCGAGCTCGCCGCGATCGAGCACGTCGTCGCCGTCGCCGCCGGAGAATTCGACCAATCGGGTACCGACGATGCTGAGCGCGCGCTCGCGGTCGTCGAAGCTCTCGACGGTACCGACCAGGTTCGCGGAGTAGCGTTCCGGCGAAATCGCACCGGCGCCCATGCCCCGCTTGGCGAAGCCGGCACGGCAACGCCGGTAGTCGGCCTCGTTGTCGGCGCGGATCGCATCGAGCATCGCATCGCGCGCTTCGGTGAACGTGGGATCGGGTCGAAACAGCTTGAACCCAACGACCACGTCGCCGAGGAACCGGCGTCGCGTCTGCTCGAAGCGCGCGGGCGCACTCGCGACGAGGATGTTGCGCGCGCATTCCCACATCGCCGCGGACCATATCTCGCCGGCGGTGTGGATCTCGGCGTTGGCCAGCGAGCGCCCTAGCCAGTCGTAGTACGGCGGCGAAGCGGGCAGCGGATGATCGATGCCGATGTTCCCGAACGTCAGCGGATTGACCGCCATGTCGGCAGAAATCGGGAAGCGCCGCACACCGTGATAGTAGGTATTGTCGGGATTGCCGGGCGAACCGGCAGGCGGCAGTGTGTCGTAGGAAATGTCGTAGTCGAGATTGTCGTACGCACCGGAGGCGGGATACACGCCGTGGAATGGCGGCTTGCCCGGATAGACGTTGCGATCCTGCGCACGCACGATCAGCATGTGTCCGATCAGGTCGGCGCTACCTTCGGCGAGCGCGCCGTACTGGCCCGTGACGTTCAGCTGCGGCGTCAGGCGCTCCATCATCGCGTGCGTCCATTCGTGCCCGATCACGGCGAAATCGAATGCGGTCGTGTCGCGACGGCTCAGGCTGTAGCTCGAGATACCCATCGAGATCAGCGTCGACTGGCCTTCGTCGGCGGTATATGTGTACGGATGCGATCCACCGGAAACCATCATCAGCGGATCACCGCCGACGCCCCCGCGCCCGTGGTTGTCCTGCTGCAGGTTGCCGGCGTCCTCGTCGAAGCCGAGGTCGTAGAAATAGTCGTGCAGCCAGTTGCCGGCGTAGAACATCTGCACGATCTTCGCGTTGAGCTGTGCCGACGTGGACGGAACCGGCAACGCCGGTATCGTCGCGCACTGCAGGTAGTCGTGCGCCGTGTCGTTCGCGTCGTAGGGATAGTCGAATGCATGCGTTGCGGTCAGCTGCGCACGCATGTCGCCTTCGGCCGGGCTGTAGCCGGTGTAGAGCGCCACTCCTTCGAAAGTGCAGGCGCCGTCACCGTCGACCTGGTCGGCATCGAAGAACGAATCGACGTTGTTGCCGACCGTTTCGGTCGCGCCGTCGGGCAACCACGGATCGCCGGTGCTGACGCCGGCATTGCGCAGGCTCACGAGGTTCATCGGCGCCAACACGCTCGGGCGGTAGCCATCGGGCAGTCCGGTCGGATGCGGCGTGGTGAAACCGTAGGGATCGTTGTAGGGCACGCCTTGCGGCGTCGCGAAGACGCGGTAGGCGAACGCCTGGTAATCGTGGACGAGGTCCGCGCTGGACAGCACGCGGCCATCGTCGGCGGCGACGATCACCGCGCGCGCGCGCGGCCGTTCGACATTGGGCTGGTGCCCCGCGATCTCGGCGTAGTACGCGGGCAGCAGGCCTTGCGCGGCCGGATACCAGATCGGCTTGATGCGTGCAGTCCGGTTCGGAATGAACGTCGGCGAACGCTCCAGCTTGAAGTAGCGATACGGCGGCTTGCCATCGACCTCATGCAGCGCACTGGCGGCGAGCAGCCCGTCGACGACGCCAGCGGCTGATTGCAGCGCGTTGGACGCGTCGCGGCGAAAGGCGGAGTCCGCGGCTGGAGCGGCGGATCCGACACCGCCGGTGATTGCGCGCACTCTCAGCGTCCGATCAAGCAGGACATTGATGCGCGCACCCAGGACTTCGATGCCCTCGACGCGCTGCTCGAACTGCACGACGTAGGCGCCCTGGCCGGTCGCGTGGACACGCACGTCGGCATCGCCGGCGCTGCGAGCGAACGCCTTGGTCGCGGCGCTGTCATTCGTGGCGAGTGCATGCCGGGCGGCGGCGACGATCGCCGCACGATCCGCTGCCGGCGTCGCCTTTTCATCGTTGCTATCGGCAGCCAGCAGATCGATCGGAGAGTCTACGGCCGTGCCGTCGAGCCAACCCGGTTGCGCCTGCAGAGAGAGCGGTTCGACCCGATGCGAGAGCGCGGCAGCTGCATCCGCCGCCTGTGATACGTCCGCCGGGCAAACCGCGATCAGCGCGGCCAAGGCGATCGATACGTGCAAGGAACCCAGAAACCGCTGAATCGCGTTCATGCAGGCAGCCTCCCGTATTCACGAGGGCGCCACCTTAGCAACGATAATCATCGTACACAATGATTCGTAACATTGGCGCGCGATACGCGGCGCAATACGCGACTGCAAGAAGCGGTCCGTTCAGCGACCCGCCGCGCGCGCGGCGAGCACGTGCCTCAACGCATCGACGCCGCCCGCCAGGGCGAGCGCCATGCCGCGAACCGCTGCGAGTGGTTCGCTGCGGTTCGCGTAGACCCGTTCGATCGCGTCGAGCCCGCGCGCGGCCAATGTATTGTCGCTGCGCCGCTCGCGCTCGTAGCGGCGCAGCACATGCGCGGCGCCGATATCGCTGCCGCGTTCGCGCGCGTCGCGCACTACGCGGCGCAGGCAGGCGACGTCGCGCAGGCCGAGGTTCATGCCCTGCCCGGCGAGCGGGTGCACGACGTGCGCGGCATCGCCGGCGAGCACGCAGCGTCCCTCGACGTAGCGCTGTGCGAGGCGCAGGCGCAACGGGAATGCCGCGCGCGCCGTCGTCGCCGTGATCTCGCCGAGGCGGAAATCGAACGCGCAGCCGAGCTCTCGGCGGAACGCATCGTCATCGAGCGTGAGCACGCGCGTCGCTTCGGTCTCGGGCAACGACCACACGATCGAACAGCGTCCGTCGGCGAGCGGCAGGAACGCGAGCGGACCGCCGGGCTGGAAGCGCTGCCACGCAGTGCCCTCATGCGGCCTTTCGGTCGCGACGTGCGCGACGACTGCGCGCTGACCGTAGTCGCGCCCTTCGAAGGCGATGCCGAGCTGGTGGCGCACCGATGATTCGGCGCCCTCGGCGGCGACCAGCACTTTCGCCCGCAGGCGCGTGCCGTCGACGAGCGTTGCGGTGACGGCGTCTGCGCCGTTCTCGACCGTGGCGACTTCGCCGGGGCAATGAATGCGCGCTCTTGTGGGAGCGGCGGAAGCCGCGATGCTCCTGCTCCTGGTCTCTCCGAACGCAGGAGCATCGCGGCTTCCGCCGCTCCCACAGAGCCCATCTTCTTGCAGGGCACGCCACAGTGCGTGCTGGATCAGCTTGTTCTCGACGATCCAGCCGAGCGCGGCCTCGCCCCGCTCGGCTGCGTCGAAATGCAATTGACCCGGCGCCAGCGCATCCCACACGCGCATGTGTCGATACGGGCCGATGCGCGATGCGGCGATCGACGCCCACACGCCGAGATCGTCGAGCAGGTCGCGCGCGTCCGGCGCGAGCGCGACGACGCGCAGGTCGACTTCGTCCTCGTGCCGCCATGCCTTCAGTTCGCGCGCTTCGACCAGCGCAACCTCGAAGCCGTCGCGCGCGAGCGCGAGCGCAAGCGCGCCGCCGACCGCGCCGGCGCCCACCACGATCGCATCGAGTTCTCCGCGCCGGCTCATCGCGACAATCCCGCGGCGGGTGTGTCGCCGCGAAAACCCATGCCGCGCAGCGCGAAACGGCGCTTCAACGGCGCGATGCGATCGAGCGCATGCAAGCCGAGCGAGCGCGCGATCCGCAGTGGCAGGAAATCGCTGCCGGTCAGCCGCACGAGGTCGTCGCTGAATGCCGTCGTCGCCGCGCGATCCTCGGCACGCCGTTCGACGTGGCGTGCGAGAAGCGCAGCGCTGCCCGTATCGGCGCGGGCCGTGCTCGCCTCGCGCAGCAGTTCCGCCAGCACCAGTGCATCGCGCAGGCCGAGATTGAAACCCTGCGCCCCGAGCGGGTGCACGGTCTGCGCCGCATTGCCGACCAGCACGCTGCGCGGCGCGGTCGTACGGTCTGCGAGCAGGCGCGCCAACGGATACGGTTTGCGCCGGCCCGGTCGCGAGAAGCGTCCGGCACGCCAGCCGAAGCGCTCGTGCACGAACGCGATGAACGCGGCACCGTCGAGCGCGGCAACGTCCGCGGCGCACTCGCGCGCCACGCTCAGCACGAGGCCGGCGCGACGCTCGCCGAGTGGCAGCAGGGCGACCGGTCCGCTGTCGGTGAAGCGTTCGTATGCAAGACCGTCGAGCGGCTTCTCGACCGTCAATGTCGTCACGATCGCGGATTGTTCGTAATCGTGGCGATGCGCGTCGATGCCAAGCGCACCGCGCACGAAGGATTCGCTGCCGTCGGCGCCGACCAGCAGGCGCGTGCGCAGATGCCGCGTCGTGTCACCGCTGCGCAGCTCGACCCTGACGGCGTCCATGCCGGCTTCGATCGCGACCGCCTGCGCCGGCGCGATGCGCTGCAGGTCCGCACAGCGATCGAGGCGGCGCAGCAGCGCATTGCCGAGTTCGCGTGCCGGGATCACCGCACCGAATGCGGGCAGGCCGAGTTCGGCGGCATCGAGGTGCGCTGCGCCGAAGTCGCCGCGCCGGCTGACATGGATGCGCCGGATCGGCGTAGCCGGCGCGGTGGCATCGAGCACGCCGAGCGATTCGAGCGCGTTGACACTCGCACGCGCGAGCGCGAGGTTGCGCTCGTCGTAGCTCGGCTGCAGGTCGACGCGCGGCGGCGCGGCCTCGACTTGCGCGACCGCAAGCCCGGCACCGTCGAGGGCGATCGCCAGGCTGGCGCCGACCAGGCCGCCGCCGATGATGAGGACATCCAGGGTCTCGTTCACGTGCCGATGATAACCGGGGCGTGACAACCGGGCGCGTCGCCGACTGCTCCGGGGCGGCAGGCTTCGGCTAAACTGGCGGCTTGCCCCACAGGGATCGACCCATGAACACCGCCCAGCCCTCCGTATCGAACGACCTGCGCCTCGGCATCTTCCTGCTCCTCGGCCTCGTCATGGCCGCGACGCGCAGTCATCATTTCGCGGCGGTGCCGGATGCGTCGTGGGCGGTCTTCTTCACCGCCGGGTTCTATCTGCGTGGCAGCTTCCGCTGGGCGTTCCCGCTGCTGATGGCGCTGGCGGTGCTGGTCGACTTCTTCGTGATCAGCCGCCAGGGCATCGATTTCTGGTCGCACTACTGCGTATCGCCGGCCTACTGGTTCCTCGTGCCGAGCTACGCGGTGCTGTGGTTCGGCGGTTCGTGGCTGCGCGCGCGCTACGCAGGCCTGCACCTGCGCGAGTTCGCCCTGCTCGCCGCCAGCGCGCTCGTCGCGGCGAGCGCATGCTACCTCGTGTCGAACGGCAGCTTCTACTGGATCAGCGCGAGCGTGCCCGCGCGCAGCTTCGGCGGTTGGATCGAGAACCTCGGTGACTGGTACCTGCCGTTCGTGCAGACGACCCTGGTGTACATCGGCATCGCGGCGCTCCTGCATGTCGCGACCGTGCTCGCGGCGCGTTCGCTGATTCCTGCGCGCGCCGACACCGCGCGCTGACCTCCACCTCGGCGAATCCATGGGCAACCGCCTCTCCAAGATCTACACGCGCACCGGCGACGACGGCACCACCGGCCTCGGCGACGGCACGCGCGTCGGCAAGGACTCCGCCCGCGTCGCCGCCTACGGTACGGTCGACGAGCTCAACAGCACGATCGGCATCGTGCTCGCCTGCGACACCGGCGAACGCATGCGCGAAGTGCTGACCCAGGTGCAGCACGACCTGTTCGACCTCGGCGGCGAGTTGTGCATCCCGGGCATGGCGATGGTGCATGGCGTCGACATCGAACGCCTCGAACAGACGCTCGACGCGTTCAACGAAGACCTGCCACCGCTGAAGGATTTCATCCTGCCGGGCGGTGGCATGGCCGCCGCGCAGTGCCACCTCGCACGCACGATCTGCCGGCGCGCCGAGCGCGAGGTCGTGACCCTCGCACGCCACGACGCGGTGCGCCCGGAAGCGGTGCGCTACCTCAATCGTCTGTCCGACCTGCTGTTCGTGCTCGCGCGCGTGCTCGCGCGCTCCTCGGGCCACGGCGAGGTGCTGTGGCAGCACGAGCGGCGCAAGCGCGAGTAAGATCGTCGCGGGTTCGGCTGCCGGATCACGCATGAACACACGCCTATACCTGATGGCCAGTGCGACGGTCTTCGCCGTGGTCGCGATCGTCCACGCAGTTCGACTCTTCAACGCATGGCCCGCCCAGCTCGGCCCGGTGTCGATCCCGCTCGCCGCATCGTGGCTCGGCGTGGTCGTTCCCGGCGCATTGTCGGCGTGCGGATTCGCCTTGCTGCGCCGATGAGCCCGCGCGCTGCCGCCGACCCGCCGATGCGTTCGGCACGCGCGCGATGACGCCTGCGCAGGCGCTCGCATTCGTCGAACGGCACGGCATCGTGCTCGAATCGACGCGCCGCGACGCGATCCCGTCGCTGGCCGATGCCGTCGCCGGCGAGACGCTGTCCGGCAACTGGTGGGGACATGCGCGCGGCAAGCAGATCTTCGCCGCGTCGCGCGTGGTACGCGAGGCGCCCGACGTGCTCGTGTGCCGACTCGTCGACGACAAGATCACCTTCGTGCACGCACGGTTGTGGCCGGCGCTGGTACGACTCGCCGATCGATTCGCGCCGGCACGCCTCGCGCGCCTGCGCGAGGTCCATGGTGCCGACGGCAGGCACCGCGTCGAGGAGATTCCCTATCCGGGCTGGCTCGACGACACCACCGTGCGCGCGGCACACGGGATCGACGAAGCAGGTGCACGCGATGCACTCGGGGTCCTGGTGCCGCCCGCATGAGCGCCGCCCTGTATACGCATCCGAGCTGCCTCGCGCACGATCCAGGCCCGGGCCACCCGGAATCGCCGGCACGCCTTGCCACCGTGCTCGATGCACTCGACGCGCCACGGTTCGCCACGCTCGAGCGCCGCATCGCGCCGCGCGCGACGCCGGCGCAGCTCGCGCGCGTGCATCGCGCGGAGCTGATCGACGACATCCTGTCGAACGCGCCGGCAACCGGCTGGTGCCGGCTCGATCCCGACACGGTCATGTCACCGGCGTCCGCGGAGGCCGCGCTGCGTGCGGCCGGCGCCGTCTGCGCGGCGGTCGACGGCGTGCTCGCCACCGGCCTTCGGCGCGCATTCTGCGCGGTGCGCCCGCCCGGGCATCACGCGACGCCGTCGAGCGCGATGGGTTTCTGCCTGTTCAACAACGTCGCGGTCGCTGCGGCGCAGGCGATTGCCGCACACGGACTCGCGCGCGTCGCGATCGTCGACTTCGACGTGCATCACGGCAACGGCACGCAGGACATCTTCTGGAACGATGCGCGCGTGCTGTATGCATCCTCGCACCAATGGCCGCTATACCCGGGCACCGGCGCGCGCGGCGAGACCGGCGCAGGCAACATCGTCAACGCGCCGCTGCCGGCGGGTTCCGGCAGCATCGAATTCCGCGACGCGTTCAACCGCATCGTGCTGCCCGCAATCGATGACTTCGCGCCGCAGCTGGTGATCGTGTCGGCCGGCTTCGACGCGCACCGGCTCGATCCACTGGCCGGACTCGAACTGGAGGCCGACGACTATGCATGGGTCACCCGCCGCCTGGTCGACCTCGCCACGCGGCATGCCGGCGGCCGAGTGGTATCGAGCCTGGAGGGCGGATACGACCTCACGGCGCTGCGCGACTCGGCTTGTGCGCACGTCGCCGCCCTGATGGGCTGATTCGCCACGGGTCACCGCACCGCGCACGCGTCCGGGAGGGGGACTAGAATGACCGCGAGCGTCATCTCCCCGGAGATACCGTGCCGTCGACATCGCGCCATCGGATCGGTGAATATTCGATCGATCTCGCCGCGCGCGAGATTCGCCGCGGCGATGCGGCCGTCGACGTCGAGGGCAAGGTCTTCGATCTCATCGCGCTGCTGCTGGTCAATCGCGATCATGCGCTCTCCAAGCGCGAAATCAACGACGCCCTGTGGGGCCAGCGTCCGGTTACCGACGCGGCCCTGTCGCAGTTGCTGAGCAAGGCGCGCCGCGCGCTCGGCGACGATGGCGAATCGCAGCACGTGATCCGAACGGTGCATGGGCGTGGCCTGCAGTGGTCGGCACCTTCCACGCTCGAAGAAGCCACGTCGCCCGCCGTCGCGCCGATGCGATCGACGCGCCCCTGGTGGCTTGCCGCGCTCGCGGCATCGATCGTGATCGCCGCGGCCTTGCTGGTGCCGCACAACCCGCCGAGCGCCAGCGACAGCCGTTCGTTTCCGCGTATTGCCGTGCTGCCGGTGGTGGACAAGACCGGGGAACCCGATCTCGCCTGGTCACGCAATGGCATGGCCGGCCTGATCGCGAGCCTGCTGCAGGAGCAGGGCAAGGTCGAGGTGATCGGTTCGCAGATCGTGCAAGGAGCGATCGGCAAGCGCGAAATGACCGATGCGGCAAGCCTTGCAGCACTCGCCAAATCCATCGGTGCGACGCATTTCGTCAGCGGCGAACTGCGCCGGGTCGGTTCGCTGTACGAACTGGAACTGCATCTCAGCGCGAATGGCGCCGAAGCGCAGCACGATACCTTGCGCGGTACCACGCCGACTCCGCTCGCCGTGGATGCGGTTCCGCGCATACAGCGCTGGCTCGATCTGCCGCCGCCGGCGAACGCTGCCGGCAACGCGGACATCCTCAATGCGTTCCTCGCGGAAGCCTATGCGCGCGGCCTCGATGCATCGACGCACGGAGACGAAGCGAGTGCCAAGAAGTACTTCCAGATCGTGCTCGACCAGGACCCTGCCCTGCTCTGGCCGCGCCTGCGCCTCGCGACGTCCCAATCATTCACCAATGAAGTCGATGCGAGCATCGAGAACGCGAAACGTGTCGCCGACGGCGCGCGCCAACGCGGGGATCGCGAACTCAGCGTGCTCGCGTTGCGCCAGCTCAGTGCATCCGCCTATTTCAAGGGCGATCTCGATGCGGCCGCCGGGTATCTCGACGAAGCGCTGCCGCTGCTGTCGGACCACAGCGAGCCGTTGACCCTCGCAGGCCTGCACTCCACTTACGGCGCGGTGGAGATCAAGCGCAGCCACCTCGCGCAAGCGCGTCAGCATCTGGAACAGGCCTTGCCTCTGACGCGCGAGGCGGGCAGCCGCCGCAACGAGGCGGCGGTACTGGTCAATCTCGCGATCGTCGACGGCGAGCAGGGCCGTACCAGCGAGCGCATCGCACGCTTCCACGCCGCGATCGATGCGTCGCGCGAGGGCGGTGCCAAGGACATGGAGATGCGCGCGCTCGGCGGACTCGCCGGCGCCGAATTCGATGCCGGCCGCGCGCTCGACGCGGTGCCGATGCTGAACCAGACCCTCGCGCTCGCACGCGAACTCGACGACCTGCACACGGGCGTACACACCGGTACCAACCTCGCGCGCGTACTGGCGACCTTCGGCCGCTACGCCGACGCCGACGCGCTCGTGCGGCAGGCGCAGGAAATCGCCAGCAGGAAGGACAACAAGCTGTGGCGCGCGAAGGTCTACTGGGCCGAAGGCGCCATCGCCGAGTGCCGCGGAGCCTGGAGCGAGGCGATCGCGGCACTCGACCATGCCCATGGACTGTTCGCCGCGACCAAGTCGAGCATCGACGATGCGGCGGTGCTGGCCGACACCGCACGCGTTGCGGCGCGTGGCGGCGATGCCGCGGTCACCCAGCGCGCCGCACAAGACCTCGCGGCCCTGGTCGCGGCCGCGCCCAATGACCCGGATCGCGCAACGATGCAGCCACTGGTCATGCTGCAGGCGCAATTCATGCGCGGCGAGCACGACGCGGCGACCCTCGGACTGCAGCAGCTCATCGACGCCAATGCGCAGCACGCAGACTGGCCGGCACGCCTGGACGCGCTGCTGCAACTGGGTCGCTGGAGGCTGCAATCGAACGACCCGGGCAGCGGCCTCGCGCTGATGCCCGCCCTCGCTCCCTGGCTCGAGCAGCATCCCGACGCGATCGCCCTGCAGGAGAGCCTCCTGCGTGCGGCCGGGCACGCCGCCGAGGCCGATGGCGCACGCAAGCACCTGGATCAATTGCGCGCTTCGTCGAAACTGAACGTCGAGCCGGTCCTGCCAAACCTGCCCGAGTCGCCTCCCGCGCCGGTCCGATAACCGGTTGCCGATCCGCTCCCGGGTATTCGTCAGGATTCCTCGTGAACCCCTCAGGAATCCGTCAAGACCGGCAATGCGCCGTGCTGCTGCAATCCGTGTCCGGTCAACGGCGTGGAGAGCGGTCATGTTCGATCGATTCGCTGAACGGGATCCCGGCACGGCATCGACCGCGCACCGACGCGGTTGCCGGGCGGTTCGATGCGGCGCCTGGCTGCTGTTCGTCGCCGGCTCCGCGATGGCGCTGCCGCCGGGAGCGGACGGCGTACGCGTGACGATTCCGGTCAGCGGCATCTACGACGCCGCGCAAGGTGTCGCGCTCGACCCGGGCGGCAATATCGTGCTCGCCGGCGGCGCCGGTGGTGCCAAGACGGCGCTCGCACGCGTGACCCCCAGCGGCGCGCTCGATCTCGGCTTCGGCAGCAGCGGCATCGCGATCCACGACCTGAGCCCGGCGCTCGGCGACACGCTGCGCGCGATCACGCGCATGGAAGACGGCCGCTACGTCGCCTGCGGCACGTTCTTCAGCGTCGGCACCGCAACCGACTTCGTCGTCGTGCGTTTCAACAGCGACGGCTCGCTCGATGGCAGTTTCAACGGCACCGGCTATGCGGTGACGTCGTTCCTGCAGTCCGGCCCCGGCGGCTCGCTGTTCGACCAGTGCAACGCGATCGCGATCCAGTCCGACGGCATGATCGTATCGGCCGGCTTCACCGCCGAAACCGGTCCGAACCACGTCGCACTGACGCGCCATACCGCGAGCGGCGCGCTCGATACCGGCTTCGGCAGCGGCGGCAAGGTCGACATCAATGCGGCAGCCACCGCGAGCAGCAATTCCGAAGCACGCGCGCTCGTGCTGCAACCGGACGGCAAGCTGCTCGTCGCCGGCTACGCGCTCGGCGCAGGCAACAGCGAATTCCTCGTCATGCGACTGAACGTCGACGGTTCGCTCGACACCGGTTTCGGCGGTACCGGCATCGTGCGCACGCCGGTCGGCCCCGGCGAAGACATCGCGAACGCGATGGTGCGCCAACCCGACGGCAAGATCGTGCTCGCGGGTTCGGCGGTCGTCGCCGATGGCCGGCGCGATTTCGCGCTGGCCCGCTACACCACGACCGGCACGCTCGACACGAGCTTCGGCACCGGCGGCGTGGTGACGACACCGGTCGGTCCCGGCGACGACATCGCCTATGCGCTGACCTTGATGCCCTGGGGACGCCTGGTCGCGGCCGGCTCCGCGCGCATCAGCACCGGCGGATCGGGCACCGATCTCGCCGTCGTCGCGTACAACGCGAACGGTATTCCCGATCACTACTTCGGCAACGCCGGTTCGCGCATGGTCGACGTGTCCGGATTCGACGACGTCGTCTACGGACTCACGACCGACATCGGTGGCGCACGCTTCTGGGCCGTCGGCACCGCGCAGCCGACCACGAACCAGGATTTCCTCGCGGTCGAATTCGGCTTGCCGGACACGATCTTCCGCAACGGCTTCGAAAACGGCGAGTTGCCGTGAAGCGGGAGATCACGATGAACGCTTCCCGTACCTTCATCGCCATCGCAGTGCTCGCCTGTACTTCGACGGCTTTCGCGACGCCGCAATACCTCATCGTCGGCGACGGCGGCCAGGACCAGCACTGCGCGTACCCGTCGATCCAGGCGGCGCTCGATGCCGCCGCGGCGAACGGGCCCGATCTCGACTACGTGATGGTCACCTCGACCGTGAGTCACACGGGCCAGCAACTGCTCGTCGCCAACCAGAACGTGCTCGTCGAGGGCGGCTACGTCGACTGCGAGTTGAACCCCGGACCCGTTGCGACCACGATCGTCGGCGACAGCGCGCACAGCGTGTTCTCCGTGGTCTCCAACAATGGCGGGTTCTACGAAATCCGTCTTCACAACCTCGACATCAGCTTCGGCGGCGGCGACGTGAACAATGTCGGCGGCGGTGTCGCGACGATCGGCAACGAGGCGGTGACGCTCGAGAATGTGCGCATCCACGACAACTCGAGCGGCAATGGAGGCGGTCTCGCGATCCTGCATACCGGAACGCTGGGGCCGATCGTCGAACTCGATGCGGATACGCGCATCGACCACAACACGACCGGAAACCTCGGCGGCGGCGTCTACGCCAGTGGCGGGGCGCTGCACGTGCGCGCGGATCGCGTGTCGATCGACGCCAACGCGGCGACGGCCGGCGGCGGTGTTGCCTGCATCGATTGCGACATGGAAGTCGCCGGTTACGGCATCGTCACCGGCGGCGACATGGCGAGTGGCGCAAGGATCGCCGACAACACGGCAGTGACCGCGGGCGGCGGCCTGCTGCTCGGAGGCGCCGATGCATTCCTCGGCGCCTACGAACTCGCCGTCGACACCAACCACGCGGGCATCGCGGGTGGCGGCATCTACGCCTACGACGGCGCGTACCTCTCGATGCAGCGCGATTATCCCGGCGCGTTCACGTTCAATTGCGCGCCTGCCGATCCATGCACGCGCCTGCGCGGCAACGCGGTCGGCGACGGCCTGCCGCCGAGCAGCGGCGGCGCGATCTATGTCGCGCACGGCGCGCGCGCCGACATCGCGCAGGCGCTGATCACCGACAACACCGCCGCCGAGGGATCGGCGGCCACGCTCGACGGCGCGACGTTCAACGCCGAGAACACGCTGTTCACGCGCAACCACAGCGCCGATCCGACCAATTTCTCCGGCCCGCTGATCCGCGCGAGGTACACCGCGCCGGATGATCCGCCGCACATGCGCATCGCCTTCGCGACGTTCGCGGGCAATACCGAACGCCTCGTCGACGGCACCCAGCGCAACGCGATCGACATCCTCGCCCAGGCCGATACCCTGCTGAGCATCCATTCGAGCGCGATGTACGACGCGGTCTATCCGCTCGTCGCGTACAGCGCGTTCACGACCGATTGCGTCGTGCACGCGACCGGCGGCGTGCTCGATGGCCACGGCACGCACACGCGCGAGACGATCACCGGCGGACCCGGCGAACCGGCAGGCCCGGGCTTCAATCGCCCGGTGAATTGGGACTATCGCCTGCGCAGCGAATCGTTCCTGACCGACTACTGCGATACGACCCGCTACGTGCCGGCCACGCGCGATCTCGTGCTCACGCCGCGCTGCGTCGACGATCCGCGCAACCCCGACGACTACGGCACCTGCGACGTCGGAGCCTATGAATCCGACCATATCTTCGGAAACGGCTTCGATTGAACCGACGGCGAGTACACTGGCGCAAAGGCGACCTGGGGAAACGCATGCGATGGATGAGCGCAGCCGCCGTCACCGCGTTCGTCGCGCTCGCCACGTTGCACGCATCCGGCGCGCGCGCCGAGGACGTGCATGCGGCCAAGCCCGTGCTCGCGGTACTGAAGTTCCAGGACGAGACCGGTGCGATGCCGTTCCAGGGCGGGATCGGTCGCGTCGTCACCAACATCCTCGCGAGCGAACTGGCCGCGCGCAACGTGTTCACGGTGGTCGAGCGACGCAAGCTCAATGCGATCCTCGAGGAGCAGAACCTCGCCGCATCGGGGCGACTCGCACCCGGTGACGGCGCGAAGATCGGCCAGCTCACCGGCGCGCAGTACCTCGTGATGGGTACGGTCACCGCGTTCGAACCGGATACCGAGACACGCGTCAGCGGCGGCCTCTTTCGTCGCACGCGCATCGAGCAGACCGATCATGGCGCGTACCTGGCGCTCGATCTGCGCGTGGTCGACACGAGCAGCGGCGAAGTCAGCTACGCGCGCACGATCGAAGGGCATACCGGCGATCGCGCGGTGACGATCGATCTCGCGCAAGCCGACGCGGGCATGCGCATGATCGACAACGAGGCGGACGCGAAAGCCGTGCGTGGTGCGGTGCTGGAGATCATCGACTACCTCGAATGCGTGATGGTGCGACGCGACGCCTGCGCATCGACCTACCAGGCGCGCGAAGACCAACGGCGCGAAGGCACGCGCAAGACCTTCCGGCCGGATGGTTCGCGGCGATGAATGCAAGGAGATTCCGATGAGAGCCGCCCTGCCTGCCGTACTCCTGTGGTGCGTGCTGCCGTGTTGCGCCGTCGCGGACACCACGCTCGGCTACCGCGGCGACGCCGACTGCGCGGGCGACTTCGACCAGGTGCGAATGAAGGACTCCTGGCTGCGCATGGATGCGCACCAGGGCAGCGACAGCAGCATGATCTACGACGGTGCCGAGAAGCTCGTGACCTTCGTCGACCATGGGCAGCATCGCTTCATGCAGGCCGAACTCGACGAGGATGCGATCGACCTGCAGAAGGACATCATGGCCAGCCTGAACACGAAGATGCGCAGGGAGACCGGTGTCGACATGTTCGCGATGGCGAAGTCGCTGTGTCCGGGAATGGACGGCGCTGCGGTGCGCGATCGGCTGCCGGACGACGCCCCCGCCTGCGGCAACGCCTTGGCGCCGGGGGCTGCGATGCTCGGCGCCGACGGCAAGCCGATGAACCAGCAGCAGGTCGAGGCGGCCATGAAGGACGGTCGCATGCCCGCGATCGACGCCGCCGGCATGCAGCAGATGCTGCAGAAACAGATGGCCGCGATGCCGCCCGAGCAGCAGGCACAGATGCAGCAACTGCTCGCGGGTGCCGGCGGCTCGATGTTGCCGTCCGCGAAAGCGGGTGCGCCGTCGCGGCCCGTGCCAAGGATCGATCGCGACGCGGGCGAGATGCGCATCGGCGATATCACCTGCCTGCGCCGCCAGCATCTGCGCGGCGAGCAGATGCTGCGCGAGGACTGCCAGGCACCGGTCGCCGCGCTGCCGTTCAATCCGGTAGAGGCTCGGCGGATCGCGCGCTTCAGCAAGGCGATGCATGAATGGAGTCGCAGTTTCGATACCGGCGAGACGCAGCAGGCCAGCGACGATCGCGTGCTGATCCAGCGCATCTGCTACCGCGACGGCCATGAAAGCGGGCGCACGACGTTGCGCATCGACCACGCGCCGATCGCAGAGTCGCAGTTCGCCGTGCCCGCCGGCTACACGCCGTTCGACCTCGGCACCCCGGGTTCGCGCTGACTTCGGCCCCACGAACCTCCCGCAGGCGACCTGCGGCAGGCTGATCGCGTGCAGGGCGCAGTCCCGCGGGCACCACGGGCTGGCCTGACCCGGGGTTTGCCGCCAGCCGGTAGTTTCGGCAAGCTAGCGGTTCTGCATCGCCAAGACGAACCCCGTGCTGACCAGCCTCCCCGTCGTCGCCAGCCGGCGCCATCTCGCGCTCGCCATCCTGCTCGCCCTGCCATTCGCCACGGCGAGGGCCGATGACGCTCCCGCCTGCCCGGCCGGCCAGCTCAAATGCCCGAAGAAGCCGGTCGACTGGGGCATGTGCGGCAAGAACGACCTGCTCGACTTCTACGTGGCGGGCCTGCCGACCGAGGGCGATCGCAAGCTCGCGCCGCGCGACGCGAGCGCGCTCAAGGTCAGTACCCCGGACAAGACGCACTACGTGCTCGAAGGCAAGGCGGAGATCCGCCAGCTCGACCTGTTCGTGCACGCCGAGAAGATCACCTACGACAGCGAGACGACCGACTTCACCGCCAACGGGCCGGTAACGTACCAGGATCGCGGCCTGCTGATGTCGGCGGAGAACGCCAAGGGCAATACCGACCTCGACCAGTGCACGCTCGATGGCGTGCGCTACCAGTTGATCGAGGCACGCGGCAACGGCATCGCCCAGGTCGCAGTGGTCGACGATGCCGACCACGCACGCCTGACCCGCGCCACCTATTCGACCTGCAACCTCAGCGAGCAGCAGTGGGCATTCGCGGCGCGCGAGATCGACCTCGATCGCGCCGAAGGCGTCGGCCGCGCGCGCGACGTGACGTTCCGCGTCCGCAACGTGCCGGTGTTCTGGCTGCCGTACCTGCGCTTCCCGCTCGACGACCAGCGCAGCAGCGGCTTCCTGTTCCCGAACGTCGGCTATGGCGAACGGCGCGGATTCGACCTGACCCTGCCGTACTACCTCAACCTCGCGCCGAATTACGACGCGACGCTGTCGCCGCGCCTGATGACCGAACGCGGCCTCATGCTCGGCGGTGAATTCCGCTATCTCACCGACAGCAGCAGCGGCATGTTTGCCGCCGACTTCCTGCCGAACGATCGCCGCGCCGACGAGGAGTCGCTCGAGTACGGCGAGCGCATCCCGGACACGCGCTGGTGGTACCAGTGGAAGGACACGACCTCGTTCGGCGGCAACTGGGGCGCCGGCATCAACATCAACCGCGTGTCCGACAATCGCTATTTCGAGGACTTCGGCCGCGGCCTGTACAGCTCGGCGATCAGTTTCCTGCCGTCGAGCGCATACCTCAATGGCCACGGCACGTGGTGGAACGCGTCGGTCGGCGGCGATTCGTACCAGATCACCGACCCGACCCTCGACTCGCAGTTCGAGCCGTATCGCCGCCTGCCGCGCCTGACGTTCAGCGGCCAGCACGCGCTGGCCGGGCTGCTCGAAGGCGGCGTCGACGCCGAAGCCGTCGCGTTCTCGAAGGATCATGCACTCGAAGGCCGTCGGGTCGACCTGTATCCGCACCTCGACCTGCCGCTCGAAGGAGCCGCCTGGTTCGTGCATCCGGAGCTCGGCTACCGCTACACCACCTACAACCTCAGCAACCTGTCCGAGAGCGGCAATCCGCTGCTCGACGGCAAGAATCCGAGTCGCGGCGTGCCGATCTTCAGCCTCGACAGCGGCCTCGTGTTCGAGCGCTCGCTGCACTTCGGCGACGAGGCGTGGACGCAGACGTTCGAACCGCGCGCGTACTACCTGCGTGTGCCGTATCGCAACCAGGACGACCTGCCGCTGTTCGACACGCAGGAGATCCCGTTCAGCTTCGGCGAACTGTTCCGCACCAACCGCTTCGTCGGCGCCGATCGCCAGATGGATGCGAACAACCTCTCGCTCGCGATGACCACGCGCTTCCTCGAGGACGCGACGGGAACGGAGCGCGTGTCCGCGAGCATCGGCCAGATCCGCTACTTCGACGATCAGCGCGTGCAGTTGCCGGCTGCAGGCGGGGTGGTACGCCAACCGACCGACTTCAGCGGCTCCGCCTACGCCGGCGAGATCGACCTGCACCTTTCCGACCGCTGGCGCGTCGTGCTCGACCAGCAGTGGAACCCGAACACGCACCAGACCGACCTGTCGACGTTCTCGCTGCAGAACCGCTTCGGCGACGACGGCGTGGTGAACTTCTCGTACCGCTACCGGCGCGATTTCCTCGAACAGGTCGACGTCTCCACCGCGATCCCGCTGAGCGCCGGATGGCGCCTGATCGCGCGCGAGAACTACGCGCTGAACAACCCGCTGGCCAGCCCGACCGATCCGCACGGCCGCGGCGCACGCACACTCGAGCGTTTCTTCGGCATCGAGCACGACACCTGCTGCGTCGCCTGGCGCGTAATCGCGCGGCACTGGATCCGCAACGTCAACGGCGATGCCGACAACGCGTTGTATTTCGAGCTCGAATTCAAGGGTATCGGCTCGCTCGGCCAGCAGACGGACTCGTTCCTGCGCCGTGGTATCCTAGGTTATCAATGACTTGCCGGCCGGCTGCCGGCATCGCATGACGCCACCGCAGCCACTGCGGGACATGCGAGCCCGATCCGCCTCCCTGTTCCCGGCGCCGCGCGCGCCGGACCACCCCGGAACCTCCTGATGAACCGAACCCTGCTTGGCCTCGCCTTCGCACTGCTGGCTCCCGCCGCCTACCAGACCGCCGCCGCACAGGCCGTCTCCGGCGAACCGCTCGACCGCATCGTCGCCGTGGTCGACGAGGACGTCGTGCTGAAGAGCGAACTCGACCGCCAGGTCACCGCCGTGACCGCCCAGTACGCCTCCAATCCGCAACAGCTGCCGCCGCATGACGTGCTGGAGCGCCAGTTGCTCGACCGCCTGATCCTGCAGAAGCTGCAGGTCGCGCGCGCCGACTCGACCGGCGTGAAGGTGTCCGATGCGCAGCTCGACCAGGCGCTCACCCAGGTCGCCTCGCAGAACAAGATGGACGTGACTCAGCTGCGCGGCGCGATCGAAAGCCAGGGCATCAGCTATACCGGCTTCCGCGACAACGTGCGCGAGCAGTTGCTCGTGCAGGCGCTGCGCCAGCGCATCGCGCAGAGCCGCGTGCAAGTCAGCGACGCCGAGATCGACAGCCTGCTGAAGAACGGCAACCTGCATCCCGGGCAGCTGCACCTCGGCTACATCATGATCAACGTGCCGGACGGCGCGACGCCCGAACAGGTCGACGACGCGCGCGCGAAGGCCGACGACGTCAAGCGCCAGATCGACGGCGGCATGGACTTCGCGGCCGCGGCGATCCGCTACTCGAATGCCGAGAACGCGCTGCAGGGCGGTGATCTCGGCTGGCGCAGCGCGAACGAGCTGCCGCCGGCGATGCTCGACGCCGCCGACAAGCTGCAGGAAGGCCAGACCTCGGCCCCGCTGCGCGGCCCGAACGGCTTCCACATCATCAAGCTCGTCGGCAAGCGCGACGGCGGCAGCCACGTCGTCACCGAATACGAGGCGAGCCACATCCTGGTCAAGACCAGCGAACTGGTTTCGAACGAGCAGGCGAAGAAGAAGATCGAGGACATCCGCCGCCGCGTCGTCGGTGGCGAGGACTTCGCCGTCGCGGCGAAGAATTCCTCCGACGACGACGCCACCGCCGCACTCGGCGGCGACCTCGGCTGGTTCGCCGCCGACGCCTACGGCGCCAAGGTCGGCGAGGTGGTCAAGACGCTCAAGCGCGGCGAAGTCTCGCAGCCGTTCGAGACCAATGTCGGCTGGCACATCATGAAACTCGCCGACACGCGCGATACCGACAAGGCCGGCGACATGCAGCGCGACGAGGCGAAGAACATGCTGTTCCAGCGCAAGGCCGAGGACGAGTACGGAAGCTTCCTGCGCCAGCTGCGCAGCGAAGCATTCATCGACATCCGACTGCCCGGCGGCGAAGCCGCCAAGTCCGGTTCGGGCAGCGCTCCGTAAGGCTTGCGATGCGTCGATCCGCGGCTGCGGATCGACGCGCTTTTCGGAAATCCCAGGCATGCAGCACGAGGATCCGCGCGCGCAGCAACTGCCGCGCATCGCCGTCACCACCGGCGAACCTGCCGGCATCGGTCCCGAGCTGATCGCGAAACTCGCCGCCAGCGACATCGCCGCCGATCTCGTCGCGCTCGGCGACCCGGGCCTGCTCGCGACGCGCGCTCGGGCCGCCGGCATCGCACTCGACCTGCGTCGCTACGACCCGACCGAACGCATGCATTCGCGCGCCGCGGGTACGCTGCGCGTATGCGCGATGGCCTTGTCCGAAGCGGCCGTGCCGGGCCGCCTCGACCCGCGCAATGCCGGCTACGTGCTCGCCACGCTCGCGCGTGCGGCTGATGGTGCGACCAGCGGGGAGTTCGCCGCGATCGTCACCGCGCCGGTGCACAAGGGCGTGATCGCCGATACCGGCATCCCGTTCACCGGCCACACCGAATTCTTCGCTGCACGCGCGGGATGCGACGTCGTCATGATGCTGACGGCGCCGGGCGGCGCACGCGCCGGCGGCGACCTGCGCGTCGCGCTCGCGACGACCCACCTGCCGCTCGCCGCAGTGCCGGCCGCGATCACGCGTGTCGGCCTCGTGCGCACGCTGCGCATCCTGTGCGACGACCTCATCGCGCGGTTCGGCATTGCGGCGCCGCGCATCGCGGTGCTCGGCCTCAATCCGCACGCGGGCGAAGGCGGCCATCTCGGGCGCGAGGAGATCGAGGTCATCACGCCGGCGATCGTGCAATTGCGCGCGGCCGGCTTCGACGTGCAGGGACCGATCCCGGCCGATACCGCATTCGTGCCGAAACAGCTCGAACGCTACGACGCGGTGCTCGCGATGTACCACGACCAGGGCCTGCCGGTGCTCAAGCACGCCGGCTTCGGCGATGCGGTCAATGTCACGCTCGGCCTGCCCTACATCCGCACTTCGGTCGACCACGGCACCGCGCTCGATCTCGCCGGCAGCGACCGCGCCGATCCGGGCAGCCTGTTCGCGGCGACGCGCCTCGCGTTGGAACTTGCAGAGGGAATGTAGGCGCGCACCCAGTGCGCGACCGAGGTTTCGCACGACCTGTCGCCCACAGGGTGGGCTCCCGCGACGGCACGCGCTTTCCACGTGCGACGCGCTCGACGCGGCGCCATCCGTTACGATGTCCGCATGCATTCCGATCGCCACATCCACAAAAAGCGCTTCGGCCAGCACTTCCTGCACGACGCGAACGTGCTCGCACGCATCGTGCAGGCGGTTGCGCCGAAACCGGGCGAGCGCGTCGTCGAGATCGGACCCGGCGACGGCGCGCTGACCCTGCCGCTGTTGCGCGCGCTCGGCCGCCTCACCGTGATCGAACTCGATCGCGACCTGATTCCGCGCCTGCGCACCGCGGCGGAGGGCGTCGGCGAACTCGAGATCGTCAATGCCGACGTGCTGTCGGTCGACCTGCGCCGGCTCGCCGACGGCGCACCGCTGCGCGTGGTCGGCAACCTGCCTTACAACATCTCCTCGCCGATCCTGTTCCACTGCATCGAGCAACTCGACGCGATCCGCGACATGCACTTCATGCTGCAGAAGGAAGTCGTCGAGCGCATGGCGGCGGCGCCGGGCAGCAAGGTCTACGGGCGCCTCTCGGTGATGCTGCAGCTGGCCTGCCGGGTCGAACCGCTGATCGAGGTGCCGCCCGCCGCGTTCCGCCCGCCGCCGAAGGTCGACTCGGCGGTCGTGCGCCTGCTGCCGCGTGCGCAGCACGAACGCCACGATGCCGATCCGGCCATGGTCGAGCGCGTCGTGAAGGCCGCCTTCGGCCAGCGCCGCAAGACCCTTGCGAACGCGCTGTACGGCGTGCTCCCGGCCGAACAGATCGACCGCGCCGGGGTCGATCCGCGGGCCCGGGCCGAGCAGCTGGCACCCGCCGCCTTCGTCGAACTTGCCCGCATCGCCGGCCTCCCGGACAATCCGCCCCCATGAGCGGCAGAAAACCCTACGACATCACGATTTCGGTCAACACGCGCTTCCTCGACGACCAGTCGGCGCCCGGGGACAACCGCTATGCGTTCGCCTACACGATCACGATCGTGAACGAGGGCTCGGTCGGCGCGCGCCTGCTGTCGCGCCACTGGGTCATCACCGACGGCAACGGCAAGGTGCACGAAGTGCGCGGCGACGGCGTGGTCGGCGAGCAACCGTGGGTGCGCCCCGGCGATGACTACGAATACACCTCCGGTGCCGTGCTCGAAACCGCGCTCGGCACGATGCATGGAAGCTACCAGATGATCGCCGACGACGGCACCCACTTCGATGCGCTGATCCCCGCCTTCGTGCTGTCGATCCCGCGGACCCTGCACTGATGGCCGTCTGGGCAATCGGTGATCTGCAGGGTTGCCACGATGAACTGACTCGCCTGATCGAAAAACTGCGCTTCGATCCCGCGCACGACACCCTGTGGTTCTGCGGCGACCTCGTCAACCGCGGCGGCCAATCGCTCGCCGTGCTGCGCACGGTGAGGGCATTGGGCGAGCGCGCGATCATCTCGCTCGGCAACCACGACCTGTCATTGCTCGCGATCGCCGAACGCAAGCGCGAGGACCAGGCGCGCGTGAACCCGGAACTGCGCGAGATCCTGTTCGCGCCGGATCGCGACGAACTGCTCGGCTGGCTGCGCCAGCAGAAGCTGCTGCACGTCGACCGCACGCTCGGCCATGCACTGGTGCACGCCGGGCTGTTCCCGCGCTGGACCATCGCGCAGGCCGAGGAGCTCGCGCGCGAGATCGAGGACAAGCTGCGCGGCGACGGCTACCGCCGCCTCATGAAGCAGTTGTTCGGCAACAAGCCCGACCTGTGGACGCCGAAACTGCGCGGCATCGACCGCTGGCGCGCAGGCATCAACGTGTTCACGCGCATGCGCTACTGCGACGTGCGCGGGCGCATCGGTTTCAACGACAAGGGCGCGCCGGGCACGCAGCGCCCGGGCCTGTATCCGTGGTTCGAGGTTCCCGGCCAGGTCAAGCGCGACCTCAAGGTCGTCTGCGGCCACTGGTCCACGCTCGGCCGCTTCGCCGGCCTCGGCATCCACGCGATCGACACCGGCTGCGTCTGGGGCGGCTGGTTGACCGCGTTGCGCGTCGATACCGAGGAACCCGAATACGTGACGATCAAGTCCGACCGCAAGCCGGCACCGGGCAAGGAAATGGACTGAGCCGCGAACGCAGCATGGCCAGGACCACCCGACTCTCGGAAAAGCAGTTCGAACTCGTCGCCCGCGCGTTGGCGGAGCCACGCCGCTACCGCATCCTCCAGCAGCTCGGCCAGTCCGATCAGGCGACCCAGTGCAGTTGCCTGCTGCAGACGCACCCGGTCAGCGCAGCGACGTTTTCGCACCACCTCAAGGAACTCGAGACCGCGGGCCTGATCCGGATCACGCGTGAAGGCAAGTTCGCCAGTCTCACGCTCCAGCGCGACGTCCTGCGCGCCTACCTCGACCAGCTCGAAAAAATCTGACGGGAGGCCCTTGAAGCCGCCGTCCGCATCCCTAGTTGGTTAGACGATTAGATAATCATCTAATCGTAACCGACAGGACACAGCACACATGAGCAAGCTGGCAGGCAAGGTGGCGGTCGTCACCGGGGCATCCAAGGGCATCGGCGCCGCGATCGCGAAGAGCCTCGCCGCGGAAGGCGCCGCGGTCGTGGTCAACTACGCGACAGGCAAGCAGGACGCCGAGCGCGTCGTCGCGGAAATCGCGGGCGCGGGCGGCAAGGCGGTCGCGGTGCAGGGCGACGTCGCGCGCACGGCCGACGTGCAGCGCCTGTTCGCCGATGCGAAGAAGGCGTTCGGGAAACTCGACATCCTCGTCAACAACGCAGGCGTGTACCGATTCGCCCCGCTCGAGGACGCCACCGAAGAGGAATTCCATCGGCAATTCGACATCAACGTGCTCGGCACCATCCTCGCCGCACGCGAAGCAGCGGCATTGTTCGGCGATCGCGGCGGCAGCATCATCAACATCGGTTCGGTCGCGAGCATCGCCGCGCCTCCACACAGCGTGATCTATTCGGCGACCAAGGGAGCGGTCGACGTCGTCACGCGCGTGCTCGCCCACGAACTCGCCGCGCGCAACATCCGCGTCAACTCGATCAATCCCGGCGGCGTCGAAACCGAGGGCACGCACGCGGCCGGCATCATCGGCAGCGATTTCGAGAAACAGATGGTCGCGCAGACACCGCTCGGCCGCCTCGGCCAGCCCGGCGACATCGCGTCGATCGCGGTGTTCCTCGCTTCGAGCGACTCCGGCTGGATCACCGGCGAGACCCTGCTCGCATCCGGCGGCATGCGCTGACCGTCGCGCGGGTTCCTCTCCGCGAGGAACCCGCAGGCGGGCACCGGATGCGTCGATGCCTCAGCTGCGGCGGAGGTAGTCGACGAAGTCCATCGCGAACGCATGCCGCACATCGATGGCATGGTGCTCGCGCGCCGTCTCGACCCAGTCGCGCGCATCGAAGCGCGGGAAATGCGCGTCGGCATCGTCGGCAACGGTGTCGATCCATGTGAGATGCAGGTGCGTCGCACGCGGCAATGCAAGCGCGTACACCTCGCCGCCGCCGATCACCGCGAGTTCGCCGCTATCGCCTGCGCGATCGATCGCGTCGTCGAGCGAATGCACGACGACCTGCCCGTCGAACGGCGCGCGGTCGCCGCGCGTGAGCACGAGGTTGTGGCGGCCCGGTAGCGCACGACCGATCGCCAGCGCAGTCTTGCGACCCATCAGTACCGGCTTGCCGAG
>Ga0068855_100000967_pt1 | contig 35748 bp, 39 predicted proteins | sample KBSCornC52_FD_66592 | JGI IMG/M metagenome (GOLD analysis project Ga0068855, IMG submission 66592) | Corn rhizosphere microbial communities from Kellogg Biological Station, Michigan, USA - KBS Corn C5-2 | ecosystem: Host-associated > Plants > Roots > Rhizosphere > Soil ...
TACCCATCATGGTGCCGATAAGATGCAGCTGCCGCCAGAAGATCTTTCGGCCATTCAAAGCCGGGATATTACCCGCGGTACCTCCAAATATCACAATACGGCCACCGGGGTTACAAATATCAGGTAGCTTGGCAAAACCTTCGCCAAGGGCGCTGTCGATTATGACATCGAAGCCACCGGCCATTTCCTCCAATAGTTCGGCCCAATCGGCCGATTTATAATTTACGCCGGCAACAGCGCCAAGCACTTTGGCACTGTTAATCTTATCATCGCTACCTGATGTTATATATACTTCGCAACCCGCTGCTACCGCCAATTGCAAGGCTATAGTCCCCGTTCCGCTGCCTGCACCGGTGATCAGCACCTTTTTGCCTTTGGCAGCTTGACCTTTTATAAACAAGGCCCTGTAGGCCGTTAAACCAGCCAGGGGCAGCGCCGCAGCCTGTTCCCAGCTGAGGTGCGCCGGTTTGACAAATAGCTGATCAGTTTGCACTTTAACGTATTCGGCAAAAGTGCCGTCATCCGGAAGTCCCAGTATTTTAAAATCGGCCGACTGAAAATTTTCATCATCACCCCAACCGTAACCGGGGTTAATGATGACTTCCTGGTTTAACCAATGCATATCGGCGTCGCTGCCAACTTCGGTAACAATGCCTGCGCCATCCGAGCCCAATATGGTAGGGTATTTTATGCCGGCATATTTGCCGATGGTTATCCAGTAGTCGCGGCGGTTTAACGCTGCCGCCTTTATTTTTACCAAAACTTCGCCCGGACCGGGTACCGGTTTGTCAACTTCTTTTAAAATTAATGGTTTGTCAGCACCTTCAAGAACTATTGCTTTCATCATCTGAACCTTGATTTATCGGATTTTGGGATTACCAGGACTTATTGAAATTGAAAATGGCAGGATTTTCTCAACCCTGCCACTCCAATTTTTTATTCATTCCCCCTTTAGTCCAAAGGACTCCATTGGGGGGGTCAGGGGGCTTTTACGCCTTGCTATACAATTCGGCAACATGATTCCAGTTGATCGCATTCCATACAGCTGCCAGGTAATCCGGGCGGCGGTTTTGATATTTTAAGTAATAAGCGTGCTCCCATACGTCGATACCAAAAATTGGTGTGCCTTTTACTTCGGCAATATCCATCAATGGGTTATCCTGGTTTGGGGTTGAGCAAACTGCCAGTTTTTTGTCGGCTGTAACGATTAACCATGCCCAGCCCGAACCGAAACGGGTTGCGCCAGCTTCGTTAATTTTTGTTTTAAAATCGGCAAATGAGCCAAACGTGCTGTTGATTGCATCAGCCAATGCGCCGGTTGGTTCACTGCCGCCTGGTCCTAATATAGTCCAGAATAGGCTGTGGTTGTAGTGGCCGCCGCCATTATTGCGAACCGCCATCGGGAATTTCGAGATATTTTTAACGATTTCATCAATGGTCCAATCAGCCTCAGGTTTGCCTTCCAGCGCTTTGTTTAAATTAGTAACATAAGCCTGGTGGTGCTTGCCATGGTGAATTTCCATAGTCATTTTATCAATGTGCGGTTCCAGTGCATCGGTAGCGTAAGGTAACGCCGGTAGTGTGAATGCCATAACGATTAGTTTAAAGTTTAATGAAAGTAGTCAACAAATATAAAGCGTTCAATATGATTTTTGTTCTGATAAATGTAATATTTAGTTCTTAAGGGTTCATAGTTGATGGTTCATAGATCATAGCAGGAACATAGTTTGATTCTAGCTGTCTTCATCGATAACAACATTCCGCAGCTACCATGAACTATTAACCATGATCTATGAACTCCTACTCCTCTTACTTCTAAAAAAACCGCGCACCAATTCGGCGCATTCATTTTCGTGTATGCCGCCGGTAATAATGGTTTTGGGATGCGTAATTTTTTGATTGAGGCGACCGAAACCCAGTTTAGCATCGTAAGCGCCAAATACTATACGGCTCAATTGGAACCAATAACACGCGCCGGCGCACATTACACAAGGTTCCATGGTTACGTACAGCGTGCATTCGGGCAGATACTTGCCGCCCATATAGTTGGCGGCAGCCGTTAGGGCCTGCATTTCGGCATGTGCCGAAACATCGTTAAGGCGTTCGGTGAGGTTATGCCCGCGGCCTATAATCTTTCCTTTACACACAACGATGGCGCCAATAGGTATTTCATCTTCGGCTAAAGCCAGTTTAGCTTCCCTGATGGCTTCGTTCATAAAAAAATCATCGGGCGAAATGGCAGGTTCATCTCCAAAATTTATATACCTCATTATATCAGCTTACTTCCGTTTGGTACCGGTTTATCAATAGATGTTAATACGATATCGCCGTTTTCATCAGCGAAGCCCGTTACCAAAAACTCCGACATAAAATTGGCAATCTGTTTGGGTGCGAAGTTAATTACACCGGCTATCTGCCTCCCGGGCAGCTCTTCCTTTGTATAGTACCGGGTTATTTGAGCACTCGACCATTTAACACCCAGGGGGCCAAAATCAACTTTTATTTTATATGCGGGTTTCCGGGCCTGCGGAAAATCAGCAACTTCGAGGATGGTTCCGGCGCGCAGTTCCACTTTTTCAAAATCATGCCAGGTAATGGTTTCCATTTTGCAAAGGTATAAAGCTGCTGCAAATCAAAACCTTTTGCAATGGATTTTTTATTTTATAGTATAAAAGTGATTGTGTAATTTACCTTTGCATTCCGGAAAGACAACAGGCCATGGTATATTTGAAAATTATGATGAAAAATATTTTGTACAACCCTGCCTTCATCTTATTTGCAGCGGTATTATTGCTGCAAAATACTGAGGCAAAGGCATCCGCAAAATATATCAGCCCTTTAAGGCCACTATTACAAAACAGCCCCGTTACTGTAAAAGATACAGACCCGCCTAACGATGTAATGCAGGTTGCCAAAACAGTTATTCTTTCGTTAAACACTTTTAATATCGAGTCCGTGGCAGAGTTATATACTCCAAACGCCGTAATTGCCGACGACGAGCCGCCATACTCGTGGAACGGGCCCACTGCAGGGGTACAATGGGTAAACGCTGTGGAAAAAGTGTGCAAGGCTAACAGGTTAACCAAACTTAAAGGGACCATCCAAGCGGTTAGCGGTTATCAGCACGCCGCCGATGATGTTTACCTTATAGTATCTGTAAATTATACCGGCGACATCCCTGGCAGAGAAACCATTACCGCCGAAGGGCGCTTTACTTTTGTTATGCGCCAGATAAACGGCAAATGGCTGATAAAAAGCCAGGTTTGGACGCCGCGAAAAGGGCCGGAATAAGTCGTAATTTGATTTTGCAATTGATCGCAAAAGGATATTGAAAACCCTTCTTTTCTTAGTGTTCTTTGCGCCTCCTCCGTGTACTCTGTGTTAAAAATATAACCGCAAAGGCCGCGAAGAAGGCACGGAGAGACACGGAGACCAATTAAATTTCGTTTGGCAGACGTTGCTTTGAGACACCTTCACGTGACTAGCTGTTAAAGGCTGGTAGTGCAAGCTAAGCCCCGTGCCAGAGGACTAAAAACAAAAATGCGGATGGCATTATCTGCACATCCGCACTTTCGTGTATTTTGATATTTATTTTAACCGTTCAGCCTGCTTAAATCAGTAGTTGAACGAATCGATTTTGTTAAAAAAGGTGAATGTTGGGTAAAGATACCCAGGAACATTAAAAGTGCTCCGAAGCAAAGTGCGGAAGCAAATGCAGTTCCGTTATTCCTGTCGGCAAAGGTGTATAACCATGGCGAAACACCCAGGATAAAGCCCATTACCACATCCAGTACTAAGTTTGTTTGTATAGGCAATTGCCTGATAGCGCTAAATTTAGTATCAACAAAAATGGTTAATATCAATTGCAACCAGCCGATATACATAGGTAAAAGCAAAGCGGCGCTCGAAACATCGACCAAATGAAACAACCATGGAGATGCAATCAGCGTAAGGCTGGTGATATACTTAAAAAACCCGTAAAAGGAAGTGGAGATAAACGGTTTCATATTTTAAAAACTTTTAGTACTGCTTTTTTTTCTCTCAAAAATATCTTACTAACAATATTTTGCATCAAAGGTATAAATTTGCTTTAATCTGTAAATGCTTTTTGTGCATAAATATTCAATAAATTCAGTTAGGTAATTAGCGGATGGCGACCAAAGGTTGGTTTTAAAATCAAATCGGACGAATTACAACCCATTTCCCCGATCACCTTAAGCCTTTTTCACCAGTTTTGAAGCTATAAAAGCAAACAAACCAAGAATTAGCCCCGATATGATTCCGAAGATTGGCCCCATTAATAACATAGCTAGTCTTGGGTGATCCTGCAGTGTCGGTGGTAAACTGGCGTTCATGGAAGCCAGTTGCGGATGGTGGGCCATATAGGTTCCGCGGAAGATGATGTGGACTGATGTTATCCAGATGCAGTTAGCCAGGCTAACCAAAAAGCCGTGTAAAAAGTATCTCCCGGTACAAACTTTGGCAATAACCCATGCCGAAAAGGCAAATATGATTAACCAGAATACCGGCTCCGCATTTTGCGATATGAGCGTGATGGTGCCGAATGCCATTATGAGCCCAAAGGCCGACAATTGCAGAATGATTTTCCAGTTCATGTGTTTACGTTGATTAGGATTTTTACATAAATGTAAAAATTAATCGGCATAAACAAATACCGGTAAATAAATGGAAGCGGGAAGATGCGATATAGTTTTAATTCTTTTTGACAGGAGATTCTTTTACCTTAAGCCAATCATTTGTTCTTTTAGTCTTTATCAAAATAACACCATTGGCGCCATTTGGGCCGTACAAAGCCGTTGCTGATTTATCTTTGAGTACGGTTACGCTCTCAATGGTGTTTGGGTCTATGTCGTTTAAATTGTCAACCTGCCTTTCGTCAACTATATACAAAGGTTTTAGGCCGCTAACGTAGGAGTTAATAACAAAATTGGTTCTTGTTTTAACACTATCGACTGTGGTATTGGGATCATACATTACAACAACAGCGTTAGCTTTGCCTTTAATTGGCGCTACCCCGGCAGATTTTTTACCTACCGGCTTCGACTGTTCCGAGTCTTCTAAAGTAAACGAAATGGGCACAGAGTATGCAACCCTTACAGGGTGACCATTTTGTATACCGGGTTTCCAGGATGGCGATGCCGATATTACGCGAATTGCTTCAGCATCAATCTCAGTCGAAACGCCGCGTGCCGCATGGATATCCGATAGGGATCCATCTTTTTCAACAATAAACGAAATGATGACACGGCCCTGTACTTTTTGTTCCCGGGCGGTTTGGGGATATCTTATGCTTTGGGCCAGGTATTTCATAAACGCATCTACGCCTCCCGGAAATTCAGGCACCTGTTCTACCGAGGTGAAAACCGGGCCGTCTTTTTTGTGCGTAGTATCATTTTCTACAATGGTGATATCTGCCCCATGTGCCGGTGTTGAAGTGCTAATACTTTTTGGCGCTGCCGGCTCGTCAATCACTACTTCTGTTACTTTATTTTTAATGGCTGTTGAAACCGTATTAGTAGGGGTTAAAAGCACCATTTCCACCTTTTTATTGATGAGGTTTATGGCCTTACTGTTGTTTACTGTAGCCGAAGACAGGATGAGCATGAGGATAAACAGGGGCGCCGATAAAAAGTATTTTATTAAGGCTATCCTGTGCGATTTGTTTTTTTGCAGCATCATAATACGTTGTTTTAGTAAACTTTTGTTAAAAAATGGATTTACCAATTGGTGAGCCGGCGCATTAAAGGTTTGGCTCAACAATATCATGGCATAGTCGGCCTTGTTTGTGCCCGCCCGGAGGGCCTGCTGATCGGCAATAAATTCGTGTATATGTTTTATGGCGAAACGGTACAGGTAAACAACCGGGTTAAACCAGTTGATGATCATCAATGCCTCCATCATTAAAACGTCGGCGGAGTGCCATTGGCTGGCATGCACGTTTTCATGAGCTGCTATGATGTGGCCGTGCGAGTTATCATTGCCCAGTTTTACTTTTTTAAAGAAGGAAAATGCAACGGGCGAATGCTGTTTTTTGATGATATTTTGCAAAGAGATAAGCTGCAAAAAAAACCTTGCCATTAAAAAGGTGATGCCAACCAGGTAAATCATTACCATCACCTCGCCAACGGTGTAATGTGTATCCTGTATGGGTTTAAGGCGGTATAACAGCACCGGGCTGGTATATATGGTGTATTGCACCTTTTGTGTGATAAACAGGTTTTTAACCCAATTGGCCTGTATTACGGGGATAAAAAACGAAAGCAATGCCGCCGATACCAGGTAAACGCGGTTGAGCTGAAAAAAGGTTTCGCGGCTAAGCAGCAAAGCATAAAAGCCGTAAAATAACAGCAGGTAAACGTTTACCAGCATGAGGTATTGCCACCAGGTCATGGTTATTTTTCTTTTAGTTTTTCAATCAGTTTCATTATCTCATCGGCTTCCTTAAGGTCAATCTTCTCCTTTTTTACAAAGTATGAAAACATGCGCTTTACCGAATTGTCGAAATAGCCCGTCATCAGTTTATCCGTGGCAAAATTTTGGTACTGGTCCTTGCTGATCACCGGGTGGTACTCATGGCTTTTACCGTACGCCGTGTGACCAACAAAACCTTTGGTCTCCAGTATCCTGATAATAGTGGATACGGTATTGTAAGCCGGTTTTGGCTCGGGCAATACCTCTATCACATCTTTTACGTACCCTTTTTTTAGCTGCCAAAGCACCTGCATGATCTGCTCTTCGGCCCGGGTAAGTTCTTTAATTTCCATTTCTATTTATTTATAAAGGTTTTTAACGGTATAATTAAGTTGTAATGGTTAAAATAGGTTGCAAGGGTTGTAAATAGGCTATATAAGTAAAAACGGAGCCATGTTTATTCCATCCTTCAACCCGTTAAAAGCACTTTAACGCGCAAAACTTGTTAAAACTTTTCCTAACTCACTATAACTTTTTCCAACTCTATACAACTATCAATCTAAGTTATAAGATATAAACGAGAATAACAACTAAATGTTTAGTTTTTATTTTGATTGGATTTGAGTGTGGCAATTTGTAGCTTTCCAATCTCTATATATAAACCAAAAAATGACGATAACTTTTCATGGGGCTGCCCGCACAGTAACCGGCAGTAAACATTTAGTTCAGTTAAATGACGGAACGCGTATTTTACTGGATTGCGGGATGTTCCAGGGAATGGGCGAGCACACCGAGGACCTGAATGAGCATTTTGGGTTTAACCCGCAAAAAGTTGATTACCTGATCTTGTCGCATGCGCACATCGACCATTGCGGACTAATTCCGCGGCTGGTGGCCGAGGGTTTTGCAGGAACAATTTTTTGCACCCCGCCAACCTTCGACCTGGTGCATATCCTTTTAATGGATTCGGCACGCATACAGGAGCAGGATACCGAGTACAGCAACAAGCACAGGCGCAAAAACCATTTGCCTTTGGTAAATGCTTTGTACACCGAGGAACAAGTAACAGCATCACTATTGCTGTTTAAAACGGTAGACTATATGCAGGACTATGCGATAACGCCGTCTGCGAAATTCCGTTTTACAGATGCCGGTCACCTGCTTGGGAGCGCGGCAATACACCTATCAATAACCGAAGGCGGCAAACAAACCAATATTACTTTTAGCGGCGATGTTGGCCGTTATGGCGATCTGTTGTTAAAAAGCCCGCAAAAGTTTCCGCAGGCTGATTATATTTTGCTAGAATCAACCTATGGCGATTCCTTGCACAAAGAAATGGGGCCGATTGAAGATAAACTACTGGAGATTATAACCGATACCTGTATTAACAAGCAAGGAAAAGTGATTATGCCGGCTTTCAGCGTGGGCCGCACACAGGAATTGCTTTACGCCTTAAATTCCCTTGAATTGAAAGGCACGCTGCCCGATGTAAAATATTATGTAGATAGCCCCTTGTCCGAAAAAGCTACCCGGGTATTAATGGACCATCCCGAGGTGTACAACAAAGCCGTAAGCGATGTTTTAAAAGTGGATGCGAATCCTTTTGGGTTTAAGGGCCTTCGTTTTATACAATCGACAGAGGAGTCGAAGGCATTAAATAACGATGCGGCGCCGTGTGTAATTATCTCTTCTTCCGGCATGGCCGAGGCGGGACGGGTGAAACATCATATCAAAAACAATATCGGTCATGAAAATTGCACCATTTTAATGACCGGTTATTGCGAACCTAACTCACTGGGCGGGCATTTGCTAAGGGGAGATAAAGAAGTTACCATTTTTGGCGAACGGTTTGAAGTGAAAGCGCAGGTGCAAGCCATTAAATCAATGAGCGCCCACGGCGATTATGATGATCTGCTGCAATTCATCTCGGATCAGGATGCAACGCGGGTTAAAAAGATATTCCTGGTGCATGGCGAATATGAGGTACAACAACATTTCAGTCAAAAAATATTGGCCAGGGGCTTTACATCCGTTGAAATACCTTATCAGCATCAAAAAGTAGAAATTTAATTGGAAAATTTTCTTTTCTTTTGAGAAAAAATTCTATATTTGAATGTGGCAAAAATAGAATCAGGTTCAAAAGGGCAAATCCGGGCCGACAAAAGCCGGCCGTCAAAAGCAAAAAAGGATAATTATTATCAATCATATGATAGCGAGCCTTTGATTGTTTCTGATTTTGAAATGCCCTATGTGCGCAGACCTCGTTATGAGGACGATATTAGCTTTTTAAAACGCTCAAAAGAGGGGCTTAGCGCTAAAACAGCACTTGATTTTTTAGAGCTATCAGGTATTAGCCATGATCAATTTCAGTATGTTTTTAAAACCACAGTTAAAACCATTCAAAACTATGCCGCCAAACAGTTGGTATTAGATGCCGCCCTAAGTGAAAAACTAATAAAATTACTCGCGCTGTTTGAACTGGGCGCCGAAGTATTTGGCGGCGCAACTTATTTTAACCAATGGATACATACCAAGGCATACGGCCTGGGATACATGGTACCCCTGGAAATGATGGAGACTATAACCGGCATTAAATTGATTGAAGAACAACTATTACGGATTGCGTATGGTGATTTGGCCTGATTATGCACGTTTACAGAATATCAATTGCAAAATATTCAAATGGACTTGTTGCTTCGGGAAACCCGGCAAGATGGTGCCCTAAAGATGTTTTCATGATTTATACAGCTTCCTCACGGTCATTGGCCTGTCTCGAAAATGTGGTAAACCGCGATCAATTTGGCTTAATGCAGCCTTTCAATATCTTAACCATTAATTGCCCGCCCAGTATCAAAATAAAAACGGTTCTGTTAAAAAGTCTTTCACCTGATTGGAAAGATCGCGACCAAATACACTTAACGCGTTCGTTGGGTGAAAACTGGATCAGGGAAAATCAATCTGCAATATTGCGTGTACCATCGTCAATAATTGAAGAAGAAAACAATTATCTGCTCAACCCGAATCATCCCGATTTTAAACTGATTAAAATTGTTAAAACCCAGCCATTTGTATTCGACAGCAGGATAAAACTATAAAACGCAGAACGCCGGTAAAATTGAGCTCAAATTACCGGCGTTTTGTGTTAAAAAGAAAAGTTAATTCCTTGGGGGCTGCGGTTTAGGCAATGCTTTGCGCGGTATCATTTCATCGCGCTGCGCAGTGTGATACACAAACGACGCAACAATGGTAGCGGCTTGCTTTAAATCATCTTCGCTCATCTTATCATAAGTGTCCTGGTTGCTATGGTGAGTTCGCGAGCCATAATCCATAGGGTCCTGGATAAATTCGAAGCCCGGTATGCCTACTGCATCAAATGATACGTGATCGGTGCTGCCGGTATTCCTGATGGTGACTGTTGAAGCGCCAAGGTCCTTAAACGGATTAAGCCAGGCCTGGAATATCGGTCCGGCGGCAGTATCACCCTGCAAATAAATGCCCCTGATTTTTCCGGTGCCATTATCGAGGTTATAATAGGCTGATATTTTTTGCTGTTCGGGTTTAAGCTCCATGGTTTTTGGATCGCCAAAATGGTTAGCCACATAGCCGCGCGAGCCAAATAAGCCCTGTTCTTCGGAGCTCCACAAGGCGATACGGATAGTTCGGCGCGGTTTAAAGCCGACCGCCTTTAAAATACGCATGGTTTCCAGCATTACGGCACTTCCGGCGGCGTTATCGGTACCGCCTGTAGCGCCATGCCACGAATCGAGGTGACCGCCTATCATTACTACCTGGTCTTTCAGTTTTTTGTCGGTTCCGGGTATTTCGGCAACAACATCATATCCCTGCTCATCATCGGTAAAAAACTGGGTTTTAATATCGGCTTCAACATTTACTTTTATACCTGCTTTTACCAGGCGTAAAATACGCTGAAAATCCTCGCCACTGGTTTCCAGTTCTGCCGGAACAGTTTTAGCTGTATCCGCGTATGATGCGCCGTTGGTAGTAAATACGGTACCATCGGTGCCGCGTGCCTGGGTTAATATCAGCCCTACCTGTTCGCTGGCCAAAAATTCGCTTATGGCAGTACGCAACGCACGCAACTTAAGCGCGGCCGTACGATCGAAACTGTTGCGTTGTCCCCGCTGCTCCAAAGGTTTGGTCATGGCAACCAGGTCCGAGTCGGCATAGCGCACGGCATCTGCCTTATATGTTCTTTCGGTACTGGCCTTGGTATCAAAAATAATTACCTTACCTTTTAATTTGCCGCGGTATTTATCAAAGTCGGCAATGGTATCTATCTTAATTAAAACAACATCGCCGCTAACCAGGCCGTTGGTGCCCGGTGTCCACGCTTTGGGTATGCCGACAACGGCGTGGTAATAAGGAGCGGTCATGGCTACATAATTTTTTTGCACTTCCCAGCCTTTACCAAATTTGCCCCAGGGTTCGCGCTGCGCATTTACCAGTCCCCATGATTTTAACTGGTTAACGGCCCATTCCTGGGCATGTTTCAGTTCGGGCGAACCGGATAAACGCGGGCCGGACGCATCAGTGAGGTAAAAAGCAGATTCCATCACTTTGGAGTGATTAAGCCCCTCATTCCGTATTTTACGGATCATTGCCGTGTCGACAGGTTCCTGCGCGAATGCAGAACCAATGCTACCCGCTATGAGCAGGCAGGAAAAAAGTATTTTAATTTTCATTGTTAAGTAAGATCAGTTAATGACAAACTTATTTATTAAAAATGGCAAAAATTAGTGGGTGATTTAACATTGTTGTTACAGAGGAAAGAATCAGGAGACAAGAGTCAAGAACCAAGATAAAAAGAAAATCGGCTACCTTTCTGTCTTGATTCGTGGCTCTTGATTCTTGACTCTTACTAGGAAGTATTTATATTTTTTAAGGTATCTTTGGGTATGAGTTCGTACCGGTTAGACCGCTCTGCCTTTAAGGCCCAAACAGCTGAAGAAGCTGCCAATCATGGCGCCTATTACAGGAGCCTGCCGTGGCAGGAACGTTTGCGCATTGCGAATTATTTAAACAGCGTGGCTTATAATTACCCGGAAAATGAACCACCACGGCTTGACAGGACGGCTTTTAAAATAAGGAAGCGCGAGCCGTAATTAACTATAAAACAAAAATTATGCTTAAATCCGCCGTACCCATTTTGGCATCTCTTAATGAAGAGGAAACCGTAAAATTTTATACCGAAAAGCTCGGATTTACCTTCCACTCGAGCTGGGAAGGGTATCTGATTTTGAGCCGCAACAAGGTGAACATACACCTTTGGCCCTGCAAGGATCCCGAGATAGCCAAAAACACAGGCTGCTACATCAATGTAACCGGGGTTGAGAAATTATATGAAGAGTATAAGCCCCTTGGTGTCATCCACCCCAACGGCGACTTGCAGGAAATGCCCTGGAAAATGAAGCAATTCAGCATCCTGGACAATAATGGAAACATTATCCATTTTGGCGAAGAAATGAAAGACTAGTGTTAAGTCAATAGTCTTGAGTCGTAAGTCCTAAGTCTGCTTTGTCCGATTCTGACTCAAGACTCCGGACTTTCGACTCAAGACTAATATGCCCCCTGGCTTAATTGATCAGCAGCTTGTAGCCCCGGCCGTGGACGTTAATGATTTCAACTGAGGGATCCTCCTTTAAATACTTGCGTATTTTACTCAAGAAAACGTCCATGCTGCGGCCATTGAAATAGTTATCGTCGTGCCAGATGTTGAGCAGCGCTTCTTCACGCGTAAGCACCTCGTTTTTACGGATACACAGCAGGCGCAGCAACTCGGCTTCCTTTGTTGATAGTTTCTGCTGGCTTTCGCCTATGGTAATAACTTGCTGGGTATAATCGAAAGTATAGTGGCCTATTTTAAAGGTGGTTTGTTTTTCTTCTTCGTGCTTTTCGGAGTTGCTGGCCCGTTTTAGCAGCGCGTTAATGCGGAGTAAAAGCTCCTCGATCCGGAAAGGTTTGGTAATATAGTCGTCGCCGCCCAGGTTAAATGCCTGGGTTTTATCTTCTATCATGCCCTTGGCTGTTGCAAAAATAATAGGTACGTGGGCGTTTATTTTTCGGATGTCCTTACCTAATGTGAAGCCGTCCTTTTTGGGCATCATCACATCCAGTATCAGCAGGTCGTAAGTGTGTTTGGTGAAGTTGCGGAGGCCTTCTTCGCCGTCTTTACACAAAACAACGTCGAACTTGCCTTTCAGTTGCAGGTAGTCCTGTAAAAGTAAACCTAAATTAGGATCGTCCTCAACCAGTAGTATTTTTTTCATGTATATTTTATAATCCGGAGTTCCGGTCCCGATAGCTATCGGGATTCTCCCTACGCCACCTGGAATTTCAATTCAAATTCCGAGCCTTTTTCTTTTTCTGATTTTACGCTGATGATGCCATTTAACCTTTTCACCACGGTATTTACATAGCTTAAACCCAGGCCAAAGCCTTTAACATCGTGCAGGTTACCCGTTGGTATACGGTAAAACTGTTCGAATATTTTGGTTTGCTGGTCGCGGCTCATGCCTATACCTTTGTCGGCCACCTTTATAACCACCTGCCCGTTTTTGTTTAGTGTAGTGATGGTAATATCAGGATCGCCGGCGCTGTATTTAATGGCGTTATCAATCAGGTTATAAATCACATTCGAAAAATGCAGTTCATCACCACTTATAACGGCATTTTCGGCATCCAATTGCAAGGTAGTTTTAGCATTGTGTTTTTGCAGTTTAAGCTGCATGCTGTCAACCACAACAGCAATCATTTCGTTAACATCAAGCGGCCGTTTTTCCAGTTTAAAATCGTTCCGCTCAATACGGGCCACATTCAGTACTCTTTCAATATGGCTGCCCAGGCGTTCGTTTTCTTCGTAAATGATATTGGCCAGGCGCGAAACGCGGCTCCTGTCGAAAGCAATTTCGTTATCCTTTAAGGCCTCGCTGGCTATCATAATGGTTGAAACAGGCGTTTTAAACTCATGGGTCATGTTATTGATGAAATCGGTTTTCATTTCCGAGATCTTCTTTTGCCTCAGGATCGAGAATATAGTATAGCCAAAACACAGCACCACTACAATCAATAAGCCGCCGGTTGTGGCCATAGTAGCCGTCATCTTTTTTAAGATGACCGAATTTTTTTGCGGGAATGCCAGCCGTATACGGCCCGGATCGTTAATGACATCTTTGCTGAATATGGAATGCTGATAGCTGGGGATATTTGCAAACGTAGGTCTTGCACCAGACTGATCGCTCGCGTTTGAGAATATCAACGAGTCGCTATTGGCAGTGGTGATCTCATAGCTAAATGGCAGATCGATACCCTGGTTATGCAGCTCAAACCGTAACAGCGTATCAATCCAAAACGGGTTTAAACGCATTTTTAAGGGTTCGCCGTATTTGCCGTATTCTTCGGCGAGGTTTTCAATTACGGTTGATTTGGTGTGTGCGGTATTTTGCAGCGAATCGTTTTCGAGCAGTCTTTTTACTTCCCTTAATTGCCTTTCTTTTTGTTTGCGAACCTGCTCACGCTGCCATAGCGGATTTAGCTGCGGCACCGAAATTAACTGCTTGCCAAACTGGGGATCCATATAAACATAGTGCAGCGTATCGTACTTGTGCAGCTTTTGGGGTTTTGGCATGGTTTTGCCCGGGCTGTTGCGCACCACTTCCGGCGTAAAACGGGCATGTGCCACGCCTAATTCATCGGTGTACTCATCAATGTTTATCAGGAATTTAATTGAGCCATTTTGCAGCATGCCCTCCAGTTCGTCATCCTCTCTTTTATTGGCTATCATGCGTTTTAGGCTGTCGCGCAATAAAGCTATCTTTTTTTCGCGGAGGCTAAGCTTCCGTTTTATCTTAACAGGAGGTTTTGCCGGAATAACATTGTCGTTATTAACTGCACTAATGATGGTGGTTGAGGTAGATACCGAACTCCAGACCGGTTTGTAGCCGTTGCCTCCCTGCGCTTTTACATTCAGGAAATTCTGGGCGTCCTGCTTGCTTACCCTTGACACCACATTATCAAGCGCTTCGTTTACAGAGCGGTCGAAAAGCTCGGACTGCATGTGGTATGATTGGTTAAGAAAATAAAATTGCATAGCCATCACCCCTAAAAGTGCGAAACTCATCAGGCCGATAATTAATGTTATGCTTCTCTTCTTCATCCTGAAAACAAAAATATTTTAAATAAACTCACATAGGTTGCTTTTAACAAATTTTAACAATTTACGGTTAATAATTAACATCTTGAATTATAGTTGTTTGCTAACTTTGAATTCCTATAAATCAGCAAAACCATGAGAACTCCTTTTTTAAAACCCGGATTTGAATTTATTTTTTCGCTCAGCCTACTGGCTATACTTGGTTTACCCCCTATGCTGATGGCGCAAAATCAGAAAGATATAGAGATTAAAATTGTAAACGGCGACACCACCGTTAACGGTAAAAATATAAAAGAACTTTCGGCGGAGGACAGGAAAAGCGCCTTAAAGGACATTAACCACCTTTCGGGCGGACTGGCGGCAAGCGGGGATGATGGCAAAAAACACGTTTTTATGTTTAAGCGTATCGATACGCTTGGCGGCGGCAGAATGAAAAGACGACAGTTCACCGAAAACATTGTGATTAATACCGATACAATGGGGAATGTTGCGGAGATGGGCACGGACAATGCCGGCGCGATGAAAAGAAGAATGAGTTTTCAGATACGCCCGGACGGAGGGATGCCTGACAGGGGCCGCATGAGAGGAAGAATTAATGAGGGCCCCTATGGGGGTTTGCAGGGACGCTTTGAGCGCCGCAACAGACAAAATTTCAGTTATGTAAATACCGATAACGAGGGCATCAGCACGCGGATAACCTTCCATATATCCGAAGTATCAAATGATGATTTGCAGCGCATGCCGCATATTGAAGGCGGGAAGCTGGAGGTAACGGATTTAAACATCGTCCCCGAATTTTCAACCGGCAAAACACTGCTGATGTTTAACCTGCCCGTAAAAACCGCCGGCACCGTAACCCTGCTTGACAGCGAAGGCAAAGCACTATGGACCGAAAAATCTGTTGGCGCCAGCTTCAGCAAATCATTTGTTTTAGGGCTTAACGGTATTTATTACCTGCAGGTAAAACAAGGTAACAGCATTGGCGTAAAACGCATCATAAAGGAGGAATAGCTTCAGTTGGCAGTTATTAGTTTGCAGTTTGCCTTCAATAAAAAGAGGCCCTTTCGGATGGAAAGGGCCTCTTTTTATTGAAAATGACTTAATGCAATGCCTGCAAACTGCCAACTCAGAACTGCAAACTGATTAGAACGGCAGATCGTCCTCATCAGGCGTAGCGCTGATATCGGCAGGTGGTGCGTATTCAGGGGTGGCGCTGGCTCCGGCAGGGGTCAGCATATTAATTTTCCATAACTGCATCGAGTTAAAATAGCTTTTCTTGCCGGTTTTATCAGTCCATGGCCTGCCTTTTAAGTTGAAGAACACTTCAACATCGGCGCCTACCTTTACATTATCCAATAAATTGCAGCGGTCCTGTATGGCCTCAAACTTTAAATACTCAGGATATTGTGGATTTTCGATGTATTCTAAAATCAATTCCCTTTTTTTAAGTGAGTCCGTAACCTGCATGGTTGCACCTATTTCGTGTACCTTACCCTTAATTTCCATAATTCAAAAAATTAAAAATGTAAAGTTAATAGAATAAGAAACAAAAACGGCTGTATTTAATTCATAAATTCGCAAAATATTATGCAAGTTTTCCACACTGAAAGTAAAATAGTTATCACCTGTAATAAAAGGCTGTCGCCCTACCTGCAAAAAGAAGTTGAAGAATTGGGCTTTAAACCCGTTCGCGTCTTCCAAACGGGTGTCGAGCTTTTGGGTACCGTAGCCGACTGCATCGCTTTAAACCTTAACCTGCGTTGCGCAAGCCAGGTGTTATATTTATTAAAAAGTTTTAAGGCCGAAGATCCCAAAGCGTTATACGATAACCTGCTTGAAATTGAGTGGGAAAACCTGATTGATTTTACAGGTTACTTTTCGGTGACCTCGAACGTTAACAACGAGCACATACTTACACCGTTATTTGCCAACGTAAAGGTTAAGGATGCCATTGTGGACCGGATAAAGGACAAAAAAGGCATCCGCCCAAACTCGGGACCCGAGGCTAATAAAACCGTAATACACCTGTACTGGCAGGACAGCGACGCCGATATATTTTTAGATACCTCGGGCGAAACGCTGGCTAAGCACAGCTACCGCAAAATACCGGGCAAAGCCCCTATGCTGGAAGCCCTGGCAACATCAACCATAATGGCCACCAACTGGGACCGCAAAAGCACTTTTATAAATCCCATGTGCGGATCGGGCACGCTGGCTATTGAGGCCGCTTTACTGGCCACCGAAAAATCGCCCGGGCTTTTCCGGATGAATTACGGTTTTATGCATATTATGGGTTATGATGAAACATTATTTTTTACAGAAAGAAGAAAACTGAAGGATAAAGCCAAAAAAGATACCGGCTTTAAAATTATTGCCACGGACATATCCGCCGACGCTATCGACATCTCCCAAAAAAATGCTAAAACTGCCGGCGTAGAACATTTGATTGAATTTAGTGTTTGTGATTTTGCGGACACGGAAGTGCCTGAAGAAAAAGGCATCATTATGTTTAACCCCGAATACGGCGAACGCCTGGGGGTACATAGCAAACTGGAGGCCACCTATAAACGCATAGGCGACTTTATGAAGACCCAATGCAAAGGCTACAAGGGTTATATTTTTACGGGCAACCCCGATTTGGCAAAGAAAATTGGCCTGCAGGCTTCCCGGCGTATAGAGTTTTATAATGGCAAGCTTGATTGCCGCCTGCTGGAATATGAATTGTACGAGGGCACCAGGCGCGAACCGGTGAAAGTAGTTTATAGCTGATCCATGTGCGCCGACTAATTAAGGCTGGACATTTCGCCTTTCTACCCAAACAAAAATCAAATGAAAAAGATCATCATCTGCATCATAATTATCCTCCAGGCCGGCTACAGCATGGCCCAGGAGCAATTGGTATTTCCGTTCCAGGGCGGAAAAGAGGCCATGAGCCAGTTTTTCAGGGATAGTTTAACGGTATCGCCCGGCATCATACAAAAAAGGGTGGTTGGTACCGCCGTTTTTAAGTTTACCGCCAATGCAAAAGGTGTTCTTTCCAAAATAATAGTTTATTATGCTGATGATGCCAGCCTGGCGTTCCCGGTTATCGACGCGTTAAAAAAATCGAACCATAAATGGATCATTCCCGATGGCGAAAAGACGCACGATTTTATTGTTCCTTTTATTTTTAGCTTTAATGCACCTGCGGAAGCTACGGATGACCTCCAAAAAACGGTTTACAATAACTACCTGAATAAAAACCCTATTCATACTTCGGACCAGTTGCCGCTGGATGTAGCAACGCTGCTACCGCCGGTGATGATTAGTTATGATATAGCGCCATAGCACCGGGTTGACATTTGAAATTGTCGCTCCAACATCAAACGTTCCTCTGGAACGTAAAATAAATGACATCTAATATTTCTACCGACCAGATGTCCCGATGGGACATTTGTAGTCTTCCATCCCATAGGGATGTTTGGTCGGTAGAATGAAAGTATGGCGTTAGCGTTCCGAAGGAACGCCTGGTGGTTATGCTACATTTGAGTTATGCCGTAGTCCGCGTTTTCCAAAGTATTTTCTTTCCCTGTATATTTGTACAGAGGCGCCATGTTACGCGTCTTCGTAATGCCCGACAATGGAAAACAGCGCCGTACAGCAACACCGCAAGATCATCCATATTGATATGGATGCATTTTACGCGTCGGTTGAGCAGCGGGATAACCCGGCATACCGGGGGATCCCATTGGTTGTAGGCGGCTTGCCAACGGGGCGCGGCGGTGTTGTTGCAACAGCCAGTTATGAGGCGCGCAAATTTGGAATCCGGTCGGCTATGTCGTCAAAACGGGCATTGCAGCTTTGTCCGCAAGCCACCTTTGTAAGACCCAGGTTTGCCGCATATAAGGAGGCATCCCAAAAGATCCGCGAAATATTCAGCCGCTATACCGATTTGATTGAACCGCTGTCGCTGGACGAGGCATACCTGGACGTGACTGCTGATAAACTAAACATCGGCTCGGCTATTGATATTGCAAAACAGATAAAACAGGCCATAAAGGATGAATTGCAGCTAACCGCATCGGCGGGTGTTTCTATCAATAAATTTGTAGCTAAAATAGCTTCGGATATCAATAAACCGGATGGTTTAAAGTTTATAGGCCCTTCTGCCATTGGAGAGTTTATGGAAAAGCTGCCGGTGGAGAAGTTTTTTGGCGTTGGTAAGGTAACCGCGCAAAAAATGAAGGGCATGGGTTTACACATCGGCGCCGATCTTAAAAACCTGAGCGAAGAGGAACTCACTAAGCATTTTGGCAAGGTGGGCCGGTTTTACTACCAGATTGTGCGGGGAATTGATAACCGCGAGGTACAGCCGCACCGCGAAACCAAATCTCTTGCAGCGGAGGATACCTTTGAATACGATTTGACGGCCCGGGAAGAGATGGAAGCCGAATTGGATAAAATTGCCGTTATTGTTTGCAACCGGCTGCAAAACCACCAGTTAAAAGGCCGCACCATCACCTTGAAAATAAAATACAGCGACTTTAAACAGATCACCCGGAACCAGTCATTCCCCACCGGTTTAAATGATTTGGAAACCATTAGCGCCACCGCCAAACGGTTATTAATTGCCAGCGGTATTGAGGACAAAAAGATCCGACTGCTGGGAATCTCGCTGTCTAACTTTCATGAGGTGGCTGTAAAAGCAAAGGAAGAAAAGCCCACAGATCAGTTGACGTTATTTGATTTTTGAAAGCCTTTAGGAAATTTGTTTTAAAAAAGAAGTCATGCCGAACTCGTTTCGGCACCCCATATGCAAATTATACACCATTTAGGCGAACATGCAACATGTACGCTAAGCAGGCGGCATGTCCTGTGGGGTGCCGAAACGAGTTCGGCATGACATACCTTTCGAAAAGCGATTTACCACCTCCCCTGATGTGAAGGCCAATGATTTTCATCCGGTTTGCTACCTTTGCACCCATGATTGACGTGATATTAAAAAAAGGCAAAGAAAAAGCTGTTCTTCACCGCCATCCCTGGGTGTTTTCAGGCGCCATTGAAGGGGTTAAAGGCAAACCTGCCAATGGCGACATTGTAAGGCTGGTGGACTCCAAAGGCGGTTTTATGGCTTATGGTTTTTATAACGATCAATCAAGGGTGGCGCTGCGTTTGCTGGAGTGGAACGAAAACGTTGAGGTAAACGAAAGCTGGTTCAGGGAAAAGGTTACCGTCGCTGTAGCCAGCCGCAATAGTATTTTGGTTGATGGCGTTACCAATACCTGTCGTTTAATATTCAGCGAATCGGATTATTTACCGGGATTGATCGTTGATAAATATGCTGGGCACCTGGCTGTGCAGGTGCTTACTTCGGGTATTGAAAACATGATGCTGGTTATTATAGATGAGTTGCAGCAACTGCTAAATCCTGAAAGTATTTTTGATAAAAGCGATGCCTCCAGTCGCGGGCACGAGGGTTTGGAAACCGTAAATACAGCGTTAACGCTTGCCCATCCGCCCGAACGTGTTGAGGTAAAGGAAAACGGCATCACCTATAACATAAACATCGCCGAAGGCCAAAAATCCGGTTTTTATTGTGATCAGCGCGATAACCGCAAAATCGTAGCCTCATACGCAAAAGGCAAAAAAGTGCTGGATTGTTTTAGCTATACCGGTGGCTTCACTTTAAACAGTTTGCAAAATGGCGCGGCGTCGGTTACCTCTGTTGATAGTTCGGTACTGGCTATTGATACCCTGAAAGAAAATATTGCGCTTAATCATTTGAATGGGTTACAGGCAACAGCTATTGTTTCGGATGTAAATAAACAATTGCGGAAATTTAAGGATGAAGGCGAAACATTTGATATTGTAGTGCTCGATCCTCCTAAATATGCGCCCTCGCGATCAGCCTTGGATAAGGCTGCACGTGCCTACAAGGATTTAAACCGTATGGGGATGCTGTTGCTGAATCCCGGTGGTTTGCTGGCAACGTTTTCATGTTCGGGCGCCATGAATATGGAGACCTTTAAACAGGTGTTGGCCTGGGCCGCGCTTGATGCCGGTAAACAGGTGCAGTTTATCCACCAGTTTTGCCAGCCGGAGGATCACCCGGTAAGGTCGTCATTTCCGGAAGGGGAGTATTTAAAGGGGCTGCTTTGCAGGGTATTTTAGTTGAGAGGTGAAGGGCGAAAGCTGAAAGGTAAAAGGTTTTTGCACTAATTATCTTAAATTAAATACTTCGGAATCGTCCAGTTTTTTGTTATTCAATCGTCATTACGGCCTAAACATAAAAACGTAATATCATGAATGAATTTGTAATGCTTTTCAGGAATGCGCCAACCGGCGATGCACGGCCATCGCCCGAGGTAATGCAGCAATTTGCGAAAAAATGGGATGTGTGGTTAGCCGGCATATCGGCCAAAGGGAAATTTGTAGGCGGCAGCCGCCTGAGTTTTGAAGGCCGCATATTAAAACCGGGCAACGTGGTTACTGATGGCCCCTATGCCGAAGTAAAAGAAATACTAGGCGGACTTATCACTGTAAAAGCTGATTCGATGGATGAGGCTTTTGAGATGGCGTACGGATGCCCCATACTACTGCTGGGCGGCTATGTTGAAGTGAGGCCGGTTATGGCAAATAATGCATAGCGAAAAAAAATACGAAATTGATATATACCCTGTCCAATTTAAAAACCACCGGTCGTCATTAGGGCATAACAATTAAATTAAAAAGATCATGAAAGAATTTGTTTTAGTTTTCAGAAATGTACCGCCACCAAGCGATGTGGTATTTACGCCCGAGCAAATGCAAAACGCCACCAAGCCGTGGATGGATTGGGTAGGCAGCATTGCCGCCCAAGACAAACTGGCAAGCCGCGGCGCAAGGTTAGGTTTTGATGGCTCTACCGTGAAATCTGATTTGGTAACGGATGGCCCTTATGCCGAAATCAAGGAAATTTTACTGGGCTTTATCGTCGTTAAAACAGAAACCAAAGAAGAAGCCATTGAGCTGGCTAAAGGTTGCCCGGTGTTAGCGCAGGGCGGTAATGTTGAGGTTAGGGATATTATCCCGGTTAACATGTAAAAAAAGCCGTTGTCATTGCCTTTGGTGGACCAAAGGCAATGACAATTTTGGTGGTCAGCAATGACATTGCCGCTTTTGTTTTTATTTTGTACCTACTATGCAAACCGGCAACGAACTCATTCCACATTTATTCAGGACAGAATACAGCAAAATAACCGCTGTATTGGGCAAGCTATTCGGCTTTGAGCACATTGAAATTGCGGAGGACCTGGTAAGTGATACCTTTTTACTTGCTGCCGAAACATGGGGGATGAAGGGCGTCCCCGATAATCCCGTTGCCTGGCTGTATACGGTTGCCAAAAACCGCGCAAAAGATTATTTAAAGCATAACAAAATATTCACCGATAAAATAAGTCCGGCCATACAGCTGGCAGGAGCCGGTCAGTTTGAAATTGATATCGATCTATCCGAAAAAAACATAACCGACAGCCAATTACAGATGATGTTTGCCATTTGTAACCCGGCAATTTCGGCCGAGGCACAGGTTGGTCTGGCGTTACGCATACTTTGCGGTTTTGGCATCGAAGAAATTGCCGATGCTTTTTTGAGCAATAAGGAGACTATCAACAAACGCCTGTTCAGGGCGAAAGAAAAACTGCGGAACGAAAAGGTAAAAATAGCTTTCCCCGATGCTTCGGAAATTGCTGACAGGCTGCAGACGGTTTTAACCACTTTATACCTGTTGTTTAACGAAGGATACTATTCGGTATCGCAAAATATTACCCTGCGGCAGGACCTTTGCCTGGAAGCCATGCGCTTAAATTTTCTGCTGGTTGAAAACAAGAGTACCGCCCTGCCGGCAGTTAAGGCCTTGCTGGCACTCATGTGCTTCCACGCCTCGCGGTTTGAGGCCCGGACAAATGAACAGGGTGAATTAATATCATATGACGACCAGGATACCGGTTTGTGGAACAGGGAATTGATTGAACAGGGCCGGTATTACATGAACCTTGCTGCCGAGGGTAACGAAGTATCGAAATATCACATTGAAGCCGGGATAGCGTACTGGCATACGGTTAAAGAGGATTCAGCAGAGAAATGGGAAAACATATTGCAACTGTACAATCGCCTGCTTTTGATTGAATACTCGCCCATTGCTGCGCTAAACCGCACCTACGCGCTCGCCAAAGCCGACGGGAAAGCCATTGCGATAACTGAAGCCGAAAAACTGAACCTGGCGAATAACCACCTGTATTTTTCGCTGCTGGGGTATTTGTATACCGGTATTGATGATGAAAAGGCTATTGCGCACCTAAAATCGGCACTAAGGCTGGCGAAGTCAGATTCGGATAAAGCGACGATCAGGAAACGGCTGTCGGCGCTGGCTTAAAAAAGTACTGCAGCTGCAAAATCCCGAAGATTTTGTTTAGATAAAACATTATATTTAACCAATAAAAATCCTAAATCATGAACCCAAGAGGAATCGACATTTCGGACCAAAACTCCACCATCAACATTAGTGCATTGCCATCGGACATTGCTTTTGTTTGGATGAAAACCAGCGAGGGCGAAACTTTCCAGGATCCAACTTTCCAGAACTATTACCACGAGGTTAAGGCGCTTGGTAACGTGATGCGCGGAGCATACCACTTTTTTATTTTTGAGGATGAGCCGATAGCACAGGCCAAAAATTTTCTTTCGCGCGGGGTAGATTTTACCTTACCGGGCGTTTTGCCGCCCATGCTCGACCTTGAAAACCAGTCGACTGACGCAAAGGACCAATGGGTAAAAGATAACGCTGCGGAATGCGTACAAAAGGTAACCGACTGGCTCAACTTTGTTAAGCAGGAAACCGGCAAAGACGCCATTATTTATACCTACAAAAATTACCTGATCGAGTATCTCGACAGTGCATCGTGGCCAAACAACGGCCTGTGGCTGGCTGCTTATCAAACTAACCCGCCGGGGCTGCCTCCCGGTTATACAACCGTAAACTGGTGGCAATACAGCCAATTTGGTCAGTTGGATGGAACAACTACCGGCGGCAGTATTGATTTGGATTGGTTTATGGGCACGCAGGAAGAATTGAATGCCCTGGCAAATATGCAGCCGCTGGCGGAGGGTTAACGTGCAAAACTTGCGAAGTTTAACCCAGATTATTTATTTTTCAAAGGCCTCGTTAAGGGCTTCGCCGTTTCAAAGCTTCGTAAGTCTTATTCCAATCCGCAAATCTTATCGAACAATCTTACCGTGAAACAGTTCAGTATTTAATATGCACATACATTTACCTCAGCGCTTCAGGGTACTGCTTTCTTTTTGTATTGTTGTTATCGTGGCGATGGTTTTCTTTATCAAAAGCAATTCGCGCCCGAAGAACGATTATCCCCACGTGACCGGGAAGATCATCTACCTCGATTCAGCAATGGGCAGTTTGCCAACCCGCGATGTGGGCAAATACCGCTATCTGAAAATAGAAAATTACCCTTATCCTTTCGAAATTTATGCAGATGAGCAGGGTGCCAGGATTGACAGTTTAAAAAAAGGCGATATCGTAACAGCAAGGTTTTACGAAACCAGCAATACAAAAGAAGAGCACATAAACCGTTTTTTGCAATTTTTGGAGAAGAACAATAAGCTCTATTTTAAGCGGACAGATTTTATGGCAAACCTGGGGTATGTTATCATCGGCTTGTCCATCGCATTAATGTTCTTTTTTTATACGTTGTATAAAAAGAATAAAATCCCTTATTAACCCGCAATCTCCGCTACGATGTTCAAATCAAGATCGTTTTATGCTATCCTTATCGTCATCACCATCATTCTTGGCTTGTTATCCAGGCGCATTGCGGGTGTTCCTTTATTTATAGGTGATGTGTTGTGGGCCACTATGATCTATTTTATGGTGCGATTTCTGTTCATCCATAAACCGGTGAAGTTTATTGTGATAGCAAGCCTGCTGTTTTGTTATGCCATTGAATTCAGTCAGCTTTACCAGGCGCCCTGGATCGATAATATCAGGCATACCTTCATCGGCGAACTGGTGCTGGGCGAAGTGTTTGTTTGGGGCGATTTGCTGAGTTATACCGTTGGGGTAGTGATCGGTGTTTTGGTGGACCGATACTTTTGTAAAGCCCGGTAGCCATTAGATACAAACAATTTTTATTTAACCTATCAAAACAAACTACCTTGTTTGCCATTCCTCGGCACAAACAAATCATAGTTAAACTCAGGCATATCGCGACCGGCTAAAAACCGGTTGCAGGACATTTTAAACAATTGGTGTATCGATTCGGCTACCTTGCCCTCGCCGCCCATGCGACGGCCAAAGTTGCTGTCGTTTAACTGACCGTCGTGGCATGATTTTATCATGTTCAATACTTTTTCGGCCCTGTCGGGGAATGCTTTGTATATCCAATCGGTAAACAGCTCGGCTATGCTGCCGTTTAACCGCACAATGGTAAAACCGGCCGAAAGTGCCCCCCTGTCGGCAGATGCTTTTATAATGCTAGGTATTTCGTTACTGTTTAACCCGGGAATTATCGGCGCTGCCATTACCCTTACCGGTACGCGTTTTTCTGATAGTTTTTGTATTACAGCCAGTCTGCCGGTTGCTGTTATGGTACGCGGCTCCAGCTTTTGGCGCAGCTGCTCGTTCAATGATGTGAGCGACACATTAACATGCACCAGGTTCATGGTAGCCAGCTCGGCAATAAGATCCAGGTCGCGCAGGATAATGTTGTTTTTAGTAATGATGCTTACCGGGTTCCGGTATTTTAAAAATACCTCTAAAAGGGAGCGGGTGATCTTCAGCTTACGCTCAACGGGCTGGTAGCAATCGGTATTGCCTGATAGCAGGATACATACGGGTTTGTAATTCTTTTTGTTAAAATATTGTTCAAGCAATTCGGCGGCATTGGGCTTTACAATAATTTTGCGCTCAAAATCAAGCCCGGCGCTAAATCCATAATATTCGTGGGTATTGCGCGCGTAGCAATAAATACAGCCGTGTTCGCAACCCTGGTACGGGTTTATCGAATACATGTGGCTCAAATCGGGACTGTTCGACTCGCTGACTATTTTTTTGGGTGTTTCTTCAAAAAGCTGGGTGGCGCTATTTTCCAGGAGCGGCTCGTCAAGCCCCTCGATATGCTCCAGCACATATTTGTTTTTAAGGAATTTATTGTGGGTATTTACCTGTGCCCCGCGCCCCTTAAAAAACTCGTCGTTCTCTTCGTGTCCCATAGGGCAAATTTGCTAAATTATTTAGCAAATTACAACTCTATCAGTTTGTTTTTTATGGCGTACAATACAAGCCCTACACGGCTTTTAACATTCAGTTTTTCAAACAACTGGTCGCGATAGCCGTCAACTGTGCGCACGCTGATACGCATCTGGTCGGCAATTTCTTTATACGTAAGCTCGGTACTTGCCAGTTTTAAGAATTCAATTTCCCGGGTATTTAACTTATCATGTTCAATGGGATGGTTAATGGAATCAACCAGCAGCCTGGTAACAAAATCGGGGTAATAAACTTCGCCTTCCGAAACTTTGGTCAAGGCCATTTTAACTTCGTTGGGTTCGGCATCTTTGAGCAAGTACCCTTTAACGCCCTGTTTGAGCATCGAAAGCACCCTTTCGGGGTCATCAAGCATCGATAATACGATCACCTGGATTTTAGGATGCGTATTCCGCAGCCAGCGTGCGGTGCTAACGCCGTCCATTACAGGCATGTTAATATCCAGTAAAACGATGTCGGGTTTGCCCGCCTGGTGAATTTTTGTGATCAATTCTTCGCCGTTGGCCGCTTCGAAAAGCACGCTGTAGCCATCAATATTATTAATTAGCGAAGCGATGCCGCTTCTGAATAAGCGGTGATCATCAACCAAAGCTATTTGGAAGCTCTTCATCTGTGTATAGTCGTTGTTCTAAAGGGTTTAGGGTAATTTTTATATTGCAGCCTTTACCGGGCTGGCTATCTATTTTAAAAATGGCTCCGATAAGGCTCGCCCTGTTTTCCATGTTTTTTAATCCCGAGCCATCTCCTTTATTTTCCTGGTCGGGCACAAAACCATCACCGTCATCATCGAGGGTTAAATTAAACAATTCGGGGTAATATCGCAAACCGATTGAAAAATGTTTGGCGCTGGCATATTTAAGCATGTTATTAACCGATTCCTGGAAAATGCGGAACAATACCAGTTCGCGCTGCTCGCCCAGGGGAATAACCTCGCCGGTAACCGCCAGTTCGGCCTTTACAATACCACTTTTGTTTAACCTGGCTACTTCTATTTCAATTGTTTTAACCAGCCCGATTCGGGTGATGTGTTCAAAACTCAGGCTTTTCGACAGGTCGCGCAGGTCGCTGATGGCCTGGGCAACCAGTTCGCGGCTTTCGTTTATTTTTACCAGTTTTTGTGCTTCGTCAATGGTGTTTATCATGGCCAGGTCCAGTTTAACAAAGGATAGTACCTGGGTTATATTATCGTGAATTTCGCGGCTTACATGGGTAAGCGTTTGTTCCTGCATCTCGATCTTAGCTTTTAAAAGCTCCTGCCTGAACGAGGCCTGCAGTTGCTGCTGCTCCTGTTTGTGCTTAATTTGCTTGTTGCGGTATAAAATAACGAAGTAAATGATAAAGCCGGTAACCACTGTAAACAGCACAGCTGTCGACAATAAAATTATCTCAATATCTTCAAACCGCATGGTTGTTGTCAATTTTTCTGTTGTCAGTAAATAAGGCTATCCCGACCAGTATGGCAAATATATAAACTATACTGTACCATAAATAAAATACAACAATATAAAGGGACAGGTCGCTTTTGTAGACATTGGAGAGCCCTATTACCAGGAACATGGTGGTTGAGTAAAAAATAATTCCGGTGTTAAACCAAAAGGTACCCTGTTTCATCAAGGGTGTTTTTAAAGGCGAGAGCAGCATTTGCTTGAAAAGCATCAGTGCAAAAATAACCAGCAGCGCAAGCGTCGGCACGTTTACGTAGGTTGGGAATGTGTTATGATAGGGCTGCAGGTACAGCGCATTAATTATGGAAAATGGCGTCAATACGGCAATTGATACCAGGATGATTGTTTTAAGCCTGCGGTTGGTAAACAGGTAATAATAGGTGAGCGCATAAAATATATACTCAACAATTGCCCGTATATGGTATATGGGAGCATTGCTTTTGTAAACCGCGATATAAATGTTTTCAATGATGTTCAGCGATAATGATGCGACAGCGGCAGTAGCTAAAACTTTAAAGGCGGGTTCCAGCCTTTTATATCGCAAAACACCTATAAGTGCAACAGCAAAAAGCAAAATATCGCACAGGTAGGTTATAATAAATATGGCGGTATGATTCAATTTTTTAAGGGAAAATGATTCTAAATTTTACAATATTGTTAATAAAACCAATACGGATGCGACAGTCCTGGTGTTACAGGCGCCCGCATCCGTAGAGGTTTGGTTTATTTTTTTAGTAAATTTTTCTTCTCAATAAATATGCTGTTTTTTTACAAAAACAGTTAAAAGTTTATTAACTTAAATTTGTGCAAAAAGGCGGGCATGGCGGCGGTCCACCACAAATATCACCTGTATTTACATATGGCGTTTTAGCATTTTCATCAGTATTAAGTTCGGCGCCGCTGTACAGCAAGGTAAAATAATTACCGGGCTTTCCTACAAAATCAGCATGCTTTGCTAAATTGATACTGATACCTACAACCTTCGGATTAGCAAGCAGGGATGCTAAGCTTTCACGGTCAATAAAAAAGCCATTAAGCCGCTGATTGTCGGGAGTTAAAAGTCCAGGCCCCTCGTCGGATGAATTTTGTTGTTTGTACTCCTGTATCAAGCTCTTAGCTAGTGCAGGATCGATAATTGTTGCCATAAATTGTTAGTTAGGGTTTAATGAAATAGTTTATCAATTATACGTTATCACCCATGAAAAGATACCCCGTGCTTTAACGGTATTTTGCAGGGTTAAATCACGGGGCTGGGGGCATGAGTCTCAAGTCGAGAGTATTGAGTCAGAAGTCGTGATTGGGACGGAAAAAATCGGGCAAAGATCTTGGATAGCAGAAAGCCCAAGGAGCAAGTTCTACTGATCCTGACTCAAGACTCTCGACTTGAGACTCAGGACTCAAGACTATCCGTCCAGCAGGAAAACGAACAATTCCCTGGGGCCGTGGGCGCCTAAAACAAGTGTTTTTTCGATATCGGCTGTACGGCTGGGGCCGGTAACATTGCTGATCATGGAGGGCAGGTTGTTGCCGTATTTGTTTTTGATGAGCTTAAAGCCATCTTTCAAATCAAGCACCAGTTGCGATGTATACGCTAACACTATATGAACCGGCGGATAAATGCTGAGCCTGCGGCCGGCCATACCGGCGTTTGAAAGCAAAATGCTGCCGTTGCGCGCAATCAGGGCCTCGCAAAGGGTAAAGCCAACGTCGGCTTGTTCAAAGTCTTTGTCGGTTTCAAAAAAAGGATATTCAAAGCGATTTAAAACATCCTGCAGTGCGGGTTCCCAGCAGTAAATTTTACGCCACTTGCGCTCTTCGGCGAGGCCGAGCAGGTTTTCAATAAACTGAACCTCATCTTCACAAAAAACAAACTGGCCCGACACGGCAGTAAACTGTTCCGCAAAAAGTACCTCGGGTAATTCGTCCGTTGCAGGGTAATGCGGCAGATCCTCCAGGTTAGGGTAGGGGTTTTCCCTTTTTTCAAGCAGTGCCTTACGGATCTTCTTAAGCAGTTTTTCTTTTGATGTAGTTATATCGCGCATGTAGATGAGCTTAAAGCGAAAAGCTTAAAGCAAAAAGCCCAAAGCGAAACAAGCAAATAGCTTTTAACTTTGGACTTTCAGCTTTAGGCTAAAAATTATTCTTTCTCGTCAGGGTTTCTATCAAACGTACCTGAATGATCGGCAACGCCTTCGGGTATTAGCGCGCTGGCGGCCGGGGTTTGGTCGGCTTCGGGGCCGTTTACAAACTCGTCATAAGTGGTACGGTTATCAAACGGACGCTTGCCCAATATCTCTTCCAGGTCCGATTGAAATAATATTTCTTTTTCCAGCAGCTTATCAGCCAGCTTTATCAAGCCGTCTCTTTTGTCAATAAGCAGCTTTTTGGTCATCTGGTAAACATCATTTATCTGGTTGCGAACTTCCTGGTCAATCAATTCCGATGTTTTTTCGGAGTATGGTTTGTTAAACTGGTATTCGCCCTGCGTATCGTTAAAGGATACATTGCCTACTTTGTCATTCATACCATAAATGGTAACCATGGCGTAGGCCAGTTTGGTGATCCTTTCCAGGTCGTTTTGCGCACCTGTTGATATTTTCCCGAAGGTGATATCTTCGGCAACGCGGCCGCCCATCGTCATGCACATGCCGTCTATCAGTTGTTCGGTAGTGTATAAAAACTGTTCTTTTGGCAGATATTGGGCATAACCCAGGGCTGCAACGCCACGCGGAACGATGGATACCTTAACCAGCGGATCGGCATGTTCCAAAAACCAGCCGGCTATGGCGTGGCCCGCTTCGTGGTAAGCCACAATGCGTTTTTCTTCGGGCGATATGATCTTGTTCTTTTTCTCCAAACCACCAATCACGCGGTCAATAGCGTCCTGGAAATCCTGCATATCAACAGCTTCCTTGTTTTTACGGGCAGCTATCAGTGCCGCTTCGTTACAAACGTTGGCAATTTCGGCGCCTGCAAAACCAGGAGTTTGTGCCGATAATTTTTTAGCATCAACACCATCAGCCAGTTTAACCGGTTTTAAGTGTACTTTAAATATTTGCTCGCGGCCAATCAGGTCGGGTTTATCAATAGATACCTGCCTGTCAAAACGTCCAGGGCGTAATAATGCCGAGTCCAGTACGTCAGGGCGGTTGGTAGCTGCAAGAATAATAATACCCGAATCGGTGCCGAAACCATCCATCTCAACCAGTAACTGGTTCAGCGTGTTTTCGCGTTCATCATTACCACCTACAATATTGTTTTTGCCACGTGCACGGCCAATAGCGTCAATCTCATCAATAAAGATGATACATGGCGCTTTGTCTTTTGCCTGGCGGAACAGGTCACGAACACGTGATGCACCTACACCCACAAACATTTCCACAAAGTCCGACCCTGATAACGAGAAGAAAGGAACCTGCGCCTCGCCGGCAACGGCTTTGGCTAATAAGGTTTTACCGGTTCCGGGAGCGCCTATTAACAGGGCGCCTTTTGGTATTTTACCGCCCAGGTTGGTGTATTTTTTAGGGTTTTTAAGGAAATCTACAATTTCCATCACCTCTTGTTTTGCTTCTTCGAGGCCGGCAACATCATTAAAGGTAACCGATACCTGCGCTTCTTTATCAAATAGCGTAGCCTTTGATTTGCCGATATTAAATATCTGGCCGCCGGGACCGCCACCGGCACCACCACTCATACGGCGCATAATAAACAACCATACTGCAACCAGCAATACTGCCATTATAATACATTGTACAAACCAGTTCGATAACAAGTTTTCATGCGGGGGGTCAATTGAAACCGGTACTTTGTCGGCTTCCGCCACACTTGCCTGTGCATCGTTAACGTCTTTTTTCAAGCCATCGTAACTGCCCTCGTTAAATATATATTGAGGCACATCTTCGTCGGCGCCTAAGCCAAATTCGCGGGTTTCTTTTTTGGCATCGCTATACTCGGGTTTTGCTATACTGCCTTTCTTTAAAAAAACCTGGGCGTAAATCAGGTCGCCGCTTTTAAAGGCCACAACTTTTTGCACATCGCCTTTTTTGAGCATGCCTTCAAACCTTTGAAAAGTTATAGGGCTTTGCGGGCTGCCGCTCATCATTGCAGCAACGCCCAGTACAACCACCAAAATAATTACGTAAAACCACATAATATTTGGTTTCGGCGGTTTTGGGGCTATTTTTTTATTTGGTATCTTCCGTAATGGTTTTGGTTTTTCCAATTTATTATCTTTCATTACAATTTTTTAATTTTTTAAGGGTAACGAAGCTATCATAAGCAATTTTTAGTTTTTTGCCGCTTATGACAGATCCATTTCTTTACAAACTCAAACTTACAATCTTTTAATTAACATCTGTACAGATGTGACATTGACGCACGTAAAACGCTTTTGTTACGCTTATGCGCTTTTATACATTTTAATTTCGGCATCGCCCCACAAATCTTCCATGCCATAAAACTCACGTTTGTCGGTTCTGAAAACGTGAACAATTACATCAACATAGTCCAGCAGTATCCATTCGCCAAACTCCAGGCCCTCTTTTTTCCAGGGTTCCTGCTGCGTGGCTTTAAAAATTTCATCTTCTACGCTATTTGCTATTGCTTTAACTTGTGTGGCTGACTCGGCATGGCAGATCACAAAATAATCGGCCACCGAACTGAATATATTACGAAGGTCTAACCTGATAATATCATTTCCTTTTTTTTCCTGGATGCCGTGGATGGCAAGCTCAGAAATAAGAGCGGATTCACTTAACGCTTTGTTTTTTACCATCAAAAAGAATTAGTTTTGAACGATCTTGGTTTCTAATTTATTATACTTTGCAAAATAACATAATTTCGGGGTTATTTGTTGGACAAAATTTTGTTATACTCAAAGAAGTTGACTCCACAAATGACTTTCTTAAAAACTTAGTGTCAAATTCCAAGCCAGTGATCGAAGGTACGGTCATTATGGCAGAAAATCAATATGCCGGCCGGGGGCAGCAACAAAACACATGGCACGCCGAAGCCGGCAAAAATTTAACCTTCAGTGTATTGCTGAAACCCAACTTTTTAGCTATCGCCAACCAGTTTGACCTCACCAGGGCCGTTAGTATGGGTGTTTTTGACGCTTTGGAGCCTTTGCTGGGCGATAAACTAAAAATTAAATGGCCCAATGATATTTACTACCAGGACAGTAAACTTGGCGGTATGTTAATTGAAAATATGATACAGGGCGGACAAATAAAAAACTCCATAATTGGCATAGGCTTAAATGTAAACCAGCAAAACTTTGCGGCCGGCCTGTCAAACGCCATCTCCGTAAAGCAAATCTTACATCAGGATTATGATTTAAAAACTTTATTGTCCGAAATTTGCCGCCACGTTGAGGCCTGGTACCTGAAATTAAAAGCCGGAAAAATTGAGGATGTAAGGAATACCTATTTAAACCGACTATACTGGATAAATGAGGTACGGCAGTTTAAAACAGAAAACGGCATATTTGAAGGCGTAATAAAAAATGTGCGTTACAACGGATTATTGGTTGTTGCGGATAATAATAATACTGAATTGGAGTTTAGCCTGAAACAAATTGAGTTTTTAAACAAGTAATATGGCAACCCTGATTATTGTTAAAAAAAGTTAAATAAAAAGCGGTAGGCCATTTGGGGCACGCAGATTCAGATTGTGAACAGAAAGTAGCAATAGGTTTGCCGGTGACCGATAATTAAAATTGATAAACAAAAGGAATAAAAAATGAAGAAGTTATTATTTGTGGCGATGGCCATTTTGGTAAGTTTTGCGGCCCACGCCCAAATTGAATCGCCTGTAAAATGGTCATATGCGGCGAAAAAGATCAGCAGTACCGAAGCGGTGGTATTTTTAAGGGCCACCATACAGGACGGCTGGCATATTTACTCGCAAAATGTAAAAGAAGGCGGCCCTATTAAAACCTCATTTACGTTTTCCCCATCAAAAGAATATAGTTTGGTTGGCAAAACATCAGAACCAACTCCTTTTACCAAATTCGAAACTGCCTTCAGCATGAATGTTAGCTATTTCGAAAAATCGGTTACTTTCCAGCAAAAAATTAAACTAAAATCGGCAAAGGCATCTGCGGTAACAGGTAAGCTGGAGTATATGACCTGCAACGATAAAAAATGCCTGCCGCCCGATGACATTGATTTTTCTATTCCTTTAGGTAAATAAGCTGCAGCACAAAGAAATGAGAGCATACAGCCACCTTCGTTCTTTAAAGGCCTTTGTATTCCCCGTACTGGCCATTATGATATTTTTAGCTACCGGGACAAACACCGCCAGCGCCTTTCAAAAAAAATCTGCAGATACCGTTTCAACCGGCGATCTGCAGTTTACCAGTATCCCTACTGCTGCGGATAGTATAGCAGCCCGCAAAAAGCACCTGGATAGTGTAAAAAAAGCGCAGGCGAAGTTGGAAACAGCAAAGCAATCGAAAGAAAAGCCAAAGACACCCTGGGAAATTTTTATCGCCGGATTCCTGGGAGGGTTATTAGCGATAACCATGCCCTGCATTTACCCCTTGTTGCCTTTAACGGTTAGTTTTTTCACCAAAAAGTCGGGTTCAAAAGCAAAAGGTATTCTGCATTCGCTGCTATACGGCTTATCAATTATTATCATTTATGTGGCCCTGGGGCTAATTATAACCATTGCGTTTGGCCCCGATGCACTAAACGTGCTGGCTACTAATGGCATATTTAACCTGTTCTTTTTCCTGTTGCTGATTGTGTTTGGCATTTCGTTTTTGGGAGCGTTTGAAATAAATCTGCCAAGCTCGCTGGCCAATAAGCTGGATGCAAACGCTGACAAAGGCGGCATAACAGGGATATTTTTTATGGCTGCAACGCTGGTTGTTGTTTCATTTTCATGTACAGGCCCCATTATAGGCACCCTGCTTGTTGAAGCAGCTTCAAAAGGCGATCGCCTGGGTCCTGCACTGGGTATGATGGGCTTTTCGCTCGCCCTGGCCTTGCCTTTTACGCTATTTGCGTTATTCCCGTCGGCGTTAAAGAGTTTGCCAAAATCGGGCGGATGGCTCAATAGCATAAAGGTAGTTTTAGGCTTTTTGGAACTGGGCTTTGCGCTTAAATTTCTTTCAAATGTCGACCTGGCCTACCATTGGAACTGGTTCGACAGAGAAGTATTTCTGTCGTTATGGATAGCCCTTGGCATATTGCTAGTGCTGTATTTAATTGGCAAAATTAAATTCGAAAGTGACAGCGATGTTAGTCACCTTTCGGTTCCGCGGACGTTTTTTGCCATCGGCGTGTTAGCGTTTGTTGTTTATATGATCCCGGGTTTGTGGGGCGCACCGCTTAAGGTAATCAGCGGCTTTTTACCGCCTCCAGCCACACAAGACTTCGACTTAACCAGGATACAGGCGGGTGCTGCGGCTCCCGTTCAAAATGTATCGATAAAAGAAAAAAAATACGAAGCCCTTTTTAGTCGCGGAAAACATGCCGGTTTAAATGAGTGGTACGATTATGACCAGGCCTTACAGGTTTCGAAGGAATTGAAAAAACCGATACTGATAGATTTTACCGGCTGGAATTGCCCCAATTGCCGTAAAATGGAGAATCAGATTTGGCCCGATGCCGGCGTGCGGCAACGTATGCAAAATGATTTTGTGTTGCTTGAATTATATGTTGATGAGAAAACCGATCTGCCGGCTTCGGAATTTTACAATTCAACCTTTAGTGGAAAAAAGATAACCAGCATTGGCGCCAAGAACAGTGACCTGGAAACAACCAGGTTTAATACCAATTCGCAGCCTTTTTATGTAATTATTGATGGCGACGGCAATACGCTCGTGCCTCCGCAGGGTGCCAATTTTAGCGTCGACAATTACACCAAATATCTCGATAGCGGTATTGCCGCCTACAAGCAAGAACAATAGCCAACACATGATTTACTAGTATAACGATGGGTTTAAAATACATCGTTATACTAGTATGGGGCAACAAATCTCAATTACTAATTTTTCTCCCGAAAAATTAGTGTAAATTCGCGCAATTTTAAAGGCACTAATTAATATCCCCTACCTTTGCACTGAGGTGATTGGATGAAACTATTTTAAACGCAAAACTGCGCGCTCTCAAAAAACAATGACGCAAATTAAAAATATAGGACTTTTTACCTCCGGCGGCGATGCGCCCGGAATGAATGCTGCCATAAGGGCGGTTGTGCGCTCGGCAATATATTATGAGTTAGAAGTTATAGGTATACGACGCGGATTTGAAGGAATAATAAACAATGATTGTTTCCTGATGGACCGCAAATCGGTATCAAACATCATCCAACGTGGAGGCACTATTTTAAAATCGGGCCGCAGCGAACAGTTTGCCACCCCGGAAGGCCGCAAAAAAGCTTACGAGCAGTTGAAA
>Ga0068855_100000971_pt1 | contig 35725 bp, 30 predicted proteins | sample KBSCornC52_FD_66592 | JGI IMG/M metagenome (GOLD analysis project Ga0068855, IMG submission 66592) | Corn rhizosphere microbial communities from Kellogg Biological Station, Michigan, USA - KBS Corn C5-2 | ecosystem: Host-associated > Plants > Roots > Rhizosphere > Soil ...
CACCGGCGGCAGGAGTTCATCGGGAAACTCGCATTGCCCGTCGTCGGTGAAAAGATTCTGACACAACCGCCCGGCCCCGACCGGGGTGGGGGCGGGGCGGCGACCCGGGTTTCCCGCTCCATGGCCGAGTTGGTGGCGAAATACCGGAATGGAAGCCCCGCCGACCGGCTTTTGGAAACTTTAGGGGCGCCCGACAGTGAATTACGCATCGTTTTGGGCCCTCTTTCGCCCGTCGGGCGCCTTCGCGCAGGGTTCCAATCGACCGATCCTTCCGTCATTGCGCTCATGGTCGCCACCGTCCCTACCACCGCCGCGCCCGCCACCGCACCCGCCACGCCCAACCGCGCGGTGCGCATGCTCGGGCGCTACCAGTTGATGCGTCTGCTCGGCAAGAGCGCGCAGACCATGGTGTGGCTGGCGCTGGACACGCGCGGCGACGTCGAGGTCATGCTGGCGATGCCGCGCGCCCGGCCGGCCGACCCGGACGCGCTCGGCGCCTGGATCGCCCGCGTCACCCGCAGCGGCCGCCTGAAGCACCCGAAGCTGGCGCGCGTCCTGGACGTGGGCGAGCACGAGCGCTGGCCCTACGCCGTCTACGAACGCGAGCAGTTCGTCACCTGGGGCGAGAAGCTCACCGCCAAGGGCATGCCGGCGGCGGAACTGACGCAGTGGAGCGTGCAGGTGCTGCAGGGCCTGGCCTTCGCGCACGAGGCCGGCTCCGCACACCGCGACCTGCAGCCGTATTCGCTGCTGGTCGACGACGCCGGCAACGTCAAGCTGCTGGGCCTGGAGATCGTCGACGCCCATTCGTTCGCCAGCGCCTTCATCGCGATCTCGCCCGACGCCGACGGCCAGCAGGCCGCGATGGACGAACGCCGCATGCAGCGGCTGGCTGCCGAGATCGACGTGCTGTCGTTCGGCCTGGTGATGAACCAGGTGCTGGCCGGCGTCGCGCCACTGGAGGAGCCCGACGTCGCCCGCGTCGTCGGGCGCCTCCCGCCGTTCGGCCACGAGATGGTGCGCCTGCCCTGGACGGTGCCGCAGCCGATTCCCGAGCCGCTGCGCGCCATCGTCAACCGCGCCACCGACCGCCAGGAGCGCCAGCGCTATCGCAGCGCGCGCACCTTCGAGCGCGCGCTGGAAGGCTGGCTGCAGTCCACCGCCGACCAGGACGCCGGCCCGATCACCTTGCTGCTCGGACGCATGCGCTCCGTCGGCCTGCTGCCCGCCATGCCCGGCGGTGCCGACCGCGCCGCGCGGCTCGCGCTGCTCGAGACGGGCCACACGCACGAGCTCTCCGGCGTCGTGCTGCAGGACTTCGCGCTGTCGTTCGAGCTCGTGCGCATGGTCAACTTCGCGCAGTCGCAGGCCGGCCACAGCGGCAGCGGCGCGGTGCTGGCGATCCACCGCGCGATCGCGATGGTGGGCCTGGACGGCGTGCGCCAGGCCGCACTGTCGCTGCGCCCCTGGCCGGGCCCGCTCAACGACGACGCCGCCAATGCGCTCACCGCGCTGATCCTGCGCGTCAAGCGCGCCGGCAACATCGCACGGGCGCTGCAGCCGGCCGGCTACGACCAGGAGGTGGTGTACCTCATCACCGCGCTGCAGAACCTCGGCTGGCTCGTCGTGCAGTACCACTTCCCCGACGAAGCCGCGCAGATCCGCCGCCTGATGCAACCCGTCGCTGCGCGGAAGGAGGGCGAGCCCGACGAGCAGGGCATGACGGGCGAGGGCGCGTCCTTCGCGGTGCTGGGCATCGACATCGACGCCCTGGGCGCCGCCGTGATGCACCACTGGGGCCTGGACGATGGCGTGCAGCAGATGGTGCGCCGCGCGCCGCCCACGGGCCCCATCCACACGCCCACGTCCGACGTCGACATGCTGCGCCTGGTGGCCAGCTGCGCCAACGACGTGCTCGACGCCGTCGCGCTCGCACCGCGCCAGTCGGCCACCGCGCTGCAGCGCGTCGCGCAGCGCTACGGGCGCGCGCTCGACATCACGCTCAAGGACATCCAGGACGCGCTCCAACCCCCGTCGGCTGCCAGGCCGGATCGGGCGGACGCGTGACGCCCGCCGCGCGCCGCACGCCCGCGCGGGGGGCGCCCATGCCCGCGACGCGCGGAGGCGCGCGATGAGCGCCGTGCCGCAGCCCGCGCGCAATGGCGCGCGCCGCATCGGCCGCTTCGAGCTCAAGAGCGAGCTCGGGCGCGGCGCGCAGGCCACCGTGTGGCTGGGCTACGACCCGCGGCTGCAGCGCGAGGTCGCGGTCAAGGTGATCAATCCCGACGCCGATGCGGCGTCGGTGGCGCAGTGGCTGGACGAGGCGCGTGCGGTCAGCCGGCTCGCGCACCCGAACGTCGTGCCGGTGTTCGAGGCCGACCAGGACGGCGCGGTGTCGTTCATGGTGTTCGAGTTCGTCAAGGGCCCCACGCTCACCGACCTGCTGAGGAAACGCGGCAAGCTGCCCGAGCGCGAGGCCGCCACGCTGATGCGCGACGTGCTCGACGCGATCGCCACGGCCCACGCGCAGGGCATCGTGCACCGCGACCTGAAGCCGTCCAACATCCTGCTCGATGCCCAGGGCCGGCCGCGCGTGATGGACTTCGGCATCGCCGCGCGCGTGGCCGATGCGCACGACGGCCGCATCGCCGGCACGCCCGGCTACATCTCGCCCGAGGCGATCGCCGGCGCCAAGCCGCATCCGCTGATGGACGTGTTCGCGGCCGGCATGATGCTGGGCCAGATGATCTGCGGCCGGCCGCTCCTGGTCGAGCGCGACCCGTACCGCATGCTCGAGCGCACGCGCGACGAGGACATCGCCTGGCCGCCCGAGATGGTCGACGCCCGCACCGGCAAGGATCCGACCGACGACGTGCTGCGCGCGCTCGTCATGCGCGCCGTCGCGCGCGATCCGTCGCGCCGTCCCGAATCGGCCGCCGCATTCCGCAATGCGCTGCACGAGTGGCTGGACCCGGCGCCCGTGGGCGCCGAGGGCGGCGACCGCGCGACGCTGGAGTTCCTGCTCCGGCGCATGCGCCACAAGAGCGATTTCCCTGCGCTGTCCGACGCCGTGGTGCGCATCCAGCGCGTGACGCAGTCCGAGAACGCGAGCATCGCCGGCGTGACCGACGAGATCGTGCGCGACGTGGCGCTCACCAACAAGCTGCTGCGCATGGTCAACACCGTGCACTTCCGCAACGCGGGTGCCGGCTCGATCGCGTCGGTATCGCGTGCCGTGTCGCTGGTGGGACTGGCGGGCATCCGCTCGATGGCGCTGTCGCTGGTGCTGCTGGAGCACATGCAGGACAAGTCGCATGTGGCGCGGCTCAAGGAGCTGTTCCTGCAGGCGATGATGGCGGGCACGCTCTGCGACGAGCTCACGCCCACCGCCAAGGCGCATGACGAGCCGTTCCTGGCGGGCATGATGTCGCAGCTCGGGCGCATGCTCACCGAGTTCTACTTCCCCGAGGAAGCCGCGCTGATCCGGCGCCGCGTCGAGCCCTCGTGGCAGCGCGGCGAGTGGTCGCAGGCCATCGAGGATCGCGCCGTCGGCGAGGTGCTGGGGCTGTCGTACGAGCAGCTGGGCGTGGGCGTGACCAAGGTCTGGAGCCTGCCCGATTCGCTGCGCCGCGCCATCACGCGCCCCGAAGGCGAGGCGCCGGCGCGCCCCGTCGACAATGCGGCCGACCGCCTGCGCTGGTGCGTGCAGGCGTCCGCCGAGATCGCGCAGGCGCTGATGCAGACGCCGGGCGACCAGGCGGCCGGCAAGATCGCCGCGATCGGCGAGCGCTACGCACGGGCGCTGAACCTGCCCAAGGACCAGTTCGAGAGCGCGGTGCGTGGCGCGCAGTCGCACCTGCAGTCGATGGCGGTGGGCCTGGGCATCGACCTGAAGGCCGACTCCCAGGCGCGCCGGCTGATGCCGGCCGACCTCGAGGTGCCCACCGGCAACGTCAATCCGGCGACGGTCGTGACCGACGTCGGGCCGGCGACCGCGCCGGACGACAGGACGATCGTGTCGGCGCCCGGCGAACGTCCGGGCGCGCCGGCGCCGCAGCCGGTCGCGGTCAACGTCGCCCCCGATTCGGCCGGTCGCATGCTGGCGCTGGAGAAGGGTATCTCGAGCGTGACGAGCGCGCTGGCTGGCGACAGCTTCAAGCTCAACGAGGTGCTGCGCACGATCCTGCAGACGATGCACGCGGCGCTGGGTTTCCGCTGCGTGATCTTCGGCCTGCGCGACCCCAAGACGGGCGTGATCACGGGCCGCGTGGGCCTGGGCGGCCCGGCGGCCGCGCTGTCCGCGCAGTTCCGCGTGGACGTCAACCCGAACGGGCCGGTGGACCTGCTGTCGGTGGCCTGCAAGAAGGCCGCCGACACGCTGATCTCCGACGCCGCCGCCGACAACGTGCGCACGCGCCTGCCCACCTGGCTGCAGCGCGAGGCCGACGCGCGCAGCTTCGTGCTGCTGCCCATGACGATGAAGAGCGCGCCGTTCGCGTTGATCTACGCCGACTGCGCCAGCGCCGGCGGCATCGTGCTGGGCGAGCGCGAGCTGAGCCTGCTGCGCACGCTGCGCAACCAGGCGGTGATGGCGTTCAAGACGGCGGGCTGACGCCGGCCACGGCTGGCTCGCCGGAGGTGCCTGGCATCGCCTGCGGTGCCTGGCGCCGATCCCGCTGCAGCCGCTGGCGAATCGGAAGAGCAAGTCGGCGTCGGGCACGGGCCGCCGAGGCCATGTGCTCCCGGAGGCGATGCCTGGCCGATGCCAGACACCTTCGCCTGGAGGTGCCTGGCATCGCCTGCGGTGCCTGGCGCCGATCCCGATGCAGCCGGCGGCGAATCGGAAGGGCAAGTCGGCGTCAGATACCGGCCGGCGAGGGCCTCTGCTTCCGGAGGCGATGCGCGGCCGATGCCAGACACCTGCGGCGGCCTCCTCGTCTGCGTGGACGGGCGACCGCTAGCCCTTCTTCCTGACCGGCGTGCACGGCAGCGCGTCGGGATCGACGCCCCCGCCCACCTGCCAGCGGATATTGGCGAAGCTGGCGACGAAGGGGCGGTCGGTGTCGACGGCGAACGGCAGGTCGACGCCCGCCAGGTCCAGCCCCTGTTCGACGAAGCACTGCAGCGGGATCTTCAGCGTGGCCTTGGCGTGCAGCGGCAGTGCGCGCACGGCCGCGGTCACGTCGATCGATCCGCCGCAGGGGAAGCCGCACTCGACCCGCACGTGCACGTCGCCCTCGGGCGGACGATCGACCACGAGGTCGAAGGCGACCGCGCCGTTGGCGCCTTGCCAGCCGCTCAGGTCGTGCCCCGACCCGGCGTAGGTCCAGAACTGGCCGTCGCCGGCGAAGGTGATGCGGCGCGCGTCCTGCTGCACGTCGACCTGGGCCGGTTCGGCCTTGACGGCGCCGTCCCGGGTCGAGACGACGGCATCGGGATCGTCGCCGAGCGGCACGATCCAGTTGGCCGGCGAGCCGATGCCCAGCTTGCCCATCGGGTTCTCGACGCGATCGAAGACCACGAGGTCCTCGACCGCCCTGGCCGGTGCCGCGCCGCAGCGCTGCGGCTGCGGCGACTCGTCGAGCCTGCCGAGCGCGGCATGCCGCTTCGCATACGTCAAGCCGTATCCGACCGCGAACAGCGGGCGGTAGCCGACGTCGCCCTTGTTGACCGTGGCCTGGCAGGCGTCGCGCGGCCAGGAGAACGACAGCCGGCCGCGGAAGTCGTTGACGCCGCCGTCGGCGCGCCGGAACAGCAGGTCGGTGATCCCCTGGCCTTCGGTGCCGGGCAGCCACGCGGCGACGAAGGCGTCGCTGCGGTCGATCTCGCGGTCGACCCACAGCGGCCGGCCGCTGAACAGCACGGTGACCACCGGCACGCCGTGCCCGCTCACGCGCTCCAGGACCGCGAGGTCCTCCGGGTGGCGGCGCGCGTGCTCGAGGGTGCTGGAGCGGCGGACGTCGCCGACGCCCTCGGCGTACGGCGTCTCGCCGATGACCGCGATGACGGTCCTGAACGCCTTCACGTCGACGTCCTGGCCATCGGCGGAATACACGACGTTGTCGGCGCCCACGGTGGCGCGCACGGCGGCGAGCACCGATTCGCCCGCCGGGTAGTCGGCATTGGTGTTGCCCGTGCCCTGCCAGGTGACCGACCAGCCGCCGGACTGGTCCGCCAGCGAGTCGGCGCTGCGGCCCACCACCAGCACGCGCCCGGTGCGCGCCAGCGGCAGGGTGCGGCGGTCGTTCTTCAGCAGCACGAGCGATTCGCGCACGGCCAGGCGCGCGAGCGCCCGCGGCTGCGCGGCCGCCGCGTCATGGGCGCCCGCGCGCTGCGAGGGCGCGGTCGACACGCTCGCGCCGTCGACCACCCTGAACAGGCCGGCACGCATCTTCACGCGCAGGATGCGCGTGACGGCGTCGTCGATGCGCGCCATCGGGATCTCGCCGGCCTGCACCGAGGCGATCGTGTGCGCGATGAAGTCCTTCCACGCGAACGGCACCATCACCATGTCCGCGCCCGCGTTGATGGCCGCCGGGCACGAGGACTTGGTGCACGCATGCCTCTTGCCCGCCGCGTCGAGCCAGGTCACCTGGCCGATGGCGTCCCAGTCGGTGACGACCAGGCCGTCGAAGCCCCAGCGCTGCTTGAGCAGGTCGGTCAGGAGGGTGCGGTTGCCCAGGTCCTTGACGTTGTCGAAGGCCAGGGGACGGCCCATGTCGTCGGGGCCCGTGTAGGTCCAGCTGTTGAACGACACCATCACCGTCTGCACGCCGGCGCGCAAGGCCGGCACGTAGCCTGCGCCGTGGATCCGCAGCAGGTCGGCGAAGCTGGCCTTGTTCTCGCCCTGGTCGATGCCCAGGTCGGTGCCGCCGTCGCCGATGAAATGCTTGGCGGTGGCGACGATGGTCGGCCGGCCGGCCGGGTCGAAGCGGCCCTGCAGGCCGGTGACGTAGCGGCCCGCGTAGGCGGCGACGATGGCCGGATCCTCCGAGAAACCTTCGTAGGTGCGGCCCCAGCGGTCGTCGCGCGGCACGGCCACGGTGGGCGCGAACGTCCAGTCGATGCCGGTCAGGCGCACCTGCGCCGCGACGGCCGCGCCGATGCGTTCGACCAGCGCCGGGTCGTTGGCTGCGCCCAGCCCGATGTTGTGCGGGAACAGGGTCATGCCGACGACGTTGTTGTGGCCGTGGACGGCGTCGGTGCCCCAGATGACCGGCACCTTCACGGCCATGTCGGTGTGCATGGAGGCGTCCCACAGCGCGTCGGCGAGCCGGCGCCAGTCGTCGAACGACGCGTGCTTGTCGTGGTTCGGCCAGGAGCCGCCGCCGTCGAGCACGGAGCCGATGGCGTACTGGCGCACCTCGTCGGGCGTGATCGCGCGGATCTCGGCCTGCGTCATCTGGCCGACCTTCTGGGCCAGCGTCATGTGCGCGACGATGTCGCGGATCGCCGCTTCCTGCGCCGCATCGGGCGGGAACGCGGGCGGCGGGGCGGCGCGCGTGCCGGCGGCGAGCGCCAGCAGGCCGGCGAGCAATGCCGCGGCCCGGCGCGGCAGGATCGAGAAGGGCATCGCGTCTCCCGGTTTGTCGTGGCTGCCTGGAACCGATTCCAATGCAGGATGGCGACTATAGGGCGGGACGCAGCGCAGCTCAATGGGGCGGGCGCGAGCCGCGCGGCGCGGCCGCCCGCCACGGTAAAGTGACGCCCATGAACGAACTTGCGCAGAAATTCCTCGACACCTACGCCGCCGGCGCCGAGCCGGAAGGCGGGTGGACCTATGGCAAGGCGCTGCAGCAGGCCAAGCTCGACTTCACGCCCGACAGCCTCAAGCGCCTGGACGCGCTGCTCACCCAGATCCGCGAGCGCGCCAAGCCCTCGCGCGCGGACCTGGACACCGTGCCCGGCCGCAACTTCGAGGCGCTGGTGGCGTTCTACGTCATGGAGTTCGCGCGGCGCATGTCGCACGCGACGCTCGACTGGCACGACCAGGCTTCGGCGCGCACGGCGCTGCCGGCCGGCACGCCGCTGGACGACACGCCCGCCACGCGCCTGGTGGTCGACGCGCCGGCGCAAGGAGCGCTGTTCAAGCCGCTTGCATGGCTGGAGGCGCAGGTGCTTCCCGGCGGCGAGGCGCTGAGGGCGGGCGACTACGTCGCGAGCGTCGTGGCACAGCTCGAGCGCGACGGCCCGTCGCGCTGGTGGACGGCCATGTACAACGTGGGGCGCCTCGGGTCATGGCACATGATGGTGGCCGCCGACGGACGCGGCATCTGGCCGACCCTGGTGACGGCCGCGTCGCCCGCCACGCTTCAGGAGATGGAGCGCGGCGACCTGCGCCGTGCGGTGCAGTACGGCGACCACATCCTGTCGAACAACCCGGACGACCTGCCGTGGCAGGTGTTCAGCTACCCCGGCTTCGCCGAGCGCAAGGGCCAGCGCGTGGACGCGCTGATCGTGCTGGCCGCCACCTACGGCGACAAGCCGATGCGCATGCGCATCGCGTTCCCGTTCCAGCCGGCGCGTGACGGCGGGCGGCTGGTGATCTGGCAGCCGATGCTGGTGGACGGCAACCTCACGGTCGAGACCTCGGGCAAGCTGGGGACGGCGATGGAGCGCGGCATTCGCAGCGTGAAGTGGTCGCTCGGGACGCAGTGGAACGAGCTGTACCAGGCCTGACGTTGGTGGCGCCGTTGGCATTCGGGTGAGTGCCCCTCTGGTTCGTGGCCGGTGGGATTGGCGCCGTCGCGGGCGAGGGCACGACTCACCGGGGAGCTCTTCTCCGCTCATGTCCCCCGTCGGCCTTCGGCCTCCTGCTCCTTGACTTCGCTGCGAAGAGTCCCCGCCTCGCCGTGCCGCGCATGGCGTGCCGACGTTCAACATTCGCGGTTGGAGTCGCTTGCCTGCGGCGCCGCGAGGCCTGCAAACGCATCGCGGGCCCCACGCCCGCTGGGTTCAATCCCGCAACTGCCCCACCATCGCCTTGCGCCGCGGCGTATAGGCCCACCACGGCGCAGGCGGGGCGCCGTGCATGAAGTCGACGATGGCCAGCAGGGTGTCCAGCACGCACGGGTCGTGGCGGTGGCCGGTGGCGGTGCACAGCGCGCGGTAGAGCTGCAGGCCGTCGCGGCCCTGGAGGGCCTGTGGCGCGTGGATGCCCAGCAGCCGCAGGTCGGCGGCCATGGCGGGGCCGACGTTGGGCAACTGCTCGAGCGCGAGGCAATCGGCGGCCGTTGCCGCCTTGGGTGACTTCATGGCGGTGCGGCGTGGCGCGCGCGACGAGGAACCCATGGCGCCGCCGCTCAGCCTCGCGCGGGCGCGGGCGTGCCGCACGCGCGGCGCGACAGGCGGTGGGCGCCGGCCCGCATGTCAGCTCATCATGTTGTTGCGCACCAGGCCGACGGCGATGCCCTCGAGCTCGAAGTCGACGTCGCCAAAGGGCACGATGATGGGCTGGAAATCGGGGTTCTCGGGCAGCAGCTCGATGGTGGTGCGGGTGCGGCGGAAGCGCTTGACGGTGACTTCGTCGCCCAGGCGCGCGACGACGATCTGGCCGTTGCGCGCCTCGCGGGCCTTCTGCACCGCCAGCAGGTCGCCGTCGATGATGCCGGCGTCGCGCATGCTCATGCCCTTGACCTTGAGCAGGTAGTCCGGCCGGCGGGGGAACATCGAGGCCTCCAGCAGGTAGGTCTGCTCGACGTGCTCCTGGGCGAGGATGGGCGAGCCCGCCGCCACGCGGCCCACCAGCGGCAGCGTGAGCTGCGACAGGCTGGGCAGCGGCAGCGAGAACTGGCGCCCACGCGCCTCGTTGACCGCGCGCAATGTGTCAGACTTCAGGCGGATGCCGCGCGAGGTGCCGCCCACCAGCTCGATGACGCCCTTGCGGGCCAGGGCCTGGAGGTGTTCTTCCGCCGCGTTGGCCGAGCGGAAGCCGAGTTCGTTGGCGATCTCGGCCCGCGTGGGCGGCGCGCCGGTGCGTTCGATCGCGCTCTGCACGAGATCGAGGATCTGCTGCTGGCGGGCGGTGAGCTTCGGCGATTCGACTTCCATGGTGCATCCTGTCCGCCAGGAGACTTGCGTCCCGCGGCCGGCATCTGGTTGTTCATACAGGTCTGTATTTTTATCCAAGGTTGCCAAGAATGCAAAGCCCCAAGCCGCTTGTCGTGATCCTCGCCACCGGCGGGACCATCGCCGGCACCGCCGCCGCCGCCACCGACACCACCGGCTACCGCGCCGGCGCGCTGGGCGTCGAGGCCCTGGTGGCGGGCGTGCCGGCGCTGGCCGACCACCGACTGGAGTCCGAGGCGGTGGCCGCCATCGACAGCAAGGACATGGACGAGGCCACGTGGCAGCGCCTGGCGCAGCGCGCGGCGCACCACCTGGCACGGCCCGAGGTCGCCGGCGTCGTCGTCACGCACGGCACCGACACCCTCGAGGAGACCGCCTACTTCCTGCACCGGGTGCTCGCCCCGGCCAAGCCCCTGGTGCTGACCGCCGCGATGCGGCCGGCCAGCGCGCTGTCGGCCGACGGCCCGGCCAACCTGCTCGACGCGGTGACGCTCGCCCAGGCGCCCGGGGTGCGCGGCGTGAGCGTCGTCTTCGCCGGCGCGGCGTGGGCGGCCGTCGGCCTGCGCAAGGTGCACACGCTGCAGACGGTCGCGTTCGCCGGCAGCGACTGCGGCCCGCTCGCGCGGCTGGAGGGCGGCGTGGTGCGGCAGTTCCGCGCGTGGCCCGCGGGCGCTGCGCTGGGCCTGGACCGCATCGCTGCGGATCCGGCGACGTGGCCACGCGTCGAGATCGTGATGAACCACGCCGGTGCGGACGGGCGCATCGTCGACGACGCCGTCATTGCCGGCACCGGCGGGATCGTCGTGGCGGGCACCGGACACGGCACGGTGTCCGAGCGGATGGCGGCGGCGCTCGCGCGGGCGCGCGGCGAGGGCGTGCGCGTCGTGCGCGCGAGCCGCTGCGTCTTCGGCCCGGTGCTGCCGCGGGATGCGAGCGACGGCGACGCCGCCGGCGAGCTCAGCGCCGTGCAGGCGCGCGTGGAACTGCAGCTGGCGCTGCTGGCCGCGCCGCGCTGAGCCGATCGGCCTCAGGAGTCGCCGGGCAGCGGGCGAGCATCGCGCGCGAGGGCGTGGCCCGCGGACACGGCCTGCGCGATCTGCTCGGCCGTCAGCGAGCCGCCCATGCGCTGCATGACGCTGTCGGCATTGGCCAGGATGGCGCTTGGCTGCCCCACGAGGCGCCGGCGGCATTCCATGTACGCGACCCAGTAGGTCAGCGCCTTGGAGCGGTCGGGCGCCACGCCCTGGCCGTTCTCGTAGGCGTTGACGCGGCTCTCCAGCGAGTCGGGGTCGCAGGTACGCACGCCCGCCTCGAGCGCGGCGTCCACGCGCTGCTTCCAGGACGCGTTCTCGGGCGCGTCGATGTCGGCGTTGGCCAGTCCCAGCCCGTCGGGCCCCTCGCGCAGCATCTCGGTGGCCGCGTGGTGCACGCCCGCGAGCGCCGCGCGCTCGAGCCAGCGCAGGCGGCCCTGGATCTGGTCGGACGCGATGTCGCCGCAGGCCTGCTGCGGCGTGGGCAGCATCGCGCGGTCGCTGGGCAGGATGTGGTGCGCCATCCAGCCTTCGTGGTCGCGCGCCCACACGCAGGCCGTGACCAGGTTGTAGGCCGCGAACGCGTCGACCGGGTCGGGCGAGCGGCCCAGCCGGTCGACCTTGTGCGACAGCGATTCGAAGGGGTCGGGCTTGGCCGCCGACGCGGGCCGCGGCGGCGCGGTCGCCGGCACGTCGGCCAAGGGCGCAGGCACGGGCGCCACGCTGTCGGGCGGCACGGGCGGCACGGGCGGCGAAGCGTGCGCCGGGCTCGCCGCGGCGGCAGCCGGGCCATGGTGCAGCCCGTAGACCAGCGCGCCGCCGATGAGGGCGGCGGAAACGGTGGTCGCGAGAAGCAAGAGCCGGTGTTGCACCGCGCAATTGTGCCGCCACGGTCGCTCGCGCTCCCTGCCCCCGCGGGGGCCGGCCGCGAGCGGCCCGGCGGAGCCGGATCCGCCGCTCCCTTGAATCTCGACGGGAGCGGGGCGTGCGGCAGCGCCGGGCGACGGGCGAACCGTCAGACGACCGTCAGGGACACGTCGATGTTGCCGCGGGTGGCGTTCGAGTACGGGCACACCTGGTGCGCGGCCTGGACCAGCGCTTCGGCTGCGGCCTTGTCCAGGCCGGGCACCGAGATGCGCATCGCGACCTTGATGCCGAAGCCGCCGGGGATCGGGCCGATGCCGACGTCGGACGTGATCGACACGTCGGCCGGCAGGGCGATCTTCGGGCCGCCGGTCATGCCGGAGGCCACGGCCTTCATCGCACCGATGAAGCAGGCCGAGTAGCCGGCCGCGAACATCTGCTCGGGGTTCGTGCCGGGTGCACCGTCGCCGCCGAGCTGCTTGGGCGTGGTCAGCGTGACGCTCAGCGCGCCGTCCGACGACTTGGCGGTACCGGCGCGGCCGCCGGTGGCGGTGGCGGTGGCGGTGTACAGGATGTTTTCGGGAGAGGCCATGGTGTGCTCCTTGGGTTGGACGGGGGCGGGGATGCGCGCCGTTGCGCGCGAAAGGGAAAGGGGTCGGTCAGTGCTCGGCCTGCTTCGTCAGCGCGTCGCGCATGGCGGTGAGCTGGCGCGTGAGGTCCATGATCTCGGACAGCTCGCAGCCCGAGGCGCGCCCGATCTCCTGCGGGATGCGGCGCGCCTGTGCCTTGAGCTGGCGGCCGGCGGGCGCGAGGCGCACGATGACGCGGCGCTCGTCCAGGGCGTCGCGCTCGCGGCTGATGCGGCCCTGCGTCTCCAGGCGCTTGAGCAGCGGCGTAAGGGTGCCGGAATCGAGCGCCAGCCTGTCGCCGAGCGCGCTCACCGACTGGCCGTCGTGCTCCCACAGCGCCAGCATCACCAGGTACTGCGGGTAGGTGAGTCCCAGCGGTGCCAGCAGCGGCTTGTAGACCTTGGTCATCGCGAGCGACGCCGAGTACAGCGCGAAGCACAGCTGCTTGTCGAGCGCCAGCCAGGCATCGGCCCGGACATCGGCCGCGGCGGTGGAGGAGGGGGTAGCGCGAGGCATGGGATGAAATGTAGCGCGCAATTGAATTGCGCACAATAAAAATGGTCTTTCGGCCAAAGGCCTGGGGCCGCGAACAGCTCCAGGTAGAGGTACCGGCCGGGGTCAGTGGATCCTGCGACTGCGCGCAGGATGACTGCGGGTTGGCGCTGCGCGGCGGTTCGACGTCGCGTTGGGGCGTCGTCACGCGAAGCGGCTTGCCCACCCCGGCGCCGCCGCTCGCCCGCCCCAAGAGAGATTCGAGGGAGCGGCGGAGCCGGCTCCGCCGGGCCGCTCGCGGCTGGCCCCCTCGGGGGGCAGGGAGCGCAAGCGACCGTGGGGGCTCACAATTTCGGTATGCGGATGCGCGAGATCATCAACGATCCCGACAGCGCGAACATCAGCACCAGCGGATGGAGGCGGAAGCCGCCCAGGTCCAGGACGCCGCCCCACAGGGCGTCGCCGACACTGCCCTGCACCGCGGCCATCCACAGCACGATCACCAGCAGCAGCGAGGTCGGGATGGGCGTGCCCTCGAAGTACTTGACCTTGTCGCCGCCGCCCGACAGCTTGACGGCCGTGATGTTGTAGCGCGCCAGGCGCGAGACGCCGCACACGACGAAGAACACGAGCACGACGCGGTCCCACAGGCCCTGCATGCCGCAGCCGTAGGCGATGGCCGCGGGGGCGACCCCGAACGAGATGACGTCGGCGAGCGAGTCGAGCTCGCGGCCGAGCTCGGAGCTCTTCTGGCGCCAGCGCGCGATGCGGCCATCGAGCACGTCGAACACGAGCGCGGCCGGGATCAGGCCGCACGCGAACCAGATGTGCCGCGTGTCGCCGGTCTGCAGGAACGTCATCACGGAAAACAGGGCGCCGACGCCGCAGAACGCGTTGGCGAGCGTGAACCAGTCCGCGAGGTGGAATTCGCGGATCATCGAGAAGGGCTTGGGCTTGGTGTTGTCTTCATCCATGGCCGCAGGATACGGCAAGAGCGGCGCCCGGCCCGCGATCAGAGCACTTCGAACGCGCTGTGATGCGGCGCGCCTGTGCGAGGCAGGCGTTGTCCGAGCGGGGCGAGCGGTCAGAGGTACCAGTCGATGCCGATGCCGCCCTGGTTGCCGTTGGCGTGGTACTGCTTGCCGGTGCTGCTGTCGTCGAAGCGATAGCGGATGCCGACGTAGCGGCCGACGATGCTGAAGTTGGGGCCCAGCATGCATGCTCAGGCGAGAAAGTCCATCACCAGGGTTGTTGATGGCGCGGTCAGCTCATCCGTGGATGATCGTGCGACGAGGCGCGGATGCGCCGCGACGGGAGGACAGCATGAGGACACATCTCGATGGCCGTCGGCTGGGCCGCAGGCTGGCCGCCTGCGCCGGTGCGGCGGCGACGGCCTGGGTGGCGACCGTGGGCCTGCCCGCGCAGGCCGGGAGCCGGCACCAGAAGTCGCGCATGCTGGACAAGAGCGCCGCGCGAGCGCAAGAACTTGCGGCGTCCGAAGCCCAGCCATCGAGTGCGTCGAGCGCGTCCGTCGAGTCGATCACGGCGCCGTCGTCGGCGGCGTCCGCGGCATCTGCCGCGTCCGCTGCTTCGGCTCCTGGCGCTGCGCCGGCGGCGGAGCGCGGTGCGTCCTCCCCGGAGAAGGCCAAGTCGCCCGAGCCCGTGACGACCGATGTGAGCCTGTCCCTGGGCGCGGCATTCACCAGCAGCGAGACTTCGCACGCGCGCAAGACTCCGTACCTTCTGAAGGTGGATCGCGGCAACTTCACAGGCATCATCAGCGGCGACGGCGAGTCTCGCCGCCGTGGCGACAAGAACTTCGACGCGTTCGGCGACGTCTCCGCGTTGGTGGCGTACAACTTCGTCTTGCATCACGACCTGACCGTGCAGCCGCAGTTCCAGTGGACGTTCGCGGCCGGCAACGACGCGGGTTCCCAGCGCGCCGGGCAGGAACTGGCGGTGGAGTTCCTGAAGACGCTCAATGACAACTGGGAGTTCAGCGTCACGCCCGCGATCGATCGCGACAAGGAAGACGACGCGAGCAAGCCCGAGTACGGCAAGAGTGTCAGCGTGAAGCTGGCCTGGAAACGGGCGGCGAAGTCTCGGACCGGGGCCTCCATCGAGGTGGCGCGTGAGCATCCGGCTGGCGACAGCGCCGACACCCATGTGTCGGCCGAGTTCGACTTCCCGCTCTGCAAGAAACTTGACGGCAGCTTCATCCTGTCGCGCACGGTCTCCGACAGGAATAGCGCCAACACCGCCGAATTCGACCTCACCTGGTCGTTCTAGGCGGTGCCCGGCCACGCGCTGGGCACCTGTTCCTCACACTACTGGAACGCCTGCGACGGTGTGAACTGCGACCAGTCGGCCAGGCAATAGTGGTCGGAGGCGCTGCAGGTCGCCTGGTATTCCTCCAGCGTCGTGACCAGGCAGTACGACCCGCGCGGCGGCGTTCGCGCGTCCAGCAGGTGCGCGGCCAGCGTCGCCGTCTGGTTGTTCATCAGCTGGTTCGTGCCATTCGTGAACGTGATCGCGTAGGTCGCGATGACGTAGCCGCTGAGCGTCCCGCCGCTGAACGAGCTGTTTGACGCCCACAGGCGCGCGCGCAACGAACCGGTGGTCGAGGTCGGCGTGAAGTTCGGGTTCTGGAAAGCGATCGGGCCCGGCGCGAAAGTGACCGTGCCGCTATCGGACGCCGCGCTGCTGAGCCCGCTGTACGACGTCGTGCCGGTGAGTCGCAGGCCGTCCAGGCCCGTGCCGTGCGTGGACGCGCAGGCGATCGGCGCTGGCGCAGTCGGCGGTGGCGGTGGCGGTGGCGGTGGCGAGGGGGGTGTCGGCGGTGCCGCGGGCGGCGACGATGGCGGGGACGCCGGCGGCGGCGAGCCACTCGCCAGCGCCGGCAGTACGGTCCGGTTGTAGTCGTCGACCGTCAGCATCGCGTCGAGGCTCGCGTAGTGCTCGCGGCACGACTGGCCGGTGCCCGCCTGCGTGCGGTAGCCGCCCACCAGGCCGTAGTACTTCGCGAGGTTGGCCGACAGTTGCACGCCGGCCGCCGAGCTCGGGTCGACATACTTCGCGCCGTCGAGGCAGATCGTGACGGGCACGCCGCCGGCCGAGCGCGTGCCCTCGACCGCGTAGTAGGCGCCGTCGCCCGAGTCGCCGTTACCACCGCCGCCGCCGCAGGCCGCCAACGCCAGCGGCGCAGTCGCGAGCAGGAGGACGCGGCGGCGCGCCACCGCGGCGAAAAGTTCTTCGAGAGAGTCGTTCATGTCGTTCTCCTGGGTTCCTGATCGATGGACATCGCGTGGGGCCGCATCACTCACTCGATGACGCGGTAGATGCGCTCCTGCGGGTCGGCGCGGCGCAGGCAGTTCAGCAGGACGAGCTTGGTCTCGCTGGCGTCCTTGTTGGTGCCGCTGGCGAACGCGCCGGCCAGCGAGGTCACCAGTCCGCCGACCATGCCGACGCCGATGCCCCCGCTCATCGAGCCCCTGGAGAAGCCGGCCTGCTTGAAGATGAAGCCGAGCTGCATGCCGCTGGCCAGGCCGTCGCCGGCCCCCTGGACGGCGCCCGTGATCGTCTTGAGCTGCGCTTCCTGCGCGGCGGTGACCTGGCGGCTGGTGGCCACCTGGCGGCAGATGCCCAGCACCTCGCGGTACTGCGGCTCCATGCCGGCGTTCGCCAGCACGGCGGGCTGGTATTCCTGGGCGCCGAGGTTGGAGCCGCTGACGAGGTTGCCGTACGTGCTGGCGCATCCAGTCATGCCGATGGCCGCGGCCGCGACCACGGCCAGGATTTGAAGGTTCTTCATGGTCTGTCCTCTCCAATGGATGGGTGTGCGCTCCGCCATCGATCGATGGCGCGGACGTCGCGGCACGCGTCGCATGGCAGCGGCCGGTGGATCCGAGGCGCCAGTAAATCGGTCGCGTCGGGCGTGGACATCAACAAGCGTGCGGACGACGCCCTCGCGCAGCGCGCGTTCGTCCCCATGCGTGAGGACGGGCGGCGCCCGCGCGCGATCGCATCCACAGGTTGACGGATGCGCGGCGGGCGGCGACGCCGCACAGTGGGGCATGGGTCGTCGCAGGAGACAGCGTCTCCCGGGGGCCGACTCACTGAAGGAGCCACGCATGTCAGCAAGTGCCAATGACGACGGCTGGGCCGGCAAGGGCTTCGCCGAGAAACCGATGTATCGCGAAGCGGTCGGCGGCGAGACGCTCTACCGTGTCTTCGGCGGCTCGAGCGGCATCGTCGGCGAGTTCTTCTCGCTGGTCGATCCGGCCGACGTGTCGAGTGCCGAGTTCAACTCGAACATCGTGAAGTGGGGCAACCGCTGCCTGTACGTCGCGCGCTTCAAGGTGCAGGCCGGCACGCCCATGTACGTCGGGCGCGTCGACCAGAGCTTCGCGCCGCCGGGCGAGGAGGACGACGAAGGCCAATGGAAGGGCGGCAACCGAGAGGCGCTGCAGGTCTGGATCGACCGCCGCCACGTGCTGACCGCGCTGACGCTGCTGGGGCGGCCGCGCACGCTGCTGCAGGATCGCACCGTGGTGCTTCGCGGCGGGCGCGCCTGAGGCGACGCCTCGCCGCATTAGGGGGGCACCGGCGCACCGCGCTTGTCTGCGGCCGTCGCGTCGGCACAGAATCACGTCCGCTGATGAGGAGGAGTGCCATGAGAACCAAGCTCGGTCGCATCCTGTGCGTTCTGGCCATCACGCTGGTGGCGGTGTCGGGTCACGGTGAGAGCGGGTTCCGCCGCAGTCTCGCCAGCGCGGTGACCACGCCGGAGCCGTACCTCGATCAACTCGCGACCACCGCCTGTCCCCGCAGCGACAAGGCCTGGACCGAGAAGCGCGACGAGATCATCAGCCACCTGCTGACGCTGCACGCGCCGGACTACGAGCGGCTTGTCGATGGCAAGTGGACGCACGTCGCGCACGACGATGCGTACCTGAATCTGCTGGTCGTCATGCAGCGCTCCACCAAGATCGCTGCCTTCCTGCATCGATGCCACGGCCCCGACACGATCGTGGGCAACCTGCGCCAGTTCGTGACCTCGCAGGACAACGCCAACTACGCCCGGAGCCTCGACAACCAGTTCGGCCACAGGATCACTGACCAGGACTATCTCCGTCGATCCAGCGTTGCCCTCGACCTGCCTTGCCTGCTCAAGAGCCAGGACTTCCTGAAGGCGATCTCCGATCCCAAGAGCTACTCCGAAGCGCTGACGATGATCGGGGAGCACAACGCCGGGAAGGCAAGGGGCGAGTGCCCGGCCGAGAGCACGCAGTGGACGACGCTGCTTTACCGGTCGCGATTCATCAGCACGCCGGACAAGGCGCAGACCTTCGGGCGACTGCTGGTCGTCGCGCCGGGCGAGGACTACGACCGGTGGGTGCAGTTCGGAATCTGGACGAAGGAGGACCTGGACAGCGGCGCGGACCTGCTCCCCATCCGCAACGTGTCCGTCGTGGCCGTGGCACGGCATCCCGAGCAGCCGGGGGGGGCCAAGTTCGACGCGATCGCCGACTTCTACCGCTGCGAGAACAATGCCTGCGGAGAGACGGTCAAGCAAACCGCGAAGGCACCGTGTCCTGCGGCCTCCTCGGGCATCCAGCTGTGTTCGCGGCTGGACGTGACGGGCGAGACCGACGACTGCGAGCGTTGCCACAAGATGACGCCCAACAGCATCCACCCGGAACGCGTCTACGAGTTCGATTCCAGCGGGAAGTGGGTCGTTCTCGATGACCGGGCCGCGGCGGCGGCAGCCGAACGTTTGAACACGCGGATCGCCACGCTGTACGCCCGGCTGCCCCTGTACGAGTTGCCGCCCGGCGACGACGCGGTCGCTGCCTGGAAGAGCTTCGGTGCCATCGGCCTCGGAGCGGATCCGACCTCGTACAAGCAATCCCGCCGCACGTCGGCCTACGTCCAGGCGTGCGCGGCCAGGGCCAACGTCCCGCTCTCGGAGTCCTCGGCGGACAAGGTCGGGGACGCCATGAATTGCAGCGAGTGCCACGGCGCCCACAAGAGCGATCCGAGCATCGGCGTGCTGAACTACCCGCTGGCCACTGAGAAGCGGCGTTCGGGGCCGATCCGCGACAAGAGCGGCGAAGTGCATGTCCCCGACCTCGTCGAGGCCCACATCCTCAGTGGCGTGATGCCGCTCACCATCGTCGGCGATCAGATCACGGCGCATCCACTCGACCTCACCCCGGACGAGCGCAAGGCGTTGTATGCCTGCGTGTCGGACGAGTACCTCCATGCATCGACCCATTCCTCCACCATGCCGACGGGCCTGTTCGTGGACTGGCTGCGCAACCAGGGCGACAAGGGCCAGCCGCCGCCCTCGACGTTCGTGGGCATCGCGCCGGAGAAGACGGCCGCCAAGGTCGCTTCCGCGAGACGCTTGCTGCTGGAGGTCCCCGTCCCATGCCCGTCTGGAGACGGCGCCAAGGAATTCGCATGCAATTGCGGACGCTGCCATGCCGTCGTGGCCGGCGAAGGCGTCAGGCGCGGTCCGAACCTGTTCGGCGTCTTCGAGCGTCGCATCGGCGCGGACGCGGCGTTTGCCAAGCTCAAGGAGCAGAACCCCACCAAGGGCTATTCGGATGGCATCACGCTGTTGGCCGCGAAACCCGACATGAAATGGGATGAAGCCAACCTCATGGCCTTCCTCGCCGATCCCGACCACTTCCTGAGCAGCAACGGCGGGGGCTCGGACGGATCCAACATGGAGAACAGCTTCCCGGACGCCGCGCTGCGCCAGCGCATCGTCGACTACCTGAAGACCCTCAAGTAGCCTTCTCGACCACGGCCTGCTGCGCCTTCTTCCAGGTGCGAACCGCCCGCGCGGCGGCGCGGTTGGTCGCGGCCTCGTCCAGCTTGCGCTTGACCTCGTCGAACAGGGCTGCGACCGCGCGGGCATCGTCGTCGAGTGCCAGGCTGACGGCATCGTCCAGTTTCAGCGACACGCCCTTGACTCGCAGGGCATCGAGCTCGCGCCAGTCAGGCCTGCCCCGCAATTGTCCGAGCACCTCCTCGTGGAGGATCGCCTCGACGGGCTCGCGCTTCTGCCTGCGCCGGCGACATGCTTCCTGGGATCGTCCGACGATGACGGCGGCTGCGCCCCAGCGCCCGCGCAGCGTCGCCAACTTGGCCATGAGGTCGAGCTCCTGGTCGAGCGAGCCGTTTCGACGGTCCTCGTCGGAGGCGACCCGGGCCCACGGCAGCGCCTCGTCGAGGGCGCCGGTCAGCGTGAGTTCCACGGCGAGGTTGTAGATGTAGATGTGCCGGCTCTTGACGAAGCGATGCTGGTTGGCCATCTCGACCAGTCGCAAGGCCAACGCGCGGGCGAACTTGCGCCGGCGGCGCGCGGCGGCGCATTGCTGCAGGGCCAAGGTGGCGAACATCGTCTTGTGATGGTCGCCGCGCAGGGTCGCCCAGGCAAGTTCGCGCCTGCCGATCGACCAGGCCCGCTTGTGCTCGCCGAGCTGGTTGGACACGTAGTCGTCCGCCTGCATCCGCTCCCAGTGCGAGAGCCACGGCCAGTCGTCCTCCTGCTCGATCCGCTCCATGTGGTTCACGGCCCACCGGCCGCGTCGCGGTTTGCCATACAGCGACGCCGCGATGGCGAAGCGCCCCAAGGCAAGGAACATCCCCTTCGGTTCCGGCAGCAGCCGGCCCTTCGCATCGCGGTCGTCCGGGCGCTCCGCGTCGACTATCCGCCTGCGACTGCGCACGGCCAGCCAGGCGCCGGCCATCGCTTCGGGCCCGAAGCCCGAGTGGTGCAGGAGCGCGATCGCCTCGCCCAGCCTGGCCTGCGCGAGGTGCGGCGTCGGGTGGTCGGACAGCAGCTCGAGCGCGACGCGGCAATGGTCCTTGCCTTCGACGGTGCGTCCTGCCGCGTCGAGCAGCCAGGCGATGGCGCCGGTCAGCCGGATGTAGAGCGCGGGGTCCTTGCGAGCGCTCCACCGCAAGGCCGTCCGCCCGTTGTCCAGGTCGGGCATGTAGCGCTCCAGGCGATCCTGCGACTTGAGCTGCCACTCGTCATCCAGCGAAGCCTCGAACCGTTCGCAGAACGCCTTCGCGTGACGCGCACTCGTGGCGTCAGATTCATCGCTGGCGGCGAGCGCTACCTCGGCATAGCTGCGCGTGGTCTCGAGCATGCGGTAGCGCAGCGGCTCGCTCCTTTCGATCGAGACCAGGGAGCGCTCCACCAGGATCGCCAGGTCCTCGATCGCCTGCCAGCGGTCCTCGCCCTCGGCGACCAGCACCTTCTCCGCCGCGTCCAGCGTGAAGCCGCCCTGGAAGACGCTGCAGCGCCGGAAGACGGCCGGCGCGCCTCCTTTCAGGAGCGCATGGCTCCAGTCCATGGTGGCCATCAGCGTCAGATGGCGGGCCTCCGTCTTGTCTTCCTTCCTGGCCAGGAGGTCCAGGAGTTTCCCCAGGCGCTCGCAGACGTCGCTCAGGCCCATGAACCGCACGCGGCTCGCCGCCAGCTCGATGGCCAGGGGCATGCCTTCGAGGCGCTCGCACAGCTCGATGGCCTGGCGGGTGTTCTCGGCGTCCAGGACGAATCGCGGATGGATGTCGCGGATGCGTGCCACGAGCAACTGCATCGCGGCATACCGCAGGGGCTCGCGATCGCCCGCCGCAGGCGTCAACAGAGGGCCCAGTTGGTCGTCCGGGACGGATCCGGAGATCTGCACCTGACTGGTCGCCAGCAGGCGCACCGTGGGGACACCGTCGTCCGGATGCAGGAGCGCCTGGACGAGCGTGCTCGCCGCAATGTCCAGGTGCTCGCAGTTGTCCAGCACCAGGAGGAGCTTTCGCGTGGCGAGCGCCCTGGTCAGATGCTGCAGCCGCCCGCCGGTCTTGGGCAGCTTCAGGCCCAGCGTGCGGCCGATCAGGGCGCAGATCTCGCTGACGCGACGCTCGAGTTTCCAAGGCTTGATCCTGACCAGCGACAGCGACGCCAGTTCGACCAGCCAGACGCCGTCCGGATAGTCCGCGCGCACGCGATCCGCGACGGCCAGCGCGAGGCTGGTCTTGCCCATGCCGCCGGCGCCCAGGATCGTGACGATCCGACGCGCTTTCAGGCGATCGATGACATCACGAGTCTCCTGCTCGCGTCCGAACAGCTGCGGCAGCGTGGCCGGTACGTTGCCCTGGCGTCGACCGACGATGGCCGGCGGTGCCTCGGCCGGTGCCGCCGGGTGCGCGCCGTCGAGGGCGGCGCTGAACCGATAGCCCAGGCCGGGGAACGTGCGGATCGCGTCGCGCTCCGGGCCGAGCGCCTTGCGCACCGCGCTGACCTGGACGGAGAGGTTGTTCTCCTCGACGATCTTGTCGCCCCAGATGGCGTCGATCATCTCGCCGCGGGGCACGATCTGGCCGGCCCGCTCGATCAGCGTGACCAACACCCGGAACGGCGTGGCCTTGAGGACGAGGGCCTTGCCGGCCACCCGCAGCGTCTGCGTGTCGGGCTGGAACTCGCAGGACCCGAACCGGTACACCGTCCCCCCGTATCGCTCCCGCACCACGCGACCTCCCCGTCTTTGCCAGGACTCTAAGTGTTTTGGGGAGGCTCCACAACGTTTCACACCGTTAAAGGACTCGCGGCTCGCGCCTCGGGACACTGCGTCATCGCACCAGGGCAGCCCCGACCTCGTGCGCCACGCGTCCGGGGCAGGGAGGCCAGCCATGCAGATCCTCGAACCGCCCGTTGCGACGAACCCGCCCCGCGACCCGCCCGTTCGCCACCTCGACGCCAGCCTGGCACTGGCGCTGATGGACGCCATCGAATGCGGCCTCATCGCCTGCACCGCCGACGCGTCCGTCATCCATGCCAACCGCGCCGCGGCGCGCGAGGCGGCCTCGGGGCAGGTGTTGCACATCGATGACGCTCGCCTGAGGGCCGACGGCTCGTCCGACGGCAGCCTGCGCGCGGCGATCGGCGAGGCGGCCTGGCGCGGCGTCCGGCGCCTGCTGTGGCTGGGCGAGGGGGAGGCGCGACTGATGGTGGCCACGATGCCGATCGGCCTCGCGACCGGCGGCCAGGCCGCGAGCGTGCTGGTGCTGCTGGGCCGTCGCACCTTGTGCACGCCGCTCGGGCTCGAGATGCTGGCGCTGCGCCATCAACTGACGCTGGCGGAGAAGCGCGTGCTCAACGGGCTGATCGACACACGTGAGCCGCGCCAGATCGCGTGCGACCACGGGGTGCGGCTGTCGACGGTGCGCACGCAGATCCAGGCCATCCGCGACAAGGTCGGGGCACGCAACATCGACGAGCTGCTGCTGCGCGTGGCGCAGGTGCCCGCAATGGCGACGAGCGTCACCTGAGGCGAGCGCTCAGCCCTCCTCGGCCTCGATCACCAGCGCCACGCGGCGCGCCTGCCTGGCCTGCGTCTTCACGACGATGCGCAGCGGCTGGCCGACGGGCAGTTCGCGTCGGAAGTGGTAGTCCATCGAATCGGTCTGGCCCGGGTTCTCGGTGGGGGCCTTGCGCGACCATTCGAGGGCGCCGTCGACGTCGACGCGCATGCCGTGCGTCGCGCCGTCGGCCAGGCGCATGACGACGAGGCGGCAATCGATCTCGAAGCGCCGGATGCGGAACGAGTCGGCCGGGATCGTGAGCGTGGCGACATCGGCGTCGCCGGCATCGATGCGCCAGCGCTCGGGCCGGGTGTCGTGCGCGGGCGGGGCAGGGGGCACTTTCTTCATGGGCCCGCATCATGGCCCAGTCCGGATGACCAGGGTGGTTACAGGCGCGACATGCCGACCCGGTAAACTCCGCCGCTTTGCGCGTTCCGGCGTCCCTCCCCGCCGACTCGACAGTGACACCGTTTGCGTTCGAACTGAAGGACACCAGCCTCCCGCTGGTCACCGTGGTGCTGCACCAGGCCGACGTGGCCATCCTCGCGGAGGAATTGCACGAGAAGCTGGGCGACACGCCCAATTTCTTCGACGACGACCCGGTCGTCATCGACCTCGCGCCGCTGCGCGACGAGGCGGGCCCCCTTGCGTTCGCGGACATCATGGCCGCGTTGCGCGCGCACCGCATGCGGCCCGCATTGGTGACCGGCGGCAACGCGCAGCAGATGGCCGACGCACTGCAGGCCGGCCTGCCCGCCGCGCCCGAGCCGGTTCCGGCGCCCAAGCCGCGCACGGTCGAGGTCGAGCGCGAGGTGATCCGCGAGGTCGTGCGCGAGGTGCCCGTGATGGTGCCCACGCTGGTGGTGGACAAGCCGCTGCGCTCCGGCCAGCAGGCCTACGCCAAGGGCGGCGACCTGGTGGTGCACGCGGCCGTCAATGCCGGCGCCGAGGTGCTGGCCGACGGCCACGTGCATGTCTACGGCCCGCTGCGCGGCAAGGCCATCGCCGGCTCGCGCGGCAACACGGAGGCCCGCATCTTCACCACCTGCCTCGAACCCGAACTGATCGCCATCGCCGGCGTCTACCGCACGATGGAGACGCCGCTGCCCAAGGAGGTCGCCGGCAAGCCCGCTCAGGTGCGGCTCGTCGACGGCGTCCTCGTGATGACACCCCTGAAGCTCTAAGGACCCTACTTCCATGGCAAAAATCGTCGTCGTCACCTCCGGCAAGGGCGGGGTCGGCAAGACCACCACCAGCGCCAGTTTCTCGTCGGGCCTCGCGCTGCGCGGGCACAAGACCGCGGTCATCGACTTCGACGTCGGCCTGCGCAATCTCGACCTGATCATGGGCTGCGAGCGCCGCGTGGTGTACGACCTGATCAACGTGATCAACAACGAGGCGAACCTGCACCAGACGCTGATCAAGGACAAGCAGTGCGAGAACCTGTTCGTGCTGCCGGCCTCGCAGACGCGCGACAAGGATGCGCTCACCAAGGAGGGGGTCGAGCGCGTGCTCAAGGAGCTTGCCGAGATGGGCTTCGAGTACATCGTCTGCGATTCGCCGGCCGGCATCGAGACGGGCGCGCTGCTGGCCATGCACTTCGCCGACGAGGCGCTGGTGGTGACCAATCCCGAGGTGTCCTCGGTGCGCGACTCCGACCGCATCATCGGCATGCTGGGCAGCAAGACCCGGCGCGCGATCGAGGGCGCCGAGCCGATCAAGGAACACCTGGTCATCACGCGCTACAACCCGGGGCGCGTCGAGGACGGCCAGATGCTGTCGGTGACCGACATCCAGGAGATCCTGCGCATCCCGTTGATGGGCGTGATCCCCGAGTCCGAGAGCGTGCTGCAGGCGTCCAACCAGGGCACGCCGGCGATCCACCTGAAGGAATCGGACGTGTCCGAGGCCTACCAGGACCTCGTCGCGCGCTTCCTCGGCGAGGACAAGCCCATGCGCTTCGTCGACCACGTCAAGCCCGGCTTCTTCAAGCGGATCTTCGGAGGCAAGCAGTAATGTCCCTGTTCTCCTTCCTGCTCGGCGAAAAGAAGAAGACGGCCACGGTCGCCAAGGAACGCCTGCAGATCATCCTCGCGCACGAACGCGGCGGCCGCTCCAAGGCGGACTACCTGCCGGCGCTGCAGCGCGAGCTGATCGCGGTGATCTCCAAGTACGTGTCGGTGAATCCCGAGGACATCAAGGTCCACCTCGAGCGCCAGGACGACCTGGAAGTGCTCGAGGTCAAGATCGAGCTGCCCGACACCGGCCGCTGACCGGCCAATCTGCCACACTGTCCAGGCGCGGCCTCGACGCCGGGGCACGCGCGTTGCTGGAGTGCAGCGCATGAGCCGACTCGAGACGTCCCCTGGCAAGGCGGCCCGCCGACGCGGTGGCCAGGCCCTGCCGCGCACCGTCGCCCCCCGGCCGAGCGCGGCCGGCCTGACGGGCGCGGGTGCGCCTGCGCCCGCGGACGCTGCCGGGGCGGTCGCCGCGCGCGTCGTCATGGCATCGGTCAAGGCCGCGCCGCCGCCGTGGAGCGGAAAGCAGCTGCGGCGCCTGGACGGCGACGCGCTGCTGCGTCGCATGGTCGGCGCCAGCCTCGACCAGGTCGAACCCAACGCGGCAGCGATCGCGCGGGGGAGCCGCGATCCCGAGCACGTCCACCAGCTGCGCGTCGGCCTGCGCCGCCTGCGCTCGGCCGCGCGCGGCATGGCCCCGTTCGCCGCGGACATGCCACACGGCTGGGAACCCGCGGTGATGGCCGCGTTCGATGCGCTGGGCCAGTCGCGCGACCGCTTCGTGCGCGCCACGGTGCTGGCGCCCGAGCTGCGCGCGGCCGGCGCCACCTTCGTCGACGACGCGCCCCCCGCCGAGGAGGACGCGCGCGCACTCGCGCTTCGCCTGGGCGGCGCCGCGTTCACCGGCGCGGTGCAGCGCCTGCGCGCTTTCGCGGAAGGGGCGCCCGGTCGCCCGCCCGGCGGCGACGGGAGCGGACTGGCCCGTCTGGTCGGGCGCCTGCGCAAGCTGAGCCGCCAGGTGACGCGCCGGGCGCGTCGTTTCGACGAGCTGCCTTTCGAGGCGCAGCACCGCACGCGCAAGCGTCTCAAGCGCCTGCGCTACCTCGCCGAGTTCGCCGCGCCGGCGTTCGTGCGCGACGACGTCCGGCGCTGGCTGCGCCACGTTTCGCAGGCGCAGGACGCGCTGGGCAGGCATATCGACCGCGTGCTCGCGGACCGGCATTTCGCCGAGCTCGCCGCGCGCCGTCCCGACGCGTGGTTCGCCGTGGGCTGGCTGCGCGCGCAGTCCGAGCGCTCGGGGCGTGAGGCGCGCGAGGCGCTGCTGAGGCTGCGCGAGGCCGATGGGTTCTGGTGACGCGGGGCGGCTTGGCTGGCCGGGGTGGATCCAGCGACTTCGCGCAGGATGACCGGGTGGTGGCGAGCCTTCGGGCCGCGCGCGCAAGGCAGGTGCAGTCTTTCCCGGCCGTGCTCTGAAGCCGATCGCACGGCCGTGATTCCGTGTCCGCCACCCAGGCTGTCATCCTGCGCGGAGCGAAGCGGAGTCGCACGATCCACCCCTGCCAAGGTGGCGCTTGGCAGTCCCCGGAGTGGCTCCTGCGACTGCGCGCAGGATGACGGGTGGGCGGGGCTAGGCCGCGCGTGGATCGAAGCGCGCGTCGCGCCGCGCCTGGAGGTCGCGCGCCTCGTCGAGCCGCCGCGCGGCCTGCGCGGCCCGGATCGCCAGCGTGTAGGCGCGCCGCGTCTCGCGGGCCAGCAGGTTGATGCGGGCCCAGTACAGCGCGCGCTCCGGGTCGGCGCCGGCGCCCAGGTAGAACTCGGCGGCGTGGTCGGCGAAGGCCAGCGGATGGCGCTGCAGCAGGTCCTCGAACCGGGTGCGCGCCTGCGCGATCTCGTGCGTGCCGCGGGCCGCCTCGCCGGCGCGCAGGTGCAGCGTGCCGAGCAGCGCCAGGCTCTCCGGGTCGTGCGAGATCGCGACGATGCGCTCCAGGTGCGCGAGGGCGTCGTCCGTGTCGCCGCGCGCGGCCTCCAGTTCGGCCAGGTGCAGGCGGGCGGGCACGTAGGAGGGCACCGCGCGCAGGGCCTGCGCATACATCGCGGCGCCGCGGCGGGGGTCGCCGGCCTGCTCCGACCACATGAGGCCGCGCGCGAACCAGACGGCGGCGGCCGGGAACGGCGACGTGGTGTCCAGGTCGTGCAGCGCCGCGTCGTAGAGCGCGTCCGCCTGCTCGATGTGGCCGACGGCGGCCTCCGCCAGCGCGAGCGCGCAATCCGAGGCGAAGCCCGGCCGCCGTGCGGCTCGCGCGCGCAGGCCGGGCAGGGCCTCCTGCGCCTGGCCGAGCGCCACCTGCAGCGAAGCCCGCTGCGCGTCCACCGCGTCCGCCGGCGCACCCGCGCGCCGGGCGGCGTCCAGGTCGAGGCCGGCCTCGTAGAAGCGATGGGCGGCCGCGCGGGCGTGCGCGCGACGCAGCAACTGCGCTGCGCTGTCGCCGTGCGGCTCGGTGAGCGTGGCCACCTGGTCGAGCACCTCGTGGTCGGCGAGGAACTGGCCGCGCAACAGCAGGAAGTCGATCGCGCCGGGTTCGCCGGCGGCCTGCTCGATGAGGCCGTCCAGGTTGGCGAGCGCGATGTCGCCGTTCGTGCTGGCCGGCACGTCGGGCGCGGCCGGCGCGGCCATGCTGGCGGTGACGCAGGCGCAGAGCAGGGCCGCGACGCACGCCGCGCGGCGCGCTGCAATCAAGGGCAGGTTCGTGTTCATGGGGCCGCCAGGAAAGGGAAGTCGACGTTGGAATGCACGTGGTCGTCGTGGTCGACGCCATCGTCCGAGGTGTCCGGGGTGCCGCGGATCAGCATCGAGCGGAAGGCGCCGTTGACGTCCACGCCGGGGGCGCGCCCGCCGCAGTCGGTGCTGGCGGCGCCGAAGGCCGCGCGCTCGACGGCCAGGTACTCGGCGCAGGTGGTGCGCCGGCTGTCCATCCAGAGACGGTCGTCGGCGAGGAGCGCGGCCAGGCGCTGGTAGCGCGCGGGCGAGTCCTGGCCGCCGTCGGCCAGCCACTGGTTGCCGGCCACGCCGTCGAAGCCGTCGTACAGCGCCAGGTTGCGGCCGATCTCCGTCGCGAAGGCCTGCCAGCCCGCGGGCTCGGCGCGGTTGTAGCCTTCCTTCAGGGCATCGGCGATGTCCTCCTCGCCCACCGTGGCGAGCAGGGCGTTGGCCGTGAGCGGCCGGCCCACGCGGTCGATCGGCGCGCCGGCCGCGGGCGGCTGCGCGCCGTGCGCGGGCTGGCGCCGCTCGGTGCGCGCCCACACCGCCAGCACCGGGCCGCCGGCGCTGACCACGGGCAGGTCGATCGACACGACGATGGCCGATGTCTTCCAGCCGGCCAGGAAATTGGCCGCCGGGCCGCCGCTGGTCTGGTGCCAGGCGGCGTGGATGTCCTGGAGCGTGGCCGCGTCAAAGCGCGCGAAGCCGCTGGCGTCGCGCGTGGCGGCGCCGCTGCGCAGCGCGGCGGCCGCCTTGTCGAGGGCGGCGCGCGTGCCGCGCACGTTGTTGAAGTACGGGTCGTCGCGCGGCCCGGCGAAGACGCGGAAACGGCGCTTGCGGCCGTCCAGTCCGCGGGGCGCCGAGACGTCGCCGCGCAGGCGGTCCTGCGTGCCGGCCCAGAAGCTGGCCGTGCCGTCGACCTCGAACTGGCATGCGATGCGCGTGCTGGTCGTCGTGTGGCCGAACGATGCGCCGCTGTCGACCTGCACCACGTACTGCACCTGGTCGGAGAAGCGCTTGCCGACGATGTCGAGCGCCAGGTTCAGCCGCCGTCCGTCGGCCGACGTCCAGGCGTACAGGTCGCCGATGTCCGCGGCGGGGTCGGCCAGCACGGTGGGGGTGTCCAGATGATCGGATGCGACGGCGGGCTGGCCGGCGAGGGCGGTGGCGAGGGCGAGCGCGAGGCCGGTGCCCGGCCGGCGCGCCGCGAGGAGCTTGTTCATGGAGTCGTCCTGTCGTTGCTGCGACGTCTTTGTCGAGGTGATGGAGCGTAGGCAGGCCGGGCGGCGAATACTTTGCAAAAACTGCGGTGACCCATTGCTTGCTAGAGTTGCGCCATGCCCAGCGCCACGTCCGACTCCCCCGCCGCGGACCGCGAATACCGCGACGTCCGGCGCGCGAGCGGCCTGGCGCTGCGCTACTGCCGCTGCTGCGCGGGCGTGGACGACCCGGCGGTCGAGGAGGCGCACTCGGCGTTCTCGGTGACGCTGGTCGAGCGCGGCGCATTCACCTACCGCACCCGCGCCGGTGGCGCGCGGCTCGGCGCCGGCTGGCTGATGCTCGGCAACGAGGGCGACGGCTATACCTGCTCGCACGAGGACGGCGACGGCACCGGCGACGATTGCGTCGCGCTGTCGTTGACGGCCCCGGTGCTGGACGGCGTGCTGTCGGCGCTCGGGGCGGCGGGCGCCCGACCGCGCTTCGACCGCGCCTGCCTGCCGCCCGTGCCCCGCGCCACCGCCTTGCTGCAGGCCCTGCGCGGCACCGGCGGCGAGGGCTTTGCGCTCGAGGAGGCAGCGCTGGCGACGATCGCCGCCGTGCACGGCGCGCTGCACGCCACCGCGCCCACCACGCCGACCGCCCGCGACGACGAGCGCGCCCGCGCCGCCATGCTGCACATGGACCTGCACGCGACGCGGGAGATGTCGCTCGACGACCTGGCCCACGCCGCGGACCTGAGCCCGTTCCACCTGCTGCGCGTGTTCCGCCAGGCGATCGGCATCACGCCGCACCAGTACCTGATGCGCGTGCGGCTGCAGCGCGCGATCGCGTTGCTGCGCGACACGCGACTGCCCATCATCGACGTCGCCTATGCGTCGGGCTGGGCCGACCTGTCGAACTTCAACCGCGCGTTCCGCCGCGAGATGCGCTGCTCGCCGCGCGAACTGCGGCGCGGCGACCCGAAGCTGCTGGCGCGCGATGCGTCGCGCGCGACGCCGGAGCTCGGCGGCGCCTGAGGCCCGGCGTCGCGCGCGCGCCGTCTCAGTTGGCCTGCAGCACGTCCGGATCCAGCCGGAAGCTGCTCCTGGTCGACTTCAGCAGCTCGATCTTCGATGCGTAGACCGAACGCTGCCGCGCGGTCAGGCTGTAGTCCTCCGCCTCGCGCAGGTGTTCCATCGCGTGGCGGCGGTCGCCCAGGTTCAGGTAGGTGACCGCCAGCAGGTAGTGGATCTGGTGGCTGTCGCGCGATGTCCGCAGCGCGCGATTGAACAGCTCGAGCGCGCGGTCATAGTCGCCCGACGCGTTGGCGCGCATCCCGCCGTCGATGGCGGCTGCCAGCGCGGCGGCCCGCGTGCGCGGGTGCTCGCGCTCGACCGCCGCGGCCTGCTCGCCGCGACCGTCGCGGCGCAGCACCACCGCCAGGTTGTTCCAGGACTCGGCGCTGTCGGGCGCGATCGACAGCGCGTAGCGCAGCGCCGACTCCGCGCGGGGCAGCAGGCCCTTGCGCAGGTACGTCACGCCCAGCGTGTTGTAGAGCGCGGAGAACGACGGGTCCGCGGCGACGCCGCTGCGGATCCACCAGTACGCGTCGTCCGTGCGCTGGTGCGCCAGGGCTTCGGCCGCGCGGTTGTTCATGAACATCGCCGTGACGCGCGCCTCGGAGATCGGCCGCGTCTCCAGCCCCTTCATCTCCGCGGGCGGCAGGAAGTCCACCGTCCAGCGGTCGGTGTTGAGCCCCCAGCTGCGCACCGTCGGAACCGGCAGGCCCACCGAGACGTTGACGTGCCCGACGAGCTCCAGCAGGTCGCCGTCGCGTTCCCAATGCTCGCTGGTGCGCACGGACTGGTAGCGCACGTCCAGGCCCATCTCCCGGGCCATCGCGCCGGTGACGATGGCCAGCGAGAGGCAGTTGCCCGCCCGCGCCTCGAAGGCCTGGGCCGCGTTGCGCGTGAACTCCGCGTCGTAGTCGATCTTCAGCCAGCGGTCCCGGAACAGGGCCTCCACCAGCCCGCGGGCCTCGCCGTGCTGCTTGGCCTCCTCGGCCACCCGCGATTCCAGGTAGGCGTGCATCTCGGGGCTGAGCTGGAAGACGTCGGACGCGGCGATGCGTTCGGACGGCGGTGCGAACGACGCGTCGGCGAACAGGGCCTCGCGGGTGGGCATGGGGGCGGAGCCGGGGGCATCGGCGCAGGCGGCCAGCGCCAGGCAAAGGAGCAGCACCGCCCCGGGGCGTCTGGCCTTCTCGAAATTCCGTGCCGCGATCATGGCCGCATCCTTCGCGCGCGCGGGCGGGGCGGGTCGCCGCCAAGTCCACCCGGTCGTGTTGCCGAGTGTGCGGCGAGCGGTGGCGCTTGGCAACTGCGGATCGACGCCGCCGGCGCGGCGGCGGCCGCGTTACGATCCCGAGCGCGCGGCACCGACGTCGGCGGCCGGCCGCAACCATGGGAAGGTCGACATGACGCTCGCGATGAGCTGGGAGGAATGGGCCGCGCACGACGCCGTCGGGCTGGCCCAGCGCGTGCGCAAGGGCGAGGCCACGCCCGCGGAACTGGCGGCGCAGGCGGCCGCCGCGATCGCGCGCGTCGACGGCGGGCTCGACGCGGTCGTCGAGGTCTTCGACGACGTGGTGGCCGACCCGCTGCGCGACGGCATGCGGCCCGAAGGCGTGTTCGCCGGCGTGCCGTACCTGATGAAGGATCTGGGCCCGACGCTGAAGGGGCGGCGCCAGGAATTCGGCTCCATGCTGATGCAGGGCCACCGCCCGGCGCAGGACAGCTTCCTGGCCGGCCGGCTGCGCCACGCCGGCCTGAACATCCTCGGCCGCACCACCACGCCGGAGTTCGGCGTGTGCAGCGCGGCGGAGAACCGGTTCCACGTGACGCGCAACCCGTGGAACGTCGCGTTCACCACCAACGGCTCGTCGGCGGGGACGGCCGCCGTGGTGGCCGCGGGCGTCGTGCCGATGGCGCATGCGACCGATGGCGGCGGCTCCATCCGGATTCCGGCGGGCGCCACCGGCAACATCGGCCTGAAGGTGTCGCGCGGCGTGTTCTCGCTCGCACCCGGGCTGTCGGACCTCTCGGGCCTGGTGTCGATCCAGGGCTGCCACAGCCGCACGGTGCGCGACACGGCCACCTTCGTCGATCATTGCCGCGGCGGCGCGCCGGGCGAGTTCATGCCGTTCTGGCATCCGTCGACGCCGTACCGCGAACTCATTCGCACGGATCCGCCGCCCTTGCGCATCGCGCTGTCGCATGAGTGGGGCGACCATCGCGCCACGCCGCATTTCGTGGCTGAACTCGGTCGCGTCGGCCGGTTCCTCGAAGGCCTGGGGCATCACGTCGAGTGGAAGACGCCCACCGTGGACTTCCGGGCCGCCTTCGCAGCGCAGACCACCTGCTACATCAGCAACTTCGCCCAGGTCATCGCGGGCCATCTCGCGCGCCTGGGGTACGAGCGGCCACCGCCGGACCTGCTCGAACCGATCAACGCCAGGATCTGGGAAGCCGGCCTGCACACCTCGTACGGCGAACGCGCGGCCATGCAGGCGCAGTTCAACAGCGTCTCGCGCGATTTCGGCGCGTTCCTGCAGGACTGGGACATCGTGCTGACGCCGGTCACGGCGCTGCCCACGCCGCAGGTCGGCGCCGTCGACTACCTCACCAGCAGCCCGAACCCGTCGGTGCACGACTGGTTCGACCACCTGTGGCGCAATTTCGCCTACACGCCCCTGGCCAACCTGTGCGGCGTGCCGGCCATCTCGCTGCCCCTGGCGTTCCAGGAGAGCGGCCTGCCGCTGGGGATCCAGGCCCAGGCGAGGCAGGCGGACGACGGCTTGCTGCTGCAGCTGGCCGCGCAGATCGAGCGGGCACTGGACGGCAAATGGAGCGGCGGGCAGCGGCCCCGAGTCCATGTCGCGGCGCGCGCGCCGTGACGGGCGTGCCGATCGCGCGAAATAGTGCGCTGTCGGGCGCCGTGCGGCGCGGCGGCGGGCGGCGTCCGCGCGTGCATTCGCGCTAGGATATTTCGATGTTCGCCGACGACTGCCTGCGCCAGCCATGAGCACGACACCTCCCGACGACGTCGCGGCGATGTTCGACCTGGCGCCGTTGCCGGAATCGACGCCGTCGGCCGACGAGGCCGCCGCCGCCCTGGCAGCCGCGGAGGCGGCCGAGGCCGCACTGGCGGCCGAGATCGAGGCGACGATGGCGTCCGGCGGTGTCGCCGAGGATGCGCCGGACTCGCGCACCGACCATCGCGTCCCCGTGTCGTGGCCCGCGCGCATGCGCCTGCCCGATGGCAGCATCCTCGACCTGCACGTGCGCAACGTCTCGCACGGCGGCGTGGGCCTGACGAGCGATGCGCACATCCCCGCGTACACCGTGGTGGAGTTCGAGATGGGCGCGCCGCCGCTGGAAGGAAGCGGCACGGCCACGCCCATCACCGGCACGATCAAGACGACGTACACGGTCGTCCAGGGCGCCAAGGTCCTTTGCGGCGGCACCTGGCAGGCCCCCCCGGCGGGCATGGACCTGGTCAAGACCTGGATCCGGCGATTGCGGGACTGAGCGGCGCTCGCGCGCGCAGTTGCGTGCCGGCGCACCGGGCCGCTGCCGACGGTTGACTGGCTGCCGGCGCCCGGGCCGTGCCGGAGGGGTCTGGCACCTCCTCGAATCGCGCCGGGAAGTGGCCGCGAGCCGGGCGGCCGATCGCGTTCGAGGCCGTGCCTGACCCCGATCCCGAGACGGCGGATCGGCGCCAGGCACCGCCTTCCTCGCGACAAGTCGCATGGCGTTGGCCACCCGCCCGGCGCGAGGCAGGCGATGCCAGGCAGCTCCGACCGCTGCACGCGAAAGGCAGGTCGCACCCCATTGCCCACCCTGGCTCACATCATGAGCCCCTCGACCCCGACACTGTGTTCATCCGATGCCCGCCCAAGGGTGCGCGCATCGGCGAACGCCAACTTCAAGGGGAAATCGACATGAAGACGAAGAACATGCTGCGCCTGGTTGCAACGGGCCTGGCGTCGTGCCTGTGCGCGGCACCCGCGCTGGCCGGCGGCTGGAGCCTGACCGACCTCGGCACGCTGGGCGGCGCCGGCAGCGCGGCCAACGCCATCAACGGCGCGGGGCAGGTCGTGGGGTATGCGGAGGCGGCCGACGGCACGCCGTACCCGGTGGTCTGGAACGGCGCCGTGCCCACGGCGCTCAGCACGCGTCCCGGGCGGGCGATCGCGCTCGGGACCAACGGTGTCGCGGCGGGGAACGTGGTCGGGCTCGACGGCCAGCACGTCGATGCCACGCTCCTGGGCGGCGGCAACGCCGTCGACCTGGGCACCTTCGGCGGCAGCTTCAGCATGGTCCGCGCGGTCAACGACAACGGCCTGGTGGCCGGGTACGCACGCACGCCCGACGAAAAGGATCACGCCTTCCTCGCCACCGCCTCCGGCATGGTGGACCTGGGCACCTTCGGCGGCCTGTACAGCTACGTCTACGGCCTGAACCAGTCCGGCCTGGCCGTGGGCAGCGCGTACGACGCGTCGGGCACGGCCCGGTGCTTCCGGACGACGGGCAGCGGGCTCGTCGACCTCGGCACGTTCGGAGGCCGCTTCTGCAACGCCTTCGCCGTGAACGATGCGGGGCAGGTCACGGGCGGCGCAGCCACCAGCGCCGGCGTCGCGCACGCCTTCGTGGTCGACAGCCGCGGCATGGTCGACCTCGGCACGCTGGGCGGCGCCAGCAGCGTGGGCAACGCGATCAATCGTCTCGGCCAGGTGGCGGGCGTGGCCCGCACGGCATCCAACCAGCAGCATGCGTTCTTCCACGACGGCACCCGCATGATCGACCTGGGCACCCTGGGCGGCGTCTCCAGCTCGGCCACGGGCGTCAACGCGTCGGGGCAGGTGGTCGGCAACGCCACGCTGGCCAACAACAGCCTGCAGCCGTTCTTCTGGGCCGGCGGCGCGATGGTCAACGTCAACACCCTGGTGCCGGCGCTGTCGAACGTCGATCCGCGCCAGCTCTTCCTCAACGACGCAGGCCAGATCGCGGGCACGGGCACCATCGGCGGCAGGCAGCACGCGTTCGTGCTCACGCCCCTGCCCTGAGCCGTGTCGGGCTTCGCTTCGCGAAGGCCCGGGCCGGCCCATCCGCCTGTTACGCTTGCGGCTCTCCCGTCAGCAGAGGATCGCCGCTCGATGGACTCGACGCCCTCATCGCAAGGCAACCAGATCTTCGACTGACGCGGGCCGCGCGCGGTTCGATGGCG
>Ga0068855_100000973_pt1 | contig 35634 bp, 35 predicted proteins | sample KBSCornC52_FD_66592 | JGI IMG/M metagenome (GOLD analysis project Ga0068855, IMG submission 66592) | Corn rhizosphere microbial communities from Kellogg Biological Station, Michigan, USA - KBS Corn C5-2 | ecosystem: Host-associated > Plants > Roots > Rhizosphere > Soil ...
AACAACACGCTCGGGCAGATCAAGTGGGAGCAGATGGTGTTCCTCGGCAACCCGGAGTACGGCTGCGAGCTCCAGCCCATCGACTTCGTGGGGTTTGCGAAGGCGTGCGGCGGCAGCGGCTTCCACATCGAGGACCCGGCGGATTGCGGCCGCATTCTGGACGAAGCGCTCGCGACGCCCGGCCCGGTGGTGATCGAGGCGGTCGTCGACCCGTTCGAGCCGCCGCTGCCCGCGAAGATCGAGCTGAGCCAGGCGACGAACTTCGCCAAATCGCTCCTGCGCGGCGAGCCGAACCGCGAGAAGATCGCGCTCACCGCCCTCAGCGACAAAGTGCGCGAGCTCGTGTAACTGCACTCAACCACGAGGAACACAGGGGGCACGGGGACAGACCGAAATGTGATTCTCCGCATTCCCAGTGTTCCTTGTGTTCCCCGTGGTTCAATTTGCTCTTGATTTTCGAGGAAGTGTGACATGGCAGTGAAGGTGGAGCGGGTAGCGGTAGAGGTGCCGCCGGCGCGCGAATTCGGGCAGCATGGCGATTTGCAGACCGGGACGCGGCAGAAGGTTGACATCGACGTGGCGGCGCTGGAGGCTGCAATTCGGCTCGGCGTGAGCGGCGAGGTGCGGTTTGACGACGGCACGCGCGCCATGTACTCGACCGACGCCTCCAACTACCGGCAGGTGCCCATCGGCGTGGTCATTCCGCGCACCAGGCAGGACATTATCCATACGGTGGCCGCGTGCCATCGATTCGGCGCGCCCATCCTTGCGCGGGGCGGCGGAACCTCCATCCCCGGCCAGTGCTGCAACGTGGCCGTCGTGATGGACATGTCGAAGTACTACAACCGGATATTGGAGATTGACGCCGACAGCAAGCTTGCGCGGGTGCAGCCGGGGGTCGTGCTGGACGAGGTGCGGGAGGCCGCGGAGAAGTCCGGACTTACCTTCGGGCCGGACCCGGCTACCCACTCGCGGTGCACTCTCGGCGGCATGATCGGCAACAACTCGTGCGGGGTCCACTCGGTGATGGCCGGGCGCACGGCCGACAACATCGAGGCGCTGGAGGTGCTCACCTACGACGGGCACATCTTCACGGTTGGAAAGACGCCGGACGAGGAACTTCAGCGAATCATCGACGCAGGAGACAGGCAGGGCGAGATATACAGGCGGCTCCGCGACCTGCGCGACCGGGTCGCCGATAAGGTGCGCGAATGCTTTCCGCGGATTCCGCGCCGGGTCTCAGGCTACAACCTGGACGAGCTGCTGCCGGAGAACGGGTTTCACGTCGCGCGGGCGTTGGTGGGGACGGAGTGTACCTGCGTGATCGTGCTGGAGGCGGTACTGAATCTGGTGGAGAGCCCGCCAGGACGGTCGCTGCTCGTGCTCGGCTACCCGGATGTCTTCCATGCGGCGGACCACGTTCCGGAAGTCCTGAAGCACAAGCCTATCGGGCTGGAGGCCATCGACAAGGAGTTCCTCGACGACGTTAAGCTAAAACACCTCCATCCCGAAGACGTCGAGCTAATGCCCGAGGGAGGGGGCTGGCTCCTCGTCGAGTTCGGCGGGAAGGACCGCGACGAATCCGACTCCAGGGCGAAGGCGCTGATGGAGGAGCTGAAGAAGGCCGACAATCCGCCGGTCATGAAGCTCTTCGACGACCCGAAGCGCGAGAAGCAGGTCTGGGAGGTGCGCGATTTGGGCCTCGGCGCGACCACGCACGTGCCGGGCCAGAAGGACAACTGGGAGGGTTGGGAGGACACCGCCGTCCCGCCTGACAAGGTCGGCCCCTACCTGCGTGACTTCAAGAAGCTGCTCGACAAGTACGATTATCACACGTCGCTCTACGGCCATTTCGGGGATGGCTGCATCCACTGCCGGATGGACTGGGACCTGGTGACCGCCGAGGGCATCGCGAAGTGGAAGCGGTTCCTCCAGGAAGGGGCGGACCTCGTTCTCTCGTACGGCGGCTCCCTCTCCGGGGAGCATGGGGACGGCCAGGCGCGCGGCTGGCTCCTGCCGAAGATGTTCGGCGAGGAGCTGGTGCAGGCGTTCCGCGAGTTCAAGGCCATCTGGGACCCTGACTGGAAGATGAATCCGGGCAAGGTGGTCGACCCCTACAACGTGGACGAGAACCTGCGGCTGGGCACCGACTACAACCCCTGGGAGCCGAAGACGCGCTTCCTCTATCCGGCCGACAAGGGGAGCTTCGCGCGGGCGGCCAACCGGTGCGTCGGTGCGGGCGTCTGCCGCCAGAAGCATCATGGCACGATGTGCCCCAGCTACCAGGCGACGCATGAGGAGATGCACTCCACGCGCGGCCGGGCACGGCTCCTCTTCGAGATGCTCGAGGGCGACCCGGTGAAGGGCGGGTGGAAGAGCGAGGCCGTGAAGGAGGCGCTCGACCTCTGCCTCTCCTGCAAGGGGTGCAAGGGCGAGTGCCCGGTCCACGTGGACATGGCCACTTACAAGGCCGAGTTCCTGTCGCACTACTACGAGGGGCGGCTCCGGCCGATTCACGCCTATGCCTACGGCCTCATCCACTGGTGGGCACGGCTCGCGTCGAAGCTGCCGCTGGCCGCCAACCTCTTCACCCAGACGCCGGTCCTCAGCGCCCTCGCAAAGAAGGTGGTCGGTATGCCGCCCCAGCGCCGCATCCCGCCCTTCGCCCCCTACACGTTCAAGAGCTGGTTCGCGAATCGGGAGTCACGCATCACGCATCACGCGTCACGTGGCAGCGTCATCCTCTGGCCCGATACGTTCAACGACCACTTCCACCCAACCACGGCGCAGGCGGCCGTCGAGGTGCTGGAGGACGCCGGATTTGCGGTTGACGTGCCGATGCAGGATATGTGCTGCGGCCGGCCGCTTTACGACTACGGGATGGTGGATACGGCGAAGAAGTGGTTCGCTCACATCCTCGACACCCTGCGGCCGCAGATACGCGCCGGGATTCCGGTGGTCGTGCTGGAGCCGAGCTGCGCGTCGGTCTTCCGGGACGAGCTGCCCGACCTCTTCCCGCACGACGAGGACGCGGCGCGGTTGTCGGCGCAGACCTTCCTCCTGAGCGAGTTTCTCCAGAAGCGCGCGCCAGACTACGAGGTCCCGAAGCTGCATCGCAAGGCGCTCGTCCACGGCCACTGCCATCACAAAGCCGTCATAAAGATGACCACGGAGGAGGCCGTGCTCCAGAGGATGGAGATCGACTACGCGATGCCGGACACCGGCTGCTGCGGCATGGCGGGCGCATTCGGGTTCGAGGGCGGCGACCACTACGAGGTTTCCATGAAGTGCGGCGAGCGCGTGCTCCTGCCGGAGGTCCGCGGCGCAGCGCCGGATACGCTCATCATCGCCGACGGCTTCAGTTGTCGCGAGCAGATCAGCCAGACGACGGACCGGCAGGCGATCCACCTCGCGCAGGCCCTCCAGATGGCGATTCGGGAGGGCGAGAAGGGCACGGAGGGAGCCCATCCGGAAGACCGATACGTGCATGCACCGATTCCTGTGAGGGAGGTCTTGAAGACGGCGCTCGTCGTGGGCGGTGTCGCGGCCCTCGGTCTGCTGGCCATCCGACGCGCGGCGGGACGGCGGAAAACCGCGCGCACGGAGCGTCGATGCAATGAACGAACAACCGATTGAGCGAACAACGACCGGGTTCTGGACGCTGAATAAGGTCTTCGTCCTCCTGCTGCTCGGCGCCATCGCGGCGCTGCTGCTGGAGATCCGGTACGACCACAGAGACGTGATTCATGAGGCCCCCGTCTCCTGGACGCCGCTCATCTACGCGGGAGTGACCCTTCTGCTGGGAATCATCGGATTGGCGACGTGGGATCGGTTCGGCCGCGCGATGCTGCTCGTCGTCTTCGCGTGCGGCATGATCGTAGGCCCGGTGGGGTTCTGGTTCCACAACCAGGGCCGGCCGGTGCGGGGCGTTGCGCGGATGCTCTCGGCCTGGGAGGAGCCGGTCTACGCTGCCGGAGACGAATCGAAGGGCAAGACGGAGCACAAAAAACCGGACGGGAAGAGCGACGAACAGGGCGAGAAGGGAGCATCTGAAGGGCCAAAGGGAGGAGCGGAGACCGGCGGCGATCAGCCGGACAATGGCGGGGTCGCGCTCCAGCGGCCGCCTATTCTCGCGCCACTCTCGTTCTTCGGGCTCGGCTTGATGGGGGTTGTCGCGTGCATGGGGCGGTTCCAACCGAATCGCGATGTCCGATAATGGAGCGGCTCGGGACAAACGCCCGGTCGTCTCGCATGCGGTCCTCGGAGTTGCGCTGGTGTGCGTGGCGGGTTTCGTGGACGCGGTCGGCTTCCTGCTGCTTGCACACCTCTTCACCGCGCACATGAGCGGCAACAGCGCAGCGATGGGCGCTTTCGCGGGACAGGGTTCGTGGAGCGAGGCGGCCCATCGGGCGCTGCCGATTCCGTTCTTCGTGCTCGGAATTGGAGTTGGGGCCGCGCTTGCCGAGGTGGCTTGCCGGAGGGCCATGCGGTCGCCGCTCACGCTGGTGATGGGGTTTCAGGCCGTCCTGCTCTCTGCGTTGATGCTATTCGGAGCCTGGTTCACGGGGCGCGGAGGCGGATACGTCGCCGCGGTGGCGCTCCCGTCATTTACTATGGGCCTGCAGAACGCGACGATTCGCCGAGTCGGGTCTGCCAGCATCCGCACGACCTTTGTGAGCGGCATGCTAACGGATTGCGCCGAGAGCTTCGTGGCCTGGCTGTTTCTAATTCGGGATCCAGACCCGTTGCGCAAGACGGCGCACCTGGCTCGCTCTGTGCTCTACGCGTCGATCTGGCTGGCATTCGCGGCCGGGGCGGTCTGCGGGAGCCTTTTGGCGGGCCGGTGGGCGTTCCACGCGCTGGCGATCCCGGTCGCCGTGCTGGCCGCGATCGCGGTATGGGACGGGGTGTCGCCGCTCACGTCGGTCGGCGAGATTGCGCCCGCGGGCGAGTCCTGCGAGCAGCCCGCGTCCAGCTCGCGCGCGGCGTGATGGCGGAGGAGTGAGTGGAGCCGACCGAGGCATGGATTCACGGGGCGGTACAGTGGTTGAGGCTGGTCGTGGAGACGACCGGCGCGATGATCGTCGCGCTCGGGTTCTTTGTGGCGGCGGTCCGATTTATATCCTCGCTCGTCACCGACCAGACCGGCAACTTTACGCCGATTCGCCTCCTGCTTGCCCGCTATCTTGCGCTGGCGCTGGAGTTCCAACTGGGCGCCGACATTCTCTCCACGGCCATCGCGCCGAGCTGGACGCAGATCGGCAAGCTGGGCGCGATAGCGGTGATTCGGACCGGGCTGAACTTCTTCTTATCGAAGGAGATGGAGACAGAGCGCGCCGCGGTGAAGGGCGAGGAGCGCGTCGAGCGTGATTCACTCCCCCAGCGCGCCGCATGAAAGGAGAACTACGATGAAGACGACATGGCAGCCGCATACTACCCACGGCGACTTGAGCAGCTCGAAGCGAGACAACCTGCCCGATTCGGCGTTCGCCTTCCCGAAGAAGCGCAAGGAGCCGCTCACCGACGCCTCGCACGTGAAGAACGCGCTGGCCCGGTTCGATCAGGTCGAGGACGTAACGGACGACGAGCGGGACCTCGCGTTCGCCAACATCAAGAAGGCGGCCGAACACTACGGCATCGACCTCGAAGAGAAGAACTGGCGCGACCTCGGCAAGAAGCCGCACACCGAGAACAAGACGCACAGCTCCCACAAGAAGGCGGCATAGACGGGAGGCGTGGGTGCGATGCCGCTCTGGGCGATGGCGGGTTTCTGGGGACTGGTCGCGGGCTCGGCGCTGCTCGTTGGAGCCGCGGTCGGCTTCTTCCTCCAGGTGCCTGCGCGTATCATCGCCGGAATCATGGCGTTCGGGAGCGGCGTGCTCATCTCGGCGCTCGCGTTCGATCTGATGGACCAAGCGTACAAGCGCGGCGGTTTCGATTCGACCGCGATCGGCTTCGTCGGCGGCGCGGCGGTATACACGGCGGCGAACTGGTTCCTCTCCCGCCACGGCGCGAAGCACCGAAAGAGGTCGGGCGGCCAGCAGCCCTCCGAGCAGGAGGATTCCGGCAGCGGCCTCGCCATAGCGGTCGGGGCGCTGCTGGACGGCATCCCGGAGTCGATCGTCATCGGCCTTTCGATGCTTCGAGGCGGCGCGGTCAGCACAGTGGCGGTCATCGCCATCTTTCTCTCCAACATACCGGAGGGCCTCTCCAGCTCCGCCGGGATGAAGAAGGCGGGCCGTTCCGTGGCGTACGTGTTCGGCGTGTGGATCGCGATTGCCGTGATCTCCGGTCTCGCTTCCCTTGCCGGCTACAGCCTCTTCGATGGTTTCAGCGCGGACGTGGTTGCCGCAACGACCGCAACCGCGGCGGGCGCGATGCTGTCCATGCTCGTAGATACCATGATTCCGGAGGCCTTCGAGGAGGCGCACGACTTCGCGGGCCTGATCACCGTTCTCGGGTTCCTCGCGGCGTTCGTGTTGAGCAAGATGGAGGGCTGACGATGAAAGCGAAGCTTATCGACCCTCTGCCGGGATCCGCGGCACAGCCAGCGCAACCCGCGCGCACATTTGCAGTCATCTTTCAAACGGGCGACGAGGTGATTGCGGGCCTGAAGGGGTTCGCGCGCGACCAGAACCTGGCGGGGAGTCATTTCACGGCCATCGGCGCCTTCGGCGGCGCGACGCTCGCCTATTTCGACTGGCGGACGAAGCAGTACCAGACGCTCCCCATCTCCGAGCAGGTCGAGGCGCTGACGCTTGCGGGCGACATCGCTCTGAAGGAGGGGAAGCCCGAGGTACACGCTCACGTCGTGGTTGGACTGCGGGACGGCACGACGCGCGGCGGGCACCTGATGGAGGCGCATGTCCGCCCCACGCTCGAGGTGATCCTCACCGAATCGCCGGTCCACATGCAGCGCACGTTCGATCCGGAGAGCGGCCTCGCTCTCATCGATCCGGGCGCCTTCCCCGATCCCCCTCCCGCAGAAGAAATCCCCTGAGCCCGCGTGCTGGAACACGCCGATGGTGAGCGGCGTCGTTTCTTCGGAAGCGAGGTGCGAGATGAAGCAGGCTGGGATGCTGGCCGTGCTGTTCACGACAATCATCCTGTTTGGGTGCAGCAACGCCGGAAGCGTGAATGCGGGGTCCGCGGCTCCGGGATTCTCGCCCGTCTTCGGAACGTGGACCGGCAAGTCTGAAGTAAAGGGAGGCGACCTGGCGAAATTCGCCAACTCCGTGGCCGGAGGCCCGCTCACGGGCCCCAGTTCGATGACGCTGAACCAGGGCTACACCGGATTCCTCAAGATCGCCGACCGGCCGGAGCGACCCATCGTTTGGAAGCAGGAAGGCGACCGTCTCATCCTGCAGCCGAGCGGCGTAAACGGCCCTTCCGACGCGAAAGCGGGTTCGGGCGGTCCCTGGGTCGCCAAATGGTCCAACGAGAACCGTACCTGGACCATCGACATGGACAAGGTGAAGGTCATCCTCGATCATCATCAAAGCCCGTAATGGACGACGGGTTGAAATCTGGCGCGGGGGCGCGGGACGCGCCGCGCAAGGAGGACCGATACGCGGAATACAGTAACGAGGAGTAGTGAGATGTACGAAAGACAACCCAATGACACAAAGCAATACGAAGTGGTCGAAGGCGGCGCGCCGGCAGTAGCGCCCGCGCGGTGGCGTGACAACATCCACTGGGGATCCGTCTGGGCCGGCCTGACGACAGCCGTCGCCGTCTTCCTCCTGTTGCAGACCCTCTTCTACTGGCTGGGCGCGCTCAGCATCCGAGTCACGGGGAGCCTCGTCTCCACCGGCCCGACGAACACGTGGCTCTCGGCGCTGCTGGCGCTCGTGAGCCTCTTCTTCGGAGGGTGGATGGCGGCCTGCTGCATGCAGGGCGAGACCCGCGCCATTGGCGCGCTGAACGGCTTCATGGTGTGGACGCTCGGCACGCTGGTGATCCTCGTCATGTCCTCCTTCGGCCTCGGCATGGCGTTCGGCGCCATCGGAGACGCGTTCAATCAGTACGTGCTGGTGGGCCATGGCATCGGGTCCATACGCCCGTTCGCCAACGTCGAGCAGGTTCGCGCGGGCTGGGCATTCTGGTGGCTCATCGCCTCGGCGTGCGCGGCCACGCTCGGAGGCTGGGTCGGAGTATCCACGCCGGTAGAGCGGCCGGTGCGCACCCTGCCCCACGGCGCCACGCCACACCCGACCGCATAGACGCCGGAAGAGAGGGTAGCCGATGAGCAGCAGCCCGGAGAGGAGTAACCGCGAGCGGGTCGAGCGCCTGAGGGACGCCCTGACAGAGGCGAATCTGGACGCGCTGGCCTGTACGACCCCGACCGAGGCGCTGCTCGTGTCCGGCTACTGGCCGATAATCGGGAACGCCGTCGCGGTGGTCACCCGCGACGGCGTTGTCGTCGTGGCGGCGCCCGAGGACGAGGGGGACCTGGCGGAGCGCGGATGGGCGGACGACGTGGTCACCTTCCGGCCGGGCTCCCTGGACCAGATAGTCTCGACGCCCGACGTCGTCTGCGAAACGATGAAAGCGGTAGGCGCGAAGCACGGGCTGGGCCACGCGCGAATCGGGTATCAGGCTGGAACGAGTTCCCAACCCTCCAGCTACGCCGCCATGTTCCAGTATGGCCCCGCGACCGCGCCGCTCCTCCGCGCGGCCATCCCGGGCGCGACGCTAATCGCCGCGGATGACCTTCTCGCGCGGCAGAGGTGCGTGAAAACGGCGTATGAGATTGAGCGCATTCGTGGCGCGTGCCGGATAGCCGCCATGGCCTATGACGAGGGGAGGCTGCGGCTTGGAGGGTCGGGCGCGAAGGAGACCGAGGCCGCGGACCTCTTCCGCGGACCGCTCAAGATGGACGGGACGGGCCTCGATTCAATTCAGCGCGCGGACGGCTATGTCTACTGCATGTCCGGCCCCAACTCCGCAAAGGCATACGCCGCGCACCAGCGCTCCACCGCCCGCGGAATCGAGCGGGGCGACCTGCTGCTGGTCCACTGCAACTCCTACGCGGACGGCTACTGGACCGATATCACGCGGACGTATGCCATCGAGACCACGAATGACCGCCAGCGCGCAATGCTGGAGGCGGTCTGGGCGGCACGGGCGGCGGCGCTCGAGGCAATCCGCCCCGGAGCGCGCGCGGCGGACGTGGATCGCGCGGCACGCGACGAGCTGACTCGGCGACGGTTTGGAAGGGAGTTCCTCCATCCGACCGGCCACGGCGTGGGCTTCGCGGCCATCGACCACAACGCCTGTCCGCGCCTCCACCCAAAATCCGATGATGTGCTGGAGGCCGGGATGGTCTTCAACGTCGAGCCGGGAATCTACTTCGAGAGATGGGGCGGGATGCGCCACTGCGACATGATCGCGCTGACCGAGAGCGGCCCGGAAGTGCTCACGCCGTTCCACACAGACCACGATTCGTTCGTACTCACCTGAAGCCGGCTCTCCTCCCCCCATGGTCTTCACCTGGCTGCTGCTTTTCATCCCCCTCTCCGCCGCGCTCGCCTTATGGGTGCACGCCGGCCCGGCATGGGTCTTCGCTTGCGGCATCGCGGCTATCGTGCCGCTGGCCGAGTGGATGCGCCGCGGAACGGAGCAGGTCGCGCGCCGGTCCGGGACTGCCATCGGGGGCCTGCTGAATGTAACCTTCGGTAACCTGACCGAGCTGATCATCGCGCTCTTCGTGCTGAGGTCCGGCCAGACGAACGTGGTAAAGGCGCAGATCATCGGGTCCATCATCGGCAACAGCCTGCTCGGCCTGGGACTGGCGATCATCGTCGGAAGCTGGGGCCGCCCGAGCCAGCGATTCAAGCGCGAGCGCGCCGGGCTGCTGTCGAGCCTGCTGGTGCTCTCCGTCATCGGCCTGAGCGTTCCGGCGCTGTTCGACTACACCGAGCGGGGGATCTACCGCGCGGCGGATCCGCTGCGTGGAGACGATTATCTGAGCATAGGCGTCTCGATTGTGCTCATCGGCGTCTACGTCGCGAACCTCGTGTATACCCTGGTCACCCACCGTGACGTGTTCGAGTTCGACGAGCCGGATTCGGGCGGGCGGGCCTGGCCGCTCTGGCAATCGGCCGGCGTTCTTGCTGCCGCGACGGTCGCGCTCTCTTTCGAGGCCGAGCTCATCTCCAACGTGCTGGAAGCGGCCTCCCGGTCCCTCCACCTCTCCCCGTTCTTCCTCGGCGTCATCGTGCTCGCAATCGTCGGAAACGCGGCGGAATACGTCTCGGCCATCTACTTCGCGCGCCGGGACCGGATGGGCCTGGTCGTCACGATCACCGTCGGCTCGACGATTCAGGTGGCGCTCTTTACGGCCCCCTTGCTCGTTATTCTCTCCCGATTCGTCGTCCATCCGATGAATCTCGTATTCCGGAACCCGCTCGAGCTGATCGCCATCACCGGCGTGGCGCTGGCGGTACACGCCATCGCGCAGGACGGCGAGACGACGTGGTTCGAGGGGCTGCTCCTGCTCGCCGTCTACGCGATTTTCGCCCTCGCCTTCTACTTCATAGAGTGATGCGGCAGTGCGATTCCCGCGGAACGGAGAGCGGCATCCGCTCGTTAATGGAAACATCGCAGCTCGATACGCCGATCGCGCTCGCCAAATTCCCAGAAGGGTGAATCGAAATGTCTGAAGTATACGCCGCGCCCGGACCGAAGGAGAAGCGAACGCCAGCCAGTAAGGCCGCCACGGTGGCTATCGCTCACACGCCGGAGAAGCACCGGTCGCGGGAGCGGGTGCTGGCCGTCGTGCGCGAAGCGCTCGGCCATCTGGGAGGCATGGCCGCCTTCGTCAAGCCGGGCGATACGGTGCTCATCAAGCCGAACCAGACGGTCTTCTACTCCGCCGAAGAGGGGTGCACGACCGACCCGCTGATGGTCGGAGCGCTCATCCGGCTGGCCAGGGAGGCGGGCGCCAGCCGAGTTCAGGTCGCCGAATCGAGCGGCGGTTTCTTTTCGTCGCTCCAGTGCATGAAGATCACCGGGATGGCCGCCGTCGCGGAGCGCGAAGGAGCGGAGGTCATCGACCTCGGCAGCAACAGCACCCCGAACGTGACGGTTCCGATTCCAACCGGCCGCGTGATTCACGAGGTCCCGCTCCCGAAGCCGCTCGTCGAGGCGGATGTGATCATCGACGCGCCGAAGGCGAAGAACCACCACATCGAGCCTATCTCCGGCGCGCTGAAGAACTGGGTGGGCACGGTCAACCAGCAGTGGCGCGACCACCATCACGGCGACCTCGACATGATCGAGCGGTTCGTGGACATCATGACCGTTGCGAGGCCGCACCTCTGCGTGGTGGACGCGCTTATCTGCGGCGAGGGCGACGGGCCCATCGCGGACCTGCCGCGCTGGGCCGGCTGCATCCTCGCCTCGACGGACCCCGTCGCCACCGACGTAGCCATCTGCCGGCTGCTCGGCCACGACTGGCACAAGCTCAATTTCGCGAAGGACGCCGAGGCACAGGGCCTCGGCGTGCGCGACCCCATCAACTTCGTCGGCGTGCCGCTGGAGCAGGTCGCGTTCAACGCCTGGCCCGGTCACGAGGGCTACGACTACCTGCCTGTGAACTTCCTGGTCGGCAAGGGCGTGACGCTGCCCGGCACGATCGGCCACGTTAAGTCGGTGGTTGACAGCATGCTGCGGCGCGGCGAGCTGAACCAGGTCATCTGGATGAAGGGCACGCCCACGTTCATGATTGGGGAGATCGAGGACCCGCTGTTCGAAGACCACCTGAAGGAGGGGCCGTATATCGTATTCGACGATGCCGCGCTGCCGAAGTACCGGAACGACCCGCGCGTCCACTTCGTGCCGGGCCATCCGGTGCTCCAGACCGCGATGCCGCAGGTGATGAAGGGGCTGGGAGTCGAGCGCGCGGGCAAAGGGATCATGAAGTGGCAGGAGTTCGAGCGGTGGGGAATGCATAACGTGGAGTACGGCACGCCTCTGCGCAAAGCGATCACCATCGCGAAGCCGCTCTCGCTGGTTGGCGCTGCCGCAGGAATTGTGGGAATCGCGCTGCTGTCGGCGTTCGCGTCGAAGCGGACGGGCGGAAAGGGGTGCGCGAATGGAAGCCACTGAGTTGCGGCCGTCGGGGACGATGACCGCTCCTCCGTCAGCCGCTGGACACGCCGAATCGGGCCCTGGCGGAATCTGGGCCGGCTATTCCGACGAGCCGAAGCCGCTGCCCTCCTACATAGGGGTCATGACGGTTTTCGGGGCGGCCTTCGGACTGGCGCTGATGACCGCGACACGCGAACGGAACAGCCGGTCCCGGTTCGGCGCCGGCGACATAGTGCTGCTCGGCATCGCTACCCACAAGCTGTCGCGGCTGGTCAGCCGGGATCTGGTCACCAGCCCGATTCGCGCGCCGTTCACACAGTATGTCGGAGAGGGCGACGTTCCCAACGAGGTGAGCGAGAAGTCTCGCGGCAAGGGCGCTCGAAAGGTTGTCGGTGAGTTGATCTCATGCCCGTTCTGCCTCGGGACCTGGCTGGGCTCCGCGATGACGTTCGGCCTCGCGTTCTGGCCGCGCGCAACGCGGCTCATCGCGAGCTGCCTCACGGTCAACACGATTTCAGATTATCTCAATACGGCATACGACAAGCTCTACAAGAAGTGAGGGGCCGGAAGGCCCATGAACTCATTTACTCACCTTATGCAGGCCTGCAATACGGTCGGCGGGCCGCGCCCGCCGCTATAATGCCTGCGGCCAGTCGTGCACCTCCGTGCGCGGAACGGCACTTGCACATGCGTCCTGCGCACGAAGGTGCGGAGTTGGCGCGAAGCGCATGAGAGCGGGAGGGTGCAGCCTCCCGTCCGTGCGCATGAGAGCGGGAGGGTGCAGCCTCCCGTCCGTGCGCATGAGAGCGGGAGGGTGCAGCCCCCCGTCCGCCGCCGGCTATCGATCCGTCTCCGGAGCTGCGCGGAGGAGCAGCTCGTCGAGGTCCGACGCGGAGCCGGAGGACGGCCGCACCAGCACTGCCGCGGGATTCTCCGGAGACGCGGTCGCCCGGAGCAGGGTTGCATGCACCGATTCCGTCCGCTGCCTCTCCTCCAGCACGCGGAGCACGTCCGCCGCGGCGTCGCGCAGTCGCACTGTACGGCCGGACTGCGCGGCCCGTCTCACGAACGGAATCGCGTGACTTGTCCCGACCACCGCCAGCGCGCCGAGCGCCTTCGACACGAGCTGAGCGTCCGCATGGTTCAGCGCGCGGCCCAGATTCGCAATGGACTGCGCGCCGAAGAGACCGAAGTGTCTCGGCTCCAGCAGCGGCAGTACCTGGTGGAGCGCAGCCGCGGCAGCATCCCGCACCCGCTTCGACCTGTCGAACAGCGCTCCCGATAACGCGCCGACACACTCCGCCTGACCAAGCCGCCCCAGCGCCACCGCGGCACCCGCCCGCGCCCGCGAATCGAGCGAGCTGTCGTAGAGGAAAGAGGCCGCCGTCTCGAACGGGAACGCCGTCACTCCGATCATCGCGGTAAGCATCCAGAAGGCCTCGAAAAAGGATGGGCCTCCATACCCGTATCGGTGTTCAACAAACAAGGCGAATATCAGGAGGGTCGCGAGCGCGCCGCCCCCGAATGTCACCGCCAGATGCCGCTTCAGGGAACGCGCGAACCGGTCGCGAAGGCGTTCGGGGCGGGCCTGCTCCAGCACGTCCATCAGAGACGCCGTCGCGCCGTCCGCCTGGTCGGGCGTGAGAGCAGTGCGGGAGAGTGCCCACGCGGCGACGGCGCGAACGCGCCACCGGTCCGGCGACGGGTCGAGCAGCGCGTCGATGAGAGGCTGGATGGTGGGGAGGGGCTCGCCGCGCGCGACGGAGAGCGCGAGCAGCCGCACGGGATGCGCCTCCGGGATGCGGCCCAGCAGCGAGAGCTGCGCATTTACTTCCCGCAGCGAGGGCAGGGCCGGCGAATCGATTCGGATATTGTCCGGCATTATGCGCTCCCTTTGCGGACGGGCGGGCAGAGGGGTGACAAACGAGCGCGGCGGGCGCGAAGGAGAAGCTTCCGTCTCTCCTCTCGCCCGCCGGAATCCGGCCTCCGCCGCTCCGTCACTCCCTGCGATTCGGGAAGTTTGGGATGTTCGGCCGCCAGCGCCACCAGGGCTTCTTCGAGTCCGAGCCCGCGTGCTGCTGAATCGCCGCCATGATCGAGCCGGAGAAGTCCCGGCCCGGATCGACGAAGGGCAGCGTCTCCACCAGCTTGATGGTCTGCTCCATCTCGCCGAATAGCCGCGCGCACATGTAGCAGACGGAGAGGTGCGCCCGGACCGCCTCGGCCGTCATGGCGTCGAGGTAGCCCTCCAGAAGGTCGGGCAGGCGCTGCTGCACGCGCTGGCAGAGCGAGAAGCCCTCTTCATGGGTTTCAAGGAATCTATTTTCTTCCATCCGAATCCATATCCAGCACCGGTCCCAGACGCTCCCGCAGCATGTCCCGCGCCCGGAAGAGGTGAGTCTTTACCGTTCCTGACGGTAGGTTTAACTGATCCGCGATCTCCTCGACGCTCAACCCCTGCAGGTGCCGCATTATCACGACGACGCGGTATTTCGCCGGCAGGTTCATAACGGCTTTCTGTACGACCTCGCTGACCGCTCCCCTTACGGCCGTATCCTCCGGATCGTATCCCCGGTCGCTCGATGCCGGCTCCCTGCCCTCCTCCAGCTCCAGATCGAGAGAGAGAGCGCCTTTCGACCTCCGCGACCGCAGGAAGTCGATGCACAGATTCGAGCAAATCTTGTAGAGCCAGGTGAGGAAGCTCGCATCCTGCCGGAACGAGGCCAGCGCCCCATAGGCTCGCAGGAACGTCTCCTGCACCATATCTCCGGCGTCTTCCGCGCTTCCGACCATCCTGTACGCCAGGTTGTAAACCTGCCGCTGATAACGCTGTACCAGAACGTTGTACGCCTGGGATTGACCCGCAAGCGTGCGCTGAACCAGTGTGGCGTCTGTCTGTTCCATGACGAGCACGGACGTCCTGTTCTCCCCCTTCGCTGCGCATACCACGCCGGTCTCAATATTGCCGTTGTATGCACATTACGGGGCAAGCTGCTGCAAGGTTTCGGCGAAGCGGATGCATGATGCGAGACTCGTGATTCGTGATGCGTGATGCGTGATTCGTGAACGGCGCAGGCACGGTCGCGATTCGCACATTACGCTTTGGGTTCACGGCGGTTGCATTCGATCGACGATCCCAACTGCGCCGCTCACGCATCACGCATCCCGCATCACGAGTCCCGCATCACTTAGTACGGCTGTGCTCACGAGGTATTCCCCGTCAGCGGCATGGTATCCTGTCAGGCGCGAGGCATGGAGAATGCGCATTCGCGCCTCGGCGTCGTGCGTGAGCAGAAACTCGACAGTGGGATTCAGGGAGCGCACGCCGATAGATTGCTTCGGGAGGGAGGTGAGCCGACCCATCCCGATGCCGATTTTCAGGCCTGTTCCGAGCGCCTTAGAGGCAGCCTCCATCAGGGAGAAGTGTGCCGCGGCGCGAATCCGGAACTCCTCATCGTCCTCGTGCCGGCCCGCGGAAAGGAACAGCTCCAGCTCCTCCGCGGACATGAAGTGGCGGGCGAACGATTCGAGATAGCGCCGGCCCTTCCTCTCGCCACGCAGGCGCGACAGATGGACGACGTCGACGCCGATTCCCTTCAGCCCTGGCGCGCAGGCCGCGAGCGTGAGGTGCGAATCGTGGTCGTGCGTGTAGGAGATGTGAAGGTCCCCGCCGCGAATCCTCCGCAGCCGCGCCCACTCCGCCAACTCGCCCCTCCATCGCGGAACCGGCTGCCCCAGCGCCGTATGCACCAGGTGAATCGACGCAACCACCTCACTTACACCCACCTGGGAATCGCTATCTCTGCCTGCGCCCAATAGCCCCCTCCTTGCGAAGGAGGGGGTTGGGGGAGGTGCCGTTAAGCCCCCTCTCCCCCTCCTTGCGAAGGAGGGGGTTGGGGGAGGCGCCGCAAAGCCCCCTCTCCCGTTTTTGGGAGAGGGGGTTGGGGGTGAGGGGCCGTTGGAGGTACGGGCCTCCCGCAGTACATCTCCGCAGGCCACTGGCAACGCCAGCCGATCACAGAGCGCGTACGCGGCCCGCTTCGCCCATGCCGGCTCCGGAGACTGGAGCATCATCTCGATTCGGCGGCGGATGCGGGACGGGACGAGGGCGCGGGCGAGCTCCGCTTCGGCAACATCGGCAACGGCTGTAGGAAGCCAGATGAGGGAGACGGGAATCGTCATATCTTGGAGCCAGGTGACCGCGCCGGCACGCGATTCGAGGCATCGGCCGCTGATGGAACGGACACGCTCGACCGCCTCGTCCGGCGTCAACCCTTGATTCCCGACATCGCGATTCCCTGAATGAAGGTCCGCTGCGTGAAGAAGAAGAGCGCCAGAATCGGGATGATCATCAGCGCGGAGACCGCCATGAGCTGGCCCCAGAAGGAGCCGTACTGGCTGCTGAACATCGCAAGGCCGAGAGAAAGGGTGAACTTGCGGTCGTCGAAGAGGTAGATGAGGGGGCCGAGGAAGTCGTTCCACGTGTTCATGAACGTGAAGAGGCCGACCGTCGCGAGCGCGGGCGTCGCCAGCGGGAGGATGACACGCCAGTAGGTCGTGAACTCGGAGCAGCCGTCGAGCCGCGCTGCCTCGGTGAGGTCGTTCGGAATCGTGAGGAAGAACTGGCGGAGCAGGAAGACGAAGAAAGCGTTGCCGAGGAACGCCGGCACGGTCAGCGGCAGGTAGGAATCCACCCAGCCGAGCCACTTGAATACCGCGAAGAGCGGCACCATCGTGACCTGACCCGGCAGGATCATGGTGGAGAGCAGCAGCGCGAAGAGGACGTGCCGCCCCTTCCACGGGATTCGGGCGAGTCCGTAGGCGACCAGCGAGCTGGAGAGGACCGTCCCGACGACGTTCACTGCGCAGAGGAGCAGCGTGTTCCGCAGGTAGAGCGCGAACGGGAAGTGGACCAGCCCCTTCGTGAAGTTGTCCCACACCCACGTCCGCGGCCAGACGGTCGTGAAGATCTCCTTCTCCGGCTTGAACGACGTGATGACGAGCCAGAGGAATGGCGCGAAAAAGAGGAGGCTCAGCGCCGCCAGAATCACGTACGTGACCAGCAGAGAGAGCCTCGGAACGCGTAGTGCAGCCGTGTTCACCGCCATGCTATCGATCCTGTTGGCTACTCAGCCGGCTCCCTGCTCGCCGCGCGCATCAGGCGGTCTCGAATCGCCTGCCACTCCGGCGTGTCCGGCGGCAGCTCCACGATGATTCGGTGCAGCCGCCAGCCCTTCATCCATTCAGGCTTTTCGGAGGGTGCGTCCAGCCAGTGGAGCACCGAATAGAGGTCGGCGGCGTAGGCCCGGGCGTCGCGCGGCATCGTGATACCGAAAACCTCCTGCGCGGCCGCGTTCGCCTCCGGCTCGAACGTCACCCAGCCGACTTCGTGACCCTGCCGCACAAGCTCCTCGACGCGCGACCGGCCGGAATCCACGGCAAGCTCTACCGGTACACGGGGCGCATAGTGCCGCTTCATCATGCCCGGCGACGGCAACGGCGCTCCGCTCTCGCGGAGGGCCGAGCGCTCGATGGGACCGATAACCTCCTCGATCTGCTCCGCGGAAACGAGGCCCGGCCGAAGGAGTCGCGCGTGGTGCGATGACAGGTCCAGAACCGTCGATTCGATGCCACCGCTTGTCGGGCCGCCGTCGACGAGGAGCGCGATTCTGCCGTCGAGCCCCTTCAGCACGTGCGCCGCGGTGGTTGGCGACACCTCGGTCGAGCGGTTAGCGCTGGGTGCGGCAATGGGAATCCGCGCCGCCTGAAGCAGCGCCAGGGCCACCGGATGGGCCGGAACCCGTATACCGACGGTCGGGCCGCCGCCAGTTACGACATCCGGCACGATGTCCCGCCGTGGCAGCACGAGCGTCAGCGGTCCAGGCCAGAATCGCTCCGCCAGCGACGCCGCCTCGTCCGGCCATTCGGTCACCAGCTCCCGCGCGCTGGCGGCATCCGCCACGTGAACGATGATCGGGTTGTTCGACGGCCGCCCCTTCGCCTCGAAAATGCGCGCGACCGCCGCCGAATCGAGCGCATTCGCGCCCAGTCCGTAAACCGTCTCGGTCGGAAAGCCTACGAGCTCGCCGGACCGCAGAGCTTCCGCCGCGCCTGCAATCGCCTCCGGGTCCGGCGCGGCAGGATCCACCGCAATAATTCTGGTCTGCATGTTCGCTATCCGGGCCTGCTGGTATGTTCCTGCGATTCGTCATTCCATCCCGTGACACCTTCTCTATTCGCGCGTGTCATACAGAAGGTAACGCAGGCGCTTAGCGCGTATAACTATAGATTGAACCACTCACGTTACGCAGGCGACGTTGCCCATAATGTGTCGCCAAAGGGCAGGCTGAACCCTGCCACTTGGGAGCCTGCGGCTGTGCGCCCACCTCCGTGGGCGCGACACTAACATAACTTCAGCGCGATCCTTGCCGACGCAGGTCGGCAAACGGCGCGGCGCGCCCCCAGGCGGTAGGGTTCAGCCTACCGATGAGGTCGTCCGCGTAACGTGAGTGAATCGAATCGTTTCGGTCCGGAGCCCACTCCCATGTCAGGCCCAATCTTACGCTGGTACGGCGCAGCCACGTTCGCGCTAGCCGGCGTGACCATTCTTTCCGCCCTTGCGAGCAGCGCAGTCAGGCCCGCGGCGCAGACTCCCGTATCGCCCGCGGACGCCGAGTTCTTCGAGACCCGAATCCGCCCGCTCCTGGCCGAAACCTGCTTCTCCTGCCACGGGGACGCAAAGCAATCCGCCGGCCTCCGGCTCGATTCAGCCGCCGACCTGCTCAAGGGCACAGCATCCGGCGCAATCCTCGTACCTGGCAAGCCCGCCGAAAGCCGGCTCATCCGCGCCATCGAACAGACCGGCACCATCAAAATGCCTCCGACCGGGAAGCTCTCGCCCGCCCAGATTGCCGACCTGACCGAATGGGTCCGCCGCGGCGCTCCGTGGCCCGCTGTCAAACCGCTGACGGCTGGCGGCGGGCCGCAGGCAGCCTCCATCCCGATGGTCATCAAGCCGGAGCAGCGCCGCTTCTGGTCCTTCCAGCCCGTCCGCCGTCCTGCCGTGCCAGTAATCCGCAATCCGCAATCCGCAATCCGCAATCCGATCGACGCTTTCGTTCTTGCAGCACTCCGAAAAAAAGGCCTCACTCTCAATCCGCCGGCTGACCGCCGCACACTTATTCGCCGCGCCAGCTACGACCTCACCGGCCTGCCGCCCACGCCCGAAGAAGTGGACGCATTCCTGAACGATCGGTCGCCCAATGCGTGGGAGAAGGTGGTGGACCGTCTCCTCGCGTCGCCGCGCTACGGCGAGCGGTGGGGCCGCCACTGGCTGGACCTCGTCCGCTACTGTGATTCGCTCGATTCACGTTCACTCGGCAGTGAGGGCGACATCTCCGAAGCCTGGCGCTACCGCGACTGGGTCATCGACGCCTTCAACTCCGACATGCCTTATACGGACTTCATCGTCCAGCAGATTGCGGGGGACGTCGCGGGAGAGGGGGAGAGGGGGAGACAAGGAGACAAGGAGACAGGGAGAACAATTTCACTGACAAGCATTCCCACACTCCCATACTCCCACACTCCCGCCGCTGTCGCCTTTCGGCTCCCGAATGCGGATGGAATCATTGCTACTTCGATGCTCTCGATTGGGAACTGGGGCAATGGGGACGCCGACAAGGACAAGATCCTGACCGACATCGCGGACGACCAGGTGGACGTTGTGAGCCGCACGTTCATGGGTCTCACGCTGGGCTGCGCGCGCTGCCATAACCACAAGTTCGACCCCCTCTCGCAGCAGGATTACTACGGCCTCGCGGGGATCTTCTTCTCGACGCACATTCTCGCGAAGCTCGCGGACAAGGGCGCGGGCGAGAGCATCATGAAGGTTCCGCTCTTCAAGCCGGAGCTGGTCGCGGCGCGCAAAAAGTACGCCGCCGACCTCGCGGATGTCGAGGCGAAGGTGAACGCTGCAAGCGAGGACGCGCGCCGGACGGTTGCCGCCGGCCTGCTGGCGGAGACCGGGAAGTACATGACGGCGGCCTGGGAGTGCCGTTTGGCGGGGGCGAGTCCGGATCAATTTGCAGCGCAGCACGGGCTGCGTCCGTACGCGCTGCGACAGTGGCTCGACTTTCAGGGGCCGGGCGACTTCCCGCTGATGACGATGCCCGTCAGGGATGTGCTTGGGAACCGGGGCGTCCACGCCTTCCGAGGCGCGCCGGACACGCCCTCCGTCGCCGTCAACACGAACAAGGAGCCGCGCCAGCTTCTCACTTTCACGCTTCCACCGCACTCGGTCTCCGTCCACCCCGGCCCGACGACCGGCGTCGCGGTGCTCTGGTCCAGCCCCATCTCCGGGACCGTGTCCATCGCGGGCAAGGTATCCGACGCCGACCCGGCCGGCGGCGACGGAATCGCCTGGGTGATCGGCGTCCGCTCCGGCAGCGGATTCCGAACGCTGGCGAGCGGTGGATTCGAGAATGGCGGCAATCAGGCGTTCAACGCGACGGGCGGAGCCCTTGCGGGAATCAAGGTGAGCTCCGGCGACCGAATCGAGCTGCACGTCCTGCCGAAGATGAGCCACACCTGCGACACGACCACCGTCGACCTGCGGATATCGGAGGCGGGCGGCAGGGTGTGGGACCTGACGAAGGACGTGGTGGACAACCTCCACGAGGGGGGGAACCCGCACCCGGATTCGTTCGGCAATCCGGGCGTATGGCGATTCGCGGACATGGCTGGCAAGCCGGGCTCCGTCTTGGATACGCAGGCGACCGCGGCGTTCGCGAAGTGGCGCGCGCTGCTGGCCAAACCGCGCGAGCAGGACCGCGATTCGGTCGCCGCCGCAGCGCGCGCGTTCGCCGCCGGGTTCAGGCTTGCGGACTCCTCCAGTCCGTTCTGGCCGCCCGCGAAGGAGGCGGAGTCCGCCCTCTCGCCGGACGCGAAGGCACGCATTGCCGCCCTCAACGCGCGGCTCGATACTCTCCGGAAGTCCTTGCCGCCGCCATTGGAGTATGCGAACGGCGCGCAGGAGGGCGGCGTCCCGGAGAGCCCGCACGCCGGCGTTCATGACGTTCGCGTCCATCTTCGCGGCCGCTACGACCGCCTCGCCGAGCTGGTTCCCCGCCGCTTCCCGACCATTCTGGCGGGCGAGAACCAGCCTCCCATCACGCGCGGAAGCGGCCGGCTGGAGCTGGCCCTGTGGCTCGCGAGCGAAACCCATCCCCTCACCGCGCGCGTCCTCGTGAACCGCGTCTGGCAGCACCATTTCGGCGAGGGAATCGTCCGCACGCCCTCCAACTTCGGCTTCCTCGGCGAGCGCCCAACGAATCCGGAGCTTCTCGACTGGCTGGCGAGCGATTTCATGCGCGACGGCTGGTCCATCAAGAAGCTCCAGAAGCGCATCCTGCTCTCCGCGACCTGGCAGCAGTCGTCGACGCCATCTCCGGAAGCGCTCCGAATCGATCCCGATAACCGCCTGTTCGGGCGGATGAACCGGCGAAGGCTGGAGGCGGAAGAGGTGCGCGACAGCCTGCTCGACGCGGCCGGCCGGCTCGACACCGCGATGGGCGGCCCGGCGGTCCGCGATCTGAAGACGCCTCGCCGAACGGTCTACGTGATGACGATCCGCTCCGACCGCACCGGGTTCGGTCCGCTCTTCGACATGGCCGATTCGACCAACCTGGTGGACCGCCGCACCGTCTCGACCGTCGCGCCGCAGGCCCTCTTCCTGCTGAACGACCCCTTCGCCATAGAGCAGGCCCGCTCCCTGTCGCGCCGCCTTCTGGCCGAAGCGAAGGACGACGCCGCGCGAATCGATCGCGCCTACCGTCTCCTCTACGGCCGCCCCGCGTCGCCAGAAGAGGCGCGAATCGGACAGGCATTCCTCGCCAGAGCCCGCAAGGCTCCCACCGCCAGTATGGCCGGTCCAGGCGCGCCCAACGTGGAAGAAACGGCGTGGACCGCCTATTCGCAGATCCTGCTCAGCGCCAACGAATTTATGTACGTGGATTGAAAGAATGAATGCTGCCGAAGCCGTCGAGCTGCCGGCCGAGCTATCGTCCCTGTTCTGGGAGTATGAGTCAGGCGCTCTTCTCTGGCCGCGCGACCAGGAGACGATTGCGAGCCGGATCTTGGAATCGGGCCCATGGAATGCCGTCAAATGGCTCCGCCGCGAGATGGGCGACGCGGCCCTCCGCGACTGGATTCTCGAGCATGAGGGCAGGAATCTCACTCCACGGCAACTGCGCTACTGGCAGATCATACTCGACCTGCCAAAGCGCACTGTGGATGCATGGGTGGCACGAGAACGAGGAGGCGTCTGGAACCGGAGGACCGGCCCTGAAATTCCATGAGTCCATCCTCGGACCCACACAGAGGCGAGCGCTCAAGGCGTCGGGCAGTTTCCTGACCGAACGGGGATTCTATCTCGCGGGTGGCACAGCGTTGGCCCTCCGGCTCGGCCACCGGCGATCCGTAGATCTTGACTGGTTTACCGAGAATCTGATTGCCGACCCGCTCCAGCTTGCCGCCGAGATGAGAGACGCCGGAATTCCGTTCGAGACCACCAGCGTGGCGCGCGGCACGCTCTACGGAACCGTGGATGGCGTACGGATGAGCTGCATTGAGTTCCGGTATCCGCTGCTGGATGGAGTGGACCTCTGGCCGGAGTACGGCTGCGCGCTGGCATCGCTTCGTGACACCGGCACAATGAAGATCTCGGCCGTAGCGCAGCGAGCCGCAAAGAAGGACTTCATCGACCTGTACGCGCTTGGTGTCGCCGGCATCTCCTTGAGCGAATTGCTGGCTTCCTACCAGCAGCGGTTCAGGGTATCGGATATCGGTCACGTGATGTATGCGCTGTCCTACTTCGACCAGGCGGACGCGGAACGAACGCCGCAGATGCTCGTCAAGATTCGATGGAGCGATATAAAGAGTGCGCTGATACGGGAGGTTCGTCGCCTCAGCCCCTAACGCCGACGCTCACCCGGATCAGACGCAATGAACCCCTGGTTAACGCCAGGGACTTCATGTACGTGGATTGACTGCTATGTCTCAGAATGCGAGGGAAGAATCAGATCATCGAAGCACTGTATTCGCAGGCACCTTCCTCTCTACCCGACTCAGAAAAGCATCGACATTCACCCGATTTGAAAGCTTCTGTGTTGGGGTGGTAAGTGTCTGCGTCTGGCTCGTAGCCGGGATGCTGGTCGCTGCGTCCATCGAAGGGCGATGGACAGGAGTGCTTTGGAGCACCGCATTCGTTGGATCGATCGGGCTGATGATTGGCACCATCTTCATGCTGGGAAAACAGAGGGAGCGAAAACGGAAAAGGCCGGATGTTGCAGCAATATGTCAGCGGCTCGCGGACCGGACGAGCCGCCATGAGTTCGGCCAACTGCCGCCCGGGACTGTTCGACTCTGGCTTACGGAAGACGGCATTTATGATTCTACCGGCACACTCACTCGATTTACGGGATTTAAGTCATTTAGCATAGAGTCACCACGCGAGCACTTTTGGAGAGTGGTGTTCTGGGCGGGCGATGAAGAAAGGGCTTCAAAGCGGCGATTCTGGATGATATCAGGTCCGCTACTGGTCATTCCGTGCGCCGTTTGGGTGGTGGGATTGGAGAGCGCCATCTCGCGGCACGGGCTAAAGATCGACTCAGTAGCCCTGGCGCTTCTTGGAGTCGGGTATGGAGCCCTCATTGCGATGTTTTACAGCAAAGGGATGATCCAACGCCGGACGAGTGCCGTGAGTGGACGGGTCGCACGGGTCGCAGGGCTCTTTAGGTGCGACGCGTACGAGATTGACGATCTTGCCGGATTTCTAAAACGCTATCTGCAAGCAGAGGATTCTGCGAACGAGAACGTGGCTCAGCCCACCCCATAGCTGCAGCCCGTTGAGAAACTAACCATGAAGCAGACGGACCCCAGACACAACGTGGCGCCGGCCATCTACTCGCGGCGGGACATGCTGCGGTATTGCGCCAACGGATTCGGAATGCTCGGCCTCGCGGCGTTGCTGCAGGAAGAGTCCGCCGCGGCGCCGGGAAGCCCCCTCCTTGCGAAGGAGGGGGTTGGGGGAGGTGCGTCCGGTTCCCCCCTCGCCGTACGGTCGCCGATGTACACGCCGCGGGCGAAGCGGGTCATCTTCCTCTTCATGTCCGGCGGGCCGTCGCACGTCGATACCTTCGACCCCAAGCCGCGCCTGTCGCGGGATTCGGGGAAGCCGCTGCCGTTCGCCAAGCCGACGCTGGAGCGGACGAAGACGGGCAACCTCCTCGGCTCGCCCTGGGCGTTCAGGAAGCATGGCCAGTCCGGCACCGAGGTGAGCGAGCTCTTCCCGCACCTCGCCGGCTGCGTGGACGACATCTGCCTGCTCCGCGGCATGGTCGCGGACAACATCAACCACAACGGCGCGTGCCTCCAGATGAACACTGGCGAGCAGGCCTTCTCGCGCCCCAGCCTCGGCTCGTGGCTCACCTACGGTCTCGGCAGCGAGAACCAGAACCTGCCCGGATTCATCGTTATCAGCCCGGCCCAGCCCGCGCAGGGCGCGCCGCTCTGGACCAGCAGCTTCCTCCCCGCCGCCTACCAGGGAACGCTCGTCTCGAACCTGAACGACCCCATCGTGGACCTGAAGAACCCGGAAGAGGGGCTGCCGGAGCAGCGCGCGCAGCTCGACACGCTCCGCCAGCTCAACGAGATTCATCGGCACGGGCGCGAGGAGGACAGCCGCCTAAGCGGCAGAATCGCGAGCTTCGAGCTGGCCTTTCGCATGCAGCGGGAAGCGCCCGAAGCCTTCGACGTGGAATCGGAGAGTGCCGAAACGAAGAAGCTCTACGGCCTCGATGAGAAGCACACGGAGACGTTCGGGAAGCAGTGCCTGATGGCGCGGCGGCTGGTGGAGCGGGGCGTGCGATTCGTGCAGGTCTACCACACGCAGACGGCCAAACGGTCGAGCTGCCAGCTATGGGACCAGCATGGCAGCCTCCGCGAGGAGCTGCCGCTCAACTGCGGCGCGACCGACAAGCCGATCGCCGGCCTGCTGAACGACCTGAAGGGCCGCGGGCTGCTCGAAGACACGCTGGTGGTGTGGGGAGGGGAGTTCGGGCGAACGCCGACCGCGGAGAATAACAACGGCCGCGAGCACCATCCGTTCGGCTTCTCGATGTGGATGGCCGGCGGCGGCGTGAAGGGCGGCCTCGCCTACGGGAACACCGACGAGTTCGGATGGCACGCGGTCGAGAACAAAGTCCACGTCCACGACCTCCACGCCACCATCCTCCACCTGATGGGAATCGACCACACGAAGCTCACTTACCGCTACGGCGGCCGCGACTACCGCCTGACAGACGTGTACGGCAACGTCGTCCACGACATTCTTGCGTAAGTGATCACCGCGAAGCCACTGACCCACCGGGTGGGTCTGAATGCAAAATAACTCTCGCGGGCGCGACTTACTTAGAAGACGCGGTTCAGGCCGCTCTGTGTTGCTGCTCAGCCACACCGCCTGCGTTTGCCGACGGGCGGCGGTGTGACCGAAGGCGGAATGCGAGGCCGATCAGCATAATGCCGGTCACCAGGCCGTAGGCTCCGACCATCCAGATCCACGCCAGCAGTCCCGCGCCGGGCGCGATGAAGATCGCCAGTCCCAGCAGAATCGACAGAACGCCCACCGCGCCCAGCACCCACTCGCCCGTGATCGTCTTCCGCAGCGCGATGGCCGCCGCAATCTCCATAACGCCCGTCACGATAGCCCATGCGGCCACCAGGAACGCGAATGCGAGGGCGGTCGCCAGTGGCATGAACAGGGCTGCAAGGCCGATCAGGACTCCGAGTATTCCCTCCACGATCGGGGGCCAGGCGTGTCGGCCGTCGTGCGAGACGCGCGCGCCCGCGGCGATGAGAAACACTCCGTCCACTATCGCGTAGATTCCAAACACCATCACGATTGCGGCCAGCGTCGCGCCCGGCCAGAAGAACGCCATCAGCCCCAGCGCGATCCCGAACAGGCCCCGAATCAGAACCGCCCACCAGTTTCTCGCAAATTGCTGCATCATAACACTCCTGCCAATCCGGGATCGCGAAATGCAGGCAATCCCGCAAAGGATCGAACGGCAGGCGTCCGGCAAATGTTCCGCATCGGTTCCCGTTTAGCATCCCGCCGGACGGAATCGACAGAGAAATGCAATCACACGGAACGGAGACGCCTTTATGTCGAGCAACCACATTGTCGGGCCGGCGGGCCGGAGCGCGCGGGAAGCCGCGCGCGAGTATTGTCGATCTTGTTTGCACGCGCATGGAGGAGACTTCGTTGAGATCGAGATCCGAAAGAGGCGTCCGCCAAAAGGCCCACCAGGCGGATCCTCATAAATGGTTTCACTGTGTCCGCTGCTGCCAGCCGGTCATGCCGGACGCGCCGGGGACCCAGCACCGCAACCACTGCCCGCACTGCCTCTGGAGCCGGCATGTGGACGAGGAGCCGGGCGACCGGGCGTCGGAGTGCCAGGGTGCGATGGAGCCCGTGTCGGTGTGGGTGCGGCCCGGCGGCGACTGGGCCGTGATTCATCGCTGCCGGAAGTGCGGCGAGCTTCACTCCAACCGCATCGCCGGCGATGACAACGAGCTGGCGCTCGTATCGCTCGCGGTGAGAGCGTTCGCGCAGCCGCCGTTCCCGCTGGAGAGGCTCTTCCCAACTCCGGAACCGACCGGGGACGAGTGGCCCGCCGCTCTGCACGCGGGATAACGGAATAGCGCCCTCTGATTCCGCGCCCATGGGATCAGAGGGCGTCGATGAAACACACGTACGTACGGCCGCGCGATTTGCGCGGCCGTTGTTACGTGAGTAGTTGCCGCATCATACTTCGGCTTCGCATCCGCATTCGAACCGGATGAGGGTTGGGGACCGAAGCTTCCGTACACCGTCCCGGCGGTGGTGCGTCACGTCGCCGGTGCGCGGGTCGAGGAGGACAACATCCTTTACGCCCTGCTCCAGATAGAACGGGACACCGATGAGCATGTCCTTCTTCTCGTATCCGGAGCTGAGAATCTCGATAACCGCTTCGGGAATCATGGTGATGGCAGAATCGAGGTCATCAGGCTGTCGGAAATAAATCGCGATGTCCGGCCGCTTGATGGAGCCGTCGGCAAACGTGACCTCAACATCCGAATAGTCAACACAGCCGCACCCGCCATCAGTGTGGGGAGCGCGCCGGACAGATCGTCTGATGCGGTCCACCGCCATCTGATGACGCAGGACCGGATGTGCTTCCCAGACCGGCACGCCGTCGACCATCTCCAGTCTGATTCCAAGCTCATAAGCGGCCGCCATAGCCGCGGCCCATCCAGGCGGACGCTCATGTGTTGTCGTGGTCACGAATCACCCTCCTCACCGCAGGGAGCCTGATCGAGCGAAACATCTATCGGCTTTGTACCACAAATTCAATGCCGCGTCAAAAAGCGCCCCCGCCCGAATTATCCGGCGGGGGCGCTTGATTCGAGCCGCAACAGTTCTATCTTGTCTTCGCGTAGCCCATGTTATTTGCGGTGCCGGGGAACCAGTAGGTGACCTCCGGGACGCCAAGCTTCAGCTTGTCCACCAGCTCCACCCCCTGCATCAGCGAGTGGTCCTGATTGGAGATCTCGTACTTCCACCCTCCGAAACGGCCGCGCGAATAGATTCCCAGCTTCTCCAGCTCCGGCTGAATCGCGCTCAGGGCATGGTCGCGGCCGAGCCCGGGCGTGGGGTAGCCGTAGTGGGCGCGGTAGTGCCAGGTCGAGAGCACCTCGTGCGCCTTGTTAATGAGCTTCGTCTGGAATAGTCCTTCTATCGTGTCGTCGACCACGTTCTGCACGTCCACCGGCTTGTCGGGCGATTCCGAGATCTCCGCCATGAGTGACCACTGGCTGTTGATGTCGGGCACGTTATTGGGCGAGTAGTTGCTGAACACCGTCACCCGGTAGAACGGGCAGTTCGATTCGGGGAAGTACATCCAGCACTTCCTGGTCAGCGAGGCGGGCGGCTTGCCGGAGAGCCCGATTCCGATGATGTTCGAGGAAGAGTACATCAGCTTCCCTGCCGGCTCCTTCAGATGATTCAGCGCGGCGAGGCTCACCAGCCGGTCGATGGGCAGAGTCGAGATGAGGATGTCGTAATCCGCGGTTGAGCCGTCCGCAAAGTGGACCTTCTTCGCGGAGGGGTTGACGCCGGTCACCTCGGTGTTCAGCGTGATGTTCTCGCGGCCGACCAGGTTTGCGACGGACTCCCAGACCGCGCCCGTGCCGCCGAACTCGGGGAACTGGAAGGTGTTGTTCGGCCCCCATGAGAGGTCGTCCTTTTCGTGCAGGACGTTGTAGAGCACTTTCTCCAGGTCGGTGACGGCGACGCGCTCGCCGATCCAGTTGTAGTCCATCTTCGCTGGCGGGTACGCCCAGACCTTGAAGTTGTAGGGGACCATAAAAACATCGGCGAGGCCCGGACCGAACGTCGCCAGAATCCACTCCGCAAAGTTCTTCGGGCGACCCTGGAACGGCTGCTTGTAGATCTGCACGAGTCCCTGGATGCACTTCCAGCGGGATTCGGGAGTGAGATAGCGGATGTTGTTCTGGAAAGGGTATGGCACGAATCGGTCCTCGATCCATACCCAGGATTCACGCTCGTGATTGAGCCAGCGGTTCCCGAGCGCGGCGACCATCAGCGCGTCGAAATAGCGGTAGTGCGAGAACTGCACGTGCCCGCCGATGTCCCAGACAAACCCCTGCTGGTCCTTGTGGGACGTAGCGAGGCCGCCGACCTGCTTTGCGCGGTCGTAGATGTGAAAGTGGGTATGTCCCAGCTCTTTGAGACGGTGCGCCGCGCCGAGACCGGTTGGCCCGGCCCCCAGAATGACAACGCGATCCTCGTCTCGAAGGGTCTGTTGAAGCATATTCGGATATCCTGTCCTTAGATGATCTTAGTACGGTCTCTCTGGTCGCGCCGGGGCTTTGCGGATGGCGCGCAATGCTCAATAAGAGAGGAAGATTGTCAGGTGGCGAAAGAGCGGAGACGCGAAAACCCGCGGATTAGACGGCAAAACCCGCGCCCTTGTTCCGTCAATACCTCGTACGAATGGATGGTCGATTCGTCAGCAGGTTCGCTCGGTGCGGTCATGGGAACTGCTATACTCTCCCCATCACGGGGTCAGGACGGAGGCATGGCATGAATCGGAGGCCGTTCGGACGGAGCGGGATCGAGGTGTCGGAGGTCGGTCTGGGGTGCTGGCAGATCGGCGGGAGCGATTGGGGCGCGGTGAGCGACGAGGAGGCATTCGCGACGTTGCGGGCGGCGGTCGGGAGCGGCGTCGATTTCCTCGATACCGCGGATGTCTATGGCCTCGGACGGAGCGAGTCGCTGATTGGCCGATTCCTGAAGCAGTCGGGGGCCAATGTGTTCGTCGCAACGAAGCTGGGCCGATTCCCGGAGCCGGGCTGGCCGGAAAACTTCACCCGTGAGGCGATTCGCGCCCACACGGAGGCTTCGCTGCAGCGGCTGGGCGTCGATCGGCTGGACCTGACGCAGATCCACTGCATCCCGACCGACGTGCTGATGCGGGGCGAGGTGTTCGAGTGGCTGCGCGAGCTTCAGCAAGAGGGGAAGATCGCGCGGTTCGGCGCGAGTGTCGAGACGATGGAGGAGGCGGTCTTCTGCGCGCGGCAGGAGGGGGTCTCGTCGCTCCAGATCATCTTCAACATCTTCCGCCAGAAGCCAATCGACACGCTCTTCAATCTCGCGAAGCAGAATGCTGTGGCCATCATCGTTCGGCTGCCGGTCGCCAGCGGACTTCTGGCCGGCAAGTACACGAAGGAGACGGCCTTCGCTCCGACCGATCACCGGAGCTACAATCGGGACGGCCAGGCGTTCAACGTCGGGGAGACATTCGCGGGGCTGCCGTTCGAGAAGGGCGTGGAGCTGGCGGACGCGCTCAAGCCGCTCGTGCCGGAAGGGATGACAATGGCGCAGATGGCGCTCCGGTGGTGCCTCGACTTCGATGCGGTGAGCGTGGTCATTCCCGGCGCGAAGAATCCGGCGCAGGCTGAGGCGAACGCCGCGGTCAGCGCGCTGCCTCCGCTCACCCCACAGCTCCACTCCCGCTTGCACGATTTCTACACGCGCGAGGTCGTTGATCACATCCGGGGTCCGTACTGACCCTCATATGAATTATCGGCGGCTTGAGCGGACAAACCATGGCCCGCTCAAACCGCCGATATTCTCTGCCGCTGCGCGCGGGTTTGCAGGCACCGCGCGGTGTGATCCCCTTTTGTCCAGGCTACACTTCTATTATAAGTATTTCGGCCCCGTTTCGCCCTTAAGTGTCACTTAAGATTTGCGCGGCGTGCACAAGCCTGCCACAGTTTGCCATTGGCCGGATTGACAACAGCGGCTGGTTTAGCTAATATAGCTAAAATGGGCGGAGGATGTGCATGAAAGCTACGGCAACTGAGGTGAAGAATCGGTTTGGAGAATTCCTCGAGCGCGCGATCCGCGAACCCGTAGAGGTGCAGCGGTCAGGGCGACGCGTGGCTGTGCTTCTGTCGGCGGATGAATATGAACGGCTCTCCGCTCTGGAAGACAGATACTGGGGAGAACAGGCCCGCGAGGCGGCAAAGACTGCCTATCTCGGCTCGCAGCAGACGGTGGAGGCCATCGAAACGCTCCTCGACAAACCAGGCCCTGACGAGCAAGCGGAGCAGTGAAGCTCGATACGCATCGCGACGTGCTGGACGTCCTGAGCGGTCTGGACGCCAAACACTACAAGCAGGTCGCCCGCAAAATGCTCGGCCTGATGGCCGATCCGCACCCACCGGATTCTCAGGCTCTGCGCGGGTATGACGATCTCCTGCGTGCCGACATCGGCGAATTCCGGATCATCTATCGCATCGACGATAACACGGTATACATCGACGTGATTGGCCGCCGCAACGATGACGCCGCTTACCGGAAGATGGAGCGCAGAGGATGAATTCGAAGTATCACGCCTCGACCTTCTCCTTCTTTCCTCGCTTGGGCTTCGATTCGGCCACCAGGGCGTGACTCGGCGCGGGTTTGTCGTAGAGCCGCGCGCCCTCCAGCACTTTCCTCCGAGATTGGCTAATGTGGCTCGAGGACGTCGCGGCAGTAACCCGAGCTTGCGCGCGTTGACTCCGAGAGTGGATAGCCTGTACAATTCGTACGCCATCAACCGAATGAACGCTTGCGAGCCGGACGGGAGCTGCTGGAATGACTCGAGTGACGGTAGAGGATGCTAAGCGCCGCCTGACCGACCTCGTTCGTGAAGCGGCGGTAGAAGAGATTGTGCTTACGGAAAACGGGCAGCCGATCGCCAGGCTGGTACCGTTCGCGCCATCGCGCCGGGTTCCAGGAAGCGCTGAGCACCTGCCGCACTACATGGCCGAAGATTTTGACGCTCTGCCGGAGGGTTTCGAAGAGTACGTACCGTGAGGCTGCTTCTCGACACGCATGTGTTCCTGTGGTTCGTCTGGAACGATCCCCAATTGAGCTCGACAGCCAGAGCGCTGATGGAGGATGCGACAAACGAACTCTTCCTGAGCGCCGCAAGCGCATGGGAGATGGGAATAAGATCGGGACAGGCAAGCTGTCAGTAGGTCAGGATCTGGCGACATTCCTATTGGACCAGATGACCAGGAACCGAATCGAGCTTCTTCCAATTTCTGTTGGCGATGCTGGAAGAGTGGCCGTGCTCCCGTTCCACCACAAGGACCCGTTCGACCGGCTCATCGTAGCGCAGAGCCTGGCCGGGCAGATGCCGCTTGTCAGCCGGGATGAGGCGCTTGACGGTTACGGAATTACCCGTCTCTGGTGATTCACGCCTCGACCTTCGCCTTCTTTCCTCGCTTCGGCTTCGATTCGGCGACCAGGCCGTGCCGTGGCTCGGGTTTTTCGTAGAGCGGGGCGCCCTCCAGAACCTTCTTCAAGAATCGCCCGGTGTAGCTCTCGGTTCTTGTTCCAAAGACGGTGGAGGCGCCTGTTGCGCCGAATCACCTTGTTGCGATGGCTCCTCCGTTTCCTCTTTCCAATCCTCATCACCCGTCAGTCGTCGCAGCTCCGCAACCACGCGATCCAGCAAGGCAGGCTCGATGTTACCGAGGCGGGATCGGAACCTCCGCCTATCAAGGGCGCGCGTCTGAAAAACCATCGCTACCGACGTCACGCTCAACCCATTTTCCGTCGACGGCTCAACCCGCACGGCCGCCGGAAACCTTAGCGCGGCCAACTGGGAAGTGAGGAGCGCGACGAGCACCAGAGGAGAACCCTGTCCATAAACCTCATCCTGAAGTACGATCGCCGGACGCTGACCGCCCTGCTCCTTCCCGGACGAGAGCGGCAAGTCAACGTTCCACACGTCGCCGCGCCTCATCGCAGGCTCGCCTCAAAGGCCGCCGCATCCGCATCCGAAGCAGCCTCAAGAGCGTCAAACTCCTCCTGAAGAGCCGCCGGAATGGGCGGGAAGTGCGCCAGAAGCGCTTTTATGACAAGTTGCTCGGGACTCTCGCCTGATTGTTTCGCCAAGGCCTCAACGAAGGAGGCGATGCCGTCCGGTATGGTGACAATTAGCTCCACGATTCTCTCCTCGACACGGCGCTGGCCCACCGATTCAAAGGCGTTGTAGAAGGAGATCTCCGATCCTCCGTTGAACGCCTGACTACTCATGTTTATAGACGGGTGGAGGATCCGATGTCTTTGGCTGAGCACGTGACGCAAATTCGCGAAGAGATGCAGGACCCGCTCAAGGTCCCGCCAACAGAGGGTAGCACATGTGATCGCGTTATCTTCCGCTTGTTACTTCACGCTGGATACAGCTATCACGAAATACTTGCTCAGGGAGCTGACGCGGCCAACGATTGTCCGGATTATACGATACTTCCGCAATCTCCAGGTCAGACGTGGTATCTGGAAGCGAAGGCGTGGCATGTAGAACTGAAGGACAGCCACGTATTTCAGGCAGTGAAGTATCCGAATACGAAGGGTCACCGCTGGGTCGTCCTATCGAACGGTCGTGATTGGCGGCTGTATGATCAACATATGGTGGGCGAACAACCTCCAAACCGCTTGGTTGCGTCCGCCCGGCTGGCGTGCGGCGAAGAACTGGTGGAATTCCTTACTGCGTTGGGAAAGGATTCTGTCGTTTCCAACGGAGTCGAGAAGTTTGCTTTGCAGGCAAGAGTAACGCACTACCTTGACGAGCAGTTGCGTTCGGCCGATAGTGAGGTTACCAAGGCAGTCGTGGCTGTTGTGCGAAAGAAGCTTCAGGGTGTCAAATCATCCGACGTAGCAGCTTATTTCTCCGGTCGCTTTTCCCAGAATCGAGATGGCGCGCCTATTCCGGTACGCCAGAATCCAACTCCAGCCGTTACTGACGGTGCCGTCAAATTTGAAAAGGGAGACTCGTCCAGTCCACCTGACCTATCGTTCACGACGAGGCTAAGCGGGCACTTTGGCACCGCGGATGTATCGAATTGGAACGAACTCCTCCACGCCGCGATCGTCGCGGGAGTGAAGAACGGCATGGGGATCGCGGAATTAAAGGCCGCCCTATCAGCAAACCTGCGGCCAGGTATTCACACAAATCACGGATTCAGGCCCGTCAAGGGAACGGATGTGTCCGTGCAGGGCTTGGAAGCGAATCGGGCATGGCGTGATTCGGTTATATTGGCGAGAATCCTTGGCATCGAAGTACAGGTTGCGTTTTCTTGGCAGAATTGCGATAAAGTCCCCGTAGCCCGACGTAACACGTCGGCAACTCTCCGGTGGGCGCCTTAACTCACCACCTTTTCCTTCTTCGACGCGCGATTCGGCTTCGATTCGGCGACGAGGGCGTGACTCGGTGCCGGTTTCTCGTAAAGCGGGGCGCCCTCCAGCACCTTCTTCAGGAACCGCCCGGTGTAGCTCGCGGGAACGGCCGCGACCTCCTCGGGAGTGCCGGTCGCGACCACTGTGCCGCCCCCATTTCCGCCCTCCGGACCCATGTCGATCAGGTAATCCGCCGTCTTGATCACGTCCAGGTTGTGCTCGATGACCAGCACGGTGTTACCGGTGTCCACCAGCCGGCCCAGCACGCCGAGCAGCTTCTCCACGTCAGCGAAGTGCAGCCCCGTGGTCGGCTCGTCGAGGATGTAGAGGGTGCGGCCGGTCGAGCGCTTGGAGAGCTCCGCGGCCAGCTTGATGCGCTGCGCCTCGCCGCCGGAAAGAGTCGTCGCCGGCTGGCCCATGCGGATGTAGTCCAGACCGACTTCGTGAATCGTATCGAGCTTGCGCGCGATTCGTGGCACGTTTTTGAAGAACTCGCAGGCCTCGCTGACGGTCATGTCGAGCACGTCCGCGATGTTCTTCCCCTTGTATTTGACCTCCAGCGTCTCGCGGTTATAGCGCTTTCCCTTGCATACCTCACAGGGAACATATACATCGGGAAGAAAGTGCATCTCTATCTTGATTATTCCGTCGCCCCGACAGGCCTCGCAGCGGCCGCCCTTCACGTTGAAGGAGAAGCGGCCCTGCTGGTAGCCGCGGACGCGGGCGTCCTGCGTCTGCGAGAAGAGGTCGCGAATCAGGTCGAACGTGCCGGTGTAGGTGGCCGGATTGGAGCGCGGCGTGCGGCCGATGGGCGACTGGTCGATGTCGATCACCTTGTCGACGTGCTCGAATCCGGTGATGTCGTCGTGGGGCGCCCAGACCCCGACGGACCCGTAGATGTAGTTCATCAGGCGGGGGAAGAGGGTCTCCTGAATCAGCGTCGACTTGCCGCTACCCGACACCCCCGTCACCGCTACGAAGCAGCCGAGTGGAATCGAGACGGTGATGTCCTTCAGGTTGTGGCCGCGCGCGCCCTTGATGGTGATCCAGCGAGATTCGGGCTCGGATTTTCGATTTTCGGTTTTCGATTTTCGATTTGCGCGGCCGCCACCTTTGCCGATGCCCAATGGCTCCTGCACGCTCCCATCGTTGGGGGCGGGCAGTTGCCGGCGAATCGCGGGGACCTCGATTTTGCGCCTGCCGCTCAGGTACTGGCCGGTGATGGAGTCCGGGGTCGCCTTGATCTCCTCAATCGTCCCCTGCGCGACGACTCGGCCGCCGTGCTCGCCGGCGCCGGGGCCGATGTCCACGATGTGGTCGGCGGCTTCCATCGTCTCCTCGTCGTGCTCGACCACGATGATGGTGTTGCCGATGTCACGAAGCCGTACCAGCGTCTCGATGAGGCGGGTGTTGTCGCGCTGGTGGAGGCCGATGGAGGGTTCGTCGAGGATATAGAGGACGCCCATGAGGCCGGAGCCGATCTGGGTCGCGAGCCGGATCCGCTGGGCCTCGCCGCCGGCCAGGGTTGCCGCGGCGCGGTCGAGCGTCAGGTAGTCGAGTCCGACGTTGTTCAGGAACCCGAGACGGGTGGCGATCTCCTTGATGATCTGCCGGCCGATGGTCTGCTCGCGCTCGGTCAGCTTCAGGCTGGCGAACCACTCCACCGCGTCGCCGATGGAGTGGGCCGT
>Ga0068855_100000974_pt1 | contig 35634 bp, 34 predicted proteins | sample KBSCornC52_FD_66592 | JGI IMG/M metagenome (GOLD analysis project Ga0068855, IMG submission 66592) | Corn rhizosphere microbial communities from Kellogg Biological Station, Michigan, USA - KBS Corn C5-2 | ecosystem: Host-associated > Plants > Roots > Rhizosphere > Soil ...
GGCGCAACGAACTGCCAGAGCTGATTGGCGATCACCGGGAAAGCGAGCATCAGCGCGGCGAAAAACGCGACTTTGACCTCGACGAAAAATCCCTCGCCAACCCCGGTGAAGATGATCCGCGACTGACCGGCGTGGCGCAGCGGCTGGACCAGAAAGGCGAAGATCGGCCGGGCGAAGTAGAAGCAGATGCCGAAGGCGGCGAACAGCGCGACCAGCGACCACAGCAAGCGCCGCCGCAGCTCGACGAGATGGTCGAGCAGCGGCGCCCGGCTGTCGTCGATGTCCTTCACAGCACCGAGCCTTCGTCGAATTCCGAGCCGCGCCGCAACCGGCGGCCAGACTCGGCGGATGGCTCCGCTTCGGGCCCAATCTCCTCGGGAGGGCGTGCCGAGGGCAGTGCCCGTGGCGCCGGCGCTTCCGGCCCCTCGTCGATCGGTGCCGGCGCGTGCGGCAGGGCGCGCGCCTCCTCTATCGGTTCGGTCTCATAGCCGTCGTCGAGCAATGACGGGATGCTTGTCGGCGCGGGATGCTCGCGCATGATCCGCTCATTTTCGGCGGCCCATTGACGCTGCATTTCGTCGAGCTCGGCCTCGCGCATCATCGTGTCGATGCCGCTGCGGAAATGGCGGGTCATCGCCCGCGCCCGGCCGACCCAATGGCCGACCACCCGCATCAACTTTGGCAGATCCTTGGGGCCGATGACGACCAGTGCAACGAGGATGACGAGCAGAAACTCGCTGGGGGCGATATCGAACACCGTCAGCCCTGCGGCCGATCGTCCTTCATCGGCTGCAGGTCATGCGATGGATTGGGATCAGGGTTCGCCTGAGACTGCAGCCGCGGTGCCGGGCGTTGCGGCTCGTCTTCCTCCGCCATGCCCTTCTTGAAACTTTTGATGCCCTTGGCGACGTCGCCCATCAGGTCGGAAAAGCGGCCCTTGCCGAACAGCAGCATCACGACGATGCCGACGATGAGCCAGTGCCAAATGCTCAGGCTACCCATGACGCGTCTCCAACGGTCACCGCCGGTGGCGGGACCTTCATGCGCCCCATCTAGGCGCTGCGCCCCCTAGCGGCAACGGTTTGACCATGGATGTTAGGGTTACCGTCAGTGCCGATCGTCGATGCTTTCCACATTATCGACATCTTCGGCCTCCTCGACATCGCTCTCGTCAGCCTCTTCGGCCTCCTCGAGATCGTCCATCTCACGCTCCGGCAGAACCTCGACCGGGTCGAGCAGCCCGGCCGCGGCGAGATCGTCGATGCCGGGCAGGTCGCGACGGTTGGCGAGCCCGAAATGATCGAGAAAATCGGCGGTTGTCGCATAGACGATCGGTCGCCCCGGCACCTCGCGACGGCCAGCCGGCCGAATCCAGCCGGCCTCCATCAGCACGTCGATCGTCCCCTTGGATGTCTGGACGCCGCGCACCGCCTCGATCTCGGCGCGGCTGACCGGCTCGTGATAGGCGATGATCGCCAGCGTCTCGACCGCGGCGCGCGACAGCCGGCGCGGCTCTTCACGCTCCCGGCGCAGGACATGGGCGAGATCGGGCGCGGTCTGGAAATGCCAGCGGCCGCCACGCTCGACCGGCTCGATGCCGCGGCCGGCATAATCCTCGACCAGCGCCTTCAGTGCGGCGCGAACGTCGATCCCCTCGCCGGCATGGGCGGCGATCGCCGCGACCGACAGCGGTTCCTCGGCCGCGAACAGAATCGCCTCTACGATGCGAGCCGCTTCATCCATAACGTCTGCAGCGATGCCCTGCTGCGGCGCGCTTGTCACGCGCGACGCAGCCAAAGCGGTGCAAAAGCATCATCCTGGCGGATATCGAGCCGCCCCTGGCGGGCGAGCTCGAGCGCCGCGGCGAAGCCCGAGGCCAGCGCGGAACGGCGATAGACCGGATCGTCGACGTCCGGCAGGAAGCTTTCCAGCGAGCACCAGTCGATCCGCGTGCCGAGCGCGCGGCCGATCCGCTCGATCGCATCCTCCAGCGTCATTAGCCGGCGCGGCGGGACGATATGGGTGACCTCCCGGTTGCGCGCCTGGATCGCGCCATAGCCGGCGAGCAGCTCGTAGAGATCGCAGCGCCAGTCTGCCTTGCGCAGCACGCGCAGCCCTTCCGGCGCGCCGCGGATGAAGACATCGCGTCCGAGCCGGTCGCGGGCGATCAGCCGGGCGCCGGCCTCGCGCATCGCATCGAGCCGGCGAAGACGGAACTGAAGCCTGGCGGCCAGCTCGTCCGGATCCGGATCGGCCTCGGGCGTGCGCGGCAGCAGCAGACAGGATTTGAGATAGGCGAGCCAGGCCGCCATCACGAGATAATCGGCGGCCAGCTCCAGCTTCAGCGCGCGCGCCTCGGCGATGAAGGCGAGATATTGGTCGACCAGCTCGAGGATCGAGATCTTCGCAAGATCGACCTTTTGCGAACGCGCCAAAGTGAGCAGCAGATCGAGCGGCCCTTCCCAGCCGTCGATCGCCAGCGTCAGCACATCGGGATCGTCGTTCGCAGCTATGCCGATCCAGTCGTCCTCGGCCATCGCCCTAAGCCTCCCGCGCTGTGCTGGCGACAAGCGCGAGCAGCTCGTCACGATGGTGAAGGAGCTCAGCCAGCCGCTCCGGCTGCGGATCGGCCGGGCCGATCGTCGCCATCGCGCGATCGAGCCGCGCGCGTGAGGCCGGATCGATCGCGCCGACCGCGGCCGCGACCGCGATCATCTCGTCCATCTCGCCGGAGCAATGCAGCGCGATGTCGCAACCTGCGGCAATGACGCCCGCGGTGCGCTCGCCGAAGTCGCCCGCCAGGGCGTGCATGCCGAGGTCATCGGACATCAGCAGTCCGTCAAAGCCGATCGCGCCGCGGATGATGTCGCCAATGACGATCGGCGAAAGGCTGGCGCAGCGTTCGGCATCCCAGGCAGTGTAGACGACATGCGCGGTCATCGCCATCGGCGCGTCGGCGAGTCGGCGGAACGGCTCGAGATCGCGCTCGAGCGCCGACGCATCGACCGTCACCTTCGGCAGCGAGACATGGCTGTCGGCAGTCGCGCGGCCATGGCCGGGGACATGCTTGACCACGCCGACGACATTCTGGTCGCGCAGCCCTTCGAGCGTCGCGCGGCCGAGTGCCGCGACCCGCATGGGTTCAGCGCCGAGCGCGCGATCGCCGATGATGTCGTGACCGTCCGGGGCGACGACATCGAGCAGCGGCAGGCAGTCGACGTTGATCCCGACCTCGGCGAGGGTCAGCGCGATCGCCCGGGCATTGGACCGGATCGCCTCGATCGCCGAAACCGGCGCGACGTCGTAGAGCCGGTCGAAGGCGCGGCCGGGTGGAAAGGCCGGCCATTCCGGCGGCTGCATCCGGGCGACGCGCCCGCCTTCCTGATCGATCAGGATCGGCAGATCGTCACGCCCGGCGAGCGCGCGGAGATCGTCGGTCAGCCGGCGCAGCTGCCCGCGATCGACGATGTTCCGGCGGAACAGGATGAAACCCGCCGGCGCGATGTCGGCAAAGAACGCACGCTCGGCGTCGCCCAGCTCCGGGCCGGCGAGGCCGAGGATGAGCGGCGTCACTGCGTCGCGTCAGTCGCGGACGACGACACAGCTTTCGCCGGCGACCTTCAGCTTGCTGCAGGCATCGGTGGCGCCGGCGCCGCTGGCCCGCAGGCGATAGACCGTGCCGGTTCCCTTGGGCGCGGCGACGACGTTCTTGCTGAGGCCGCCGAGCGAGGCGAAGCGGCCGGAGAGCGACTTCCAGGCCGCATCCGCCGATGCCTGCGACGAGAAAGCGCCGAGCTGGATCGAGACGCCGCCCGGCGCCGGCTTCGCGGCCGGCAGGGCGACCGTCGTCGTGGCCGGCTTGGCCGGCGGTGCCGTCTTGATCGCCACTTCGGTCGGCTTGGTCGCGGGCTTGGCGACCGGCTTGGCCGGCGTCGCGGTCGCAGCCGGGGTCTTTGCCGGCGCGGCGGTCGCGACCTGCGTGCCATGCGGCGGCCGCACCGGCGCTTCCGGCATGGCGCTGGTGTCGATCTTGGCGTTGGGATCGGCGCCCTGGCTCGCCTGATAGACCGTGTCGCCCTGGCCGGCGACCTTCATGCCGCCGGCATCCGCCGGCTTGGACTTATAATTGCCGGCGGGCGCAGAAATCAGCGCGATCTCGCCGCTCTCGGATGCTTGCGGGCGTGGCTGGCGGAGCCAGAACAGGCCGCCGACGATAACCGCGATCGCGACCAGCGCGATGATCACGCCGCCGGCCAGCCGGCTGCGCGGCACGGCATAGTCCGCGGCGTCGTCCTCGACCGGCTCGAGCCAAGGCAGCCGATCCTCGTTGCTGCTCGCGTAACCAGGACCAGATCGCTCGGCCATCACTGCATCTCCTCGACTGCAACGACCCCGATTATGGCAAGGCCATTGTTAATAACTTGCCCGATCCCGCGCGCTAAAGCCAGTCTGGCTTGCGTTAACGCCGGCCGGGCCGGATCGATGAAGCGGCGCGACGGATCATCGTTGCCGCTGTTCCAATGGGCGTGGAAGGCCGCCGCCAAGTCGCCGAGATAAAAGGCGATTCGGTGCGGCTCATGGGCTGTCGCGGCAGTTTCGACGGTGCGCGGGAATTGCGCCGCCAGCTGCACCAGGGCGAGCTCGTCACTGCTTAACAGGCCAAGCTCCGGCTCGCCCGTGGCGACAATGCCCGCCTCCGCCGCGCGCCGCGCCAGCGAATGGCAACGGGCATGGGCGTATTGGACGTAGAACACCGGATTGTCCTTCGACGCCTCGACCACCTTGGCGAAGTCGAAGTCGAGCTGGGCATCCGACCGCCGGGTCAGCATGATGAAGCGGACGACATCCTTGCCGACTTCGCGAACGACATCAGCGAGGGTGACGAAAGTACCGGCCCGCTTCGACATTTTGACCGGCTCGCCGGCACGGAACAGCCGGACCATCTGCACCAGCCGGCAATCGAGCGCGACCTTGCCATCGCTGAGCGCGCTGACCACCGCCTGGATGCGCTTGACGTAGCCGCCATGATCCGCGCCCAGCAGGTTGACCAGCTGCGGATAGCCCCGCTTCAGCTTGTCGCGATGATAGGCGACGTCGCCGGCGAGATAGGTCCAGCTGCCGTCAGATTTCCTCAGCGCGCGATCGGCGTCGTCGCCGAACTGGCTGGAACGGAACAGGGATTGCGGCCGCGGCTCCCAATCCTCGGCCGCCTCGCCCTTGGGCTTGTCGAGCACGCCCTCGTAGATCAGACCCATGCCCTCGAGCTGGGCGAAGGCCGAATCCACCTCGCCGGCCGCCTGCAGCGCGGCTTCCGAGCTGAACACGTCGTGATGGATGCCGAGCAGCGCGAGATCGTCGCGGATCAGATCCATCATCATGCCGACGCTGCGCGTCTTGAACAGGGTGAGCCATTCGCTTTCAGGCGCGTCGGCATAACGATCGCCGAACTCGGCGGCGAGCGCCTCGCCCACCGGCACGAGATAGTCGCCGGGATAATAGCCTTCGGGAATCGCGCCGATGGCGCGGCCGAGCGCTTCCAAGTAGCGTAGGTGGACCGAGCGGGCGAGCGTATCAACCTGGCTGCCGGCGTCGTTGACGTAATATTCGCGGGTGACGTCCCAGCCGGCCCAATCGAGCAGATTGGCCAGTGCGTCGCCGACCACGGCGCCGCGGCAATGGCCCATGTGCATCGGCCCGGTCGGATTGGCCGAGACATATTCGACGTCGATCCGCTCGCCGGCGCCGAGCGTCGAGCGGCCGTAGCGGCCGCCCTCGGCGAGGATCGTCCGCAGCTCGTCGCGCCAAACATCGGCCGACAGGCGCAAATTGATGAAGCCCGGCCCGGCGATCTCGGCAGCGGCGACGCCCTGCAGCTCCTCGAGCCGTGGCGCGATCAGCCCGGCCAGCTCGCGCGGCGAACGCCGCGACGGTTTGGCCAGCACCATCGCCGCATTGGTCGCCAGCTCGCCATGGCTCGGGTCGCGCGGCGGCTCGACCGCGACGCCGCGCCGATCGAGCCCGGCCGGCAGCTCGCCGCCGGCCTCCAGGGCGTCGAGAATCTGATCGATTTCCTCGGCAAAACGGGCGTGGAGCGTCACGAATTCAACCTTCTGCGGGAGAAGCCGCGCCATAGAGCATTTACGAAGTAGTCGTAACTGGTTGCTGGCGCGTTAACCTTCAATACTCGCGCCTGCATCATGGCCCAGCAGACTTGCTGCCGCACGCCGCGCGAAACGGTCGGTCATCCCGGCGATGAAGTCGCCGATCCGGCGGCCGGCAGCAACCGGATCCGATCCGGTATAGCGCCATTCCGGCGGCAGGCGCAGCGGGTCGTCGCGATAGGCGGCGTAAAGCGCGGAGACGGTCTCCGCCGCATCCTCGCCGAGCGCCAGCACCGCGGGATGAAAGTACATATGGTCGTGGAGGAACTGCTTGAGCGCCTGCTGGCCCGCGAGCATTCCCTCCGGCATCGCGACCAGCGGCCGGCCGGCGGCGCGAACCTCGGCGACGCTGGTCACGTCCGCTACCCGCCGGCGCGTCTCGTCGAGCAGGCCGTTGACCATGCGGCCGATCTGATCGCGCACCAGCTCGCCGATCAGCCGCGACGGATCGATCTCGGCGAAGCGCTGCCGCACCGTCTGCCAGCTCTCGGCGACGAATGGCACGGCGAGAATCTCGTCGCGGGTGAACAGCCTGGCCCGCAGGCCATCATCGATGTCGTGATTGTCATAGGCGATGTCGTCGGCGAGCGCTGCGACCTGGGCTTCGAGCGACGGCATGCTGTCGAGCGCGAGCGGGAAGGCATCGTCGACCTCGGCCAGCGCCCAGGGCGGATCGGCCACCGGACCATTATGCTTGGCGAGGCCCTCGAGCACCTCCCAGCTGAGGTTCAAGCCGGCGAAGCGCGGATAGGGCGTCTCCAGCCTGGTAAGGATGCGCAGCGTATGGGCGTTGTGATCGAAGCCGCCGACCCCGCGCATCGCCGCATCGAGCGCATCCTCGCCGGCATGGCCGAAGGGCGCATGGCCGATGTCGTGCGCCAGGCACAAGGCCTCGGTCAGATCCTCGTTGAGGCCGAGCGCGCGAGCGATCGCCCGGCCGATCTGGGCGACCTCGAGGCTATGCGTCAGGCGCACCCGCACATGATCGTCGTCGGGTGCGACGAACACCTGCGTCTTGTGGCGCAGCCGGCGGAAGGCGATCGAATGGATGATCCGGTCGCGATCGCGCTGAAAGGCGTCGCGTGGGCCGCGTGGTACGTCGCCCTCAGCATGAAGCCGGCCACGGCTTGCCGCCGGATGGCAGGCATAGGGCGCGAGGCTCACGGGCCCTGCAGCTTGTCGACCTTCTGGCCCGCCGCGCTGACGAAATGGAAGGAAGAGGTGCCCTGGGCGGCCAGCTTGTTGATGAAGCCCTGCGCCTCGTCCTTGTCGGCGAACGGTCCGACCAGCAGGCGATTGGTCGCCTTCAACGGCGACGTCGAGGCGGACCGCCCCTTCAGCACTGAGCCGGCCGGACCCGACTTCAGCTTGGCCCAGGCCTTGTTGAGATCGGCCCTGTTGGCGCCGCCGGCGACCTGCACCCAATAGCGCTCGCCCCCAGCCTTGGGCTTGGTCGTGCTGTCGACAGCCGCAGCCTTGGCCGCCTTCTCCTTGCTCGCCTGCGCCTCCTTGGCCTTGGCTTCTCTCGCCTGCTTGGCGGCCTCGGCGGCCTTGGCCTCCCTCGCGGCCTGAGCTTCCTTGGCCGCCTGAGCAGCCTTTGCCTTGGCCTCCTGCGCGTCCTTGAGCGCCTGCGCGGCGGCAGCGGCCTTGGCCTCCCTCGCTTCCTTGGCGGCACGGGCGGCTTCGGCCGCCTTGGCTGCGGCTTCGGCGGCCTTGGCTTCCCGCGCCTCCCTGGCCACGCGGGCCTGTTCGGCCGCCTGGGCATCCTTCAGCGCCTGTGCATCCTTCGCGGCCTGAGCGGCTTTGGCCTCTCGTGCCGCCTTGGCTGCCTGCACATCCTTCATGGTTTGGGCAGCCAGCGCGACCTTGGTTTCCCGCGCCGTCTTGGCGTCCTTCAGCGCCTGAGTTTCCCTGCCCGCCTTGGCGGCCTGAGCATCCTTGGCAGCCTGCGCATCCTTCAAAGCCTGGGCAGCCTTGGCTTCTCGCGCGGCCTTGGCGTCTTTGGCATTCTGGGCGAGCTTGGTCGGTTTCGCGCTCTCGGTATCGACAGCGTCCGCCTTCGCCTTGTCGCCGGCCGGCTTGCGCAGCTTTGCCGGCACCACATCATCGTCATTGGCGGCGAGCTCGACCTTCTTCGGCGAAGCCTTCGCCGCCGGGACGACCTTGTCGACCGGAAGATCGGCCGAGAGCGCGCTGCCGCGCGGCAGCGCGGCGAAGGTCCGCGCAACGTCCTTCGACAACGGCAAGGGACGAACCGGACGCGGCGGCGCGACCGGCGCGGGCTGCGCCACTTTGGCGACCCTCATGCTGGTCGCAGGCGGCGTGCGGCTCGGCTCGACCGGGCGGGGCGCAACCGTCTTGGCTGGCGCCTCACTGGCCTTGACCGGCGTCTCGGCGAGCTTGACGCGTGCGCTGGCCGGCTTCGGCTCCAACGCCTTGACCGGCGTCTCAGCTGCCTTTGCGCTGGCGATCGCCGCCTTCGCCGCGCTGTCGACCGGCTTCGGCCTGACTTCCACCGCTTTTGTCGGGGCTTCGGCGAGCTTCGGTCGCGCCTCGACCGGCTTGGCGGGGGTCGACGCCGGTTTGGCCGGCGCTTCGGCCAGCTTCGCGCGCGTCTCGAGCGGCTTTGGTCCGGCCGGCTTTGCCGGAGCCTCGGCCCGGGCGGTCGCTGGCGCGGTTTTGACCACCGGCGCGGCGGGCGCCGCCTGGGCGGCCACTTCGCGATCGGCTTGCGCTTCGGCTTCGGCGTCGGCCGCCGTCTGTGCCCGCAGCTCGGCGAGATCCGCGTCCGTCAGCGTGATGATTGGCGCTGGCCGTGATGGCGCGGCCACGGGCGCCGGCGCGGCGCGCGGCGCTGCTGCGGCGGGGCGGTCCGCCGCCGCGACGAGGACGGCCGGCCGCGGCGCGGCGGGCTTAGCGCTGTCGGCGATGACCGCGGCGACCTTCGGATCGCGCTCGATCGAGTCGGCGGACGGCATCGGTCTGGCGGCAGGCGCGGGCTTGGCCACCGTCGCGGCGGCTACCGCGACGGGTTTGGCCGGCGTGGCCGCGGGCCTGACGATCTGGGTCGTCGGCGGCGCCGGTGGGACCGCCAGTGCCGGCTTGGCAATCGGACGGGCGGCGACCACCGGCAGCATCGGCGGGAGCGGGGGAGCCACCGTCGGCTTAGCCGCCGCCGTTACGACCGGCGCGGCCACGGGTTTGGGCTCGGGCGGTTTTGCGCGGGGCTGGGCTGCGACCGGCGCCACGCTGCGCGGCGTTGCATCTCGCGACGCCAGGACCGCCCCGCCGCGCGCATCGGCCGCCGCCATCGCGCTGCTCGCCGGCAGGGCGCGCTGCACCGCCCGCGGCTGATCGCCAGGCAGATAGCCGAAGTTGGCGGCCATCGCCTTTTGCGCCGAATTGAGCGAGGCGAGCTTGGCGAAGAAAGGTGTCATCGCATCGGCTTGCGGCTGCGGCAGAACCGCGGATGCGGCTTGCGCGGCGCCCTTGGTGTCGCCGCTGATTGCCAGCACGAAGGCGCGCGTGCGCCAGGCCCCCTGATCCTGCTGGCGCAGCCAGGGCTCGAGCGTTCTCAGCGCGCCCTCGCGATCGCCGCTGATCGCCTGCGAGAGCGCCAGCCGCATGGTGACCTCATGGTCGTTGGGCTTGGTCGCCAGGGCCACGCCGTAGTCGCGCTGGGCGCGACGCGGATTGCCGCGCAGATCCCAGGCGAGCCCGCGATCGCCGGCGATCTCCGCCTCCGGCACGCCGAGCGACACCGCCTCGTCGAACAGCTTGAGCGCAGCGCCCGGCTGCTCGGTCTGGGCGAGCGCCGAAGCGAGCCCGGCTTTGACCCGGCCGTTGCGGGGATCGACCTCCTCCGCCCGGCCGAAGAAGGCAAGGCCGGCCGAGAAGTCGCCCAGCTCGACCGCGGCATTGCCCGCCCCGACCAGCGCGGTCAGGTCGCGCGGCCGGCTCGCCAGCACGCGGACGTAACGCGACAGCGCCTCGGCATTGTCGCCACGCGCGACCGCCTGCTGGGCAAGGCCGAGCTGATCTACGTCGCCGATCTCGTCGCTCGCAGAACGATTAGCGGCGTGGGCCGCCATCCCCAGGCTCGACGCGGCGAGCAGCAACGCCATGATCGGGCGGGCGAAAGAATCGGTGCGACGGTTCATTGTTCCGGGCAGTCATTAGCCGCCGCGCCTCGCGAGGCATAGCCACCAGGCAATGTTCCGCGTCCGGGTGACGGCGTGCGCCGACGAGACGGGCGTCGCCGCCCGCCCCGACCACCCTAGACTGGCGAGAAGACTACTGGTTGTTCTGCTTGTTGAGGAAGCGCGGTATGTCGAGCGGATCGCTGCGCTCGCGGCCCGGGGCCGGCGGCGGCTCGGCATGGCCCTTGGCACCGCGGGCGATGCTCGACATGCGCTCGAACAGCGTGCCGCCCTCCCGACCGGTTCGCGCGGCGCGCGGCTGATCGGCGCTGGCCCATTGATCCGCTTCCTCGGCCGCCGGCGGGGCAACCGGGTTGGATTGGACCGGCGGGGCCAGAATATTGTCTTCCTTGAGCTGCAGCTCGTCTTCCTCGAACTGCACCCGGCGCGCGGTCGCGGCGCTGGTCGTGCCGCGCGCGCCGACGTTGACGCGGGGCGGCGGCGGTGGTGCAGCCGCTTCGACCGGCGCCGCGGCGCTGGCCTCGGGCGGGCTCGGCTCACTCGGCGCCGGCTCGGGCGCGGCGACAGGGGCCGGCGGTGGTGCTGCGACCGGCGCCGAAGCGCGCGGACGCGAGGTCGAGAAGGCGAACGGCTTCGGCGCCGCCTCGCTCGAGGCGGAGTCGGAGGTGTGATCGGCATCGATGCCGGTGGCGACCACCGACACGCGGATCGTGCCCTGCAGATCGTTGTTGAACGCCGAGCCCCAGATGATGTTGGCGTCGGGGTCGACCAGATCCTTGATATGGTTGGCGGCCTCGTCGACCTCCATCAGGCGCATGTCGTCACCGCCGGTGATCGAAACGATCACGCCCTTGGCGCCGCGCATCGACACACCGTCGAGCAGCGGATTGGCGATCGCCTTCTCGGCCGCCTCGATGGCGCGGTTCTCGCCCTCGGCCTCGCCGGTGCCCATCATCGCCTTGCCCATCTCGCTCATCACCGAGCGGACGTCGGCAAAGTCGAGGTTGATCAGGCCCGGCATGACCATCAGGTCGGTGATGCCGCGGACGCCCTGGTGCAGCACCTGGTCGGCCATCTGGAACGCTTCCTTGAAGGTCGTGTTCGGATTGGCGATCAGGAACAGATTCTGATTGGGAATGATGATCAGCGTGTCGACGTGCTTCTGCAGCTCGTCGATGCCGGCCTCGGCCGCCTTCATCCGACGGTTGCCTTCAAAGGCGAACGGCTTCGTGACGACGCCGACGGTGAGGATGCCGCGCTCGCGCGCCGCCTTGGCGATGACCGGCGCGGCGCCGGTGCCGGTGCCGCCGCCCATGCCCGCGGCGAGGAAGCACATATGCGCGCCGTCGAGCGCGTTCTCGAGGGTCTCGATCGCCTCTTCGGCAGCGGCACGGCCGATCTCCGGACGGGCGCCGGCGCCAAGCCCCTGGGTAATCCGCGCACCGAGCTGGATGCGGCGTTCGGCCGGCGAGGAGTTGAGCGCCTGGGCATCGGTGTTGGCGACGACGAAGTCGACCCCCTGCAGCCCCGACTGGATCATGTTCGCGACCGCGTTCCCGCCCGCACCGCCAACGCCGACAACGCTGATACGCGGTTTCAACTCGTTCACCTCGGGCCGAAGGAACTCGATGCTCATGCCAGATCTCCTGCCAGCGTCGCCGAACGCTGCGCTCCACGGTCTTTCTGCCCTAACCGAGTCTCGTGCGCACGCAAAAAGTTAAGCTCCGAGACGAAAAGTTAATAGCCGCTTCGCACCGCCGTGATCAGCCGCCGCAATATGCTGTTTCCGGCCGGCCGGGTGACCACCGTATGGGGCGAAGTGAGCCGTCTGAGGTCGATCCGGTCGGCCGCGGCGAACTGCGCGAGTCCACCTAGCGTCGAGAAGCCCGGACCGGAATGGGCATCCGGCATTGCGGTCAATCCGCGCGGCCGTCCGATCCGTACCGCGCGCCCGAGCACGCCCTGGGCGTAATCGGCGAGTCCCTTCAGCTCGGAGGCGCCGCCGGTGAGCACGACCTGGCGCCCGATCGGACCGGTAAAGCCCATTTCAGCTAGCGCGGTAGCGATCTGGTTGAAGATCTGATCGAGGCGCTGACGGACGATGCCGATCATCTGCGCGCGGGTGATGCGACTCGCCTCATAGCCATCCTCGTCGCCCGACAGCGGCGCGACCTCGATCATCTCGTGATTGTCGCGCGGGCTCATCGTCGCCGAGCCGTGGAAGCACTTCATCCGCTCGGCGAGATCGCGGCGGGTGCCAAAGGCCGATGCGATGTCGTCGGTAATGTCGGCGCCACCGATCGGGATCGAGGTCAGGCCAACCAGCATGCCGCCGGCGAACAGCGAGACATTGGTCACCCCGCCGCCCATCTCGACCAGCGCGACGCCGAGCTCGCGCTCCTCGTCGCTAAGGCAGGATGTGCCGGTCGCGACCGGTGCTGCGACGATCGCCTCGACCCCGAGATGGGCCGAGCGCACGCAAAGGTCGAGGTTGCGGACCGGCGAGGTCTCGGCGGCAACGACGTGGATGTCGACGCCGAGCCGGTCGGCGTGAAGCCCGATCGGCTTCTTGACGCCGCCGAGCCCGTCGATGGTGTAGAGCGCCGGCTGGGCGTGGAGGATGGTCCGACCCTGGGGATCGATCGAGGCCTGACCCGCCGCCATCAGATAATCGACGTCATCCTGCTCGATGCGATGGCCGCCGAGCTCGACCTCGACATTGGCGATCTGGCTACTGAGCCCGCCGGCCGAAAAGCTCACCCAGGCGTCCTCGACATTGACCCCGGCGATGCGCTCGGCTTGGTCGACCGCCTCGCGGATCGCGCTCTCGGTCTTCTCCATATCGGCGACGAAGCCGCGCTTGACGCCGCGGCTCTCGCGCTGACCGGTGCCGAGCACGCGCAGCTCGCCCTCCGGCGACGCCAGCGCGATCAACGCGCTGACCTTGGAAGATCCGATATCGAGAGCGGTGATGATCCGCTCGCCCCGTCCAGGCGTCATTCTTTATTGCCCCTTCCCTGTCACACCGGCCGAGCCGTCACCGTGCTCTGAATTTGTCGTCCCGGTTCCTTGGATACGCGCACGTACATCGGCTGCGGGAACAACCGCATGTCGAAATGAACATAGCCGCGGCCGAGCAGCCGGGCGTTCCGGTCGAGCAGCTCGAACTTCTTGAGCGCCTTGGCGGCAAGGTCCTCGCCCTCGGGCAGCATCAGCGTCTCACCCGACTGGAATTCGAAGTTCCAGCGGCGGCCGCCGACCCAGGTCGCGCCGGCCAGCACCGGCTTGATCCCCGGCACCGCTTCGAGCAGCCGGTTGAGCTGCACCGTCCGGCGATTGGCCTCCGGGCCGATCAGCAGCGGCAGATCCGGCATCTTGTCGACCGGCACAGGCGCCAGCTCGACGCCGTCCTTGTCGATCAGCATCAGCTTGCCATGGTTCTGCCAGATCGCCGCCGGCGTCCGCTCGACGATGTCGACGACCAGCGTATCCGGCAGCCGCCGCGACACCCGGGCGTCCTGGACCCAGCCGAACTTCAGCAGCTTCGCGCGGATGTCATCGAGATCGACCAGCGGCATCGCGGTCGATTCCTGATCGAGCGCGACGTCGTAGACCGGCAGCCGGTCCATATGCTTGATGCCCTTGATCTCGATCGAGCGGACGACGAAGCCGGCCTTCCCGGCGGCCTCGCCCAGCGCATTGCCGATCATCTGCGGGACCTGGAGGACGATCAGCGCGACAATCGCCCCGACCGCGAGCAACAATATCCCCAGCATGCGCGACGCCCGCCGCACCTGTTCGGCGGAGATCGGGATCCGCACCAGTGCCTGACGCACGCGCTGCGGCGTGCGGATGACGGGGCGCTGGACGCCGCGCCGCCGGGTCGGACCGCGTCCCCGCCTCGACGTGCTGCCGCGCCGGATTGTCGCCGGACCGCTCATTGTGCTGCCTCCAATATCCGGCCGACCAAATTGTCATAGTCGAGCCCCCGGTAACGCGCCTGCTCGGGCACCAGGCTCAGCGGGGTCATCCCCGGCTGGGTGTTGACCTCGAGCAGGTACAGTCCATCGACGCCGTAATCCGGATCCCAGCGGAAATCCGCCCGCGACACGCCGCGGCAGCCGAGCCCGACATGCGCGCGAACCGCGATGTCGAGCGCCGCCGCCTCGACGTCCGGCGGGATCTCCGCCGGGCAGACGTGGGTCGTCAGGCCATCGGTATATTTGGCGTCATAATCATAAAAGCCGCGTGTCGGGATCAGCTCGGTCACCGCCAGTGCCTCGTCGCCGAGCACCGCGACGGTCAGCTCGCGACCGGCGATGAACGGCTCGGCGAGCAGCTCGTCGTAATGGCGCCATGGTCCCTCGACCTGGCGGCCGATCGGATTGCCGTAATTGCTGTCGTCGGTGACGATCGCGACGCCGACCGAGGAGCCCTCGTTGACCGGCTTGACGACATAGGGCCGCGCCATCGGATCGGCCTCGTAGAGGCTGGCGCTGGGGATCACTTTGCCCGACGGCATCGGGATGCCAAGCGCGACCAGCTCATGCTTGGTCAGCTGCTTGTCGATCGCGATCACCGAGGTGGCGAGGCCGCTGTGGGTGTAGCGCAGCCCCATCAGGTCGAGCATGCCCTGGACCGTGCCATCCTCGCCGGGCGTGCCATGCAGCGCGTTGAACACGACATCGGGCGCGGCTTCGGCGATGCGCAGCGCGACGTCACGCGCCATGTCGATGCGGGTGACGCGGTGGCCCAGCCGCTCCAGGGAGTCGGCAACGCCATTGCCGGTGATCAGCGAGATCTCGCGCTCGGCCGACCAGCCGCCCATCAGCACGGCGACATGCAGCGGCGCGCTCATGACCGCACCCCGACGCGCTCGATTTCCCAGCGCAGGGTGATGCCGCTGTGATCGCGGACGATATCACGCACCTCCTCGCCCAGCGCCTCGATATCGGCGCTGGTCGCGCCGCCGAGATTGAGCAGGAAGTTACAGTGCTTCTCCGACACCTGGGCATTGCCGCGCCGGCGTCCGCGGCAGCCGGCGGCGTCGATCAGCTGCCAGGCCTTGTGGCCGGGCGGATTGGCGAAGGTCGAGCCGCCGGTGCGCGAGCGCAAAGGCTGCGACGCCTCGCGCTCGGCGGCGATCCGGTCCATCTCGGCGCCGATCGCCGCAGGGTCGCCTGGCGTCCCTGCGAACAACGCCTCGACCACCACCGCGCCGGCCGGCACCGCCGAATGACGATAGGCATAGTCCAGCCGCGCCGCCGGCCAGGTCTCGACCGTGCCGTCGCGCAGCACGACCACCGCCTCGATCAGGATATCGCAGACCTCGCGGCCATAGGCGCCGGCGTTCATCCGCACCGCACCGCCGACCGTGCCGGGAATGCCGCGGAGGAACTCGAGGCCGGCGATCCCGGCATCGCGCGCGGCGCTGGCGACGGTGATGCCCATCGCCGCCGCGCCGGCGCGGATGCGATTGCCCGGCTCGACCGCGACCCGGGCGAATGATTTCGGCAGGCGTACCACCACGCCCGGCACGCCGCCGTCGCGGACGATGAGGTTCGAGCCGACCCCGACCGGCAGCACCGGCACCTCGGGCGGCAGCGCGGCGAGGAAGGCGGAAAGATCGGCGAGGTCGGCCGGCCGCACCAGCCACTCGGCGGCGCCGCCGGTGCGGAACCAGATGAAGTCGGCGAGCGAGCCACGCGCCTCGACGTCGCCGCGCAACGGCGGCAACGCATCATCGTCAAGGCGGGCGGCGGCCATGGTCATTCGGCTGCCTTGATCGCGCGCGTGCTGGCGATCGCATCGGCGAGGCCAGCGGCCCATTTGGTGATGTCGCCGGCGCCGAGGCAGACGATCATATCGCCCGGCTCGACGACCGTTGCGAGCTGGCTGGCGAGCTCTTCGGGACCGGCGATCTCCTGGGCCGAGCGGTGGCCGCGGCGCTTCAGCCCGGTGACCAGCGTGGTTGCGTTGACGCCGTCCACCGGCGCCTCGCCGGCGGCATAGACCGGCGCGACATAGACCATGTCGGCATCGTTGAACGCGCTCTGGAACTCATCCATCAGCGCGCCGAGGCGCGAATAGCGATGCGGCTGGACGACCGCGATGACCCGGCCCGTCACGCCCTCGCGCGCGGCGGCAAGGACCGCGCGAATCTCGACCGGATGATGGCCGTAATCGTCGATGACTACCGCGCCGTCGACCTCGCCGACGCGGGTGAAGCGGCGCTTGACCCCGGCGAAGCGGGAAAAGCCATCACGGATCGCGCTGTCCTCGATGCCGAGCTCCAGCGCGACGCCGATCGCGGCCAGCGCGTTCTGGACATTGTGGCGGCCCGGCATCGGCAGATCGATATGCTCGATCGATCGCACCGCGCCGTCGCGCTGGCGGACCTGCGCCTCGAAACGATTGCCGCCCGGAATCGGAGTCACATTGACCGCACGCACGTCGGACTGGGCCGAGAATCCATAGGTGACGATGCGGCGGTCGCGCACGCGCGGAATGATCGCCTGCACCTCGGGGTGATCGAGGCACAGCACGGCCGCGCCATAGAAGGGCACATTCTCGACGAACTCGACGAATGCGTCCTTGATCTTGTCGAAGCTGCCGTAGTGATCGAGATGCTCGGGATCGATGTTGGTGACGACCGCGACGGTGCCGTCGAGCCGCAGGAAGGAGCCGTCGGACTCGTCGGCCTCGACCACCATCCACTCGCCCTCGCCCTTGCGCGCGTTCGAGCCGTAGCTGTTGATGATGCCGCCGTTGATCACCGTCGGATCGATCCCGCCGGCGTCGAGCAGCGCCGCGACCATCGAGGTGGTGGTGGTCTTGCCATGGGTGCCGGCGACCGCGACGGTCGACTTCAGCCGCATCAGCTCGGCGAGCATTTCCGCGCGGCGCACCACCGGGATGCGCCGCTCCAGCGCGAGATCCACTTCGGGGTTCCCGCGCTTGATCGCGGTCGAGACGACCACCACCGCGGCATCGCCGAGATTTTCCGCGCGATGGCCGATCGCGACAGCAACGCCCTTGTCGCGCAAGCCCTGGACGACATAGCTGTCGGCGACATCCGATCCCTGCACGGCATAGCCGAGATTCTTCATCACCTCGGCGATGCCGGACATGCCGATCCCGCCGATGCCGACGAAATGAATCGTGCCGATATCGGTCGCGACACCCCTCACGCAGCGGCTCCCTGGAGATTGGCTGAGACGATCGGGCGCTTGCGCAGCGGCAGCACATCACCCTGCGGCGCCGCGCCCATCGTCTCGACGAGATCGGCGAGATCGCGCGCGGCATTGGGCCGGCCGCACTCCCGCGCCCGCGCCGCGGCCCGGGTAAGGCCGTCGGACGACAGGCCGAGCTTCTGCATCTGCTTGCCCAGCTCGACCGGCGTGAAGCGGATCTGGCGGATCATCCTCGCGCCGCCGGCGGCGACCATCTCGCGGGCATTGGCGGTCTGGTGATCGTCCATCGCCGAGGGCAACGGCACGAGGATCGCCGGACGTCCGGCGACGGTCAGCTCGGCGATGGTCGAGGCGCCGGCGCGGGCGATGACGAGGTGCGCCCAGCCGAGCCGCTCCGGCATGTCGTCGAGATAGGTCGCGAGCTCGGCCGGGATCTCGAGCGCGGCATAGGCGGCGCGAACCCGGTCGATGTCCTCGGGACGGCATTGCTGGACGACCTGCAGCCGGCGCTTGAGCGCGATCGGCAGCAGCCCGAGCGATTCCGGCACCACCTCGGACAGGATCGAGGCGCCCTGGCTGCCGCCGGTGACGAGCACGCGGAAGACGCCCTCGGGCGTCAGCGGCGGATAGGGCTGGTCGCGCAGCGCGAGCACCTCGGCACGCACCGGATTGCCGATCAGCCGCAGCTTGTCGCGCTGCGCCGGCGCGACGCGATCGACATCGGCATAGGCGGTCGCGATGATGTCGACGAAGCGCGCCATCAGCCGGTTGACCCGGCCGAGCACGGCATTCTGCTCATGGATCACCACCGGCACCTTGGTGGCGACCGCACCCATCACCGCCGGCAACGCCGGATAGCCGCCGAAGCCGACCACCGCGGTCGGCTGGAGCTTGCGGTAGAGGCTGATCGCCTGGCGCCGGCCGTCGATCGTCGCGCGGATCGCCTTTATCCAGCTGCGCGGATCGCGCTCGAAGCGGCCGGCCGGCAGGACATGGACCGGCACGCCTTCGAAGGTCACCGGCAGCATCGCGCCGCGCTGGTCGGTGATCAGCTCGACGTGATGACCGCGCTGGCGCAGCTCAGCGGCCAGCGCCTGAGCCGGAATCATATGTCCGCCGGTTCCGCCGGCGGCGAGGACGAAGTGCCGGATGATGCTCATTTGCCGCTCCATTTGACGACATAGGGCGAGCGATTGAGATACGGATTCCGCCTGGTGAACGCCAGCAGCAGGCCGAAGCCGATCGACAACGCGATCATCGACGAACCGCCATAGCTGATGAACGGCAGGGTCATGCCCTTCGACGGCGCCATCTTGACGTTGACCAGCATGTTGATCAGCGCCTGCATGCCGAATTCGGTAACCAGCCCGGCGGCCGCGAGGGTGATGAAATTATCCTCTTCCTCGAGCAGCTTGAGGATTACCCGCGCGACGATCGCGAGATAGATCAGGGCCACTGCGAAACAGGCGATCGCGCCGAACTCCTCGCCGATCACCGAAAAGATATAATCGGTATGCGGCTCGGGCAGGCGGAACTTCATCACCCCCTCGCCCGGCCCCGCGCCGAACACCCCGCCGGCCATCAGCGTGCCCAGCGCATTGGTCGTCTGGTAGCTGTCGCCATGGCCGTAGAGGAATGCGTCGATGCGGGTGGTCGCGACCGGATAGAAGAAATAGGCGGCGATAACCCCGATCACGCCGAGCACGCCGATCCCGCCGAGCAGCCGCGCCGAGACGCCGGCGAAGGCGAGCAGCACGACCCAGGATCCGGCGTAGATGATCGTCTGGCCGAAATCGGGCTGTTTCATCAGCAGCACCGAGATCAGCAGCAGCAGGATCGCCGATAGCGGCATGACCGGCAGCGAGCGGTCCTGCTGGCCGAGCGAGAACAGCCAGGCGATCGTCACGACGAACAAGGGCTTCAAGAACTCGGAGGGCTGGATAAGCACCGAGCCGACGCCGATCCAGCGGGTCGAGCCATTGGAGGTCGAGCCAATCAGCGGCACCGCCGCCAGCAGCACCGAGAAGAAGGCCGCGCCGCCCAGCGCAAAGCGCCGCGCCAGATCCTTGGACAGCATCGACACGCCGATCATCACCGGCAGCGCCAGCGCGACCCAGATCAGCTGCCGCTTGAAATAATAGAGCGAGCCGATCGTCACGGTCGCATCCGAATAGCGCGACGCGGCGGCCGGCGATGCCGCGGCGACCGCGACCAGGCCGATGCAGATCAGCACGAACACCAGCAGCAGGAGCAGGCGGTCGATCTCCCAGAACCAGCGGCCGATCGCGGTTCGATCCGACCGGCCGAGCCGCGGCACGCCGCCGCCCCGCACCGTCCCTGCCCGTCCGGTTGCGCCCGTCATAACGCCTCCACCACCGCGCGGAACGCCGCGCCCCTCGCCTCGTAATCGGTGAACTGGTCGAACGACGCGCAGGCCGGCGACAGCAGCACCGTGTCGCCCGGCTGGGCGGCATCGGCGGCGTCATGGACCGCGCGGGTCAGCACATGGGATTCGGTCACCGGCACGCGGCCGCGCAGCAGCTGCGCGAACATCGGCCCGGCTTCGCCGATCGTATAGGCGGCGCGGACATGGCCGAGATTGGGCAGGCAGGCATCGAGCTCGTCGGTCTTGGCCTGGCCGCCGAGAATCCAGTGAATATGATCATAGGCGGCCAGCGCCGGCGCGGTCGACGCCGGATTGGTTGCCTTGCTGTCGTTGACGTAGAGCACCCCGCCCAACGTCCGCACCCGCTCCATGCGGTGTGGCAGCCCGGGATAGCTGCGCAGCCCCTGCTCGATCGCCTCCGGAGAGATACCCAGCGCGTCGGCGGCGGCGATGGCGGCGGCGATATTCTGCGCGTTATGCGGACCCTGCAGCGTCGGCCAGGCCGACTGGTCGCCCACCTGGCGGCTGTTCACCTCGCGTAGCTCGGTGGTGATCGTCGAAGCGATCGCCTGGGTCTCATCGTCTTCGGTCGCGATCACCGCGACCTGGCCCGGCGATTGCATCTGAAACAACCGCGCCTTGGATGCGACATAGCCGGCAAAGCCGTCATAGCGATCGAGATGATCGGGCGTGATGTTGAGCAGCACCGCGACATCGCAGTCGAGGCTCATCGTCAGGTCGATCTGATAGCTCGACAGCTCGAGCACATAGACGCCGCCCGCGGGCAACGGATCCTGGCCGAGGATCGGCAGGCCGATATTGCCGCCGAGCATTGCCGGCAGGCCGGCGGTGACGAGGATGTGATGGATCAGCGCGGTGGTGGTCGACTTGCCGTTGGTCCCGGTGATGCCGACGACGCGGTGCGCTGGCAGGGCGGCGCGCGCCTGGGCGAACAGCTCGATGTCGCCGAGCACCGGCACGCCGGCCTGGCGCGCATGGGCGGCGATCGGATGGCGGTTGAGCGGCACGCCGGGCGAGACGACGACCGCGTCGAAGCCGGTCAGGTCGCGGCTCAGCGGATCCGCCGCCTCGACGCCGGCCGGCAGCAACGCCCGCGCCTCCTCGCGATTGTCCCAGGCGAGCACCTCGGCGCCGCTCGCGACCAATGCCGCGACCGTCGCCAGACCCGAGCGGGCCAGCCCGAGGACGGCATAGCGCCGGCCGGCAAAGGCGGGGCTGGTGATCATCTCAGCTTCAACGTCGCCAGGCCCGCCAGGGCGAGCACGAAGCTGATGATCCAGAAGCGGATCACGATGGTCGGCTCGGCCCAGCCGAGCTGCTCGAAATGATGGTGGATCGGCGCCATGCGAAACACGCGCTTGCCGGTGCGCTTGTAGAAGAACACCTGGATGATCACCGACACCGCCTCGAGCACGAACAGCCCGCCGACGATCGCCAGCACCAGCTCATGATGGGTGGTGACGGCAATCGCGCCGAGCGCCCCGCCGAGCGCGAGGCTGCCGGTATCGCCCATGAACACCGCCGCCGGCGGCGCGTTGAACCAGAGGAATGCGAGGCCCGCCCCAACCATTGCCGCGCACATCACCGTCAGATCGCCGGCGCCGGCGACATGGGGAATGCCGAGATAGGTCGAGAATTTCACATTGCCGACGAGATAGGCGATGGCGAGGAAGGTCATCGCGGCGATGATCACCGGCATGGTCGCCAGGCCGTCGAGCCCGTCGGTCAGATTGACCGCATTGCCCGCGCCGACAATCACGAAGGCGGCGAAGAGCGGATAGAACCAGCCGAGCTCGATGCCGTAGTAACGGGTGGTGAACGGCAGATAGAGGAACGTGCCGGTGTGGCGGGTGATGACATAGACCGCGATGCCGGCGATGATGAATTCGCCGAGCAGCCGCACCTTGCCCGACATGCCGGCATGGTGGCGCTTGGTCACCTTGTCATAATCGTCGGCAAAGCCGATCGCGCCGAAGCCGAGGGTGACGAACAGGCAGGCCCAGGTGAACACCGAATCGAGCCGCATCCACAGCAGCATCGCGATGCTGAGCGAGGTGAGGATCATCAGCCCGCCCATGGTGGGCGTGCCCTTCTTGGTGATGAGATGGCTCGCCGGGCCATCCTCGCGGATCGGCTGGCCCTTGCCCTGGCGCAAGCGCAGCCAGCCGATGAAGCGCGGCCCGATCAGCAGGCCGATCAGCAGCGCCGTCGCCACCGCCCCGCCCGCCCGGAAGGTGATGTAGCGGAACAGGTTCAATATGCCCGGAAAGCCAAGGGCGTCGGCGATCAGATAGAGCATGGCAGCATTTCATCGGCGAGAGCGGTGACGACGCGGGCGAGGCCGATGGAATTGGATCCTTTGACCAGCACGGCATCGCCGGGACGGACGAGCTCGCCGATCCGGCCGATCGCCCATTCGGCGTCGGGCCCATGCTCGGCTTCGACGCGGCCGTGAAGGGCATCGGCGAGCGGACCCATGCCATCTCCGACGAGCAGTGCATAATCGACGCCGGCCGCCAGGATCGGCTCGGCCAGCGCGACATGGAAGGCATCCGACTGATCGCCCAATTCGCGCATCGTCCCGAGCACCGCGATCCGGCGGGTCGCACCCTCCTCCTCGCCGAGCAGGGCGAGCGACGCCGCCATCGAGGTCGGATTGGCGTTATAGCTCTCGTCGATCACCAGCACCTCGCCGCCGTCAACAGCGATCCGGCGGCGCGCACCGCGGCCGGGCAGCTCCTCCAGCTCGCCGAGCGCCAGACCGGCGGTGAGCCAGTCACCACCAAGCGCATCGACCACCGCCAGCACCGCCAGCGCATTCGACACCCAGTGCGCGCCGGGCGGTGCGACGGTGAAGCTGAGCGAGGCGCCGCCCAGGCTGGCGGTGACAAAGCGGCCGCCCTCTTCCGACCGGCCCTCGTCGCGCGCGCGGACATCGGCGCCTTCGCCGCGGCCAAAGGTGACGATCCGCGCGGCATGGGGACTGGCGGCGGCGATCAGCCGGTCGCGATGCGGCGAATCATAGGGGATCACCGCGGTGCCGCCGGGCTCCAGCCCCTGGAAGATCTCGCCCTTGGCGTCGGCGATCGCTTCCTCGCCGGAGAAGAAGGCGCTGTGCGCCGGCGCGATCGCCGTCACCAGCGCGACATGCGGGCGCACAAGCCGGGTCAACTGGGCCAGCTCGCCGGCGTGATTCATCCCCATCTCGAACACGCCGAAGCGAGTGTCGCGCGGCATCCGCGCGAGCGACAGCGGCACGCCGGTGTGATTGTTGTAGCTTTTGACCGAGCGATGCGCCCGGCCCGGCGCGATGCGGTCGAGCGCGGCGAAGATCGCCTCTTTGGTGCCGGTCTTGCCGACCGAGCCGGTGACGCCGACGATGCGCGCCTCACCGCGTGCGCGTGCCCTGCGCGCCATCGCATCGAGCGCCGCGGCGACATCGCTGACCAGCACATGCGGATGATCGACTGGTTGCGACACCACCGCGCCGGCAGCGCCGCGAGCGAACGCGGCATCGACGAAGCGATGGCCGTCGGTCGTCTCGCCAGGCATCGCGACGAACAGCTCGCCGCGCCCGACCTCGCGTGAATCGAAGCTGACACCGCGCACGGCGAAATCGCCATTCGCGCTGCCGCCGGTCGCGCCGGCGATCTCGGTCGAGGTCCACAGCGCGCTCATGCGGCGCACTCCCGCGCAACCTGAACATCGTCGAACGGCAGCACCGCATCGCCGACGATCTGGCCCTGCTCATGGCCCTTGCCGGCGAGCAGCACGATGTCGCCCGGCCCGGCCTCGGCGATGGCGGCGGCGATCGCCGCGCGGCGGTCGCCGATCTCGCGCGCGCCCGGCGCCGCCGCAAGTATCTCGGCGCGGATCGCTGCCGGCGCCTCGCTGCGCGGATTGTCGTCGGTAACGATCGCCAGATCGGCCTTGGCGACGGCGATCGCGCCCATTTCCGGCCGCTTGCCACGATCGCGATCACCGCCCGCGCCGAACACGACGATCAACCGCCTGGTGGTGTGCGGACGGAGCGCGGCGATCGCGGCGTCGAGACCATCGGGGGTATGCGCATAGTCGACATAGACCGGCGCACCGCTGCGCGTGATCGCGGCGCGCTCCAGCCGGCCGCGCACCGGCTGAACCCGCTCGAGCGCCTTCAATGTCGCCTCGGTCGTCCCGCCGGTGGCGACAACCAACCCGGCAGCGGTGAGCGCATTGGCCGCCTGATACGCGCCGATCAGCGGCAGGTTGACGCGATGCGACTTGCCCTCCGCCGTGATCGTCAGCGTCTGGCCGAGCTGGGTCGGCTCGCGTGCGGTCAGCCGCAGCGTCTCGCCCTGCTGGCCGACGGTGATCAGCCGCAGGTCGCGTCCGGCGGCGACATCGATCACCCGCGCCGAGGCCGGATCGTCAGCCCAGACCACCGCCGCGCCACCGTCCGAGACGGTTTCGCTGAACAGCCGCAGCTTGGCCTCGAGATAGGCCTCCATCGTGCCGTGATAGTCGAGATGATCGCGGCTGAGATTGGTGAAGGCGCCGGCCGCCACCGGCAGCCCATGGGTGCGATATTGATCGAGGCCGTGGCTCGACGCCTCGAAGGCGAGATGGGTTACGCCCTCGCGGCGCAGCCCGGCGGCGCCGGCGAGGAAGGTGACGACATCGGGGGTGGTCAGGCCGGTCGTCACCTGGTCATCGGCGGTGGTCACGCCGAGCGTGCCGATTGAGGCCGCATGATAGCCCGCCATCCGCCAGATCTGGCGGGTCAGCTCGACCGTCGAGGTCTTGCCGTTGGTGCCGGTGACGGCAACGACCGTCTCGGGAAAGGGCGCGAAGAACTTCGCCGCCAGCTCGGCGAAGGCGCGACGCGGATCGGCGGCGGCGACATGGGCGGCGCCTTCGACTTTCACGCCCGCGCGCGCGACGACGGCGACCGCACCGGCGGCGACGGCTTGCGGGATGAAGCTTTCGCCATCGAAGCGTGTTCCGCGAAAGGCGCCGAAGATCGTGCCCGGCGCGACCTTGCGGTGGTCGATCGCAAAGCCGGTGACGACGGGACCGTCATCCCCTCCGATCAGCGCGCCCAGCCTCACTGCGCCTCGGCTTGGGGCTGGGCTTCAGCTTTCTTGGGGCTCGGCGCCCGCCAGAGCAGCGGTGTCATGACCGAGACGTCGATATCCTTATGCTCATCCGGGTACACCCCGATCATCGGGCCGACCCGCGAGATGACGTGCGAGACGACCGGCGCGGCGTTCCACGCGGCGGTGGCCAGGCCGAAGGTGTCGGGCGCGCCCTTCGGCTCGTCGAGCATGGCGATCACGACATAGCGCGGGTTGTCCATCGGAAACACGCCGGCAAAGGTCGTCACCAGCGAATGATGGGCATAGCCGCCGCCCGAAGCCTTTTCCGCGGTGCCGGTCTTGCCGCCGATGCGATAGCCGGCGACGTCGGCGCGCCGTCCGGTGCCGTCTAGCACGACCAGGCGGAGCAACTGGCGCAGCGTCGCGCTGGTTTGCGCCGAGACCACCCGGCGGCCGGGCACGGGCCGGTTGCCGTCGCGCTTGAGCAGCGTCGCCGGATGCCAGATGCCGCCGTTGACCAGAGCGGCGTAGGCCGAAGCGAGATGCAGCGGGGTGATGGCAATGCCATGACCGTAGCCGACCGTCATCGTCGTCGTCCGCCCCCAATAGCCCGGCCAGAGCGGGCGGCCCTTCTCGTGCAGCTCGATGTCGACCGGTCGATCGAAGCCCATGCGGTGGAACATGATCTTCTCGCGCTGCTCGCCGACCGCGTCGGCGATGCGGGCGGTGCCGATGTTGGACGAGTAGATCAGCACCTCGGGCACCGTCAGCCAGCGGCGCTGCGGATGGTCGTCGTGGATCTTGTAGCGGCCGATCTCGAGCGGAACCGTCGCGTCATAGCGTTGCGACAGCGAGCCGATCGTGCCCGATTCCAGGCCCATCGCGATGGTGATCGGCTTGAATGTCGAGCCGAGCTCATAGACGCCGAGCGTCGCGCGGTTGAACCGGGCATCGGGCGCCGCCTGGCCGGGCGCATTGGGGTTGAACGAGGGCAAGGAGGCGAGCGCGAGCAATTCGCCGGTGTGAACGTCGAGCACCAGGCCGGTCGCGCCGACCGCCTGAAAATGAACCATCGCGGCGCCCAGCTCGCTCTCCATCGCCGCCTGAACGCGGCTGTCGATCGACAGGGCGACCGGCTGACCGCGCAGCGCCGGATCCTTCAGCCGCTCGTCGAGCACGCGTTCCATGCCGGTAACGCCCTGCCCGTCGATATTGGTCCAGCCGATCACATGGCTGGCGAGCGCGGTCTGCGGATAGAGCCGCTCGGGCTCGCGCTCGAGGGCGATCGCCGGCTCGCCGATCGCGTTCACCGCCGCGGCAAGCTCGGGCAGCGCCCGCCGCTTGATGAAGGAGAAGCTCCGCCGCGGATCGAGCAGGGCGTACATCTCGGCAAAGCTACGGCCGGGCAGGACCCGTGCGAGCTGCTCAGCGACCTCGCGGCGATTGCCGAGCAGCTTGTTGGGATGGACGCCGATCGACCAGGCTTCGAAGGTCTGGGCGAGCGCGACGCCGTTGCGGTCGACGATGTCGGCCCGCGACGGCAGGTTGCCGTCGGCGAGCCCGCCGGTGCCGCTCCGGTCGCCGAGGACCGTGAGCCAGACGAGCCGGGCGCCAATCAGCAGGGTGACGCCGAGAAACAGCAGCAGGCAGAGCATCAGCCGATGACGCGACAAGGCCAGCACCCGTTGGCGCTGGCTGGCAAGGCGGACGCGGTCGGCAGGCGCCGCGACTGAGGTCATGGCACCGCCTTGCGGCCGGTCTTCCCCTCATGCGCCGCTGCCCGCCCGATGTCGTGAATGACATCATCGTCAAGCAGCGCAACACGGGTCGGACCGATCTTGCGGTTCGTCACATAGCTGGCGGTGTGGATCAGACCGGCGTTTGGCCCACCGGCTTTGCCGGCCTTGGGCTTGAAGCTGGCGGTGCGCAGCAGCTTGGCATCGGCAGATTTGGACTTGGTCTTGGCGCTGGCAAGGCGCAGCTGCTTGTCGCTGGCCGCTTTCGACTTCGTCGTGGACTTCGTCTTGGCGCTGGCGAGGCGTGTCTGCTTGTCAGCCGACGCCTTCTTCGTCGCGGCCTTCGCCTTGGCGCTGGCGATGCGCACCGGGCCACTGTCGCTGTCCTTCTTCTTGGTCGCCTTCGGCTTATAGCTGGCCGTCATCAGCTTGGGCGCGTCATGCATCGCCGGCTTGACCTCGACCGCCGGAATCGCCTTGGCGGTGACCGCCGGTTGCGCCGCAACCGTGGTGACCGCGGCGGTGGCGATCGCCGGTGCTGCCTCGACCGGCGCCGGCTGATAGCTCGCCAGCTCGACCGAGCCGTTGAGATATTGTGCCGCGCCCGGCGCCGACAGCGCCAGCACATCGCTGTTCCATCGCTCGAGCTGGCGCATCCGCCCGCGCGTGCCGAGCTCGGTCTTGAGGTCGCGGATGTCGCGGTGGGCATCGGCAATCTGCTGCTCGATCCGCTGGACCTCACCGCGCTCCCGCGCCACCCGAAGCGAGACCATGTAGCAGGACAACACCGATGCGGCAGCGCCGGCGGCCAGCCCCATCGAGCGGAAGCGTGACATGATCATCCCATCACTCCTGCGACACGTGCGGGCCAAGGTGAGGCATCGGTCCGCCGCGCGACCCGGAGCGTGGCGGAACGGGAACGAGGGTTGCGCGCGATCTCCGCGGCGCCGGGCCGCACCGGACGGGCGACGGCGGCAAAGCTGGGACGATGCGCTGCAGACAGCGACGGACGGTGGCGCGAACCAGCGGGGAGCGAGCCGCTGCGCGTCTTGAGGAAGCGCTTGACCAGCCGATCCTCGAGCGAATGGAAGGTGACGACCGCCAGCCGGCCGCCGGGACCGAGCGCGCGCTCGGCGGCTTCGAGTCCGTCGGCGAGTTCGTCAAGCTCGCGATTGACGTGGATTCTGAGGCCCTGAAAGGTCCGCGTCGCGGCGTCGCGCGGATCGCCCGGCTTCTGGCCGATCGCGCGGCGTACGACCGTCGCGAGTTCGGCGGTGCGGGTGATCGGCCGGGCGGCGACGATCGCCCGGGCGATGCGGCGCGCGCGCGGCTCCTCGCCGAACTCGGCGAGCACCCGGGCGATCTCGCCTTCCTCGGCGCCATTGACGAAATCCGCCGCGCTGGGCCCGGCCTGCTCCATGCGCATGTCGAGCGGGCCGTCGGCCTGAAAGGAGAAGCCGCGGTCGGCCTGGTCGAGCTGCATCGACGAGACGCCGATATCGAGGACGACACCATCGACCGCGGCGACGCCGCGCTCGGCCAGCGCGGTATCGAGCCGGCCGAAGCGTTCCGGCACGACCGTGAGGCGCGCCTCGCCGGCGGCCTGGGCATTGGCGAGTGCGATCGCCTGCGGGTCGCGGTCGAAGGCATAGACTCGCGCTCCGCTGGCGAGGAGCGCGCTGGTGTAGCCGCCGGCGCCATAGGTGCCGTCGACGTGGGTCTCGCCCTGCCGCGGCGTCAGCGCGGCGAGCACGGCCTCGAGCAGGACAGGGATATGCGCGGCGGTCATTCGGCCTCTCCCCGCTCGGCCATCAGCCCGCGGACCAGCTGTCCGAGCCGCGGGTTCAGCCCGGCGCGCTTCAGCAACACGCGCGGGTTCCAGATCTCGAAGGTTTCCGAGCTGCCGAAGAACAGCGCGAGATTGTCGAGCTGCCCCCAGTTCTTGAGCGTCTTGGTCAGGACGATGCGGCCAGTGCTGTCGTAGGGCAGCTCTTCGGTCAGACCGAACTGGAGGACCGTGCGCTGATCCCATTCGTCGGAATTGGGATCGCGGCCGACCGCGAGCTTCTGGTGGAGCGAGGCGGAGTAGCTCCGGTCATAGGCGACGAGGCAGTCCGCGGTCGGGTGGGGCCCGAGAATGACGGTGCTGACCTGCGAGCGGCGCTCGATCACGCCGCGGAAGTCCGCCGGAATCGACACGCGTCCCTTCGCGTCTACCGCGTTCAGCGCATAGCCGAGAAAGAAATGCTCCATTCCGCCGCATCAACCCTGTTCGCGGGCGCGCGCGGGAAGGCGTTCGCGGAACGCGCCATCGCGCGCTCCGCGTCTGCGATTCGACCCTTAACGCTCGCCCCACTCGTCTGCTGTGGAGAAGCACTAACATGGGACTCGCGTGGGATACAATGGGCTTACATGGGAAAATATGGTCGATTTGCCCAAATACGCGCAGAACTGCGGTGTTTTGGCCATAGTTGTGGCAAGTGTTCGCTTTTTGTACGTGTGAATTGGGCCTGTGGATAACTCGGGTAAAACTACGCCGGGCTAATGCGCGACGCCAGCACCCGTTTGAGCGGCCGCGGTCCGCGTCGGCTGAGTCGCGGCCGAGGCCGGCCTGGACCCGCCCGGGGCGACCCCCATTTCGGCGAGCGGCTCGCGCGGCACCGGGCTGCTGGTTGTCGCCGGCATTGTTGTCGTCGCGGGCTTGGGCGGCGGAGCCCCGCCCGGCGCGACGCCGAGCTCGGCCAGCGGCTCCTCCGGCACGACACGGCGGACAGCGCGCTGATTGCCGAACAGCGCGGCGGCAATGAGTACGAGCAGAAAGACGCAGGCGAGCCCGGTCAGCCCGATCCGCACCCGCGGCATCACGTCGCGGCGGGGACCGGAGGGCGCCTCAGTCACGATTCAACCAGGGCGGCGCCGGCAAGCCCTTGGCCGCAAGCCAGCTTGGGTTGAACAGCGTCGAGAGATAGCGCAGCCCGGAATCGGCGAGGAGCGTGACGATCCGCCGGCCCGGCCCGAGCTCGCGCCCCAGAGCAATCGCACCGGCGACGTTGATGCCGGACGACAACCCGACGCACAGCCCCTCCTCGGCGAGCAGCGCATAGACCTGGGCGAGACCCTCCTCGTCGGAGATGCGGAACTGGGTGTCGATCGGCGCGCCTTCGAGATTCGCCGTGATCCGGCTCTGGCCGATCCCCTCGGCGACCGAATTGCCCTCGGCGTGCAACTCGCCACGGGTGTAATAGTCATAGAGCGCCGCGCCATGCGGATCGGTCAACGCAATGGCGACATTCTCGTCATGCTCCTTGAGCCCCATGCCGACCCCGGCGAGCGTGCCGCCGGTGCCGACCGCGCAGGTGAAGCCGTCGATCCTGCCACCGGTCTGCGCCCAGATCTCCTGCGCGGTGGTGCGGATGTGCGCCATGCGATTGGCGATATTGTCGAACTGGTTCGACCAGAGTGCGTTCGGCGTTTCCTCGGCGATCCGGCGCGAGGTATGAACATAGTGCGCCGGGTTGGAATAGGCGGTCGGCGGCACCTCGATCAGCTCGGCGCCCAGCGCCCGCAGCGTGTCTTTCTTTTCCTGGCTCTGGGTTTCCGGGATGACGATGATCGTCCGATAACCCTTGGCATTGCCGACCAGCGCAAGGCCGATGCCGGTGTTGCCGGCGGTGCCTTCGACCAGCACGCCGCCGGGGGTCAGCAGTCCCTTGGCCTCGGCATCCTCGACGATGAACAGCGCCGCACGATCCTTCACCGAGCCGCCCGGATTCATGAACTCGCATTTGGCGAAGATGTCGCAGCCGGTCGCCTCGCTCGGACCGCGCAGCCGGACCAATGGGGTGTCGCCGATCAGGGAAAGTACGTCCGGTGCGATGCTGTCTGCCATGGCTCAGCGATAGCCGAGCGGCGCGAGGTCGAGCAAGGAACTCGTCGTGCCGCCGGCGGCAAGCTAAGGCCATCGCGGATGGAGCGCCTCAAAGCCCTGCCCCCGGTGGCCGATGAGCGCACGCGGCTGCTGATCCTCGGCAGCCTGCCGAGCGCCAAATCGCTCGCCATCGGCGAATATTATGGCAATCCGCGCAACCAGTTCTGGTCGCTGATCGGCGGCGTGCTGGATGTCCCGGCCTTCGCCAGCCGGCCCTATGCCGAGCGCCTCGCCACGCTTCGCCGGCGCGGCATCGGCCTCTGGGACGCCATCGCCGAAGCCTGTCGCCAGGGCAGCCTCGACGCCGCGCTGCGCGACGTCGTGCCGGCCGATTTGACCGGACTTGCCGATCGCCTGCCGCAGCTGCGGGTGATCGCATTCAACGGCCAGCGCTCCGAGCAGCTGGCGATTCGCCACCATCCTGGCCTGGCGGCGCGCTACACTTTGCTGCGCCTGCCGCAGAGCAGCCCTGCACGTGCGATGCCGGCCGGCGCGAAGGCGGCCGCCTGGTCGATCTTGCGCGATCACCTCTAGACCATGGTCGCGAATTCGATCCGCATCGGCGGATTTCCGCTGGAATCCAACAAAAGCGACTTGACGACGCGCCTGCGCGCAGGCGAAAGCCGGCCTCCATGATCACCACCCACGCACGCCTTATCGCCGCCTCGCTCATCCTCTTCGGACTCGCTGCCTGTCAGCCAGACACGATCGATCCGAACAAGGTCGAAAATGAAAAGCGGCAAGCCGCCATCAAGGCCGCGGAAAAGATGCCGCATATGCCGATGATCACCTCGTCGAAGATCTACCGTTGCGACGACAACAGCGTCGCCAACGTCGACTTCATGGACGACGGCGTCACCGCCAACCTGAAGATGAACAAGGAAACGATGCCGAAGCAGCTCGTCGCCGCGGAGAAGGGCAAGCCCTTCACCGCCGAAGGCGGCTATTCGCTCGAAGGCGGCGGCAGCAAGGTCAAGCTCGCTACGCCAGGGCACAAGTCGCAGAGCTGCAGCGCCGGCTGACAAGGCTGCATAGAGCCGCTATCGCCGCGGCCATGACTTCAGCAATCACGCCCGACATCGTCGCCCAGCATGGGCTGAGCGACGCGGAATACAGCCATGTGCTCGAGGCGCTCGGCCGCGAGCCGAATCTCGTCGAGCTCGGCATCTTCTCGGTCATGTGGTCGGAGCATTGCTCCTATAAATCCTCGCGGCTGCATCTGAAGAAATTGCCGACCACCGGCCCGCATGTGATCCAGGGACCGGGCGAGAACGCCGGCGTGGTCGACATCGGCGACGGACTCGCTGCGATCTTCAAGATGGAGAGCCACAACCACCCGAGCTACATCGAGCCCTATCAAGGCGCGGCGACCGGTGTCGGCGGCATATTGCGCGATGTCTTCACCATGGGCGCGCGGCCGGTCGCGAACATGAACGCGCTGCGCTTCGGCCGGCCGGATCATCCCAAGATGCGCCATCTCATCGCCGGCGTGGTCGCCGGCATCGGCGGCTATGGCAATTGCGTCGGGGTGCCGACGGTCGGGGGCGAAGTCAATTTCCACCCGGCCTATGATGGCAACATCCTGGTCAACGCGATGACCGTCGGCATCGCGCGGACCGATCGAATCTTCTATTCGGCCGCCGCCGGCATCGGCAATCCGGTGGTCTATGTCGGCTCCAAGACCGGCCGTGACGGGATCCACGGCGCAACCATGGCCTCCACCGACTTCTCGGAGGATTCGGAGGAGAAGCGCCCGACCGTCCAGGTCGGCGATCCGTTCACCGAAAAGCTGCTGATCGAGGCCTGCCTCGAGCTGATGGCGACCGATGCGATCGTCGCGATCCAGGACATGGGGGCCGCCGGGCTCACCTCCTCCTCGGTCGAAATGGCATCGAAGGGCGGCGTCGGCATCCGGCTCGACATGGATGCCGTGCCCTGCCGCGAGGAGGGCATGACGCCCTATGAGATGATGCTGAGCGAATCCCAGGAGCGGATGCTGATGGTGCTGAAGCCCGGCCGCGAGGCTGCGGCCGAGGCGATCTTCCGCAAATGGGAGCTGGACTTCGCGGTGATCGGCGCGATCACCGACAGCGGTCGGATGGAGCTGGTCTGGCAGGGCGAGACGGTCGCCGACATCCCGCTCGGCCCGCTCGCCGACGATGCGCCGCTTTACGATCGGCCACATGTCCCGACGCCGGTGCGCGCGCCGCTCGGCCCGGTCGCGTCTGACAGCGACATCGGCGACGACCTCGTCCGGCTGATGGGCTCGCCCGACCTCGCCTCGCGCCGCTGGATCTGGGAGCAGTACGACCACATGGTCGGCGCCGACACGGTGCAGCGGCCCGGCGGCGATGCCGCCATCGTCCGCATCCACGACAGCGCCAAGGGTCTCGCCATCGCGACCGACTGCACGCCGCGCTACTGCTTTGCCGATCCGGTCGAGGGCGGCCGCCAGGCGATCGCCGAATGCTGGCGCAACCTCACCGCGGTCGGCGCGATGCCGCTGGCGGCGACCGATTGCATGAATTTCGGCAATCCCCAGCGGCCCGAAGTCATGGGCCAGTTCGTCGGCTGCATCGAAGGGATGGCCGAAGCCTGCGCCGCTCTCGCCTTCCCGATCGTCTCGGGCAACGTCAGCCTGTACAACGAGACCAAGGCCGACGACGGCTCCGGCCGGGCGATCCTGCCGACGCCGGCGATCGGCGGCATCGGCCTGATCGACGATGTCGCCAGCGCCGCGACGATCGCCTTCAAGGCCGCCGGCGAATCGATCTGGCTGATCGGCACGACCCATGGCCATCTCGGCCAATCCTTGTGGCTGCGCGAGATCGCCGGCCGCGAGGACGGGCCGCCGCCGCCGGTCGATCTCGACGCTGAGCGGCAGACCGGCGCGCTCGTCCGCCGGCTGATCGGGGACAGATTGGTGACCGCGGTCCATGATTGCGCCGACGGCGGGCTGCTGGTCGCGCTCGGCGAGATGGCGCTGGCGAGCCGGCTTGGTGCTGCGATCGATCCGCCGGTCGACGGTCTGGCACCGCAAGCCTGGTTCTTCGGCGAGGATCAGGCACGCTATCTCGTCACCAGCGACGACGACGGGGCACTGGCCGAGGCTTGCCGAGCGGCCGCGATCCCCGCGCTGCGGATCGGCCGGACCGGCGGTGGCGAGATCGCCGTCGCCGGCGCGCGCGTGGTTGCGCTCGATCGGCTGCGTAAAGCGCATGAGGCGTTTCTGCCCAGGCTGATGCGCCAGCCGGCCTGAGATCGATTCGTCGCAACCTGCAGATTCGCTCTTGCGAGTCAGTCTCAGTAGCTATATGTCTCCCCTCACAAGGAGAGGGACGGCATGATCGTCTGTGTTTGCAACGCCCTACGCGAGACCGACGTTCGCGGCGCCGCCCGCCAGGGCGCGAGCTGCCCCAACAGCGCCTATGCCCTGCTCGGCCGCCGCCCTCGCTGCGGTCAGTGCTTTCCTTTCGCCCGTGACATAATTTCCGCGGAACGCGCCGTCTCCTGACGGGTTGCTCCTACTGCCGACTGCTGGGCATAACCCGGTCAGGCAGGGAGTATTTCGCATGAAGGGCGACGCGAAGGTCATCGAGCATCTCAACCTGGTGCTCAAGAACGAGCTGACCGCGATCAACCAATATTTCCTGCATTACCGCATGCTCGACCATTGGGGCATGCAGAAGCTGGCGAAGTTCGAATACGACGAATCGATCGATGAGATGAAGCACGCCGATTGGCTGGCGGAGCGCATCCTGTTTCTCGACGGACTGCCCAACTTCCAGCTGCTTGGCCGGTTGCGCATCGGCGAGACCGTCGAAGAGCTACTGAAGGCCGACTTTGCCCTCGAGGAGGAATCGATCCCGCCGCTGCGCGAGGCGATCGCCCATTGCGAGAGCGTCCGCGACTATGTCAGCCGCGACCTGCTCAAGCGCATCCTCGAAAATGAGGAAGAGCATATCGACATGCTCGAAAAGCAGTTCGACCTGATCAAGCTGATGGGCCTGCAGAACTATATCCAGCTGCAGTCCAGATCGGCCGAAGAGACGGAAGCGGACAGCGACTGAGCTGCCCGCCCCTTCCTACAGCGCCTGAACCTTCCGGCCGAACACCGCGCGGCGTGCGGCCGGCGGATTGGCTTCGTGCTCGCACAGCTCGAGCGTCTGCTCGAACAGCGGCCGTAGCTTGACTACCTCGGCAATCAGCTCGTCGGGGGCCTGATGGTCTTCGATGCAGCGCCGAGCGGTCATCTCGATCAGCTCGGCCAGCGCGGCGAGCTGCATCGCGCCGAACTGCCGCGCCTCGCCCTTCAGCGTATGCGCCGGGATGACCAGCGCAACCGCGTCACTGGCGCGGCTCGCCGCTTCGATCGCTGCTACAGATTTGATCCCATCCTCGCGGAAATAGGCGAGAATCCGGACGAAATCGCTGCCGAGTTCGTTACGCGCCCGCTGGTAAACGGGCCACTCGACGATGTTGCCTGACTCGTCGCTCACTGGTCTTCGGCTCCCGCAATGCTGGATAGAAGCCCGTTCCAGTTACAATAAACCGGTAAACACAGCGTTTCGATCGTCACTCCTCGACGAGAAAATCTTCACCATCCCGGCTGAGCGCCCAGCCGCGTTCGGCCGCCAGCGCGGCGATCTCCGCGGGCGCCACCGGATCATCTGCGCGCAGGCGAACCCGGCGCGCGCCTTCGCGGAAGGCGCGCGCCAGCCTGAGCGCCGGCCAGGGGCAGCGCAGCCCGCGCGCGTCGACCTCGACCCAGCTCATCGGTCGAACGGGTTGCTCTTGCCCCGCATGGTGAGGCGGATCGGCACCCCGGAGAGCCCGAAGCTCTCGCGCAGGCCGTTGACCAGATAGCGGCGGTAGCTCTCGGGCAGCTGGTCGACGCGATTGCCGAAGACGACGAAGCTCGGCGGCCGGGCGCTGGTCTGGGTGATGTAGCGCAGCTTGGCCGGCTTGCCG
>Ga0068855_100000980_pt1 | contig 35546 bp, 16 predicted proteins | sample KBSCornC52_FD_66592 | JGI IMG/M metagenome (GOLD analysis project Ga0068855, IMG submission 66592) | Corn rhizosphere microbial communities from Kellogg Biological Station, Michigan, USA - KBS Corn C5-2 | ecosystem: Host-associated > Plants > Roots > Rhizosphere > Soil ...
CTCCCGTTGGCGGGCGTAGGGGCGAATAAACCGCCAATCAGCGTATGTGCCGTCGCAGGAACTCCCGTTGGCGGGCGTAGGGGCGAATAAACCGCCAATCAGCGTACGTGCCGTCGCAGGAACTCCCGTTGGCGGGCGTAGGGGCGAATAAACCGCCAATCAGCGTATGTGCCGTCGCAGGAACTCCCGTTGGCGGGCGTAGGGGCGAATAAACCGCCAATCAGCGTATGTGCCGTGGCAGGAACTCCCGTTGGCGGTTTATTCGCCCCTACTGAATGAAACCGTTGGCGGTTTGGATGGATTAAGTCATCGAGATATCAGTTGTGTTCGCTCGGTGACGCATGTTATAATCGCGGAACTCGCCGCGAACAGGGCATAACGATCTAGAGAATCACAAGCAGATCTTCGGGGTCTGAGAGGCTGGGACATAAACGATGGCGATAACCAGAAAGTCCATGGGGGAGTACATGGTCGAGAAGAACTACATCTCGACCGATCAGCTCAAGCAGGCCGAGGAGATGTCGAAGCAGTCGAAGACTGACATCGGCAAGCTTCTCATCGAGCTTAATTTCGCGAACGAGCGCGACGTCACCGAGGCGCGGGCCCAGGAGATGGGGCTGCCGTTCGTCGATCTGACGCGCCATGCCCCCGAACCCGCGGCGATAAACGTCGTGCCCGAGAACATCGCCAAGCGGCACAACGTCCTCCCGGTCAAAAAGGATAACACCACCAATACGCTCTACGTCGCCATGACGGACGTGAATAACCCATACGCCGCCGACGACCTTCGAATGGTTTCCAAGTGTACCATCCGCCCGGTCCTGGCCGCGCCCGGCGCCATCGAGGACGCGATCGGACGGCACTACGGCGGAACGTCCGTCGTCGGCGCCACGCCGGAGGGCGGCAAGGGCGGCATGAACCCGACGAAGGGCGGCATGAATCCCAGTCTGGCAGGCGGCGGCGGCAGCATGATAGACACGATCAAGCTCGACATTGCGACCTTCGGCGCCGCCGGTGAGGCCGCGATGGACGACGATGAGAGCGCGGAGGCCCTCGCCGAGGAAGCGCCGATCATCCGCGTCGCGAACACCATCATCCAGCAGGCCATCAGGGAAGGCGCGTCGGACATCCACATCGAGCCGGGGACCCGCAACCTGCGCGTGCGTTACCGCGTGGACGGCGTCCTCCACGAAGTGATGACAATGCCGAAGTACATCCAGCCGCCGCTCATCTCTCGCTACAAGATTATGGCGGAGATGAATATCGCCGAGCGGCGCATCCCTCAGGACGGACGTATTCCGATCCGATATGAGAATAAGGACTACGACCTCCGCGTCTCCTGCCTGCCATCGATGTTCGGCGAGAAGATCGTCTGCCGAATTCTCGACAAGAACTCGGTGCTCATCGGACTGACGAAGCTGGGATTCTCGGCGGAGCTCCAGGCGCAGATTGAGGAGCTGATCATTCAGCCGAACGGAATGATGCTCTCCACGGGACCAACCGGTTCCGGCAAGACGACGACACAGTACTCGGTCCTGAACAAGCTGAACTCCATCGAGAAGAACATCCTCACCATCGAGGACCCTTGCGAGTACCAGCTCTCCGGCGTCACGCAGGTACAGGTGAACAAGAAGGCGGGCCTCACCTTCGGCTCCGCCCTCCGCTCCTTCCTGCGGCAGGACCCGGACATCATCATGGTCGGAGAGATGCGCGACCTGGAGACGGCCGAAATCGCGATTGAATCCGCGCTTACGGGCCACCTCGTGCTCTCGACGCTTCACACGAACGACGCGCCATCCGCCGTCATCCGAATGATCGATATGGGCGTGGAGCCGTTCCTTATCTCCGCGACCGTCATCGGAGTTATGGCCCAGCGCCTCGGCCGAAAGATCTGCTCGAACTGCAAAGAGCCGTTCGAGGTGAACGCGTCCGACCTGCGCCGGTTCGGGTTCCGTCCGGAGCACCCGGAGCAGAAGGTCACGCTGATGCGCGGCACCGGCTGCGAGGTCTGCCGCCACACGGGTTATAAGGGCCGCGTCGGAATCCACTCGCTGATGCGCGTGAACGACGAAATCGCCGAGCTCATCGTGCGGCGCGCGCCGCTCAACGACATCCGCGACGCCGCCAAGGCGAACGGAATGCTCGAGCTCCGCGAGGACGGCCTGAACAAGGTGCTCGAAGGAATCACGACGCCCGACGAAGTCATGCGCGTCGTCTTCACCGCCGGCCACTAATCAGACAAGGAGACAGGGAGACAAGGAGACAAGAGCAGGGGAGACCCGGGGATCGCCGTTGCCGTTGCTCCCTGTCTCCCTGTCTCCTTGTCTCCTCTTCTCCCGGTCTCCCCCTCTGCACTTCTGGAGGTACTACTTGGACGAACAGACTCAGCCGATTCCGACCGGGGCGATGCCGACCGGCGTGCCGAGCGCCGCGAGCGCGCGACCGAAGTCGCTGGAAGACGCGCACCTCGACGACCTGCTCCGAATCATCGTCGAGAAGGGCGGCTCGGACCTCCATATTTCCGTAGGAATTCCGCCGATTATCCGCGTGGACGGCCAGCTCCTGCCGACGAACTACGATAAGGTTACGCCTCAGGATTCGCAGAGACTTATCTACGACATCCTGACGGACGACCAGATACAGCGATTCGAGACGAACTTCGAGCTCGACTTCTCCTACCAGCTCGCGAAGCTCTCCCGATTCCGCGTCAATGTCTTTCGGCAGAAGGGCAACGTCGGCATCGTCATGCGCGTGATTCCGGCGCGCGTCCCGGGCCTCAAGGACCTCCAGCTTCCACCTGTGCTCGAAGAGCTGACGCGCCTGCCGCGCGGGCTCGTCCTCGTCACCGGGCCGACCGGGTCGGGCAAGTCCACGTCGCTCGCGGCCATGATCAACCAGATCAACTCCGAGCGGTCGGTGCACATTATCACCATCGAGGACCCGATCGAGTACCTCCACTCGCACCGGTTCAGCGTTATCAACCAGCGCGAGGTGGGGCAGGACACGAAGACCTTCGCGAATGCGCTGCGCGCCGCTCTCCGCGAGGACCCGGACGTCATCCTCGTCGGTGAAATGCGAGACCTCGAAACGATGCAGAACGCGGTGTCCGCCGCGGAAACGGGCCACCTCGTCTTCGCGACCCTGCACACGAACTCCGCGGCGACCTCGGTCGAGCGCATCGTGGACTCGTTCCCGCCTGGACAGCAGGAGCAGGTCCGCCTTCAGCTCTCGAACAACCTTCAGGCGATCCTCTGCCAGCAGCTCATCCCGCGCGCTAACCAGCCGGGCCGCTGCTGCGTAATGGAGATCATGACCGCGAGCCCGGCCATCCGAAACCTGATTCGCGAGAACAAGGCGCACCAGATCACGTCCATGATCCAGACCAGCGCCAACCTCGGAATGCAGACGATGGACCAGGGCCTCCGCGACGCCTACATCCGCGGCCTCATTACATTCGAGATGGCGATGGAGCGGGCCATGAACCCGCCGGAGCTCGAGAAAATGATCCGGACGATGACGATGCCCGGCCCTGGCCAGGGCGGCTCGCCGGGACGCTGAATCGCGGATAGGAGCCCGAAATGATCGCGAAGCCACGGGCGACAATCGAAGATCTGTACCGAGTGGAAGGCAAAGCCGAACTCGTCAACGGGGAGATCGTTCATCTGATGGCGACCGGTGACGAGCCGAACTATGCAGCGGGTGAGGTGTTCGTATCGCTTCGCGCCTATGTAAGGCTGACTGGGCACGGGCGAGCGGTTACAGACAGCGCTGGATTCATTGTGCATCTCGCAAAACGCGAGTCCTTCAGCCCCGATGCGGCATTCTACGTGGGGCCTCGCTCCGGGATGCGGTTCTTCGAAGGAGCGCCCGTTTTCGCGGTTCAGGTAAGAAGCGAATCCGACGCCGGTCCGGCGGCTGAGCGGGAGATGGCGGCGAAGCGGGCGGACTACTTTGCGGCCGGAACGAAGGTTGTTTGGGACGTCGATCTGCTCAGTCCGGAGGTCGTGCGAAAGTATACAGCCGACGCGCCGGCGAACCCGATGATATTCCGGCGGGGAGATATTGCGGACGCGGAGCCGGCCGTTCCAGCATGGAAGATGCCGGTGGACGATCTCTTCGACGAACGAGAAGAATGACATTTCGATGCCGGCGCCGAACTTTTCGGGACGCTGAGGGCTCTAATTAAGAATAGGCACACTCGCATACGCTGGCCCGCAAGGGGGGAACTCGATGGCAACATTCGAATATACGGTGCGCGACGCGGCGGGGCAGACCCGGCAGGGAACGTCGGAGGCGGAGAACGTCGAGATTCTGCGCCGCCGGCTCCAGGAGCAGGGCTTCACGGTCGCTGACATCAAGCAGACAAAGGCGGGCAGGAAGAAGTCGGCCGGCGGCGGCTGGGGCCGCGTCAAGCTGAAGGACCTCTCCATCTTTTGCCGCCAGTTCTCGACGATGATTGACGCTGGCGTGTCGCTCGTCCGCGCGCTCGACGTGCTGGGCGAGCAGACGCAGAACCCGAAGCTCAAGCGGATGATTGTCGACATCCAGACGGAGGTCGAATCCGGGCAGACCCTCTCGAAGGCGATGTCCAAGTATCCGAAGACCTTCACCAGTCTGTTCATCGGTCTCATCCGCGCGGGCGAGGTCGGCGGCGTACTGGAGGAAGCCCTCCAGAGACTGTCGCACTTCCTCGAGAAGGATATGGAGCTCAAGCGCAAGGTCAAGGCCGCGCTTACCTATCCTGCCATCGTTGTCGTCGTCGCCGTTGGAATCGTCGTCGGCCTCTGCACCTTCATCGTGCCGAAGTTCGTCGACCTGTTCAAGGACCTCGGCGTGAAAGAGCTCCCGGCGATGACGCAGGTGCTCGTCGACTTCAGCGACTTCCTCAAGAACCGCTGGTGGATGGGCATCATCATCATCCTGGTGACCTACGTCGCGGTCAAGTATTTCGGCACCACGCGCGTCGGCCGGCGCGTCATCGACCGAATCAAGCTGAAGGTTCCGGTCTTCGGTCCGCTCCATCACAAGATCGCGCTCGCCCGCTTCTCCCGCACGCTCGGCACGCTGCTGGTCTCCGGCGTACCCATCCTCCAGGCGCTGGAGACGGTCGCCGGAACGGTCGGCAATTCCATCATCTCCGAAGCGGTCATGGAGGCGCGCGCCCGTATCCGCGAGGGAGACAAGATCAACGACCCGCTCGAGAAGAGCCGGATGTTCCCGCCCATGGTGGTCCACATGATCTCCATCGGGGAGGAATCTGGAGCTCTCGACCAGATGCTGACGAAGATCGCCGAGTTCTATGAGGGCGAGGTGGACGCGACGCTTCAGTCGCTTACCTCCGCCATCGAGCCGGTCCTCATCGTCTTCCTCGGCGTCTGCGTCGGCTTCATCGTCATCGCCATGTTCATGCCGCTCATCCAGGTGATTCAGAACCTCACCTCCGGCGGCGGCGACGATACGAAGGGCGCCGGCAAGGAGTAGGTATCAGTTGTTAGGTGTTGGGTGTCAGGTATTGGGTGCTCCCACCCAATACCTGACACCCAACACCTTCTTTGTGTGGAGCAGCGGTTGCCTCTTCCCATCGGCTTCTGGGCGGTTATCTTCGGCGTCTCGGGAGCGGTCGTGGGCAGCTTCCTCAACATGGCGATCTGGAGGCTTGCGCGGCGGAAGCCGACCGAGGGCGTTTTCTGGACCCTGAACAATCCCCGTCGCTCCTACTGCCCCAACTGCCGCAAGCCGCTGTCGGTCCTCGACAACATCCCGCTTATCAGCTTTTTGGCGCTCGGCGCGAAGTGCCGCCAGTGCCGGGAGCCCATCGCGTGGCGCTACTTCTGGGTGGAGCTGCTCACCGCGGGCTGTTTCCTCTCCCTTCTGCTCCACTTCGGCGCGACGCTGGAGGCGGTTGCGTACTGCCTCTTCTTCTCGGCGCTGCTCGCCGCGCTCTTCATCGACCTCGAAAAGTTCATCATCCCCGATGAGCTAAACACGTTCGCCCTTCTGGTCGGTGTTGCGTTCGACATCTGGGCCGTCGCAACGCATCTTCCCGGCCACGCGCTTCTGTGGGGATGGCTGCCCCGCTCCATATTCGGCGCCATCATTTGCGCGGGTGTCTTCGTCTTGATCCAGCTCCTCGGCTTCGTCCTCTTCCGCAAGGAGGCGATGGGGGACGGCGACGTCAAGCTCGCGCGGGCCATCGGCGCGATGCTCCCGCTCAGTCAGGCGCTCGTCTCGTTCCTGCTCGCCATCGCGGTTGGCGCGGTGCTTGGCGGCCTCCTGCTCGCCATCACTTCCGCGCGCGGACGCGGCGGGCCTGTACCGGAGGAGGAACAGGTCGACGACGCAGCAGACGAGGGCGAGCCGATATCTCTCGGCGAAATCGCAATCCGCGGCGTCTTCTATCTCGCGTTCATCGACCTGCTGGTCGGGCTCGGTGCGGCGCTCCGCATTCCCGCCGCCGTGAAGATGATGGAGCCGCTCGCCGAAGAGTCAGGGGAAGAGGATGATTTCCATCCCGGCCCCACCCACATCCCCTTCGGCCCCTACATGGTCGTCGGCGCGTTCCTGGCCGTATTCTTCGCCGAATTGCTCATCCGCTGGTATCTCGCCTGGACGGGGTTAACGGCCCCACCCCCCTAACCCCCTCCCGAGACGGGAGGGGGAGCAAATGCAAGGCCGAGTGCGCTCCCCGACAGGGTTCACAAGGCGGGAGGGGGAGCAAAACCGATCACGAGTGCGGCCAACGAGGGGATTCGCGCAACGAATGGAATAGCTGATTGCAGGCGCAGATCCAGGTGCGGATTGGGAGGAGGGAATGGTGGACGAGGCAGTGGAGCGGCGGCGCGGGATTGTGATGGGACCGCAGAATGCGGTGAAGGCGGAGGTCGCGCGTCGGCTCCGGCGGAACATGACGCGCGCGGAGACGATGCTGTGGCACCGCCTTCGAGCGAACCGGCTGGACGGCCTCGCGTTTCGTCGGCAGCAGGTAATTCGAGGCTTCATCGCGGACTTCTACTGCCATGCAGTGGGAGTAGCCATCGAGCTGGACGGGAGCGTTCACGATGGTCAGATTGACTACGACGCTGAGCGCACCCGCATTCTGTCCGAGTTGGGCATTGTCGTGATTCGCTTCCCCAACAGCGCCGTCGAGCAGGACATCGAATCTGTACTGACCGTGATTTCCACCGAATGCGCCACGCGCCTGAATCCGCAGCCGGGTGAAGACGAGCCTGAGCAGCATCCCGGCCAATCGCCATTCTCAAGCCACGTGTGAGACCAATTCTCTCCCGCCAATGCTCAGTGCACCCGTCCCAGGAATCCTGCCAGGAAGCGCACTCGTGATCGCATTTGCTCCCCCTCCCGTCCCGCGAATCCTGCCGGGGAGCGCACTCGTGATTGGTTTTGCTCCCCCTCCCGCCTCGGGAGGGGGTTAGGGGGGTGGGGCCGTTAACCCCGGAAGGAATTCGGCTTGCCAGTCAGGAACAATGGACCGGTTCGGGTCGTCAGACAATTAACACACCCTGTGCCTGCGCGCGCCTTTCCAGTCGGGCGCTCCCGCACATCGATGATTCATTCGAGGGAACCAGCATGGTCCGGTCGAGCGGCAATTATCAGCGCGGCTTCACGCTCATAGAGCTCCTTACGGTTATCGCCATTATCGCGATTTTGACGGCCATTCTGTTCCCTGTTGCAGGGACGGTGCGGGAGCAGGCGCGCGCGACCGACTGCATGTCCAAGCTCCACCAGCTTTGGGTCTCCGCGAACGTCTACCGGCAGGACGAGGGGGCATTTCCGCCCTCGCTGCTCGGCTATGCGGAGGCTGAGACCGCGACCGGGCTGCGGGTGCCGTGGGACCCGAGCTTGAATCTGCCGGTCGTGCCCGCCGCCAACATCCACCTCGGCTCGCTTTTCCGCGAGGAAGTCCGCGACCTCAACGTCTACCGCTGTCCGGACAACCAGCGCAAGGACCCGAGGGAAGTCGTGACGGCCTGGTTCCCGCCGCGCCCTTCCGACTGGCCGCGCGATCCGCAGGGCAATCTCTACATCTACATCGGAGACGTGCTTGCGACCGCGGGCTGCCAGACCAACGCGGTGCTCGGAACACAGTTCTGCAATCCCGGCAACAACAAGGCTCCCTACTACTTCTATGCGGTCGACTCCTACGACATCAGCCCGGCCATCGACCCTGTAACAGGCGCCCAGATTCTCGACTCGACCGGGGCGATAGGCTATCACGTCCGCTATACGCGGGACTGGACGGGCGTCGTCGGCGCGAACGACATGCCGATGCAGCTCAAGTACGAGAACCCGCCGGACGACAAGACGCTCTTCACGTTTTGCTCGTGGCACCAGGCCGTCGCCCACACCGGGACCGTTCCCGCCATTAGCATGGGCGGCACCGCGAAGAAGATCAACCTTACGAAGGCCCTGACTCAGTCCGCAAGCCTCTTCGCGAGGTAGGAAGTTTCAGGTTCCATGTTCGAAGTTCCCGGTTTGACGGACCAGTCAGCCTGGAATATGGAACTTCGAACTCGGAACAGGTCCTTAAGCCGTTATTCCCCAGCCGGTCATCACTCACCGTTCAGCCCTGACGAGCGCCGCGCCCTGTCGCCCGGCCTGCCGCAAGCGCCCCCGCGGGCGGCTGCCGTTTCGGCGATTGCCCGCGCGCGATTCCGTTCGCCACCATTCGGCCCGGTGAATCGAGACGCGGCGGGCGCGAACAGGAACATACGGGCGATCCGCGCAGTCAAACAGACGTACGCCGTCGGGAAACCCCGTCCGGCTGCAAGGCCGGAGGAGACGCGCGAAGTTGCACAGACGCGCTCTCCCGCGAAGCCAGACCTGCGACATGAAGATGACCTCTGAACACACAAAGAGAACGGGCAGCGAATCGGGCGTCTCCCTCATCGAGATCCTCGTGGTGCTCGTTCTTCTGCTGATAGGCATACTCTCGGTTATACGGCTCTTCCCGCCCGGCTTCCTCATCAACAAGCAGGTGGCCGAGGCGACTGCCGCCGCGCGCCTCTCCAAGCAGGAGATGGACCGCTTCGCCAACAACGCCGCGAACCTGATGGACGCCATCGTTCCCATCATCCCGATGCCGACGGGTGGCGGATACACGTTCAAGGTCGACAGCGGCGCCACTCCCGACGACCTGACGCAGGCGGACGACGCGACCTACGGCCTCTGGGCGCCCTACTTCTCTGACGTGAACAAGACGCGCCGAATCATCGGCGAGAACGTCCGCATCCCGCTCCCGACCAGCACGACGCTCGGCCGCGGTTCGGTCTACATGCTCAGCTCCGGTCCCTTCATGGACGTGTCGTGGGACGGCCAGAACCGCTCCATCTTCATTTCCGGCGCGCCGCTCGTCCGCCGCTATCCCATCGATGTTGTCGGGCCGGCCGGTCTCCCGACCTACGATCAGCTCGCGCTGGGCCCGTCGAACTATGCGATCGATTACGGCGGCAAGCAGATGATGTTCGTCGCGCAGCCGTACGCGCGCCAGTACCTGCTCAACATCAGCTATTACAACACGTCCAACCAGCTCATCCAGCTCGTGGATATCACCGTCGACGTCCCGGCGAACACCTTCGACTGGGTGCCGATTCCGAGCGGGGCGCTCCCGGCGGACTTCAAGTCGCTGACGCCGTTCACCGACAACTGCGCCCGCAAGTTCCAGGACCTGACCGGGTCCTTCACCACGTGGTCCGGCGTCGACCCCTACCAGTTCTATCTCGACCCGAACCAGTCGCCCCGAATCGGCGCGGCCAACGGCATCGGCGCGAACGTCGGCGTAGTCGTCTTCAACCCTCTCGGCCGGGGCTACACCGAGTACACCTCCACCGGGCCGAAGCCGCTCACAGCGCGAATCGACTACGACGTGCTGGACTGGCACATCATCCGCGAGGACCGGCCGCTCCCGCCCTCCACGCCGTTCCAGGTCTCCCTCTCGCTCCAGGGACTGAAGCAGCTCGGCGACATCGAGGACGACCAGACGATCTACGCGGACCTCTTCTCCGGAATCGACCGGACCACGACGCCCGCGCCGTTCGCAACCGCATCGGACTTCCTGGTCTACAACGCATCCACCGGCACGTTCGTCGATCCGTCGAACTATACGGTTAACTACAGAGAAGGGCTCGTGACCTTCACGGACGCGTTCGGGCAGAACAACGCTTCGGCGACGATGCGCTTCTTCTACCGCGCGCACGGCGACTGGGCCCTCCAGATTCAGAAGGCCGCCTCCTCCTACCGCCAGCACTACTCGGCGGACGCGGCGCCTGGATTTGCCGAGTTCTACCTGGGCGGGTGGAACGGCGGTGGCGGCTCACCGACGAAGATCTACTTCCCGCTCTCCGACGCCGGCAAGACAGTCGCGATTCGCGAGTACTGGTACACGACGGCGAACGGACCGGCGCACGCGGCGAACGAGACCTTCCGAATCAACGCGAACCGCGCGCTCTTCGAGAACCCGTCCGGGAATCAGGTGCTCACGTGGGTGGACATCAAGGACAACCACAATTCGCTGACGGACACAGCCACCGGATTCGACACCAGCAGCACCGGCTATGCGGTTCTCGGCGTGCAGGGCCTCTCCTTCCGCAGCCGCGTGCTCTGGAAGACGGGCAGCGCGGTCACGGCGACCAGCGCCGGCAACATCATCTCGAGCCGCTGGCGCCACGCCGACCTGGACACGATTCTCACGAGAAGCGGGCAATAGGAAGTCAATTGGATCATTAGTCAACTGGTCAATTGACGGACGCATAATCAGTTGACCAATTGACCAATTGACCAATTGACCAGTTGACCGGATACGAAGCGATTGACGATATGACACGGTATGGGTTCACCAACCGAATAGCGGCAACGACGACGAGGGCGGCCTTTACGCTCATCGAGCTGCTTGTCGTGATGGCGATCACGGCGATCCTGCTCGGGCTGATCTTTGGTCCGCTCATCCAGAGCTTCAACCTGACCAACCGCGCGCGCGTCCAGGCGCTCACCCAGGATACGGCCCGGCGGGCGACCGAGATTGCCATGCGGGATGTGTCGAACGGCGTATTCGTATTCGACAACGCGCAGGAGCCGATCAACCTCTGGGTCTACGACCAGCCGGGCATCAACGGCAACGTCGTCGCGCTTCCCGTTCCTTACGCGCTGCTCGATATCGTTCCGCCGGCCCGCATCCAGGACCAGTCCGCCACGCTCGCGCCGCAGGATACCGACCCGACCACCGGCCTCGCGCTGAAGCGCGGCAATCTGGCGCTGCCGGTCGCCCCCGGCCGCGTTATCACGCGCTATTTCCTCGGCCTGCGCGACAACACGATGGTGTCGGCGGGTAAGCCGGCCAAGCCCTACTTCAACTTCTTCAACAACCTGCGGTCCGGCGGAAGCCTGACAAACCACAATCCGGTCATCTTCTACCGCGCAGTTGTGTCGCCCTATCTGCCGGACGGCCGCGTGGACGAGCGGTTCTTCGCGAAGGACGTCACGACGGGCGCGCCGGTCATCTACGACCCGAACTTCTTCTACGACACCGCCGTGCCGCCCTCGGGACTTCCGTCGATTCCAGGCTTCTCCGGCAACGCGCAGGGCTACGGGCCGCGATGGCAGAACTGGAAGGCGATTGCCCGCGCAATGGTCCCCACGGACCGGGCCGACGAGGTCGTGCAGGTGCTCGACGACCAGGGGAACCCGAGCTACTTCACCGCGAACGGCGTGACCTACCCGCGCCTGAATCCGATGGTCCGATTCCAGCCGACCTACGTGGGGAACGACGCGGGAACGCCCTCATCCATCTCGGACCCGTCCGTCGGCGCGATCAATGTGCCGCCCTCCACCTACGTGGAGCAGTACGGCCACTGGACGGTGCCTTACCGGCTCTACGTCTACCGGAAGAACCTCGACGCCAATCCGATGGACCTCTTCTTCTGGCAGAACGGCGGGATACTGACGGACCCTGTGATGGCGCAAACGTGGGACATTCCCACGGCGACCATGCAGAGCCAGAATCCGGCGTTTCTCGAGCCGAACCAGACGCCGCGCAACTTGGGAATTCCGGCGCAGCAGCCCATCCTGCTCGACCCGGCGACCGGATACCAGATCGACCCGTCGACGGGCAGCTCGCTGTTCGGGTCCGTGCCGCTGGTGCTCTTCACGGCGGACCCGCGGCGCGGTCTCATCAACTGCGCCTTCCCGGATTCGGTGATGCTCCACGGGCCGAAGGGGCCGGTCAACACGCCGGACGGGCCGCAATACTACCCGCCGACGCCGTCGCAATGGGCCAATGATGGCGACGTGCCGAACGGCAGTCTCACGATGCCGGATGTCGCCGAGATCAACAGCCGGTACACGACGATGGTGCAGAAGCACGGGAACGACACCTCCAACGTGATTCGCTACATCCGGCTCGCCACGCCGCCGTCCAACGCCGGCAACTCGCCGCTGAACGTGCTGCCGAACGCGACCATCGTGCCTGGCTCCATCGTGGTCAAAGGCCCGGACCAGCGGCCCGGTTTGAATCATGGACGCGAGGTCGTCTACACGCAGATACCGAGCGACCGCCCCGTGCAGGAGATCGGTCTGAACGAGTTCCGCCTCGGGCGCCCGGAGAACGCCGTCAACCACGTCGATCCCGACCCTGTCTACCAGGACATGCTGAATGCCGTCGAGGACCCGAGAGTCATCATTTTCGACAGCCGGGTCGGCAATCCGGGAGACGTGCCGGGAGACGTGAACGCGCTTCCGACGAAGCTGGCGGACAACGCGACGAACGCCGTGCCGATAACGGTGACTTATCAATTCCAGACGAACTTGAGCGGGTGGACTGTGAAGGCGGACTACCTGACCCGGCAGCTCATGACGATGTCGATGGGCGTTCGGCTGTACGAGTTCAACTCGGGTCAGCCGCAGTCCGTGACGCTCACCCAAAAGATACGCGTCCGCAACCTCCAGCGATAGCCGGAGGCCGGGATGGAGAACCAGCCGGGATGAACCGTATGAACATCATAACGGCGGGGGCTCTAACCACGAATGCACACCGATGAGCACGAATAACGGCTCAGATCCGGGGTTTAATTCGTGTTCATTCGTGGTTTCAAAGCCGTTTCCCCATTATGTTCATAATGTTCATAACGGCTAGTCCGATTTTCGGGGCTTGGATATGAAGGTGCAGGCGATTACGTCGATACAATACCGGCAACGGGGCTCGCGGCGAGGGCAGTCGCTCATCGTCGCGGTCATCGTGATGTTCGTGCTGCTCTTCATCGGGGCGGTCTTCGTCGGGCTCGTCGCGCGGAACCTGCTGAACAGCGGGCGCGCGAAGGACACCGTCAGCGCCACGCAGTTCGCGGAGGCAGGAATCAAGTACGCCGACTACTTCCTCCAGAACAGCCCGCTCGGCGCGGACTGGCGGCCGGCCATCACGCCCGTCGCGAGCCTGAACCCGAACGATCCCGATCTCGACTGGCTGGCCAGCGGGTTCACGCGGGTCGCGATGAACGGCGGTCGCGCCCTCATACGCGTTACGTACCGGCCCGACACGAACGACAGGACCTACACGGCGGCGGACACGCTCGACCCGCTCGGCAAGTACATCAAGATCGAGTCCGTCGGCAGGGTCGGCAATCTCGACCCCAACGATCCGACCTCCTTCCTGCACACGCCCTCTCCGCGCCTGCGCCGCGAATACGTGGCCTACAAGCAGATCGGACTGACCGACTACCTCCGTTATGTGACCAACCTGAACAAGGACACGAAGGCGGAGGCGTTCTTCGGGGTCAACGCGGGCGTGCCGGTCTTCATGCAGATGGGCGGCCTGCCATTCAACAGCTTCTACCCGCTGCCCGCGTTCCTCCGCTGGACGGGAGCGCCGATGCGCGTCAACGCAAAGCTCCACCTTGGCAACAACATCGTGCTGGCGCTCGACCGGCGCAACGGCGACGTGGTGCAGGTCGGCGACGATATCACTGTGGACCCGGAGGTTACCGGCGACCCGACCAAATATCAGGCGCGCGTCAACCAGCTCGACCAGACGAATGCGCCGAATCAGGACCCGACGGTCGGCGGCGCAACCAAGCCGGACCCGATCATCCCGACCGACGGCGCATTCAACACGTTCGGCGGCCTGATTCGCGATGCGGCGGGAATCCCGGACATCTTCGGCTACGTGCGCGCCATTTCGCGCCTGGACCCGCCCGTGCTCGACGCGGAGGACCAGTCCACCGGCTTCACGCGCTATCGCCAGCTCACGCGCGGCTCCGGCAAATACCTGCCGAACCCGAACAGCCCGAACAACCCGATCGACCTCGGCCGCGTCGGCCTCGGCTCCGGCCTCTATATCGACAACTTTGGCGACACGGACCTCGACCCGACCGTCTCGGACGCCGAGACGCTGACGAAGGTCTGGCTCACGCCGGGCCGCGGCGCCAACTGGCAGGGACCGTACTACATCCCGCCGGGCGTCACCATCGAGTTCGGCTACCCGATCGCGCCCGACCGCGACGCCAATGGCGCCGTCATACCAGACAGCTTCTCGCCGCATCCCGGCTTCCGGGTTTCGCGCAACGCCGGCATTCCGAACTATTTCCGGGACCTGCAGGGCCAGAAGCTCTCGACGTCGACGCTGGACTTCACCTATTTCATCTATGTGCCTGTCACCGGTCCGCCGGTGCTGAAGATCGACTGCGAGCAGTATCGCCAGGAACTTCGAAACGCACCGTTCAGCTACTCCGAGCAGGACATCGACAAGATTCTTGCGGACTTCAACGGGGTTATCTATGCCGAAGGGAACATGCGGGTCCGCGGCCTGCTCGCGGGAACGAAGAACATACCGATCCGCCGCGCGTCCGGCGCCAACAACACGATGAGCGACGCGGATATCAAGGCGATGATCTCCACCAGCCTGTCGCTCGTGGCCGGCTCGAACATCTATGTGGAAGGCAGCTTGATTCGCGAAGAGGCGAAGTCGATGGTGGCGCTCCTGGCCGTCCAGAACGTGGCGGTGAATACCACGATGTTCGTCGCGAACGCGTCGAGCCTCGGTTTCCAGCCGATAGAGCAGGGCGATTACGCGGACCAGTACGGCGAGATACCAACCTCGCGCCCCTACCGGTTCGACTTCCTGTTCGGGGAAGACCCGACGCAGTACCAGACCCAGACGGGCCAGAACGTCCCGATCAACATGCTCCTGCGGCACGGCGTTGAGCCCGGCCAAACGACCTTTATGAACCTGTTTGTGAACGCGGGGACGGCGACCGCGCCGGACCAGTTCCAGCCCAACGCCGGCCCGCCCGCCGTCGCAGGAACGGGTCCGCAGCCGCTCTACTGGTTCAAATATCCCGATACGTTCAACTTCCCCTACATCAACTACTTCCCGGCCACCTATCCGATCGGGCTCGGCGCGGCCCAGCAGGCCATCCGGCCGATGGACCCGCGCAACTTCGAGAACATCGCGGTGACGCTGCTGGCCGGCGGCGCGAAGAACGGCTCGACGACTGCTCCGTACGTGTTCACGGGCGACGCGGCCGCGCCGTTCCCACAGGGGTTGCTGAACTCGCTCACGTTCGGAGTCGACACGAGCTACACGTACGGCAGCTCCGGTTCATCCAGCTACCGCTTCGGTCATGCCGCAATCTCGCCGATGGATGCCCGAATCGAGGCCGTGATGTACGCCCAGAATGGCCGCTTCTTCATCATTCCGGGCCTGCCGGTAAACCCGAACGCCTCCGATTCGCGCGACGCGGATATCCAGCGCGCGCGAAACGATTCCGGAATGCCGGCCGGCGCGCTTCACCGCCTGGACGGATCCGACGCCCTTTATCCGCTGGCCGGCGAGCCGCAGGACTGTCGCATCACGGTCATCGGCGCCATCTCAGAGAACCGGACAGCGACGGCGGCGGAGCAGTCGGAGTGGATGAAGCTTTGGGGATGGGTGCCGCAAACCTACGGGTCGACCGGTCACGACACGCGAAATATCAACGGGACGGCGAACGAGATACCAAAGTCGCACTTGTTCGTAAATGATAACGTCGGACCGTCGGTGGACATGCGGTTCGACGCGGAGAGGAACGCGGCGCTCGGCGACCCGAACGTGAAAGTCGGAATCTCGCGGGGAATCCGCTTCATCTACGACCCGGCGCTCGCCATGCCCTACGTCAATTACACGCCGACCGGACGATCGTTCCGGTATGATTTGGCGAATTTCGATCCGACGAACCCGCAGTTCGACTCGAACAGGACGCTGCCGCCGCTTCCGCGCCTGCCGGTCTGCCCGGGCTTCGTGTTCAACGGGGAAGTGCGGTAACCCACCCCCCAGCCCCCTCCCGGGACGGGAGGGGGAGCAAAACCGATCACGAGTGCGCTCATCGGCGGCACTCCCGGGGCGGGAAGGGGATACGTGCAGTTGGCGAGTGCGCTCCACGCCCGGGATTTACGGGCGGGCTACGCTTAGAGCGCGTTTGGGAACATTTGAGGGGCGTTCGGCACACAAACGATATAGGTTGATGGGCTTTTCGTCCGGCAGGACGTTCGGCCGAAGGCCCGCGAGACACGGATTTTACATCCGTGGTATTGGACGCCCGCGAGACACGGATTTTACATCCGTGGTACCGACGGCCCGCGAGACACGGATTTTACATCCGTGGTATTGGACGCCCGCCAGACATGCATTTTACGTGCATGGTTGCCGCTCAGGTGAATACATGAGGAAAATCCGGCCATTTTATAATGCGGGTGCAGCCGCGACCTGGTTCGCGGAGTTCGCCGCGCTGGCTTGCGCCGTGGCGGCCGTCCTCGGACCGCCCCGGAGCGCCGCCGCGGACGCCCACAACTACGCCACCACGCGGAGGCAGGTGCGGGCGGCGGTCATCGTTTCGAGCGCGCTCAACGTCCAGGTCAACAACAAGAACCTCGCCGAGAACCCGGACCCGCACCTCTTCTATATTCTCGATTCGCGCACGGATCTGAAGCCGCTCGGCATGGAGTTCGTCAACCCGCTCGCGCCGCCGGTCGTCACCAACACGATCTACCAGCGCTGGCAGGATCGCGTGCGGACCACGGACCCGGCCTTTGTCGCGGGCACGCCGGAGAGCAACATCTTCCGTGTGGGCGCGCCGGTCACAAAGAACATGGGCGCCTACTGGGAGCTCAATGTCGACAGCGCGAGCGATGACGACCTGAAGCAGTACGACGTGCTCTTCCTCCACTCGCACCGCAACAAGGCCATCTTCTCGCCGGAGCTGAAGGAGAAGCTGCGCAAGTTCGTGGAGGCCGGCGGAACGCTCTGGGTCGAGAACTGCGGCAACATGACCTTCGACCCGCAGAATCCGTTCCTCTACGACGTTTCGATGCAGGCGGATTACAACGGCTCCGCGGATGCGACGGCCGTCATCGCCAACGCCAGCCACCCGCTGCTCTCGTACCCCTATGCGCTCACGTCGCTGGACGTGCAGAACCTGGGTGACAAGTACCGGACGGACCCCGTCTCCGGAGGCCGGTTCCTCCTGTCGGGCTACTATCTCTACGCGGTGAATGACCCGACGCAGGCAGCTCCGGGACCCGATGCGGCCAATCCGCCCGGCGGGCAGACACTCACGCCCATCATCTGGAACTCGCGCGGAATCGCGGCCAACAATCCGTTTGCTCCGCCGCCCGGATGGCGTCCGCTCGTGCTCGCCGGACAGGTGGGCGCGGGCCGCATCCTCTTCGCCAGCCAGGATACCGGCTGCAAGATCAATGACTACGCGGGGCTGGACCGGCCGGACCGCCGCAACGCCGGGTATGGCGGAAACAGCCAGGCGGTCAGCGGCGACGTGATGGCGGCGGCTTCTCCGCCCGACCTCAAGTTCGCCTACAACATCGCCGCATGGACGGGCGCGCATACCACGGCCCACACCGACACGCGCCACTCCGGCGGAACGGCCGAACGAATCGCGGGCTCGCTCTCCGAGAAGTGGCTCGTGCCTCCGGCCGGCGGTACCTGGCGGGTGGGCGGCGCGACGCTCTTCAAGCACTGCGTCTACAGCGTGGACGGCAACGGCATTCTCCACTGTTACGACACGAAGCCGGGCGAGGACCTGGACGGCGACGGCAACGCGGACGACGGTCTCCCGGATGCCATCTACGGCTATCCCTTCGACGAGGTCTGGAACTTCGACCTCAAGACGATCAGTGCGGGTGCGGACGGCGCTTCGACACCGACCTGCTACGAGTTTTATGACCCGAACAGCGTCGGCGCGACCGGCGGCCTCGCCAACTTCCCGACGCGCGAGCAGGTCGTGGTTGCGCTCTCGGACGGCAAGGTGGTCGCCCTCCGGGCCCTCCCGCACCTCGCCGTCAATGGCTTCCCACTGGCGCCCATCGGAACCGACCCGCTCGGCAACTCGAATCCGAATAACGCCATCGTCGACTGGATTCTCGACACCAATACGGTGACCGGACAGCAGCCCTACCCGGCCGTGAAGATTAGCCTTACGGGAGCCGGAGACGCCGCGCCGCCCGCTCCGACGTGGTCCGAGGGCGTGCTCTTCGTCGCGACGAACGCCACCAACAACCTGGCGCTTTCCGGGCGCGTCGTGGCCATCGACCCGCGCGGAACCGGCGGGCAGGGTGCGCTGAGCGCGTTCGACCCGAAAGGACCGGCGGGACCGAGCGGAATCGATTCGCAGGTTCCGCTCCAGGCGGGGACGCCGCCCTTCGCAGGCTCCCCCACCGTCGGCTACGACCGCGACAACACGTCCGGCGCGCTCGACAAGGTCATCTACGTCCAGTCGGCCGGGGTCACCTCGGGGACCGCGAGCTCGATGGCGATTCGCTCCATCCCGTTCGGGTCGAAGGGCGAGAAGCTTACACGTCAGACAGCGACGAACTTCGTCTCCCGCTCGACCGGAACGCTGCCACCCGTTCCATGGTTCCGCGCCGATCCGGCGAACCCAGGCAACGCGAATCTTTCACTTGGCCAGCGGGTCTATGCCACCTATACCGACGCGGCAGGCAACTTCTTCTCGACCGAGCTGAAGTTCACGGGTCTGGCCTCCGCCGCTCCGGGCGCCAACAACGAGTACATCGCGCCGCAGCCCCTCGCCAGGGGCCAGCAGCAGATGGTGACCATCTCGCCGACCATCACGTTCCCGGCGAATGGCCCGGTGCCATCTCCGGGCGCCATCGCGTCGGGCGATCCGGCCCTGAATGTCTACGCCGACTATGTTCTCGACTGGACCCTGAACCCGAACAGCAACCCCAACTTGCAGGAAGCCGGAGTGCGGACCTCCTTCCCAATCCCGGACACGAACCCGCCGGGCAACAACCTGCTGGGCGGCCCGCCCGCGCTCTCGCCCGACGACCTGCTCTACTACACGGTAGACACGGGCGGCACGGCGGGCAGCAGCAACGGCCGTGGCGTGGTCTACGCGGTGAACGAGCAGGCGGCGACGCGCTCCATCCTGAAGTGGACCTACTCGATGTCCAACGGGTTCACGATGAACCTTGCGAATGGCACCAGCGTCACCGTCCCGCCCCGTCTCCGGCAGCTCGATATTGCGACGGAGGCGGCGACCGGCGCGACCATCGGAACGTACATCACGGACGTGCAGTTCTTCGGGACGCCCGCCTTCCGCAAGGACGTGGTCTACGCGGTGGCGCGCGCCAACGTCGGCGGCCAGGCGGCGTCCGTGCTCTGCGCGTTCAAGGCGAACCCGGAGTTCACGCTCCGCCTGAACACATCCATCGACAAGACGCAGCCGGTCACCGTGACTCAGTGGAACGTCTTTAGCTCGCAGGGCGGCCTGATTCAGCCGCCGCTCACGTCCAACCCGTCGACGCAGCCGGGAGTCCGCGGCAGCTCGACCATCACGGTGGACTACGACAGCGGTCTGATTCACATCAACTCGATGGCGAATCCGGGCGGTGTCGGTGGCGCGATGTCCGCCTCCCTGCCATTCATCGTGCAGGTCGGGCAGGCGGTGCGCGTGGTCGCCGGCACGCAGACGGACAATGTCAACGGCACGCAGGAAGCGCGCATAATCGGCGCGCCCGGCGTCGACAACCTGCTCTGGTATGCGGTCATTCCGACGCAGTCGCCGGCTCTCAGCCCGTTCGGGAATCCCGGCTTCGTCACCTCATCGCCCTCCGTGCAGGGGGATACGATCTTCCTCGGGACCGAGGGCGGGTTCATCATTGCCATCGACGCGGATCCGGCGGCCACGGACCCCGCCGCGCAGGCGGCGGGAGCGCAGATCGCGCTCGTCGACGACAAGGGCAAGCTCAAGCACCTCCGCTGGGTGCAGCGCGCGACGCTGAACGCAATGCTCCGCTCTGCCCCGGTCGCGGATGAGAACGTGATGGTCGCGAACAGCGCGGATGGCGCGCGTGCTTATGAAGACGCGCTCACCGTCGTCGCGGACAGCAACCGCCTGATCGAGGTCAACTCCGGCGGCGACGCGGTCTGGACATGTGAAGGAACGCGGACTTACGGAACGGCCGGCGGCGATATCGCGCAGTACCTGCTCAACGGCCAGCCCATCAACCCGAACGCGGCGACCGGCGTGCCCGTCGTCCAGAAGATCCCGTTCGCCCGCCCTGCAGTCGCTCGCCGAATCAACACGAACGACTTCATGGTGGTGGACACCGGCAACAACCGCGTCGTGGAGATCGACCGGGGCGGCAACATTATCTGGGAAGTGCACCGCCTGTTCGACGACTTCAAGCAGCTTCTGCGCCCCGGCGACCCCACCGGGTTGAACGAGCCGAGCGACTGCGCCTACTGGACCGAGTACACGCCGTCCATGAACGTGTGGCTCGCCCAGAACGCGCCGGGCTACACCTACAACGACCTCCCGGGGACCATCGTCCACTACCTCATTACCGACACCGGCAACTTCCGCGTCGTCGAGCTGGTGGACGTCTACAACTCCGGCGGCCAGCCCGTGCGGCCCCAGATCAACGGCGGCCCGGCGCCGTTCACCCTGCTGCGCCAGCTCTTCTTCGCCAGCTCGACCTATGGGACGCAGGGCAAGCGGTACCGGTATCGCGGGGTCCAGCGCACGCTCCAGATCAATGGCGCGCTCAAGGGCACGGCCTTCTACGACCCGAACCGGCCGGACGCGGCGCTCCGCCGATTCACGCTCGCCGCGGTGACCAACTACCGCCTGGGCTCCGGCTCCGGCAATCCGAGCGGCACGTCGGACGAAGCGCTCGGCGGCGGCGGCTCCATCATGGTTCTCGACGAGACCGGCGCTCCTGTGTCCGTGGTGACGAATCTCGCGATTCCGATCGGTGGCAACGCGTTCAAGCTCCAGCCGATCAACAACCCGACGAGCTTCTCAAAGTTCGACCAGTACGACGCCGTGAAGAAGACGACCGTCTTCCATTATCTACTGAGCGACGCGAATGGCTGCTACCAGCTCATGTCCGGCCTGGATGCGAACAACAATGCCGTCATGATCGTTGAATGGATGCTGACGAACGACGACTACTTCCACATGACCGGGAAGCGGCTGAACGCGATGTCGATTCGCCGCCTCAACACTGCCGTGGTGCTCGGCCCGAATCAGGGCCTCCACCACTTCCTGATCGCGAATCGATTCAGTGGAGGCGACCTGATTCCCGCGGTGTTCGGCATCAACACGAACAATCCGACGAACGTAAGTCGCGGCTCCGATTTCAACGGCGAGGTGTTCGAGATCGACCCGTTCGCGTACGACGTGACACAGGCGAATCACGGCTACGTTCCCGATTACTCGGTGGCGGCGAACATCCTCGTCCCGAACAATGGGATCGGCGGAACGCCTCAGGCATCGATCGTATGGCGCTCGCCGAGCGAGACCGTGCCGAACACGCCGGCCGGCTCTCCGACCAACCCGACGGGCGCGATCATCCGGTTCATCGGGTCCGCGGACAGGGCGACCTCGGCGGCGAATCTGGAGAAACCATCTTACGCGGACAGACCGTTCTAGCCGCGTTGGCGGATGTGGCTGCCAGGCGGGTGGAAGTCGGGCGACTGCAAGTCGCGGCAACAAGGGTACAAAGTCCACCTGCGTGGACTCGGATTATCTGATCACGAGATTCAACAGATCAGTGTCCGCAGGGACACTTCGTACACTTGTTGCCGCGGTTTTAAACCGCCCGCCGTTATGCCCGGTCGCACAACGGCGGCTAATGGTAACGGAAACGGGGAACGGATCGGCGGCGTCCCCGAATCGACAGGGTGAATGATATATGCGGCACCGCAACGTGCTAACGATTTATGGAGTACTGGCAGCGACGGGAGCTATGGTCTGCGCGCCGGCCGCACGCGCGCAGCTCCTCGCCTTCACCGCGCAGGACTGGCTTGCCCACCGCGGAACGCCGACCCGCCAGGGACTCAATGGCGACCCCGGCCTTCCCGTTGGCCAGCAGCTACAGTTCGTCTGGAAGTACCCGGAGACGCAGGACATGCCGGCTGAGATCGTGGTCGATAACACGATCCTCCCGGTGCCCGCGCCCGCGTTCCCGCCCTCCACGCCCGGCTACCCGGCCCCGACGCAGGACTTCTCGATTCAGGGCGCGGGATGGGTCTATCCGTCCATCGATCAGCGCACGGGAGGGGCGTGGCCGCCGAACGACCCCGATTTCAACAAGCTCGACGACTATATCTACACGCTCGCGGCACAGTCGACCGTGCTCTCGGATATTGGTGTCGGGACGCTCCAGCACCTGCCGAACCTGAGCGACGTCGACGACCCGGACACCGCGGTCAACCAGTACAACAAGATCAACGCGGAGCTGACGAAGGCCGGTGTCCAGTTCGCGCGCTGGTCCTTCGGCACGACCTATCCCTACGGCACCATCCAGGGAACGCGGCAGATCAGCTACATCAAGACGCCCGTAGCGCCAGCGGTGCCGGTCGACCCGACCGACTTCCACCAGACGCCCATCACGCCGCGCCAGCGGTACGCGGTCTACATCCGGTTCCCGAGCAGCGGCACGTTCGACCCGACATTCAACAATGGCGCGGGCACGAACCGCCCGAACGTGAATCATGCGATGGTGCGCGTGAGCTGGGGCGCGAACCCGGACGACCCGGTCACCAGCCGCATCTTCATGATCGACATGGGGCAGACGGGCGGCAGCTGGGTCCGCCTCCGCAACAGCGCCATCGACGACCGCTACTTCCCGTACGACGGCACGAACCCGATTAGGGTAACGCTCTACAACGTCACGCCGGACGATCCGAACAACACGGACGACTTCGGCGTACCGCCCATCGTCGTCGCAGATGCTGTTCGCCTCGTGCCCGAAGCGCTCCGCGGCGACATCCACGGCTCGGCCGTGAGCGCAACCGTGCCGATTGGCGGCGCGACGCGCAATACGCAGCTCACTTACTTCGGCCGCGACGAGACGACCGGACCTATCTGGCCCGACACGCTCGCCAAGACCTTTGACGCGGGCACCGGCAAGCTGCTCTACCCGCCGACCGGCCTCCCGGCCATCCCGTTCGATCCCACGAAGCCGGCAAACAACGACCCGACGTCCGCCGCCTACAACCCGCTGCTCGACGATCCGACGGTCAGCATCCGGTCGGCCAACTTCTACTGCATCGAGGATCAGCTCCTCGGCACCGTGAGCGGCGTCGTGAATTCGCCGAGCGCCAGTGGCGCGCTCCGGTGGCGCTTCCCGGCGACGACCCGGCCCATCAACACGGTTACGGCGGACAATGACGTGGCCGGCGAATTCGCGACGGCGGGCGGCGGGTTCGCGGCGGCTCCCGCGGGCGGCGGCCCCTTTAATGTGAGCGCCCTCGTCGCCAGCGTGAGCGGCGTCGCCTCCACGGCGACCTGGACCAAGGCGCTGCCCGCCACCTCGCCGAATCAGAAGTGGTCCGTCTTCGTCTGGATTCCGGCCGGAACGACCGAGGACTACGCCCACTTCGCACGCTACCACATCCGGGTCTCCGACGGCAGCGCCACTCCTGGCGGATTCGTCGACATCGAGACCATGTTGAACCAGAACATGACGGTGAATCGACGGATTGGCGGCTGGAGGCAGATAGCAGGCGGTGTCCAGTTCCCCGGAACGTTCAATGCCGGGCTCGCCTACCAGCAGTCGTATTCGGCGACCGGGCAGGTGACCCTGCTGTCTGATTCGCCGCTCGACGTGGCGGATGCCGGTCCCGCGCGAATGGTGGTCGCCGACGCCGTGCAGTTCGTAGCCGAATCGCAGACGCCCGCCCGGGTCGTCGCGTCGCCTCTGCTGGCAAACGTCGACTGGGGCAACACCGAGCCGCCGCCGCTCGCGGCCCAGCGGCAGGTCGTCTACTTTGCCACCACGGACGGACATATCTGGGCGCTCGACGCCTACGGCACGTCCCAGCCCGGTCTGCCCTACACGACGACTTCGGCCTATTGGGTCTACCCGTCCATCAGCAACCCGGACCCGCTCTTCCCGTCTCCGCAGGGCGGCTACGCGGCGGGCGTGATTCGCGGGCTACAGGACGACCCCAACTATAATCCCGACGCGGCGAACAATCGGGCCAACCGCGGAATCGACGCCGACCTGACCGTCACCTCCGTCGGCGGCCAGCCTGTCTTTACGGCCGTGCGCCAGGCCCGGCCCCTCGCCGAGTGGCTCTCGTCGCCGGTGATGGTGCGCGTCCTCGTCTCCGTGGCGCCGCTGCAATACCAGAAGTACCTCGTCATCGCGAATGCGAACGGCCGGCTCTATTCCTTCGACCCGGTCGGCCGCATGAACGGCGGCGCGCCTTTCGCGGCCTCGCTCGCGGCGACCGACAGCTTCGGGATTCCGGGCACAACCCGCCGCCTGATGACGTGGCCCTCGACCGCGCGCGACAAGTGGCTCCGCAAGTCCAATACCGACAGCGAGTTCGCCAACTATTCCGACGATCCCGCCAAGCAGACGATGCAGGCATCGCCCGCGGTGGACGTCGCCCAGGGCGATATCGAGTTCATTGCGACGCGCGCCATCCTCGGGGCGGGTGACGGGCACGTCTATGCGGTGGACCTCAGCTTCCCGGGCCTGAACCCACAGGAACGAATCTCGCATTCGACCGTCAACAACCTGGTAACGGACGGGCAGCCGCTCTGGCTCTATCCGAATGACAAGACGCAGCTCGACGCCATCACCCAGACGGGCGCGCTCTCCACCGACTTCGCGCGCTACGTTTTCGGCGTCGGCGGCCGCGTCTACAGCATTGCGACGACCGCCGCGCCGCTCGCGGGTGGCGCACCCGGCACGCCGGCCGTCCGCTGGATCTATCCCTTCACGGCCACGCCGCCTCGCAACCCGGCCGCGACCGATGTGGTTCCGCTCGACACGGACTTCACGGCCCCCGTTATCGCGATTCCTCCGGCCGGGTTCAACGGCGGCAACGAATCTGTCTTCATCGCCAACCGCGACGGAACGATTCGCGCCTTCGACAACACGGTTACGGGCAACGTCGCGAATCAGCCGCTTTGGACGAGTCTGTCCGGGGGCACCACGCGCGCATCGGTGACCTATCTCGCAAACCTAAACACGCAGCTAAACATCTTCAGCTCGCGCAACGCCAACGGGCCGGCGCTCTTCCTGCCGCTCGACAACGGCGCTCTCACAGCGGTCGACGTCCTGCCAGCCGCCGGCGTGGTGGGCGGCAAGTTCGTCTGGTCCTTCGTGGACGCGCTGCTCGGCGCCGTCCCGCTCAACGGGCTCGACGTGAACAATCAGCCGACGCTAACGTTCTTCGCTACGTCGAACGCCTATCGGGGCGCCGACGCCGTCACCGCCAACCAGTTCGTCTTCCAGGGCGACGAGGGCAACCAGGACACCGGCGAGGTGAACGGGCAGATGCACGCCTACGGTTCCCAGCTCATCGGGACCGTCTCGAGCGGCGAACCCAATATCTCGCCCGTGAATGGCGGCGTCGAGCTGCGGCTGGTCGAGCTCTGGGACTCGCGCCGGGACCAGGTCGCTGCCAACCTCCAGGTGTGGGACGACTTCGGGCTGCCAAACATGGCTGCGGCGAAATCACCGTACACGGAGTATCTCGCCGGAAACCGCAAGCCGGACACGCGGCCGAACTTCGCCATATACGAGTGGGGCGACACCATCTATGTAGCGGCCTGGGGGATCTTCTCCGGCAACGCGCTGCCGCAGGTCTTTTTCAACATCACAGGCGATACGCAGCCGATTCCCGCAATCGTGACGCCGGACCTGGCATATGCGGGTCCCAATCTGTTCACCACGGACCCCGTGCTCGGGATGACGCCAGGCCGTCCGTTCGTCGCCAAGGCGCAGTATACGCTCAGCCGCGGATCGGACGCATTCCCGCAGACTCCCGGCAGCATGTACCGAATCACGGCATACGCCCAGCTGTCCACGCCAGGCGCGACCGCGCGGACGGCTACCTACTATGCGGGCCAGTTCGACGACCCGGCGATCAACCCCGGCCCGCCGAAGGACCCGAACAACACGCTGCCGCCGCCCGCCGGAATCGGGCCGCCGCGCAACATCGGAATCGCGCATCCGTTCGCCCTCACGACCCGCGGACCGTCCGCTCCGGGCCAGCCCAATGTCGTTGGGTGGACGGACAACATCCCGGCGGACAACAGCACGACCGACCTCACGGAGGTCATGGCAAATGGCAACGCCATCACCAGCTTCGTGAACAACCTGTTCGTGCCCACGACGCTGAAGGATCTGGTCGCGCCCGTCGGGTTCGTTACCCACGGCTCCAGCTCCGGCTACGTCACCTACGACAACGCCGGAAACGCGGCGCCCGGCCTCTTCATCGCGGACCGCTCCAACCTCTGGAAGAACAACCAGCGGCTGAGCGGTGTCCGCGTCGAGCGAACGGACATGCACTGGGGCTGGGACACCACCGGCGCCGCCTATACCGACGCCACGTTCGGGCCGCTCCAGAAGGCTACCGGCAACGTGATGAACCCGCTGCCGTGGGAGAGCTTCCCGAACACGGTGCCGAACGTTTCGCCCGACTACCCGGACATCAAGAACGATCACGCCTCCTTCAAGCTGGCGAACCAGGACATGTCGGCGCGCGGAATCACGCTCATCCCGCCGACCGTCGCGGGCAACATCAAGACCCTGCACGGCACCCAGATCGACCTCACCGTCGACGCGCCGAAGTTCCAGCCCGCGAACGTGAACGCTCACTATTACAACATCAACGGCAACCAGAACAACCTGCTGGTCTCGCCGATGAACCGCTCGACGGGGAATCCGGGCGGCACTCCGGTGCCGGTCGCCGCCAGCGCCGGCTACGTCGGCTCCTACGCCATCTACGTCGACCGGAACAACGACGGGGTCTTCCAGGGATTCGCGCCCGGCGTTTCGCGAGGCCAGCGCGTCGTCCTGCTCGCGGCGGAAGAGGTCTACCGCCAGCTCAACGTCGGAATCGGCGTGCCCCCGGACGTCAACCTCCGCACCGAGGAGGAGACGGTCGACATCGGCACGGTCCCGCACAGCGAAGGCTACGATCCGAACTTCCTCTTCCAGCCGAGCTTCTTCGGCCGCTATTCGGAGTGGGGTGGCGTCGCGCCCGCGCCGTTTAGCGTCTGGGACAAGGGCTTCGGCCTCTTCCGCCCGTTCACGGTGCGGAATCAGGGGAACGTCAACCTCGTGGACGTCCGCGCGGCCAAGATAGCGGGCGACTACACGGCATCCGCGAATCCCGCGAATCCGCTCTACTGGATGTTCTTCCAGAGCGACCAGGTTCAGCAGCCGCCCTATACGTACAACAACCCGCTTCTCGCCGCGGTCGGGTTCTATCCCTTCCCGAACGGCGCCGGAAACATCGGCGTGGTATCGTCGCTCGACCACCGGAACGATGCGAACACCAACACATGGGAGAACGACCTCTGGACCTGGTCCAACGCACTCCTCGGCTATCGCATCCCGAACGGCGGCCCAGTCGATCCGGCGTTCGACTACGTGGTGAACGGCAACGTGCTCGGTTGGCAGCAGTATACGCGGCGGCATCCGACCGTCGTGAAGCCGCGGCCTGGCGATTCGAACCCGATCACGATGTCGATTCCGGATGTCGCTTACGGCGATCCGGGCGGACTCCTGACCGCCCTCACAAACCACGATACCAAGACGTATGGCCCCGGCAATGAGCGCACCTTCAAGCCGCAGATTAGCGTCGCGATTCCGCTCGGAACGCCGGCCGGGACCTACAGCATGCCGGTCTACGTCTTCGAGGACCACATCCCCGAGCAGTGGCGGTCGTGGGTCTACTACCAGCAGAACGTGGGCGGCATCGGCAATCCCGATCAGATCGTCCAGAACGCTCCCGGCGACAACGACGGCGTCATGAACACGGTGCCGCAGGGCGGTGTCGCGGACCCGAGGCTGATTGCCGAAGCACGGGCGAATCCGTTCCAGCTCAAGGTAACGGTCGCGGAAGCGCGGCTCACCAACGGCTCGTCGCCGGCGTCCTACATCCAGATCGACAATCGCGGCAACAATCCGGCCCTCGGCGCGAACATCCAGCCTGTCGCGACGCGCGACCAGAAGACCGGCAACCTGGTGCTCTACTGGCCGTCGAATCGATTCTGGAACGGGACCACCTGGGTGGACCCCGGCACGCCGGACGCGCCGTGGTACCTGTTCTCGACCCAGCTTAATATGGCTGGCAACAACGCGCTGCCGCTTTCGAATCAGACATTCTACGATTGGCAGTACGAGCCCGGCGGCAAGACGCAGTGGTGGAATCCGCTGGGCCTGCCTCAGCAGTATCCGACGGCCACCGTACCGATCGAGAAGGGCCTCTTCCCGGCGCAGACCAGCGAGATTCTCCCGGGCGCTCCAGGGGCCACTCCGCTCGTCCCCGGCAACCTGAATCCGCTGACGGTTCGCCATGCCACACCTGCCCTCGTGCAGGATGAGGACACGAGCAACAACGGCCTCGGCACGCTGCTCTTCTGGCAGGGCTCGGCGACCAAGACCGGCGCCGCGGGTGGCACGTTCGCCAACGACACGCGCACCTTCTATGTCCCGCTCACGCAGGGCAAGGTCCCGGATCCCGCGGCGCAGCCGCCGTACTCGTTCCTGAACGACCCGAACCTGCCGAAGTACGCGCCGAAGCCGCTGATTGTCGTGGACCGAAACAACAATAAGCTGGCTTTCCTCTTCTGGTTCGGCGGCGAGCAGGGCCGATCACGGCTCTACTACAACTCGAACCCGCGGCCCGGCGTTGCGGGGATGGACCTGACCGACGTTACCCGCTGGTCGCAGGACACGCTCCTCCAGACGCCGGGCGCGCTCCAGTACCAGTCCGACCCGACGCCGGTCCATCGCCGGGTCTTCACGACGTGGTTCAACCCGCAGGGCGAGTTCCTGGACTGCATCGACGTGGTCTATACCGGCGTGCTGACGCATCGCCGCCAACCGGAGACGCTGCTGACCCGCTACGCCATCGACTATCCGCGTGATACGAACGGCGTCATCACGAACACGACGCCCACCGGCCGGCTCGTCCCGATTCCGATAGGCGTTCAGGATGCGACCATCCCCAACGGCGCCACTCCCACGCCGCAGACCGCGTGGAACCCCGGTGTCGTGAGCGAGCTGCTCGCGCGGCAGGGCAACAGCGCTACGTGGGTCTCCCGCGACGTAGCGTGGCTCTACAGCGCGAACCGGTGGGACGCCGCGAACGGCCGATTCCGCCGCGACCTGCTCGACGCTACCGGCAACCCATACTTCAAGCTGACACTGGTGGATCGCGCAGGCAACGCGACGAACGTGCTCCAGACGAACTTCGCGAATCCGCCGGAATTCGATACGGCGACGGGCCGCGTCTACATCAACTCTGCGCTCGGCGGCCGCGTCATCATCGACCCGCAGGGCGGCACGGTCACGTTCAACGGCGTCTCGCCGACCAATACCGACCGGCTGCTCCTCTCCTACACGCCGCAGTCGCTCCGCCTCAACGTCAGCCGCAATGACGTGGGCGTAATCGCCGCCCCTGGTGGGGCGGACAACCAATCGGGCGTCGCATGGGCCAGCGACCCGGCATTCGCGCCGCGGACCCACGTCGAGCCGAGCGGCCCGGAGACAGGACCGGTTGCGTTCATCGACCGGTTCCAAAATCCGCGCTACCGGCCGGGACAGGTGGATAACACCGTGTTCGGCGTTGCCGCCAACACCGTGCCGCCGGTATCGAGGATGTGGCTGCTCTTCCGCAAGACGGACGCGTCGACCGCCTCCCCGTCCACCGTATGGTACAAGACCATGCGGCTCATGATCAGGCTCCCGCGCGGCGTGATTCGCGAGGCGAATGGTGACATCACGCCTCATATCGCCATTACCGGAAACCAGGGGCCGTTCGAGGTCGACTGGATTCGAGGGCGCATCTACTTTACCGAGGTCGACGAAGGCAGCATCATCACGGTCACGAAGCAGGACTACGCCCGCCAGAACGACGGCACGCCGATCACCGTTCCGCCGACGCAGTATCGCGTCGAGTGGGGCGACGAGATCAGCAGTGCCGTGACGCCGGGAGACGCAACGACCAACGAGCGCATCCTGCCACTCTCGACTCCTGTCAACGAGGGCCAGATCAGCGCGTTCAAGGACCCGTTCCAGGACAAGGTCTGGGTCTTCTGGTCCTCCACGCGCGCCGGCACCACCGACCTCTACTACATGGCCATCAACCCGCAGCTCTACACGCAGCCGGGATTCTAGGCCGAATGCGTCAATTGGTCAACTGGTCAACTGGTCAATTGGTCAATTGGTCAACTGGTCAACTGGTCAATTGGTCAATTGGTCAATTGGTCAATTGGTCAATTGACCAGTGAACTGATTGACCTGGATGCCCTGTAACCCGCCGCTCACCTGCCTCGTCTAAGCTTCGTTCTCTGGTTGAATTCGAGCGTTGAAGCGGCGGAAATTGCCTGATCGGCCGCGCGTTGGCCGTACGCTTGACACGGGCCGGTAAAGTTGCTACAATCAACCACTGTGCCCGCATCTCGCCTGTCCGCACGCGGGTTCGCCTCTGCCCGGTAGTGGCGGCACGCATCTCATTCCGCATCAGCCAGCTCACCCAACCAATCAGAGAGCTCTCGGGAGAAATACACGTATGGCAAGGTCCGGTGGCCCGACCGTTGGGCTCGACATCGGCTCCAACACGATAAAGGTGGCCGAGGTCGCTCCCGGCCGCGGCGGGGTGGTCGTTCGCGCGCTGGGAATGGCGCCGACGCCCCCGAACGCGATGGAGAACAATATCGTCATCGACGCCCAGCTCCTCGGCCAGGCGGTCAAGCGGCTCATCAAAGAGTCGGGAATCGGCACGAAATCCTCGGTTAGCTCTGTTTCCGGCCAGTCGGCGCTCGTCGTTCGCGTCATCGAAGTGCCGAAGATGTCCGATTCTGAGCTGGCTGAAACGATGCGCTGGGAAGTGGAGCGTCACGTTCCGTTCGCGGCTAACGAAGTCATCATGGACTTCCAGCCCATCGAGCGGGCCGACACGCCTCCGGACGCCCAGAACATGGAGGTCCTCCTCGCCGTCGCGCAGCAGGACATGGTGGACCGGCATGTCGAGATGCTCTTCGCCGCCGGCCTCGCGCCCGCCGCGATAGACGTGGAGCCGCTCGCCGCCGCCCGCCCGTTCATCGAGCTCAGCCCCGACCCGCTGGCACAGAAGACCATTGCCATCGTCAACATCGGCGCGAGCAACACCGACATCGGCATCTTCCGCGATGGCGTGCTCGCCTTCCCGCGCACCCTTCCTCTTGCCGGCGACCAGATTACCCGCGCGCTCATGGCGCAGATGGGAATCTCCGAAGAGCAGGCCGAGGAGCTGAAGAGGACGCACGGCGAGGTTATCGTCGACCAGTTCACCCCGCAGGCCGCTCCCGTCGCCGATGCCGGATTCCTCGACTTCTCCGTCCCGCCGCCCGTCGAGGTGCATGACGAGCCCGCGCGCACTCCGTTCGATTTCTCGGAGCCCGAGGCCGAGGCGCCTCCGCCTCCGGCCAGCGACGGAATCGTGGACTTCAGCGACCGCGCCCCGGACACGGATCGAACCGCATTCGACTTCGAGGCCCCGCCCGCGCATACGACCGATCCGGTGGCCGCCGGCCAGTCGTCCGTTCCCGCTACGATCGCGCCGCCCGACCCCGCGAAGCTCCAGGTCTTCGCTGCCATCGCGCCCGTGCTCAGCGAACTGCTGACGGAGCTCCGCCGCTCGATGGAGTACTATCGAGGCCGCAGCTCGGACGGCCGAATCGACGAGATTATCCTCTGCGGGGCGACTGCTGGATTGAAGAATATCGATCGGTTCCTCGAAACCGAGCTCGGGATTCCGACCCGGGTCGGGAATCCGCTCCAATATACGACCGTGGCGACCAAGAATTACTCGCAGGAGTACCTGGAGAGCGTCGCCCCTGCTTTCGCCGTCGCCATCGGGCTTGCGTGCCGCGACCTCGTCTCCGTTCCGACGCCGGCAGGCGCGGGCGGCGGGCGTGGCCGAAAGAAGAAGTAAGGGAGAATCGAGTCCACAATGCTTCGAATCAACCTCCTCCCACCCTACATATATGCAGGGAAGGCCAAGGGCCGGGTCACCGCCCTCTGGGTGATTATCCTCGTCGCCGTTGTCGGCGGGCTGCTGTTCTTCAAGTCCACGATCGACGCTGACAAGGAGCGAATCAACAAAGAGGCGTCGGATCTCGAGCCCAAGGCGAAGAAGGCCGATGACGACGCGACGCTGGCAACCAAAATCAACACGGACAGCGCCACAATTCGCGCGAAGGCAGACTTCGCGCGCAACGCGATCAAGCACGACCAGGAGACGTACCCGAATCTCTACCGGAACGTCGTGATGTACACCTGGAACCGAGTCCTTTACGACTATATTCGCCCGGAGGGCGCCACCGTCAACATGAGCGCATTTACGCCGACTCTTCCTGACGTGGCCCACTATCTCATGGCGATGGAGCGGAATCCCAATGTCTCCCGCGTCGACATCCGAATGAGCTCGATTCCGGGCTTCCCGAACGAGGGCGGCGCGCAGGGGCAGCAGGGGATGGGCCAGCAGCAGCAGGGCGCCGGCGTCCGGCCGGAATCCGGCGGCGGTCACGACTTCCTCGTGACCCTGAATCTCTACCAGCCGATTCCTGCAGGCCCGACATTTGGCGGCGGCGGTGGGGCCGCCCAGCCAGCCGGTGGCGGAATGCCAGGCATGGGCGGGTCTGGTGGCATGATGTCGGGCGGTATGATGTCCGGCGGTCCGATGATGTCGGGCGGACCCATGATGTCGGGCGGCGGTGGTGGCAAAGCCGGGGCTGCGTAACAGAGGAGCCATTCGATGGGAAAGCTGACACTTCTCCACATTAATATCATCGGCGCGGTGGTCGCCATTATAGTTGCCCTCGGAATCTGGTTCACGCTCGTCACCGGAGCGCAGGACGAGCATCAGAAAGCCGAGACGGCAAAGAAAGCCGTCGAGGATCGCGCCAACAAGGCAGCTACCGCGGCGGCAGCCCTGAAGAAAGCCCAGCAGGACAAGGTCACGGCGGAGACCGACTGGCGCAAGTTCGACGCAACCTATACTCCGACCATCGGCTATACCCAGTTCACCGGCCCCGACGCGCGAGTACGCATGATGCGCGCCCTCTTCTGGCCGAACAACGGCAAATCCTGGCCGGAACGGTACCGCCGCACGATTGCCAGCTACATGGCCGCCGAGCGAAAGCGGAACGGAATTGTCTGGGTTAACCCGATGGTCACCGCGATGGGCCCGTTCGGCCCGAACCCGAATACCATCGAGGCCGCGCCAGGCGACAAGCTCGGCCCTGTCCTGCACTACACCTACGATATGCAGGTGACGGGTACCAGCCTCGGCAGCCTTATCAACCATGTAAAGGGATGGCCCCGGATCACCGGAGCTGGTATACCGGTAGTCGACAGCGTACAGGTAGTGGGCAACAGTCCCAACCTCACCATGACCTACCGTCTCACATTCACGCTTATTCTCAAGGACGCCGATGTGAAGGCGATCCCGCCGGAAGATCCGCGCGTCGGAGGCGAATCCGGTAACGCAGGCGGCGGCATGGGCGGCGGAATGGGAATGCCCGGAATGATGGGCGGCATGGGTCGTCCTTCCATGGGTGGACCCATGATGTCCGGCGGCGGCGGCCCGATGATGTCCGGCGGCCCGATGATGTCCGGTGGCCCGATGATGTCCGGCGGCCCGATGATGTCCGGTGGTCCGATGATGGGCGGCAAGCGCGGAATGGGTGGCGGCTAACGCGGCCGCCTGCAGGTCTTCCCGCGTTGCCGGATCTCCGGAACAGCAGCGCGTATCAGGAGTTTAGAAAACATGTTGCCGATAATGTCGCAACAGAATCGCATATGGCTGGCGCCAATCGGCGCGATCGCACTGGCGCTTGTTCTCGCGGGCTGCGGAGGCGGAGATGACTCCGGCGCCGCAACGTCGGGCTCTGCCAGTGGCGGAAAGGCTGCATCCGGCGGAGCGTCTGGCGGCGCCGAAGAGAGTGGTGGCGCGGGCCCGTCGTCCGGCATGGCGTCCGGCGGCCCGATGATGTCCGGAGGCGGCGGACCCATGATGTCGGGTGGCGGCATGCCCGGTATGGGTGGCATGGGCGGCGGCCAGCAGACAGCGGCAGCCTCGCCGAAACCGAAGAACGCCGCGCCTGCTCCCGGATTCCGATCGGACCCGCTGCGGCCGTGGTGGGACACTACGCCGAAGCCGCCGCCCGTCCTCTCCTATGTGGAACCGGTGCGCATCGCCATTCCGAACTCCGCCGCCGAGGAGAAGCCCGAGGGCGTTGACATTCAGGAGGTACCAAACCGCCGCGTGGCCGGCATCCTCACGGGAAATGGCGTTTATGCGCTGATCGACGACTTCAACGGAAATGCCACGGTGGTGAAGCCTGGCCAGGTTCTGGAGGACGGCTACAGAGTTGCGTCCATAAACGCCAATTCCGTCGTTCTGAAAAAGGTCGTCGACAATCGCACGTACACGCAAACGGTTCCCCTGACGGACGCGGGCTCGACGAGCGCCTTCAGCGGGCCTGGCCCGGGCATGGGCCGTCCCGGAATGGGAATGCCAGGCATGCCTGGCTCAGGAGGCCGAGGCTCAGGCGGTCGAATGGGCGGAAGACTCGGCGGACCCGGAGCGGCCGAATAGGAGCCCTGAATCGGCTGCGGGAAGGGTTGATGCTCCGGTTAGTTTATGCCCGCTCAAGGAGATTTGCTTCGCAGTATGTACTGACGTATAGATTCGCCGCCGTAAAACAGACTCAAGACCACAGAGCCACGGCCAGGCCGAGGCTTCCTGGAAGGACAACCAGATGAAATCCGCATCGTTGAGAATCGGCGCAGTCGCATTGGCGCTGTCGGGAGCCGCTATTGGCGGCGTGGCGGTCCCGTCGGTCGCACAAGACACCGGGGCGGGCGCCGGCCAGAACCAGGAAATAAACAACAAGAAGGTGACGCTGAACCTTGAGAACGCGGACATCCGTTACGCGCTCAAGCTGCTGTTCCAGTCGGTCGGCGCCAACTACACCCTCGACCAGGGCGTGCAGGGCGCGGTGACG